>OKAS01000772.1_pt1 | contig 1201 bp, 2 predicted proteins | sample 1611561 | NCBI WGS metagenome assembly OKAS01 (sample SAMN04436752, study PRJEB24849) | human gut metagenome | biome: human gut; feature: NICU; material: stool | host: Homo sapiens | place: USA: Saint Louis, MO | collected 2011-01-17 | reverse complement strand
AGCTGTTGGCCAGAGTTATCAAGATAAAATTGGCTATGCTGCTGATTTTTATCCTGCATCAATTGATGATGGTGCCTGAAAGTTATTTTAGAAAGGAAGGCTTTAAATGTCTATTTTAGTATTAGGTGGAGCAGGCTACATTGGCTCACATGCCGTCGATCAATTAATTTCAAAAGGATATGCCGTTATTGTTGTTGATAATTTATTAACGGGGCATCGTTCAGCAGTTCATGAACAAGCGACTTTCTATGAAGGCGATATTCGTGATAAAGCTTTTTTACGTAGCGTCTTTGAAAAAGAATCAATTGAAGGGGTGTTGCACTTTGCGGCCAATTCTTTAGTAGGAGAATCCGTGGAGCAACCGTTAATGTATTTCAATAACAATGTTCACGGCACTCAAATTGCCTTGGAAGTTATGCAAGAATTCGGAGTGAAACACATTGTTTTTTCTTCCACAGCGGCCACTTATGGCGAACCAAAAGCAATGCCTATTACAGAAGAAACCCCAACGAATCCTAAAAACCCGTATGGGGAAAGTAAATTAATGATGGAAAAAATCATGAAATGGTGCGACAACGCTTATGGAATGAAATATGTTGCTTTGCGTTATTTTAATGTTGCAGGAGCAAAAAAAAGATGCCTCAATTGGTGAGGATCACACGCCAGAAACGCATATTGTGCCAATTATTTTACAAGTGGCATTGGGCCAACGAGCAGAGCTAAGTATTTTTGGGGATGATTATGATACACCAGATGGCACGTGCATTCGAGATTATGTTTATATTGAAGACTTGATTGCAGCACATATTTTGGCTTTAGAATATTTGAAAAATGGCGGCGAAAGTGACGTCTTTAACTTGGGAAGCAACAACGGCTATTCTGTTAAAGAAATGTTAGATGCTGCTCGCGAAGTGACAGGTCAAGAAATTCCTGCGACAATCGCGCCACGCCGAGCAGGGGATCCTAGTACGTTAATTGCTTCTAGTGAAAAAGCCAAACGAGTTTTAGGCTGGCAACCAGAAGTAACTGAGGTCAAGGACATTATCGCCACCGCTTGGCAATGGCACCAAGCTCATCCACATGGGTATCAAGAAAAGGAATAGGAGGAATGAATCGATGACCACGAGTCAAATGATTGCCGATTTTACCACACTTGCTATTCAAGCAGGTGGTTGGATGGAATTGGATCGCTTATATCTTC
>OKAS01000650.1_pt1 | contig 1594 bp, 1 predicted proteins | sample 1611561 | NCBI WGS metagenome assembly OKAS01 (sample SAMN04436752, study PRJEB24849) | human gut metagenome | biome: human gut; feature: NICU; material: stool | host: Homo sapiens | place: USA: Saint Louis, MO | collected 2011-01-17 | reverse complement strand
ACTCAGGTCAATACCGATAACAGCGTGACCTTTCGCTACTTTGCCCCTGGGGCAAAAAATGTCTCCGTAGTGGTGGGTGTTCCGGTTCCGGACAATATTCACCCGATGACCAAAGATGAAGCGGGAGTCTGGTCGTGGCGCACGCCTGTCCTGAAAGGCAATCTGTACGAGTATTTTTTCAATGTTGATGGTGTACGCAGCATTGATACAGGCACGGCAATGACTAAGCCTCAGCGTCAGGTTAACTCCAGTATGATTCTGGTACCGGGCAGTTATCTGGATACACGTTCTGTTGTGCATGGTGATTTGATCGCCATAACTTACCACTCCAACGCATTGCAATCCGAACGTCAGATGTATGTCTGGACCCCGCCAGGATACACCGGCATAGGCGAGCCTTTGCCAGTGCTCTATTTCTATCACGGCTTTGGTGATACCGGACGTTCCGCTATTGATCAGGGGCGTATCCCGCAAATCATGGATAACCTGCTGGCTGAAGGGAAAATTAAACCGATGTTGGTGGTGATCCCGGATACCGAAACCGATGCGAAGGGCATTATTCCCGAAGATTTCGTTCCTCAGGAGAGACGTAAAGTCTTTTATCCGTTAAATGCTAAAGCGGCAGATCGCGAACTGATGAACGATATTATCCCGCTGATTAGCAAGCGTTTTAATGTCCGTAAAGATGCCGATGGTCGCGCACTGGCAGGGCTTTCACAAGGTGGGTATCAGGCACTGGTATCGGGAATGAATCATCTGGAAAGCTTTGGCTGGCTGGCCACATTCAGTGGTGTTACCACGACGACCGTACCAGATGAAGGGGTCGCTGCCCGGCTGAACGAGCCGGCAGCTATTAACCAGCAACTACGTAATTTTACTGTGGTTGTTGGGGATAAAGATGTTGTAACCGGCAAGGATATCGCCGGGCTGAAAACTGAGCTTGAGCAGAAAAAAATTAAGTTTGATTACCAGGAATATCCAGGTCTGAACCATGAAATGGATGTCTGGCGGCCTGCCTATGCAGCCTTCGTACAGAAATTATTCAAATAATATAAGGCATTAAGATGAAATTAATCATTACCGAAGATTACCAGGAAATGAGCCGTGTCGCGGCACACCATCTGCTTGGTTATATGTCGAAGACGCGTCGTGTTAACCTGGCAATTACCGCCGGGAGCACGCCCAAAGGCATGTACGAATATCTCATCACTCTGGTTAAAGGTAAGCCCTGGTACGATAACTGCTATTTCTACAATTTCGATGAAATTCCATTTCGCGGTAAAGAAGGGGAAGGCGTAACGATTACCAATCTGCGTAATCTGTTTTTCACCCCTGCAGGGATCAAAGAAGAGAATATCCAGAAGCTCACTATTGATAACTACTGGCGCGTGAAGGCGGCCTGGATTTGGTGGTGTTGGGATTAGGTGTAGATGGTCATTTTTGTGGCAATCTGCCAAATACGACCCATTTCCATGAGCAAACCGTGGAGTTCCCGATCCAGGGAGAGATGGTTGATATTGTGGCGCATGGCGAGTTGGGCGGCGACTTTTCATTAGTGCCTGACAGCTACGTGACGATGGGGCCGAAAAGCATC
>OKAS01000606.1_pt1 | contig 1887 bp, 2 predicted proteins | sample 1611561 | NCBI WGS metagenome assembly OKAS01 (sample SAMN04436752, study PRJEB24849) | human gut metagenome | biome: human gut; feature: NICU; material: stool | host: Homo sapiens | place: USA: Saint Louis, MO | collected 2011-01-17 | reverse complement strand
TGCTGATGAGATTCCAGGACTGCCCCGGACGCGCCGCCACCAGTTTGGGAATGTACTGACTTTTTCCTTTATCGCCGTAATGGCTATCAAGAGTCAGTGTTAGCCCAGGAGTCACAGATTAAAGTGCTGACATTCGCAGCATGGATCATAGGCGCAGCGGTTGGCTTTATGACCGTAAAAGGCTTATTCACCCTGACGACGATCCCTTCGGTAGACTCGATTCTGGTGGCATGTATCGCGTATGCGATTCTCAGTCGGGCAAGTCAACACCGCTAATTCCTGGGTATACTCAGGCAATGATTACGGCTGAATCTGGAGAGATTCAGCCACTTTACCACTGACCAGGGAGCCTTATGTTCATCTCAGACGAAACGCTTCGTGTTATTCATCTGGTCGCCAGACACCAGAGCATTACCACCGCAGCCGAGCAGTTAAATAAAGTCCCTTCCGCCATCAGTTACACCATCAAGAAAGCGGAAGAGAGCCTGGGCGTTGAACTGTTCATTCGTAAGGGACGCTATATTGAATTATCGCCAGCGGGAAGTTACTTCATCGAACATAGCAAAACTATTCTTGGCGACCTGGAAGCATTAAAGCGCAACACAGTGCTGATTCACGATGGTATTGAGCGTGAACTGACAATTGCGGTGAACAATATTATTCCTGGTGATTTGCTGGTGGCATTTATTCGAGATTTTGAACGGCAATTCACATCAACAACACTGACGGTAGATCTTGAGGTATACAACGGCTGCTGGGATGCGCTGTACAGTAAGCGTGCTGATCTGGTCTACGGTGCTCCTCATGCAGTACCAAGCAGTGAAGGCATCATTAGCGAACCGGTCGGACAAATGGAATGGGATTTTGTCGTCAGCCCACTCCACCCACTGGCAGCGAAGCGGCATCCATTAGAAAACAGTGAATTGCGTCACTATCCAGCGGTTTGTATCCGCGATACCTCCGTTAACTTCCCCCCGATGCAAGCCTGGTTGTTGGAAGGACAAAAACCCATTTTTGTTCCTGACTTCGCTACGGCAATCGCCTTAATAGAACAAAACGTCGGTATTGGTTATATTCCACATCATCTGGCATTGCCGTTATTGAACAGCGGTAAATTGCTTAAAAAGCCAATGCGCGAACATAAACACGCCACCAAGTTATTTCTTGCCGCTCGTTCCGATGGTATGGGCAAAGCCTGTCAGTGGTGCATAGAATATTTAAGAAACCCACAATTAATGACACAATTTGTATTTAATTGACAATACAATGATAAAAATATAAGTCTTGCTTTAATTAGAGCGCCCGTTTAAATTATTTTTGTGCAGTTGACGTAATTCATGAAAATTAACCGGTCTGTTAATCATTACGTTCACTGCACACCTTCATTTTTTCACACCTATCCACGCCTGAAAACTATGTTATAATCAGCACTTTCTGTCAGAATGAAATTTACTAATTATGAATAACATAACCGTAAAAAGTCTGATTCAAAGCAATTACCCTACACTGCATCAGGCGGAAAAAAAGGTCGCTGACTATATTCTTAGCCACGCACATGAAGTCGTGAACTATAGTGTCACTGAACTATCAGAAAAAAGCCATGCCAGTGAAGCGACTATCGTACGCACCTGTAAGAAATTAGGTTATCAGGGTTATTACCAAAAGAAGTCATTAATCCTGACAATAGCTATCCTGAAAATACCGACTTCAGCGATATAACATCTTTGGCAACCTTCTTATTAAAAAAACAGGCCGAAGATTTAATACAATCAACGCAATTTTTTAATGCCGAAGTGCTTGAGTCCATTCTCAAACTACTTGCTAATTGCGATACTATTTTCTTTTTTGCTGCTGGAAATTCAAACCCTCTGGCCGTTTATGGTGCTT
>OKAS01000572.1_pt1 | contig 2105 bp, 2 predicted proteins | sample 1611561 | NCBI WGS metagenome assembly OKAS01 (sample SAMN04436752, study PRJEB24849) | human gut metagenome | biome: human gut; feature: NICU; material: stool | host: Homo sapiens | place: USA: Saint Louis, MO | collected 2011-01-17 | reverse complement strand
AGGTAAATTCAGTCGTTTTGCCTGCCACCACCAGGTAACCATCAGCGTGACGCCCATCATGATGCCTGGCGCAATGCCCGCCATAAACAGTTTGCTGATGGAGAGTCCGCTGGAGACGCCGAAGATAATGAGTGGTATGGAAGGCGGGATAATGGCCGCAATAATCCCGCCGGAACCGATAAGCCCGGCGGCGCGGTTTACCGGATAGTTGGCCTGGCGCATCATCGGCACCAGCAGCGCCGCGACAGCTGCGGTATCAGCAACCGCAGAACCGGACAGGCTTGCCATGATCATCGCTGCCAGCACGCCCACGTAACCCAGACCGCCTGGCCTGTGGCCTACCAGTTTCATTGGCAAGTCGACGATACGTTGCGACAGGCCGCCCGCGTTCATGATCCGCCAGTACAAAGAAGGGGATGGCTAACAGGGAGAAGCTGTCTGCGCCATTTACCAACGTTTGTGCCAGAATTTGCACATCAAAGATATCCATCCAGAACATCAATGAAATGCCGCACAGTAATAATGCCCAGGCGATGGGAACGCCAATTGCGATAGCCCCTAACAAACTGACAATAAATATAAGGATTGTCATCGTCAGGCTCCTTGTTGGTTTCGGCTGGGGGTATTTGTGAACTGCCGGTATAAGTGACGCAATTCCAGCAATGCGATAATCAGACTGGTGGGGATAGCGGCGGCGTACATTAAGCCAACGGGGACGCCAAGAATGGGCGATAAGTTGCTCCAGTCTTGCGCTGTTTTTTCTATAGCGCCCCAGGCCAGCCCCAGACACAGCAATAAAATGAGCGTATGGGTTAGCAGCGAAACACGTTGTTGATTAGCCGGTGAGAGTTTTTCGACTAAAAAAGTAACCTGCACATGGCTGTTGTCCATATAAGCAACGATTGCGCCAATAAAGGTTAACCAGACAAATAAAAGTCGGGATAATTCATCAATCGATAATATACTTGTGTGGAATCCATATCGAAGAATGATATTAATAAAAATAATACAAGACAGTATTGCGATGATGATCGCAAGAATGCCTTCGAGTATCCGTTTCATAACGAGTCCTTCTGGTTATGCAATATTTTTTATGCGCTAATGTTGTTAATATTCGTAATAATTATCAGAAAACGGCTAATTAGATATTCAAAGTGATATATAAGCGGAACTATTTAACGAGATTCATTCAGAGAGTGAATGCCGTTACGTAATATTTCGATGCGATGGTGCACATCAGCCGTCGCATTTATTTCCAGTAGCTTGATGCCAGCAAAATGCAATGTTGACGATTCTGCTACATTAAATAACTCGCGAACATGATCTGTGGTCATCAGGCTTTCTGCGCAGAATGGTGCAAACGGTGCGTGTAAATCCTGCCATTCGCCGTATGCCCCGTTTAGCGTCGTACCAGAGAACATCAACGCGCCGAGTTTTCCGGCTTGTTTCGCCATTTGGGTGTGGGTCAGCGGCAGCGTTGTATTGCGCCCTTCAATGGCAGAGCGCGCCCAGTTGATACAGATGCTGATGTCATAATCGGTAATAACTTCCAGCACATTTTCTAAAGGCAAAAAGCCTTTTCGGGGGGAAGAAGATGTCATGGCGTCGCAGTGTTCCAGCACCAGCTTGCACGGCCAGTCCCAACTGGCGATTTCTTTCAATGAGCGGGCAAAAGCGTCCGTCGCTTGCATAACATTAGGATTCGTTGCTAACGGCGCAGCCTGGAGCTCCAGTGCGAGCACTTTATTAGCCTGCAATGAGTTGATTTTATTGAACAGGTGGCGATAGTACGCCACGCAGGCCTGGCGCTGTTCTTCATCACTGGAGGCGAGACCAAACCCGCTGTTTTCGCTGCGGCGACGCATGGTTTCCATCACTGCGGTGACGACAAATTTCCAGCTCTCTGGCGTATGACGGAGTAACCATTGATCACCCAGCGGGTGAAAATTTTCCAGGCAAGGTTGTTCCAGCCCCAAAATGTCTGGAGTCTCAGATAATTGTCGCCAGAAATCCTTCTCTTCCTCTTCACTTCTTTGGTGAAAAGAAGGTGCACAGGGATACGCGCCGATAATATAACCGACATTATTCGTTTTCATTATGTGCTC
>OKAS01000562.1_pt1 | contig 2235 bp, 2 predicted proteins | sample 1611561 | NCBI WGS metagenome assembly OKAS01 (sample SAMN04436752, study PRJEB24849) | human gut metagenome | biome: human gut; feature: NICU; material: stool | host: Homo sapiens | place: USA: Saint Louis, MO | collected 2011-01-17 | reverse complement strand
ATTTTTGCCATCTGGGCGCAATCAAATCGCCAATAAACAGAGCCGCAATACTCAAAGCCACCGCGACAGAGAAACCGATGATAAAACTGTCGAACACAAAATATGCCAGAGCACCCGGAACTAAAAAATGCATATAGTTCCAGATATCAACATTCAACGTTTTGGTTAATTTCAGGCGCACCAGAATCAGGTTAAGTACGATGCCAACTGGTATCACTAATGCGGCAAAAGGTGCCACCCATGCAGCAGCACCGACGGCTGGCCAACCAATATCTGCAACCGTAAAACCACTGCCTACTTTTGAGTAATACTCGATAGCTGGCTGTAATGAACTGTTTAATAAACCAACAACCAACCCTAAACCAATAAAACCAATACCGACGGTGATGCCCGACTTGATCGCGGCACCTGGTTTCATTCTGAACACCAGACCTAAAATAAATATCACCAGCGGCAGTATTGCAGTCGCCCCCATTCCGGTGATTGTTTCCATTAAATTTTTCAACATTTCATTTTTATTATTCCTGTCAGGTTTAGCTATTTGCTAATTCAGTTAACAACTCTCCTAATTTCTTGCGTAATGCTCCTTCATTAATACCCGTTACAAAACCTGCAACGCTCATATGTGGTTTCCCAATATCACCTTTATAATTATTAGTTGTGAGTACAATATCTGCATGAGCCATCTCAGAAGAAAGTTCAGCACATACTGACTTCACTTCATCAGCAGCAAGTGTAGATGTAGCGACACCGCTACCACAAGCAACAAGAATATTAATCATAATAAACTCCAGTTTTTACTATTGGATTATTTTGGACACAAAAAGTGCTTTTGCATCCTCGACGGGAAGTGTCAGTAAGTTTTGGTAAAATTCTTCATTTTGGAGATGGTTAAATAATGACTTTAACAATCGAAGCTGGTCAGCAGGATCCGTAACAATAAGATTAACGACGAGTCTGACCCACAATATTCCATCTTCATCAGCCCTGTTCACAGGTATTGCTTCTGGCAGACGGATGATATAAATAGCCGGTTGACTCGCATGTTCACTATCACAGTGTGGTATAGCGATAGAATAACCTTCCAGTTCTATTCCTGTCGGATATTCCGCTTCGCGTTTACGCATAGCCTTGAGCCAGCTCTCTTTCACCGTATTCGTTTCACGATGCGTGTTATAAATATGTTCAAGCACGGCATCGTAGTTCTGTAGTCCCGCACCATCGGCAACACTGATCGATATCATATCCTTTTCCCCTCACCCCACAATGCTCACATGAGCATTAACAAATCTTCATATGAGCAGTTATAACACAACGATCCTGTGGATAAATAACGAGATCTGAGAAATTAAATCCAGATCACAAAAAAGCACATAATGGCGATAGTTTTTATGCTCATATGAGCATGGTGTAATTAAAAAATGATTTCTTCGCGAAAAAGGAAGTAAAACTGACAATAAGTAGAGGACGAATTGAATAGAGATCGATAAGTAAGCATCACCAGGGATGCTCACTTGATAATTGGGAAATGATTACATTTGGCTAAGCTGATTCGAAGGGACAAGGCGTGTCGTAGTAAGTTCTAGCAGGTTATTACTGACGTGTATTTTGCGACTTCGGCAATCCCCTCTTTGTCGGCATGATCGTTGGTAATAAGGGCGGTGATCTCCGACCAGTCGCAGATCTTAAACAAACTGCTGCGCTCAAACTTGGTGTAATCACCGAGGATATATTTTTTGTCTGAGTGCGAAATTATCGTACGATCCAAAAACGCATCAGAAGAAGAAGGCGTCGATGGACCAGTCATGTTGCTAAAGCCGTCGGTTCCAATAAAACAGAGATCAACATGTATATCGTTGATCATAGATACCGCCCAGCCCCCAAACACTGAGGAACTCTTTCTACGCAGTTCGCCGCCAAAGAGAAAAACCTGGTTGTCAGATTCAATCAACACACTGGCAACGGGGAGCGAATCTGTGAAGATTTTAAACCCAGATTTCATACATAACAGGTTAGCCAGCTCAAAAGTGGTACTGCCCGTACCGATAATCATCGAACTATTAGGCGGAATGAAATCAAGCGCTTTACGAGCAATCGCCTTCTTATAAGAGTTATTTTCTTTTTCCCTGACCTGAAAGGGATGCTCTATGGCCCTTTGCTTTAAAGTCGCCCCACCATGGCTTTTGATCAGCAGCCCTTTTTGTTCAAGATGGGTCAAATCTTTCCTGATGGTCT
>OKAS01000547.1_pt1 | contig 2376 bp, 3 predicted proteins | sample 1611561 | NCBI WGS metagenome assembly OKAS01 (sample SAMN04436752, study PRJEB24849) | human gut metagenome | biome: human gut; feature: NICU; material: stool | host: Homo sapiens | place: USA: Saint Louis, MO | collected 2011-01-17 | reverse complement strand
CCTGCTGGCAATCCTGAGTGGCGGACATTAATCCAGCCAGCAACTGATGCGAGTAATCGGCGTGTTTATTTTCCAGCGTCAGAATCAGTTGTTTAATGTGTGCCAGTGCCACCGGACCACATTTTTCCAGCTGCGCTAACTGGTTCGCCATCCAGCTTTCCACCTGTTCTTTTTCTACCACTTCATCAATTAAATTCGCCGCCTGAGCTTCCTGCGCCGTCAGGCGTTTACCCAGCATCAGCATCTGGCGACCGACCACCGGGCCAACCTGATTAAGCACGCGTTCAATGCCCATCCAGCCAGGCACCATGCCGAGCATCACTTCAGGATTAGAGAATTTTGCGTGGGGGCGAGCGATACGAATATCACAGCACAAGGCAAGTTCAATACCGCCACCGATGGTATGACCGTTGAGATTCGCAACGGTTAATTGGGGTAAGTTGCGCAGGCGATCTGCCCATATCTAATGGCGAATAGGCCGACCACGATTTAATATCGCCGCCCGCACAAAAGAATTTATCGCCGGTTGCCGTTAATTCGACTAAGCGTAATGCCGTGTCATTTTCAATTTCATTTAAATAATGGTCGAGAGATTCGATCATTTCTTCATTAATAGCATGACATTTATCTTCACGGTTCAATGTCAGGCGGCAAGAAGCCGCCGCTCTGCTGAACAGAACGGGTTGGTCACTCATGATTATTCCTTAACAATAATGTGCGATGCGATCGACGCTAATATCCAGCGTGCTGTTAATATCTTTCTGCCACCAGTACGGTGAGAATATTTCCAGTTCAATAGCGCCATTAAATCCGGCGTTTTCAACCAGCCGACGAATTGACGGAATATTGATGACACCATCTCCCGGCATTCCACGGTCATTGACCAGATCGGTGGTCGGCACTAACCAGTCGGAAACATGAAACGCGAGGATGCGTTTTCCGGCACGCAGGATCTGACTGGCGAGATCCGGGTCCCACCAGACATGGTAGACATCTACCGCCACGCCGAGGCCAAATTCGCCATCGGGATCGAGTTCATCACACCAGTCCAGCGCCTGACGTAACGTGCACAGACAAGAACGATCGGCAGCAGTCATCGGGTGCAGTGGCTCCAGTGCAATTGGCACGCCGACCTCTTTCGAATGTGGCAGCAACTGGCGAATCCCTTGTTTCACCTGTTCCCGTGCTTCGTACAGATCTTTTGTTCCCATTGGCAGACCGCCAACCACCTGCATATAACAGGCGGCGTTCAGTACAGCGGCGTCGTCCAGCGCCCGGCGGTTATCGTCAATCGCCAGTTTGCGCTCCGCCAGCGTCGGTGCGGTGTAGTAGGTGCTACGGCACAAACCGGAAACGTTCATGTTACTGGCAGCAAGCTGGCGGGCGATTTGCTGGAGATCTTCACTCTGCAACTCCCTGCGCCAGGGGGCAATCGCGCCAATACCGCGTGCGGCGCAGGCATCAATAATGGCGGGTAGCGGCGTTTTATAGCCCAGTGTCGCGGTATTGATACTGAATAAATCCGGGCGTTGTAACAGATCTCTCATGATTCAGCCTCAGAAGCGCGGCATACTTAAGCCGCCGTCGATGGCGACCGCCTGACCACAGGTGTAAATCAGTTTACCTTCCGCCATCGCGCGGACAGTGGAAGCAATATCAGCCGGATAACCCCAACGTCCCCACGGCACCAGACCTTTGGCAATCAGTTCGTCGTAATAGGCCGTTGCCGGAATAGTCATATCGGTTTTGATGAGACCAGGACGCACTTCATATACGCCAATTTGTTCATTACAAAGGCGAGCAGCAAACAGACGAGCAGCGGCAGAGACGGCAGTTTTGGCAATGGTATATTCGCCGCGATTCATCGCCAGCATGATGGCGTTGATGGAACTGACAAAAATAATCGAGCGGTGCGGCAGTTCTGCTTCCGGTTTCGGCTGTGCCAGTAAGCGCTTACTGAATGCCTGAGCAAGGAAGAACGGTGCGCGGGTGTTAATGGCAATATTTTGGTCGAAGCTGTCTGGTTCGAGGTCGAGAAGGTCACCGCGTTTTTTCACTGAAATGCCTGCGTTGTTGAGCAGGCAGTCCAGACGTCCCCACTGGTTTTGCGCTGCGTCGAGCATCTCTTCATGCAGGGAGAGATCGCCCACATCAGCAGGGAAGCAAATCACTTCCACGCCTTCCGCCAGACATTCTTGTTGTGTGGCATGTAATTTTTCTACGCTATCCGCATCCGGACGATCATTAATCAGCAGATTAAATCCGCCACGCGCAAGCTCCAGCGCACAGCCCTTTCCAATACCACGAGCGGCTCCGGTAATATGGCATAAGATCGGAAGAGCGGTTCAGCAGGAATGCCGAGACCGATCTCGTATG
>OKAS01000539.1_pt1 | contig 2482 bp, 1 predicted proteins | sample 1611561 | NCBI WGS metagenome assembly OKAS01 (sample SAMN04436752, study PRJEB24849) | human gut metagenome | biome: human gut; feature: NICU; material: stool | host: Homo sapiens | place: USA: Saint Louis, MO | collected 2011-01-17 | reverse complement strand
CAAGAGGCAACTCCGAAATGGGCTCTAAAGCATCCCGATTCATACGTTCATATTAGGCAGCGAGACTCACCGTCCTTGGTATCGCACTGTTATGCCTCGTAGTTTTGGGTTCCCGCAATCCTGGACAGTCGTTTTCCGCTGGTCGTCTAGCTCTGTGTTTGTGGAACCAGACGATGAGCTCCGTGTTGACCATGGTGTTCGTTATCACCTGGGGGTTTGTGAAGGCGGTTTCGAGACCGTCTAGCTAGGTTTGCGGAGGTGCTAGACGATCAGGTGTAGCAACGAAAAGAATGTGCCCTCATTGGGGCACACTCTTTGTAGTTTGGGTGTTTGGTTTTAGAGCATCATGTTGGCGAAGCCGATGCCGATTCCGACGATGGCCAGCAGAGCGACGATCGGGGCGATGATGGCGACGATGTTGACGTCTGCTTCGGCCGGCTTGTTGTTGTCTGCCTGCTTGTTGGCGTTGTCGACCTTGGCCGGTGCGTCCTGCTCAGCTTCAGCCTGGTCTTGTACCTGCTCCTCGGCCTTGTCGTTAGCCTTGTCATTAGCCTTGGCCGGGGCTTCTGCTTCGGCTTCGACCTGTGCTGGTGCTTCTGCTTTGTCGTCTGCTTTGTCGGCGGCGGGTGCTTCTACCTTGTTTTCTTCCTTGGCGGGTGCTTCTGGTTTGTTGTCGATGATGGCACCTGCCATGGCACTGAAGTCGCCGATTTCAAGGTTGTCAGCAGCAATACGCGGAGTATTGATCTTCAGTACGTCCCAGTCGGCGGGGACAACCGCGTTGCCGTTGGGGGTTTCAAGCAGGTATGGCTTTTCCGAGTAGTTGAACTTGCCAAACTGGTAGAGGTAGTTCATCACCGAGTCATACTCCGGTGCCATCGGAAGCGAAACACCCTTAATAAGGTCACCGACGGTGTCGTTAGCACCCCAGTGGCGAAGATCTAGAGTGTGGCCTAATTCGTGCAGGATGGTGTTGCGCAGTTTTGCATCCGAGCCCATCAGGCGGTTATTGGCGATGAAAAGCGAGTTATCGCCAACCAAGGAAATACCCGAGGCGTAGTTACCTTGATCAATCTGATCGCCAATGACCCCGATGCGGAAGATGTTGTCACGCTCGCCTAAGAACTCGTCGATGTTGTCGAGCAGTTTGTAGGCCTGGATTTCATCCTGAAAGTAGTAGCGGTTGTAGTCGACGGTTTCCCCGCCTTGTGGGGTGTAGTTGGGGATGTTGGTAAACAACTCGCCTGCGTCGATGTGCAGGTTAATGCCGTGGTCGTTAAACAGGTCGACCATCTCTTTAAGCATCTGTGCCGATGGGCCAAGGTTGCGCTTGTCAGCGAAATCACAAGCGTCAACGTAGGTGTCGTCGCAGCCAAGGCTGCGGTATTCGGACGCCATCCAGTTCAGTTGCAAAAACAGATCCGGACGATTCACATCAGCCCCATAACCGGGAAGCGGTACTGCAGTGCCGTCAGACAAGATGACACCGTGTTGTTCCCATACGTCGGGAAGACCATCCCCGTCAGAGTCAACCAGGTCGAGCCCAGCGCCGAAATCAACCGGGGCGATCAATGCTTGCTCATCGCAAGCGTCGCACGCATTGGCGGGGGTGATACCGGCAATGGCCATGGTGGCAGTCAGTGCTGCTGCGATGGTGTTGCGGATGGCGTTGCGCATTGGTGGTGCTCCTTGGTGATTTCTTGTTTCGCTGATCAGGACCTGTTCTTCCTGACATCCATAAGGTTATGCAGTTTGTATGCGCAGGTAAAACGGTTGCTGGACACATTGATTTTTGGCGGGATTGTTCAACGTTTTTTCTGGATTGTTCAACGCTTTCCCCCTGGTTACCCTCTGGATTGTTCACCAATCCAACCCGCAAACACCACCGGCCGGAAGGGTTGTTGAACGATCTGATTTGCCTTGGGTGCACTTCGTTGAACAATCTTTATGCATGCATAGTATGCGGTTTAAGGGTGTTTTCAGCCAACACCCGCCCTGCCGTATCGCGACCTGGGGAAATGCCGGAACAGCACTTCAAAACGGCCCAGGAATGGTTGGGAGGATTGTTCAACGACTGTGAAAACGGCTCGAAATGGGTGTGACGTGCGGATTGTTCAGCAATCCGCACCACCTGCTTACCCCCGGAAATTACCCCCGTTTTAGGAGCACACGCCCAACAACAGCCTTCAAGACACGAAAACACCGTGTTTCAACCCCACGAGCAGGCCAGTCCACCATTAAGACGGCGCCCGGCTCGATGCCTATGTATAGGGACAACAATGAGTTCGGTGCACTCAGAGAAGGGAAGGCAAGATCAGCAGCATTGCGATGCTCCACGTCAGGTGGAGTGCGATGGGGGAGTACAGCCTGCCGGTGCGTACCGCCTCCATGTACGCGAGCGCACCGAGGACCACTGCCGCGAATACAAGCAGCGGCACACCCATCACGACGGTGACCAACCCGTAGGCGACCGTCGACCACA
>OKAS01000469.1_pt1 | contig 3687 bp, 4 predicted proteins | sample 1611561 | NCBI WGS metagenome assembly OKAS01 (sample SAMN04436752, study PRJEB24849) | human gut metagenome | biome: human gut; feature: NICU; material: stool | host: Homo sapiens | place: USA: Saint Louis, MO | collected 2011-01-17 | reverse complement strand
ATTTTTGCGTCTGAGAGATAATGTATTATTTGTATAAATAGATAAAAATGAATAAACAAATTTACATAGGGATGACTGCTGATATCATGCATCCCGGCTTGATTAATATAATTAATGAGGCTACAAAATTTGGTGATGTAATAGTAGGGCTTCTAACAGATAAAGCTATTGCTGAACACAAACGTTTACCTTATTTGACTTATGAACAGCGTAAAAAATTGTTGAGAATATCAAAGGGGTTTCTAAAGTTGTTCCTCAAGAAGAGTGGAGCTATATCAATAATTTGAAACGTTTGAAACCAGATTATATAATTCATGGCGATGATTGGAAGACGGGAGTTCTGTGTGAAATCCGAGAACAAGTTTATGATGTGATGAATAAACAAGGTGGGACAGTGATAGAAATACCTTATACACAAGGGATAAATTCTTCTTCATTAAATAGAGATATTAAGTCTATTGGTACTACTCCTGATGTGCGAATGAAGACTCTTCGTCGTTTGATAAATGCCAAGTCTATAGTGCGTATATTGGAAGCTCATGATGGCTTATGTGGCTTAATTATCGAAAACCTGGAAATTCAAAAAGGTGACCGTTTGGAGGTTTTTGATGGTATGTGGTCCAGTAGCTTAACAGACTCAACGAGCAAAGGTAAACCTGATATTGAGGCTGTAGATTTAACTACTCGTCTTCAGGATTTGAATAATATATTGGAATGTACTACTAAGCCTATTATTTTCGATGGCGATACAGGAGGCAAAATTGAACATTTTGTGTTTACGGTTCGTACTTTAGAACGTCATGGAATTTCTGCTGTAATTATAGAAGATAAAATAGGCTTGAAAAAAAATTCACTTTTTGGAACCGATGCAATTCAAACGCAAGATACAATTGAAGGTTTTTGTAACAAAATTAAGGCGGGAAAAGAAGCGCAAGTGACCAATGATTTTATGATAATTGCTCGTATTGAGAGTTTTATAGCCGGTAAATCTATGTGTGATGCTCTTGAACGCGCGTATGCTTATGTAGAGGCTGGTGCTGATGGCATAATGATCCATAGTAAAAATAAGTCAGGTGAAGATATAAAAGAATTCTGTATAACTTTCCGTCAGAAATATGCTCATGTCCCTATTGTTGTTGTTCCCACTACTTACGACCATATTTATGAAAGTGAATTGCATACGTGGGGGGTAAATGTGGTTATCTATGCTAATCATATGCTTCGTGCTGCATATCCTGCAATGCTGCAGGTGGCAAAAACTATTTTAGAGAATGAGCGTGCGAAAGAGGTGCGTCCTTTGTGTATGCCTATTAAAGAAATATTGGAACTTATTCCAGGAACTAAATAAATAGATTATATGGTAAACGTTGAGAAAGTATATCATGCTCTTTTAGCAAACGGAATTGATTTTTTTACAGGAGTTCCAGATTCGCTCTTAAAAGATATTTGTGCGTATATAACGGATCATACTTTTAAGGAGCAACATGTTATCGCTGCCAATGAAGGTACAGCTGTCAGTATTGCAGCAGGACATTATTTAGCCTCAGGAAATTTGTCTTTGGTTTACATGCAAAATTCGGGAATAGGTAATGCGGTAAATCCTTTGCTTTCACTTGCAGATAAAAAGGTTTATAGCTTACCGATAATTTTAATGATTGGTTGGCGTGGAGAGCCTGGAGTAAAAGATGAACCACAGCATGAAAAACAAGGTGAAGTGACTTTGGACTTGTTGAATGCAATGCAAATTCCTTTTGTAATTCTTAATGCAGAAGAGGATAAAGCATTGAGGCAGATACATGATATTATTATTTCTGCTAAAGATAAATCCATTCCTCATGCAATTATAATTCGAAAAAATATATTTGGAAAATATAAACTTCTAAATGAACAAAAAAATGATTGTCCTTTATCCCGTGAAGAAGCCCTAAAATTAGTTGTTGATTATTTGGAAGCTACAGATTTAGTAGTATCTACTACAGGTAAGTTGTCTCGTGAATTGTTTGAATATCGTGAAGCAGAAGGAGAGGGGCATGAATGCGATTTTCTTACTGTAGGTTCAATGGGGCATAGCTCTTCTATTGCTTTAGGTATAGCACTTGCTAATTCAGAGAGAAGAGTTTTCTGTTTAGATGGTGATGGCGCTTTTATTATGCACATGGGAGCTATTGGCAATATTGGCTATTTGTCTCCCAAAAACTATTTTCATATTCTGTTCAACAATGGTTCGCATGAATCTGTTGGTGGTCAACCTACAATAGGTTTTCAATTAGATATACCGGCTATTGCAAAGGCATGTGGATATCGAACTGTTTTTTCGCTTACGACAAAGGATGAGATAAAGGAGATTTTGCAGCAAACAAAGATAATGGAAGGACCGGTTTTGATCGAATTGAAAGTAAAAGTTGCTTCTCGTGATGATTTAGGAAGGCCTACGACTACGCCTCTTGAAAATAAGTTTCATTTTATGGAGTTCTTAAAAAATAAATAAGTATATGCAGATTAAAAGAAATATTTTGTTGAATCCAGGGCCTGCTACGACCACTGATACTGTGAAAATGGCTCAGGTTGTTCCTGATATTTGTCCTCGTGAGAAGGAGTTTGTAGGAATGATGAAAACATTGCGAACAAATTTGTTAAAAGTTGCCCATGGTATACCTGGTAAACATACTGCTGTTTTGTTTTGTGGCTCAGGTACTATTAATATTGATGTTTGCTTGAACTCTTTGTTACCTAAGGATAAAAAAGTGCTGATTATCAATAATGGTGCTTATAGTGATCGTGCTGTGGAAGTTTGTCGATATTATGGTTTATCTCATATTAATTTGAGATTCTCGGTGTATGAACGTCCTGATCTGCATGAGATTGAATCCATATTAAAAAAGGATTCTGATATCTTTTTAGTTTATACAACTCACCATGAAACTGGCACTGGTTTGTTGAATCCTATTCGTGAGATTGGTGCACTTGCTCACCGTTATGGTTGTGTATTTATAACAGATACGACTTCTTCCTTAGGTATGATTCCTTTTGATATAGAGAAAGATAATGTTGATTTTTGTATGGCTTCTGCCCAGAAAGGATTACAATCGATGACGGGACTTTCTTTTATAGTTGGCAATGAAGAGATTATATGTAAGTCAAAAGAATATCCTAAACGTTCTTATTATTGTAATCTTTATATGCAATATGAATATTTTGAGAAAACGGGTGAAATGCATTTTACTCCTCCTGTTCAGACAATCTATGCTACTTGCCAAGCCTTGAAAGAGTATTTTGAAGAGGGCGAAGAGAATAAATTTGCACGACATCGAAGGGTGTTTGATGCGATTCATTCTGGCATAGAAGAATTAGGTTTTAAATATGTTATTGATAAGCAATGGCAATCAGGGCTGGTTGTGTCTGTTCTTTATCCTAATCATCCAAATTGGAATTTTGACAAAGTACATAATTATTGTTATGAACGTGGTTTTACCATTTATCCGGGAAAAATAACTACAACAAATACTTTTCGACTTTGTGCATTAGGAGCAATAGATGAATCGGATATTAAGTCTTTTTTTTCTGTTTTGAAAGATGCTTTAGAACATTTTAATATCAATGTATTTTATTAAAACCATATTGGAATGATAAAGACAGCAGTAATTATGGCAGCAGGTATGGGAACTCGTTTTGGGAAATATACAGAAC
>OKAS01000449.1_pt1 | contig 4299 bp, 4 predicted proteins | sample 1611561 | NCBI WGS metagenome assembly OKAS01 (sample SAMN04436752, study PRJEB24849) | human gut metagenome | biome: human gut; feature: NICU; material: stool | host: Homo sapiens | place: USA: Saint Louis, MO | collected 2011-01-17 | reverse complement strand
TAAGAATATCGTTTCTTTCATCGTCAGAAAGGCTTTCAACACCGCTCTTATCGGAATGAGTAATATCTACACCAATGCTCCATTCAAACTTTGGATAAACGATAATGTCTGTATTAACAGTAAGGTAAGGTGGTAGTATGGCCCTGTTACTTCCGGGAATTGCCAATGGATATTCTTTTACTGTTATAGGTTCTCCCATACATTCCCCAACCTGTAAATAATACATTGTCTTATTTACATTTTTCATTCCATCCAATACTATATCTGATAGAAAAGTGATTATATCTAATTCAGGGAATGTTTCTTGCGCATATTTAGCTAATTTTGACGAACCCTCATCACTTCCTGTGTCACCAAATGTAGTTAGCATAAGCATATCTTTATCACTTAAGTATTTTAATGTGTCATTAGTGCTTCCTTTTTTTAATTGAGTTAAGTGATAACTATTATATATTACTCCTGCGGGACAATCTGGATTTTCGCTGATGCAAGTTTTTTCTATGAGTGTAACTGTTATTGTTATACCTTTAGCTTCAGAATCATGTAAATAAATGGTCTGGATCGGTTCTCCTTGTTTATAGCTATACTGTTTTCCGTCTGCATCAATGTTTACCATATGAGTGCAGGTATCTGGATTTTTACAATTGCATGTTGGCGAACCTGCGGTAGTACTGGTCATAATTTTTCTCTTTATTACAGTGGGACGTTGCCCAGTTCACGGATGAGAAGTGTCTCTGCCTTAAATACCCCCTCATCATCCCCGTCACCCAAAATTCTTCTGAAATCTTCAGGTATAGTATCAACAGTCAGGCATTCACGGCTGTGGAATAAGTAAAACAATCCACGGATACTGCGGTCATCAGTTATTCCCTGATGTCTTAACCACTGCAATGTATTTCCAATTATCTCTTTGTTGATTTTTTCAGGTGGTTCGCCCCATGATTTGAGTTTTTCTGCCAGAGATTCAATGTAGCGTTCTTCAAAAATTAATATCAGGGCATCCATCTGAGCGCGAGATACTTTCATTATCTTGCGGCGTGTGCCACTATCTACAGGAAATTTATCTTTAATTTCGTGGAAAGTTTTGCATTTCTCTTCACCATTCCAGAGCGTAGTTATCTTATCTACCGGACCAACGAAGAGATACTTTTCCCATTCAGACAGAACAGAAAGAAAATCCCATATATTCCTTGGGTCATAAAAACGAAGTAATACCGGCTTTGTCTCATCCGGTATTAACACCTGTAAATATCTTCGCAAATGTTGACGCAACACATTCATCGTGGAGTACGTAGTCAGATATATTCCCCACGGCGACGCTTTAACACTCAGCCATGCTTCAACTTCCGGAACGACCTCCACGAGATAAGGGGCCAGCGCGACCAGATCCAGCTGTATGGGTTCTGCATACAGACAGCAGTGTGGGGGATTCACCTCGTTCAGAAAATCCAGCAGTCCTTCCTCAACAGCACCGTCAACAATGGCGTACTGTACGGGTGCCGTTTCCATCACTTATCCTCCTTCGGGCAGTGCGCCACAAACATCGAACCACTCCCGGCTGCGGCTTTCAGGATCACCGGGCGCATCGGCAGGATCACGTCTCCCGGACTGCCTCCGCCGTTAAGATTGATTTTCGCGCCCTTAATATCCACGCCGCCGGAATGGATCACCACAAATGAACCTCCCACCCGCAGACTGATTTTGCTGTCGCTCTGTAAAACAATATCGCCCTGTACGCTGATACCCAGCGCGCCGCTTATTTTCTGTGCCAGATCGCCTTTCACCTCCAGTCCCTGATTGCCCTCTGTCAGGCTGACGTGGTCTTTGGTGGTTTTATGGTCCTGTTTACCTTCAACCGTCACTTTCCGGTCATTTGCCACCACCAGGGATTCATCATGCCCGATGCTGACCGTCCGGTCATAGTTGACCCGCTTATCCTTGCTGTTCAGCACAACGACCTGCATATTTTTCTGTGCGTGCAGGTAAATTTCTTCCTTGTCCGTCGCATCCTCAAACCGCAGCTCGTTAAACCCGCTTCCTTTATAGGTCTTCGACCGTATCGTCATCTGCGTCTTCGTCCCCGGCAGGCTCCCCGGCGAACGGTTGTCCTCATGGTACGTCCGCCCCATGATTATCGGCTGGTCCGGGTCCCCGTTCAGGAAGTCAACAATCACCTCCTGGCCCACGCGCGGTATCGCCAGGTTACCAAACCCCGGCCCCGCCCACGCCTGCGATACCCTAACCCAGCACGAACTCGCCTCCGTTGCCGGGTTATACCTGTCCCAGTGAAACTTCACCCGTACCCGCCCGTGTTCATCACAGAAGATTTCCTCTCCCGCAGGCCCGGTGACAATGGCGCTCTGTGGCCCGTCCACCTTCGGTTTGCTTTGCAGCCGTGGACGCCACGTCCGGTCTGCCGGTATCACCTCTAACTGATTTCCCAGCGTGGTTCCTCTCCCCTGGCTGCCGTGAAGCGCCTGCGGCTGGTCTCCTGACAGAATGCTCTGTACCACCTGCCATTCACGGTTCAGCATCTTCTGCGGATGCCCCGTCAGCGTAAACCGCGTTCCCGGCCACAGCTTCGGCGAATTACTCTGCCCTGTGGCCTTTTCCGCATCACTGCGCAGGCTCTCCATCCGGTACAGCGTGAAATCCTTGCCGTGCTGCTCATCCTTGAACCTTCCCGGATAATCAAATATTTCATACTGTTCAAGCTGTCCGTTCAGGCTCTCACCCTGCTGCTCATACATCCCCGGCCAGTCCGGCACCTTAAACGTGTAATCCTGGCTCTGCACCGATGACGGGCGGACATGCGCCTCATAACGGAACATACTGACACACTCCGTCTCCGCTCCTGCCGATGTGTCCGGGTTAAACGGAAACTCTCCCGCCTGTGACAGCCCCGCCACATCGTCGCACAGCGTCAGCTTCTGCTCCGGACTGTCCGCCGCAAACCGCTCAAAGAAGAAAATCCCCTCCTCCGCCCACAGCCGCGCCAGAAACGCCAGGTCCGACTCCCCGTACTGCACACAGAACTCCCGCGCCGGATGGTCCTCATAAAACAGCGGCGTCCACTCTGTGACGCCGTTCTCGTTCAGTAATGTGGCCGATATCGTCCGGATATCCTGCTGCTGGAAGATACGGAAGTTCCGCCGCAGCCCGCACCGCCATAACGGCGGCTCAATACGCAGGTGATAACGCATCTGCCAGCCGTTGTTCTCCTGCATACCAAACCCCTCCACCACGCCGGTGACATAACGCTGCGGAATGACGCCCTGCCAGATAGTCAGCGTTGCGTTCTTCTCCAGCAGCATCTCCGCCGTCTGCATAAAAGAATCGCTGGCGACATCCACACTCATCACAAACGGATAAGACTGGTTCTGGATTAACCTGAAATTCACCACTGCAAAGGTGTCCGGCTCCTGGCCGTCAACCTCCAGCGTAAAGCGAAGACCTTTTAAGGACATAATGACCTCCCTGATTCATTCACGGACCAAATGATTCCCACCATGCAGCAAAGGGTGCCAGTGCAGCGTTACACTCATCTTTACATTTTCAGGTACGCTACCGCCCGGGTTTCCGGCATCCACCATCTCCCTCATGAAAGCGTAACTCCTTACTGACACTCATTTTTTACACGTACAAAAACAACATCCTGCACGGAGGCAGGATGTTGTTGACTCAGATTTATGCTTCCAGCGGTGCACGCCAGTCATCGGCACCAGAAGTACCGGATTTGATGTGCTCCCACTCAACCTTACGGTAGGCCAGTGATACTGCGAGCAATTGCGTAAACTCACGCTGTGCAGGGTCCTGGCAGTGCGGCATATGCAGGTTCATGTCCACAATCGTCGCGTCAGTAAGACGTGTGGTGAAGTAGTGCTCCTGCTTGCCTTCAACAGAGGTACGCCACCAGTGCAGCTCCACTTTCGGCAGCATTTCACCGGAGGCCAGCGCGTTGTACAGCAGCGGAACGGCTTTGTTCAGCGCCACGGTGAAAATGAACGGTTTGTGAGCACGCTGCCCGGAAGGCTGACCAGACTGCGGATCGGTTGGAACAGTAACGTTATGCAGAAACTCCTGCACCAGCATTTCATCTTCGTGTCCCTGCACGTAGATATTGCCGACAGAATCTGCGGTGAAAGCACCGGCAGTGATGTTCCCCTGGGTCTGACCTGTAATTGAAATGTAACATGGGGTTGGCATTTATGAACTCCTTGTGAAATTATCAACTGCTGTTTTACGAACAACCCGTCGTTAATCCCCGACAGGTTAGAGTGTGATGCGGCTCACATCAGG
>OKAS01000447.1_pt1 | contig 4324 bp, 5 predicted proteins | sample 1611561 | NCBI WGS metagenome assembly OKAS01 (sample SAMN04436752, study PRJEB24849) | human gut metagenome | biome: human gut; feature: NICU; material: stool | host: Homo sapiens | place: USA: Saint Louis, MO | collected 2011-01-17 | reverse complement strand
GGCAATTTCACCTCAAACGGCATCACAGTGCATACGCATAAACACGGTGGCGTTAAAGGTGGCAGCGATTCGACAGGAGGCCCGCAGTGACAACCCGCTACACAGGAATGAACCCGGACGGAACGGGAAACCTGAACGATATGGAGCACCTGAAACAGTCAGTCAGGGACATCCTGACCACCCCGCTGGCAAGCCGGGTTATGCGACGGGAATATGGCAGCCTTGTGCCTGATTTGATTGACGAACCCATGAATAACACCACGCGTCTGCAATGCATGAGTGCTGCCGTGATTGCGCTGACACGATGGGAACCCCGCATTGCCCTGGATGCCATCGACGTTGTCTGGAAGGCAGGAGGCCGCGCCGGGGTGACGCTGTCGGGCACTGTCATGCAGACCATGCAGAATGTTGAATTAACCATCACGCTGAGGGAGTAAATCATGCCTGCCGTTGACCTTTCACAGTTACCGGAACCCGCCATCATCGCGGAGCCTGACTTTGAGGCAATTCTGGCTGACACAAAGGCCATGATGATTGCGACCTATCCCGCCGAACAGCGTGAAGCCGTTTCCGCCGCGCTGGAGCTGGAATCGGAACCCCTTAACGTTATCGCTCAAACCATGTCGTTTCGTGAAATGCTGTTACGCCAGCGGGTCAATGAGGGTGCACGCGCCTGCATGCTAAGCCACAGCGCCGGGACAGACCTGGACAACCTCGCGGGCAATATGAACACAAAGCGCCTGGTTATCACTCCGGCAACGGATACCACCGACGCAGTGATGGAAAGTGACACCTCGCTGAGACTACGGGCGCAACGGGCATATGACGGTCTGAGTGTTGCTGGCCCGTCAGGTGCATACGAGTATTTTGCACGCAGCGCCAGCGGTCTGGTACGCGATGCGCGGGCCATCAGCCCGTCTCCGGCCAACGTGACGGTTTCCATCCTGTCCACTGAGGGCGACGGCACAGCAACGGAGGCGTTGCTTAATACCGTTCGCGCCGTTCTGAATGCAGAGGATACCCGCCCGGTGGCCGACCGCCTGACCGTACAGAGTGCCAGAATCGTGACATGGCGGCTGAATGCAAAACTGTACTTTTACCCCGGCCCGGAATCCGAACCTATTCTGGCCGCGGCGGAATCGTCATTCAGGAAGTGGCTGGCTGAACAGGGGCTTATCGGTCAGGACGTGGCGTTGTCCGCCATTGCTGCCGCACTTCATGTACACGGCGTGCAACGCGTGGAGATAATCGAACCCACACAGAATATGGCCATCAGCGACATACAGGCGGCGCGCTGTGAGTCATTCACCATCAGCGAAGGTGGGCGTAATGAGTAATTCACTGTTACCGCCATCAGCCAGCAGTTTCATGCGTCGTGCCGAAGCTGTCGGAACGCGCATTACAGACATCCCGGTAGACCTCAACACGCTGTGGTCGCCGGACACCTGCCCGGTGCACCTGCTGCCTTATCTCGCCTGGGCATTTTCCGTTGACCGCTGGGATCGCAACTGGCTGGAAGAGACAAAGCGACAGGTGATTCGTGATGCATGGCTGATACACCGACACAAGGGAACCATCAGCGCACTGCGCCGGGCCATTGAGCCGCTGGGATACCTCATTCGTGTGTCTGAGTGGTGGGAGTTCGGCGGAGAACCGGGAACATTTACCGTTGAAGTGGGCACGCTGGACAGTGGCGTGACGGAGGAAATGTATCTGGAAATGGAGCGGTTGATTGCTGATGCCCGCCCGGTCAGCCGCCACATGACAGGGCTGAATATCATTCAGGAGATCCCGGGAGATATTTTCGCGGCGGCAGCAACTTACGACGGTGAAGTCATTACCATTTATCCGGACGATTAAGCATGAGTACCACAACACGTAAATTTAAAACCGTTACCACCGATACGGGTGCCAAAAAATTAGCTCAGGCAGCCGCGCCAGATGGTAAGCCTGTCCGCCTGACTCATATGGCCGTGGGCGACGGTGGCGGTACATTGCCCACACCAGACAGTAAGCAGACCCGTCTGGTGCATGAGGTGTGGCGACATACTGTTAATCGCGTCTTCCTGGACGCAACACATCAGAACCGCATTATTGCGGAGCTGGTTATTCCTCCTGAAACGGGCGGATTCTGGATCCGGGAAATTGGTGTATTTGATGAGCACGGCGATTTGATCGCGGTTGGCAATACAGCCGAAAGTTACAAGCCAACCGTTGCCGAAGGGTCAGGACGTGCACAAACATTTCGCACCATTCTGACCGTATCCAGCACTGCCACTGTGGCGCTTACCGTGGATAACACCATGGTTATGGCCACAGTGGATTACGTGAATGACAAACTGAAAGAACATGAACAGTCACGACGTCACCCGGACGCCTCGCTGACCGCAAAAGGCTTTGTTCAACTCAGTAGCGCCACCAACAGCACGTCTGAAGCACTGGCCGCAACGCCGAAAGCGGTCAAGGCAGCCTATGACCTTGCTAACGGGAAATATACCGCACAGGACGCCACTACAGCGCGAAAAGGCCTTGTTCAGCTCAGTAGCGCCACCAACAGCGATTCTGAAACGCTGGCGGCAACACCAAAGGCGGTAAAGGCAGCATATGACCTTGCTAACGGGAAATATACCGCTCAGGACGCTACCACAGCGCGAAAAGGTCTTGTCCAGCTCAGTAGTGCGACCAACAGCACATCCGAAATGCTGGCGGCAACGCCAAAGTCGGTAAAGGCAGCCTATGACCTTGCTAACGGGAAATATACCGCTCAGGACGCTACGACAGCACAAAAAGGAATTGTCCAGCTCAGTAGTGCAACCAACAGCGCATCTGAAACGCTTGCTGCGACATCGAAAGCAGTGAAAGCAGCTAATGACAATGCGAATGGTCGGGTACCTTCTGCCCGTAAGGTGAATGGTAAGGCGCTTTCAGCGGATATAACACTGACACCGAAAGATATTGGTACGCTTAACTCAACAACTATGTCATTCAGCGGTGGTGCTGGTTGGTTCAAATTAGCAACGGTAACCATGCCGCAGGCGAGTTCTGTTGTTTCAATTACGTTGATTGGTGGGGCTGGATATAACGTCGGTTCACCTCAACAGGCAGGTATATCTGAACTTGTTTTGCGTGCAGGTAATGGTAATCCGAAGGGGATTACTGGTGCTTTATGGCAGCGCACATCGGCAGGGTTTACAAATTTTGCCTGGGTCAATACATCTGGTGATACTTACGATATTTACGTTGCAATCGGAAATTATGCGACTGGTGTAAATATTCAATGGGATTATACCAGTAATGCCAGCGTAACGATTCATACGTCACCAGCATATTCTGCTAATAAGCCGGAAGGGTTAACGGACGGTACAGTTTATTCACTCTATACGCCATCAGAGCAGTTTTATCCGCCTGGCGCACCAATCCCGTGGCCATCGGATACCGTTCCGTCTGGTTATGCCCTGATGCAGGGGCAGACTTTTGACAAATCTGCATACCCGAAACTTGCAGCGGCTTATCCGTCAGGCGTGATATGCGTGGCTGGACGATTAAGGGCAAGCCCGCCAGTGGTCGTGCCGTATTGTCTCAGGAGCAGGACGGCATTAAATCGCACACCCACAGCGCCAGCGCATCCAGTACGGATTTGGGTACGAAAACCACATCGTCGTTTGATTACGGCACTAAATCCACGAATAACACAGGTGCACATACCCACAATGTATCTGGTACTGCAAATAGTGCTGGCGCACATACTCATACCGTTCCATTAAGGAGACCAAACAGTGGAGGTATGAATTTCGACTGGCTTGATGGTGCATCAAGTGGCACGGTGGTGGGGAATGGAACTGTGCCTTCTTCTGGCGCACATACCCACTCAGTATCAGGTACCGCTACAAGTGCTGGGGCACATGCACACACTGTTGGTATTGGCGCTCATACGCACTCTGTTGCGATTGGTTCACATGGACACACCATCACCGTTAACGCTGCTGGTAACGCGGAAAACACCGTTAAAAACATCGCATTTAATTATATTGTGAGGCTTGCATAATGGCATTCAGAATGAGTGAACAATCACGTACTGTAAAAATTTATAACCTGCTGGCCGGAACTAATGAGTTTATTGGTGAAGGTGACGCATATATTCCACCTCATACAGGGCTGCCAGCTAATTCTACAGATATCGCCCCACCGGAAATTCCTGCTGGCTTTGTGGCAGTTTTTAACAGTGAAAATGAATCGTGGAATATTGTTGAAGACCATCGTGGTAAAACGGTCTATGACGTGGCATCGGGGGACGCGTTGTTTATTTCTGAGCCCGGACCGCTAC
>OKAS01000435.1_pt1 | contig 4804 bp, 5 predicted proteins | sample 1611561 | NCBI WGS metagenome assembly OKAS01 (sample SAMN04436752, study PRJEB24849) | human gut metagenome | biome: human gut; feature: NICU; material: stool | host: Homo sapiens | place: USA: Saint Louis, MO | collected 2011-01-17 | reverse complement strand
AATCATAAAGAAAAAAAATTGTATAATACCAATATTTATACCAACTCATATACATTATTTTTTATTTTCCAAATATCCATGGAGCCATCATCACCCCATCTTCAGTTACTTGATTCATATACATTTCATATAAATTCTTTGAAGTATCATCGAATAAGCCTTTCCATCCGTTAGGATAAAAGACATCGACAGCAGTATAAGTCGTTGAGATTATAAAGCCTGGTAATGAAAAGAATCCGATGATATTAAATATTTCATCTACAGCAACTTCCTCCCATGATGAATCCTTATCAATCAGTTTTGCACCGGTACACACAACTCCTACAATTCCTGAACCTATACCTATTCTTCTTATATACTTAAAACTATTTTCAATAAATTCACCAGAAATACATCCCCAATTATACCCTGGTAAAGCGGGTTTATATATAGGTCCATCAGAGTAATAGAGAGGCCTAAGCGGATGAATTTTATTGACAATAGGATTTAAAATAGTTTCAAAGGTTCCTGCAGTGATTCCAATCCATGTATTACAATTTTCAACATTTTTTAATCCATCAAAAAAATCATTCAATATAGCAGGAGATTCCTTGCTTACATTACCAATAAATCCTTCATTGGTATACGATACTGTTTTATAATAAGATTGATTGTTTTCTTTATCTTGAATATAAATACTTGCACTATAAAAATCAGATGATTCATTTATTTCAACACCAATCTTGTATTTACTTGGATCTGATGGAACTGTAATTTTATCCATGCCTATTTGAAAAGTTATAGTTCCATCACCATTATCTTTCTTTATCTGGTTGATTATATCCTCCGGAGAATAATCCATGCTCCTAAACACAGCTTGAGGAGATGTATCCCAAACTTGTTGCCTAACAGGATAATTTACCCAAGTATTCCACTGTATTCTATTATTCTCTATGTGAGGCATTTGTACGGGTAGATAGTTAGGAAAAGTATATCCCATACCTTTGACAAAACCGGTATAAGGAAGTCCCATGTTTTGCAAAAAAAGATACTCTTCAAATGATATTACTTGATTTGTTTTATATTGCATAATTTCTTATTTCACCCACCGATTATCAAATTCAATACCATTCACGCTTACACTCTCAGGAGAGAGAATCAAAGTAGTTGACAATCCTTGCCCCAAAGCTTCGACAACCCGTTTCAGATTGACACAGTACGCATTCGTAAACGCCACCTCAAATATCACCCCGGATGTTCCGGTCTTGAACAGAACTGCCCCGTTCTTTTTCACCCACGGTTTCACAGCCCATCCGTAGATGTTGCTTTTCACCGTCTGCGAAAGGGTTATCATGATTCGTCCCCCTCGCACTTCGCCTTCCGGTTGGTTCTTTAGGTTATCTACTGGCTGGTGAAAACCTATTTTGAACTGTTCCACTGCATATTCGTCACCGTCAACGCTGAATATGACATTCACGTTGCTGTCCACTTGCGGAAAATTAAAAACTCCCATAACGCTGTTGTTTTTAAAACACCCACTGATTTTCAAACTCTTCTGTACCGAATGCCAGTTTCTGTGCCTGTACGGTCAGTTTGGTCGCAATATAGCTTTTGCCCTGCCGGATATAGCTGATTTCCATATCCACACAGGTCGCTTTCTCAAACAGTATCTTTTCGAGTGTGGAGCCTTGGTTGTCATGAACTACGATGGCTCCGCTCTGGTATTTACGGGCATCCAGCATCCACTGGATCATGTCACGGTTGGGAAGATGAGGGTAGGTTACATAAAACGTGCCGCCTTTTACCTCGGTCTGTGCCTGTCCTTTGATATCTATCCCTTGGGCAAATCCGAATTCGCAGCCGATGAGCTGGTAGCTGTCCTTGTACATGTCGGTCAGTGAGGAGGCAGCCAGGTTGCCTATCTTTAAGAATACGGTATATCCAAACATACGATACTTGATTATTGGTGAATATTCCAGGTTAATTCATTCTGTTCGTCCAGACCTACCTCCAGACTTTCTCCTTTGCCCAGCTCCTCGTTGATGATAAGCCGTGAAATCGGTCTGCGCAGATAGTTACGGATCACACCGGCCACTTGGCGGGCACCGTATTTGGGCGTGAATCCTTTGTGTGCAAGCATCTTACGGGCATCATCGGTGATGGTTATGCCGATACCCTGCTTGTCCAGAAGTTTTCTGACTCCGTTGAACTGTATGTCGAATATTTTCAGGAGTATGTCTTCGCGGATGGGGGAGAACGGAACGATTTCAGACAGGCGTGCCAGAAATTCCGGACGGAAATGTTGCCCCATCACCTCCATGATCTGGGTGGTGGACGGAACATTGCCGGACTCAAGTTGCTTGGTCAGCCACTCGCTTCCTACATTGGATGTGAACAGCACGATGGAGTTGGAGAAATCCCCTTCCTTGCCCAGACGGTCATGCAGTTTTCCCTCGTCCATGATTTGCAGGAAAATGTCATATACGGACGGATGCGCTTTCTCTATTTCATCAAAGAGGACAACGGCGTATGGCTGTTGCCGTATTTTATTGACCAGCATGCCGCCTTCCTCATAGCCCACATATCCCGGAGGCGCTCCGTACAGCAGGGCAGCGGAGTGTTCTTCCTTGAACTCGGACATGTCAAAGCGGATCATGGATTTCTCGTCATTGAACAGGGCTTCCGCCAGTGCTTTGGCAAGTTCGGTCTTGCCGGTACCGGTGGGTCCCAGCAGGAAGAAGGAGCCGATGGGCTGTCCCGGCTTGTTCATGCCGCTACGGGATTCCAGGATGGCATCCGTCAATGTCTTCAGGGCCTGGTCCTGTCCGACGACGCGTCGCCTCAGATAATCTTCCATATTGAGTAGCCGTTCCTTTTCCTGCGACTGTATCTTGCCGATAGGGATGCCTGTCTTGCTGGCGACAACGGCGGCTACCTCATAGATACCCACCTCCTCTATTTTCTTCTCTGCAAATTGGAGGAGGACGTTCAATGCGTTTCTCAGATAGCCGGTCAGTTCTTCATACTCCTGCAATTCATGAATGTCCGCTTCATCGGGTATGACTCCTAAAAGGATGGGGCTTAATTTGTTGTGCATTACGAAAAGCAGCGTTTTCAGTTCTTCGGTCTTTTCCTGAAGGTCCTTTTCGTCCTTTTCTATTTCATCCAGCCCGGACAGCAGGGTCTCCACATTCTTCTTTCCTGTTTCATTGACCATCTTGATGGCGGAGAGCGTCATGTCCAGCAGACCGATGGCGGAATCAGGCAGACGGCGGTCTTTGATATACCGTTTGGCAAGACGGACACATTCGGCTACGGCTTCGTTGCTGATTCTTACATGATGGTAGTCCACGTATTGTTTCTGCACGGAGTGTAGCATCTGGATAGCGGACTTTATGTCCGGTTCGCTTACCTGTATGACCTCGAAACGGCGGCTGAAAGCATGGTCCGGCTCGATTATTTTGCGGTATTCGTCAATGGTGGTGGCACCGATGACGGTCAGGTCGCCGTGCGACAGTTCGGATTTCAATACATTTCCCGCACCGGTATTTCCTTGTCGGTTGTCCAGCAATACATGGATTTCGTCAATAAACAGGATTGCATTGTCGATATTCCGCAATTCTTTCAAGATGTTTTTCAGGCGGTCCTCGATTTCCCCCTTGTAGGTGGCTCCCGCAATCAGGGAGGCGTTGTCCAGTTCAAATACACGGGTTTCTTCCAGAAACGAGGGTACTTTATGGTTGACTATGTCCCAGGCAAGTCCGTAAACCAGTGCTGTCTTTCCTACTCCGGCATCACCGACAATCAGGACATTGGACTTGCTCCGGCTTCCCAGTATCTCCATGATCATACGGTTTTCACGGTCGCGGTTGATGACCGGATGCAGCTTGTTGGCCGCATCTTCGGTTAAATCCACACAGTATTTGCCCAAGAAGGAGGATGAGGCGGAAGTCGGGGCATAGGACTTCTCCGTGGCGGCGGAAGGACATGCCGGCTGCCCGTTACCTATATATATGGAATGGATATCCTTTTCCAGAATGGGGAAAGACCTGAGCTGGTCGCTGGAAAAAGCGACACCGGGCTTTGCCAGTGCCAATAACACACAGATGGGATTGATGTCGAACAGCCCGAACTGGATTCGTGCATCGTCTGCGGCACGGAAAACGGCGTCAATCCGTTCCGAAGGCTTGATTTCGGACAACTGGGTGGATTTCGGGCATTGTTCGATATACACATCCGCCCATTCCTCCAGATAGCCTAAATCCTTGCCTATACTTATTATAAAATCTCTTAACCCTACATCTTTATGAAGTAGAGCCTTCAACAAATGCGAGGGTGTATAACACTCGTTCGCATTTTCACGAGCCACTGCAAGTGCTATGTTAAGCGCAATTTTTACAGAATCATCAAGATTGATGAAACCAACTCCTGTTTCCATAATCGTAAGATTTAAAAATTGCGCAGGAGAACATTGCAAATATAAGGCAAAAAAAATAATTCGGCTATTGTTGGCAGCGTTTTTTTTATGCTTATGGGCATATTTTCGGTAAAAACAAGAAAAAATCATCAAAAGTTCTTTGTAGTTTTCAGAAAATGCCATATATTGGGCGCAGAAATTGAAGGACAAAGATAGGACTGTAGCAGGCCTCCTTTGACCGGATATTTCAAAATCAACTTATTTTTTAATTTAAAACTTTGAGAATATGGCATTTAAAGCGTCATTTAAGTTTTCGGACTCAAGAGAGTTTGATGTACTGACCTGGAGAGTTAAGGGCTCACCCGAAATTTCTTGGGGGTAACTATTTGTAGCTTTCTTTAAAGTGAT
>OKAS01000434.1_pt1 | contig 4827 bp, 5 predicted proteins | sample 1611561 | NCBI WGS metagenome assembly OKAS01 (sample SAMN04436752, study PRJEB24849) | human gut metagenome | biome: human gut; feature: NICU; material: stool | host: Homo sapiens | place: USA: Saint Louis, MO | collected 2011-01-17 | reverse complement strand
GGCTAGGCTATACGCTTAAAAGAAAGCTTGCCAACCCGGAAAATCCGCTGACCCGCTTTTCAACTCTCATAGAATCTTCTGTCTTAAGAGTGAAAGTTTGTGTTATAATACCAAGTAATGTTGACTTTTGAGTTCCGTTTTGCCCTGCAATTGCTGTTAACAAAGAGCCTACTTCAAAATCTTCATTTTGAAATCCTCGAAATCTTTCGATATGAATGTGCGTTATTTTCACTTTGTAGAATGGTTAAATAGTTTGTGTTTGGGGATAACTATGCCATCGCAAAATACCATTATCTCTTTACCTTTCCCGGAATTACTCGCACTATAATTCAATTCAAAACATTGCTGTCTATATTTTGAATATAGGCTGGTTATGAATGGTACATTATCATAAGAGACAATCCACTTACAATTTGCAATCTCACTTATAGTGTTAGCTATATTTTGATGATCTGTATCATTATAGTAATTCAGATAAAGTCCTTTACCTTTTACATAGTATGGTGGGTCTAAATAAAATAACGTATTATACGGTAATTCATTTTTTAACCGTTGTACTAAAGAAACAGCATCTTCATTTGTTAAATGGATTCTATCTGCATAATCTGCTATACGTTGAATCCTTTTTATCAAATCTTCTTTGTTGAATCTTGCATCAATCTTATAATTTCCAGTTTGGTCATAACCGCCAATGACTCCTGCTTTCAAGATTCCTGAGCGATTAGTCCTATTCAAGAAGAATGTAGAAAAGCCTAATTCTAACAAGTCAGAATTCTCTTTATTGGATTGAATTTCTTTTTGTTTAAACCAAGTTTCAACATTTAAAGGAGTATCCTTTATCATCTTGCAGAGAGCATCCACGTTATTTAAGGCACTATACCAAAAGGCATAAATAGATATATCCTTATCATTTATATGTATGTCGCTGACATATTCATTAAAGAGCAAAGATAATGCAACGGAACCACCTCCAACATATGGTTCAACATAAGTGCCATCGAGCAATGCGTTTTCTTTGATTAAGCATTGTACGAAATCAGCAACTTTAGCCTTACCGCCAGGGTATCTTAAAGGTGATAGAAATTCCATAATATTATTCTTTATTTTTTATTGATTCCCACAATTGGATAAAAAACTTTCTATGTTGTCCCATCCAGTAATCAAATTATCTGCTTTAGGGTAGAAAAACTCGTTATGAACATATGCATTCAATGATTCGATTGAAAGAACTGAATTTTTATCATTTATTTCAGACCTTATGCCCTTTGATAAGTCATTACTCATTGTTCCTAATTGGGTCATATGATTTAAGACTTTACCAACTTTCCCTTGCAAACTTTCACCAGAAGAACAAGCTGTAATAGCATTGTTTCTTACTAAATCAAATTTCTCCAAATAGGCATCAACAGATAGTTCTAAAAATACTCTTAAAAGGACTGAAGATGCATTGGGGCATGTCTTGACCTGAACATGTTTTAGCTCCTCGAAAATTTTATTAATTTTCGGGTTACTGATATGTAAATTCAAAGACTTGGGCACTAAAGCTCCTCTGTTTCTTGTTTTCCTGTTTTTATCCCCTTTTATTTCTTGTTTCTCGCTATTTCTTGATGCTTGTTCTTTATTGTTTTCAATATCTTGAACACTCCATTGTTCAGATGCTTCATTAGACAAATCTGGCTTTTGACTCTTGTCAAAATTATCAATATATTGCTTTCTTTTTTCTCTGTTATAGATATCAGAAACTTTGAATTCCGGATTCAGAATGTCTGTAACAACTTTTAAAAGCCCCTTAATGACTTCGGACACTTTAACCTTTGAAACTAAAATTCCATTGTTAATTTCCAAGCCAAGGTGTTCTCTAACATATGGATCCGACATCAAACGTTGCAAGTTGGTAATGTTTAATTTAGATAATGAATCCTTAATCGTATCAGAAACCTCTTCTTGTGATTTCAGCAAAGTGATAATTTGCAATGGAATTGATGATTTTCCTTCTGTCTTCTCCTCGAATCTTTGCTTTTGTTGAGCGTTCCAAGTGACAGTTCCGATACCATTAAGTTCTCCAGAGTGTTTACGTTTTATCCATATATCAGCTTCAGTAGGGGTTTCAAAAACAGCACAAGCAATATTCTTCAATTCAGAAATAGCATTAGGTTTTTCTTTTTGTAATTTCTGAAATTTCTTCCTTAAAGGAGAGTATTTGTCATCTATTAGTGTCGGATTATTTAATAGTTTTAATGACGTTATTCGCCTATTTCCTTCAAGTACAACATACTTATTGCTGTCTTCGTTGGGTGTTACAATAATCAAATCGACGGGGCTAAGACCATTGGTTACAATATCGTCCACAAGAGAATATAATTTATCCCCTTGATCCTCTATCATCTTATCTATTGCTTCTTTTTGTGATGATAAAGGCTCAAATCTATAATTTTCCGTATTGACAAATAGTGATGTCAATTTTATCGTTCTTATAACCATGGCAAAACCAATACTTGTTAGTTTGCAAAGTTACTCATTTTTAGTGAAGTTAGCAGTATTTGAACAATAAAAATGCACAGGAATCTGCGATTTTGCAGGATGAAGTTTATTGTAAATCAATTCTAATCACTATCTTTGCATTGCAAAAAGGCGTTCTTTTGATTTAATGCAAGACGAGGTAAAATACAGAACTTCACTCGTTTCCAAATCGTTACCTATCAAGAAACTAATCTTTGCAATCTATTCAAATTCAGCGACAAAGGCAATTCAATATGCCTGCTTTGATGCCACGTGACGTTCTTTTCGATACCGCACTTCTTCGCTATTGCTTTGATGCCGTTCTTGCAGTTGGCGTAACAGGGAACTGGCAGCAGTTTGTCCCTTTCGGCCATGCCGTCGTATTTCTCGATGATGTGTCTGGCAACGTCCAACAACCGGATATTCGTTTCGACGCCTGTTTTCTGGCAGTTCGTGTCGATCCACAGATGCCCGTCGAACGAGGTGCGCAGGTTGGCTTTCGTCAGGTTCGCCATATCCGTCCAGCTCAAACCCGTAAAGGTGCAGAAGATGAACAGATCGCGGATCAGCTCGTAGCTTTTCTTTTTGAATGTGCCGTTGATCAGGAGTGTGATTTCCTCTTGGGTCAGAAAACCCCGTTTGGTCTCCTCCTTCGTGATGCTGTACGCGAAGAACGGGTCGCGCTGCAACAAACCGTTATTGACGGCCATATAGATTATTTTCCGGAACGGCATCATATAAGACCAGACCGTGTTGTTGCAGTGATTCTTTTCTACCCGCAGGAACAACTCGAAGTCCGTGATAAATGCCGGAGTAAGCTCTTTGAACGCGATGTCGCTGACCTTATACCGCTTTTCGACGAACTCCGAGAGGTGTTTGTACATGGTGCAGTATTTCCAATAGCTGCGCGGGCTTTTGAGCTTGCCCACCTGCTTCCCGTAATCCTCGTTGTGCTGACGGAATACCGCCAGTAGTGTTTCATGGTTCATCCCCAAACCGAGATAGGCGTTGCGCACTTTCTCGGCGGTAACATAATTATCCCGGTCGGCGATCTTCTGGTAGGCTTGGTTGATACCTACACGGATTTTATCCAGCATACGGTTGGTCTCCTGTGCAGCGATGCTGCGGCCGGAGACACGGCCTAACTCCACGTTCCACGACTTCTCCTCCACGTCCAGCTTGCAACTGAACTGGGCTATTTTGCCGTTTATCGTGATACGGCACATGACGGGAATAAGCCCGTCCTTTTTCGGGGCATTGCATTTCAGATAAAACAAAACTTTGAATGTCGATCTCATAACTCTACGATTTTTAATGAAACAAAATTATTACTTGTAGAGCTGTTCGACGAAATGCAGACCGCAGCGAATCAGTGCAATCGAGGCGGAAAACAGACTTTTTTCACGGCAGCAAGCCCAAAATCCGAAAATCCGACCGTTTTTACAGTCGAAGATTCCCGAATCGTGCCTGTAATTCAGCGTTTTGAAATCCTCCCAAAACCGCCTTTACCATTCGGAACAGAGTAACGGGATGGTAACGCAACTCCGGTTTCAATTGGCTTTGAGAAGGGTTTCGCTTGGGTTCATCTTTGCAGTCAAATTCTCGCTAAAACCTTTATTTTCAACCTTCTTGAACCTATCCGCTCTAACTCTCGTTTTTATCACTATCTTTACCAATAAATTTCAAACGAAAGTTCTATGACACAAGATAATTCAATTGTAATTAGAGAATATTTGACGACAGATAAAGAAGTTGTAATGAATTTAATTAAATTAAACACACCCAACTTCTTTGCAAAAGAGGAGGTTAATGATTTGAGCAATTATTTGGATAAAGGAATAGAGCTCTATTATGTCTTGCTCGTTGACGGGAAAGTGGTTGGATGCGGCGGGATAAATTTCGCAGAAAAAAGAACCATTGGAAAAATAAGTTGGGATATTATGCATCCCGACTATCAAGGCAAATCTTTAGGTAAAAAGCTTTTAAGATACAGAATTGAGGTTTTAAAGGCTATTCCCAGTATCAAAAAAATAACAGTCCGAACCTCGCAATTAGCATATAAATTCTATGAAAAGCAAGGATTCACACTGAATGAAATCAAACGCAATTATTGGGCTGACGGTTTTGATATGTATAGTATGCAATATAATGAATTATAATTGTAAAATATTCAATAGTAACGTATCATCCCACACGTTATTAACCTTCCGGCATACACGTTACTAACCTTTCAAACGTCTTGTTCTTTTTTTTAAAGGCTTTGTTCTTTTCAGAAAAGAACAAGACGTTTTCATTGAAAGAACAAGAGCTTTTTAAAATTTGACCTGT
>OKAS01000429.1_pt1 | contig 5238 bp, 4 predicted proteins | sample 1611561 | NCBI WGS metagenome assembly OKAS01 (sample SAMN04436752, study PRJEB24849) | human gut metagenome | biome: human gut; feature: NICU; material: stool | host: Homo sapiens | place: USA: Saint Louis, MO | collected 2011-01-17 | reverse complement strand
CGGCGGGATTCAGCCCCGTGGCGGTGAAGACGATGGGTGTGCCTTCCGCCCCTTCAGACAGGAAGCCTGCTTCGTCCTGCGTGCAGGCGGCGAGGGCGAACAGCAGGGCGAGGGCTGCGAATATATGGATGTTTGTTCGTTTCATGATGCGTGTTGTTTAGGGGTTTTTATTGTTTCTTTTCAGTACGGGCAGACCGCCGGTGCCGAGTGTCCACTGGTAGTCGTTGCCGGTGAGGGCGGTGTTCATGCCGTCGACGGCTGTCTGCCATTTCACGGTCGCGCCGTCTACCTTCGTGGCAACTACCGTTCCTCCTTCATTACGGAGTACTCCTTGCTCGGCATTGCCTCCCCAATAACAGGAAGTTATATTCTTGTAGTTGAAACGCACTATAGTTCCACAGCCAGCCTCATCTTTCAATGTGCCGTTGAACCAGCAAGCGATGATATCGCCATAATTTGCATTGGCTATACCACCACTATGTACAGTAAGTTTTCCCGTCACAGAGCAGGCAATGATTTGGCCATGATTTCGGTCCACCATTCCAGCAGCTCCTCCACTACTGCCATCCAGATTCACATCTATGAGTTGTAGGTTCTTTATCACTCCACTTTGATTTAAAAAAAGAAAAAGTCCAAACCTCGCTGCTGAAAAGTTTAATCCCGTAATGCTGTGTCCCTGCCCATTAAAGACGCCGGAGTAGCCTGGCCATGTGTCTAAACGTGTCCATTCCCTACCCGTCAGGTCGATGTCGGCGGTGAGGGTGCAATTTATCGATTCATCTTTTTGTATGGCTTTGTTCCATGCCAGTAGGCCGTTGGCGTTATAGACCGTGTAGGTCTTGGTGTTGCTGTCGTAGATGTAGCCCAAATCCTCAGCCTCGCCGCTCTCGCCGCCGCCGTCAGCCCAGCTGCCGATGGTGCAACCCTCTAACGTCAGGCCGGTGGCGTTCACCTTAACGGTATATTTATAGCGGCTGCCCGCTTCTAATACGACGTTGTTCTGCGGACGGAAGTAGAAGGTGCCGTCGCCGAGTTCCACCTTGACGAACGGTTTGCCTGCCGCAACGGTCTGCGGGGCGGTCAGTGCCTCGTAGGTGTTGCCGCTTGCGTTGTAGGTCTTGATGGCGGTCGGGTTGCCGTTATCGGCGGACAGGCTCACGAGGCTCACCGTGGCACCGGCGACGCTCGTGAATCCCGTGCCGGGCTTCAGTTCGATTGTCACGCGTGCCGTGCGGTGGGTAAATTCAAGAGTCGGGTTGTTAAATTCCACCTTCCGGTTCTCAGCAGAGATGAAGTCGCTGTTCTGGAAGTCAGCCAATTTGCTTTGGTCTTCGGCCACCTTCACGGCAGGCATCTGTGTGATGTCGGCATTGTCGAAGGGCCACCATGCCGATACGGTAATCGGGTCGCGGCTGGTCCAGTAGTACGGGGCGTTCTCGCGTGAAAGCGTGGCACTCTTGAAATCGGTAGAAGCCGTAACGGTGTATTCCTTTACCGCATCGCCCATCTTGAGTGCCACGGAAGTGACGCCCTGCCAGTCGCCGTCCACAGAGGCACGGGTGGAAGGGGCTGCCAGCGGCGTTGCTTCTACGGACAATCCGGTGGCACGGATGACGACGGGGTATTCACCTTCGGGCAGACGGTTATCGCCAGCAAGTTCGTCCTGCGTGCAGGCGGCAAGGGCGAACAGCAGTGCGGTGGCTGCGGGGATAAATAATCTATGTCTCATAATTCTTCATTCTAATCGATTAATTATTAAAATCCTACAGGTCAGCACCCACATCTCCACCGTCTATATCGTTCCACTTTGCAATGGTGGCTTCGCTGACTTCAAGGACTTTGTTGCGTACCTTGACGGTATAGGTATAGTTGTTGCCCGCCAGCAGTGCGCCTTCGGGCATGGTGAGTGTGGCATGATATTCCTGACCTTTGTAATTCACAACCAACGGCAGGGATGCAACTGTCTGCGGGAAGAGGATGATCGATGACGTGAGATTGCCGTCTGCCAGATTCATGGCCAGTTCTCCGGTCTGTACTCCGTTGTCTGCGGTGGCAATACCGTCGGCCGTGTTGAACGTACCGGTGAGTAACAATCCGTCTAGCGTGTAACGTTCAGGCTTGACCACGCTGAAATCCACGCCGTCGCCCGCCTCGAAGGTAAGGGTTATCTGGCTCATGCGGTGGTGGAAGGAGTTGTCTTCACCGCCTTTGGCGGTTTTGTCGGTAAAGCTTACTACCGGGTTGTTTTTGTCTCCCGTGGCTCCTGAAGCAAAGAGGAAGTCGATGGCAGGCTTGTTTTGCTGCGCCGTGGCATCGGTCGTGGCTGCGAGGATGCCTCCCGTCGTGTTGTACGGATAGTAGGCGCGGAAAGTATGGGTCTTTGTATCTTCGATATAGATAACCTTTCCTTCTGCCTCAAATTTCCCGTTTTTCAGGATGAAAGGCACGTTGCCGTACTGGGAATCGTTGCCGATGTCGGTGATGCCGATACGGTCGCCGCCAGTCCAGGTGGTTCCGCTGGCGCGGGTGGCGGGGGCGATGTTGGCGGTAAACTGGGCGGCCACGGGGTCACCATTCAGGTTCTCGTTGTCGTTGTTGCAGGCTACCAGTGCGAGGGCGAGCATCGCAAGTGCAAAAAATCTTGTCTTCATTATATTCTGTTATTATATTAGTTAAATTCCATTTCAATAATTGCTGCACCTTAGCAAAATCAAAGCAAGCTTTGCTTCTGCGTTCGGTTTGCTAATTATTTACAAATCGGCATTTACATCATCACCTTTCACTTCTTCCCAGCCGTTGATTTCGGCTCCGTCCACTTCCATGCCTTCGGGAGTCTCAACCAGCGTTCCGCCGAGGGTCAGCGATTCGCCCTTTCCGGTGTTGAAATCCTTGAGGGCTTCCGTAAGGTCGCTTTTCAGCGTGGTGGGGGTCGGGTTGCCGTCAGCATAGCGGATTTCACCCCTCAGCAGTTGTTCCGTTCCGGTCACACCCAGCAGCCGCACCGTGGCTTTCCACTTGCCGGCATCGTCACCTTCGGTAATCTTGGTGAAGGGCAGCACGACGTTCGAAGCGGCTCCGTAGGTATCGGTAGCGAAGTCGAGTGTTCCGGCTGCACCCGTCAGATGGGCAACAATCTCCGTGATGCGTCCGGCGGCATCACCTGTAGGTTCGACGACAAGCGTCAGTTCGCGTACCTGCTGCTTCATTGCGGCGGTCAGCGGATAGTCCCTGTCTTTCTCGATGGTCACCTGTTCCGTATAGGTGAAGAACCATCCCGGGGCATTGTTCACAAAGGTATCCGTGCCTGCCCGGGTTCCCGTGGCTGCGGCAATGGTGGCTGTGGTGCCGTTCACCGTGATTCCTTCAGCCGGGTTCCACACCGCAAGGGTGTAGCTGCCCGGAGCAAACAGATGGTCGGGGGTATGGGTGGCGGAAGTCTCCGTACCCGTATAGTCACCCATGGTGACCGTCCATGTGGCAGGTATGTCGATACCCTCACCGCGGGCCGACCAGTCGGCTGTCACCGCAATCTTCCCGTAGTCGGGATGCGGCGTGTCATAAAGCGTGTCCTTCACGCAGGAAGAGAGCAGCACGGCGGCTGCCATTCCCATCATATTTATATATTGTCTTGCTTTCATATTCTATTCCTCCGTGTTAGAATAACTTCCATACCAATGTCACACCGGCATTGATGGGACCACACCAATCTTTTGTCTCGTTGCCGCGGCGTACACGTACACCGTCGATGACTTCATATTTTTCGAAATCGGCATTCAGGTAGCCCAAACCGAGGTTGAAATCAAGATCTAATGCCTTGTTCAGCCGCAGCTGATAGCCGGCGGTGATGCCGCCACCCATCAGGTCGCCCTGCTTGCCTGTTTCGGAGAGCTTGTAGTTGAACTGTCCGGCCTTGAACATCGCGCCCAGATACCAGGCTTTCTTCTCACCCATATAGTAACGTACTTCCGGAGCCACTTCCCAGAGTGCATAGCGGCGGTCTTTGTCGCTCCAGCTCCAAGAAGTCCACGAGCCGTTTACGGCAATGCCCCACGACGGGCAGATGCGCCATTCCACGCCAAGATCTGGTGTCAGGGTAGCCCAGCGCAGCAGGTTGGCACGCAGGGAGAGATGATAGTCGGTTGTGATTTTGGTTTCCGACGGCGTGTCGGCAAGTGTATTTTGTTGAGCGGCTTTCTCGGCTTCTGCCTTTTCAGCGGCAAGTCGGGCTTCTTCCGCCTTGCGCTGCTCTTCGGCAAGCCGTTCCTGCTCGGCACGCTTCTCGGTTTCTAAGCGTTCGGCTTCCGCCTTGCGTCGTGCTTCTGCTTCCGCATCCGTCACGGCTGTTTCCTTTACCGGTACCGTCAGGCGCACGGTGACAAAATCACCCTCTGTCACATGATTGCGGGTAATGAAGTTTTCTTCCTTGATTTTCGCTCGTGTAATCAGTTCTGATTTCACACGGTTGGCACGAATCTTCGCTGTTGCAAGGTTCTTGACTTCACTGCTCTGCGAATTGCAATATCCGTCAACCAATAGCGGCAGTTTGCCGTCAAGAATTGTTGCTTTGTTGTTTTCGATACATTCCAACAGGCGGGCAAGTTCCGTGTCATTGCCATTCCAAGGCACGTAGAACATGTCCTTCTGCGGAACGAAGCGGAAGGTGTAGGTCGTGTCTGCTTTCTGCTGCGCAATGACAGGAAAAGTTACCGTCATCAGCCACAGAAACAGGGTAAGAAAAGTGATTTTTCTGCTCATATAAACTTGAATTTATTATCTTTGTCTTCTCCAAAGGTAATAAATGCTATTCAGCGCCCAAAATATTACAAAAAACTTTTTCTGTTGAAATACAGCGTTTTATAAAAAATAGTCGTTTGAGCACTTTTCAAATTGTCGTTAGAGCACCTTTTTATCGAATTAGCACTTTTTTATCGAATTAGCACTTTTTTATCGAATTAGCACTTTTTGAAAATGGGTTTCTGAGACCTTTTTCAATGTTTTTTAGTACACAAATTATTCCCGATTTGCTTTTTTCCATTTGGCAGGCGTACATCCTTCCTTCTCGGAAAATAATTTGATAAAGTTACTGCGGGAAAGAAAACCGGAGGACTCAGCCAGCTTCTGTATATTGATTTCCGGATGCTCCTTCAGCATGTTTTTCGCATACTCCAACCGGAGACCGGTTATCCATTCGCGGAATGTCATTTTATACGTAGTCTTGATATAAGCGGAAAGATAGGT
>OKAS01000367.1_pt1 | contig 8707 bp, 6 predicted proteins | sample 1611561 | NCBI WGS metagenome assembly OKAS01 (sample SAMN04436752, study PRJEB24849) | human gut metagenome | biome: human gut; feature: NICU; material: stool | host: Homo sapiens | place: USA: Saint Louis, MO | collected 2011-01-17 | reverse complement strand
ATACAAAGTTATGTCAAGCAAAAAGGAACAAATGAAATATACATTTTGGATGAATCACTCCCAAAATGGATTGAGGCTTCAAGATCAATGCATATCGAAGTTGCTAATCTTTTAAGTATGCTAAAATATGAGTAGGGTAAAGTTTGGAGATGTCGTTAAAGATGTGAAGATAAATATAGATCGTCTAAATAATCCGTATGAATACTATGTTGCAGGCGATCATATGGATTCGGAGGATTTAACCATACATAGGAAAGGATGTTTTACAACAGATGATGTTGGACCTGCTTTTATTCGTGTATTTAAACCAGGTCAGATTTTGTATGGTTCAAGAAGAACATATCTAAAGAAAATAGCAGTTGCTGATTTTGAAGGAGTATGTGCTAATACTACTTTTGTTTTTGAAACGAAAGATCCTCATGCATTTGAGCAACGTTTGTTGCCGTTCATTATGCTATCAAAGGATTTTACGACTTGGTCGATAGCTAAATCAAAAGGTTCTACAAATCCTTATGTGTTATTTTCTGATTTGGCTGATTTTGAGTTTGAATTACCTCCATTAGAGGAACAAAAAGTTCTTGTTGATAAATTATGGGCAGCCTATCGATTGAAGGAGGCTTATAAGAAACTACTTGTTGCCACTGATGAAATGGTGAAATCGCAATTTATCGAGATGTATTATAATACTCATAATAAGCAAACCCTTGAATCGGTTTGTCCAATCATGAGTAAGGGGATAACGCCAAAATATGTTGAATCTTCTTCTGTCTTAGTGATTAATCAAGCATGTATCCATTGGGATGGTCAACGTTTGGGGAATATAAAATACCACAACGAGGAAATCCCAGTTAGGAAGAGAATACTTGAATCAGGAGATGTTCTCTTGAATGCAACTGGAAATGGTACTCTTGGACGATGTTGTGTATTTATTTGTCCTTCAGATAATAATACCTACATAAATGACGGACATGTGATTGCCTTGTCAACAGATAGAGCAGTGATTCTTCCAGAAGTGCTTAATACGTACCTTTCTTTAAATGATACGCAAGCAGAAATATACAGGCAATATGTAACTGGTTCTACAAATCAAGTTGATATCGTATTCTCAGATATCAAGAAAATGAAAGTTCCTGTTCCTAGTATGGATGAACAAATCTTGTTTGTTGAGGTCCTCAAACAAGCCGATAAATCAAAATTTGGCGATTTCAAATCGCAATTTATCGAGATGTTTGGAACCGTTGAGAATAATACCCATAACTTTCCAATTATGACTATTGGTGAGTTTGCAAATTGTTTTGCTGGAGCAACTCCAAGCACATCTCATCCTGAATATTGGGAGAATGGAAGAATAAGATGGATGAGTTCTGGCGAGGTACACAAAGGTCATGTAGAAGATACAGATTTTCGCATTACTGAGCTTGGATATAAGAGCGCAAGTACAAGGATGGTTCCAATACATTCTATTGTAATTGCTATCGCTGGTCAAGGTAAAACTCGTGGTACTGTGGCTATTACAGAAGTTGATCTGTGTACAAATCAGTCTTTGTGTGCTATTGTACCCGACGAGCGTGTAAACTACTTATATCTTTACCATAATCTTCAGGGGAGATATCTCGAACTTAGAGGTCTGTCTGGAGATGTTAATGGTAGAGGAGGTCTTAACTTGAAGATAATCCAAAAGATTCCTGTTATACTGCCTCCAATAGAGAAGCAACAACAGTTTGCATCCATTGCCCAACAAGCCGATAAATCAAAATTTGAATTGAAGCAGTGCATTGAAAATATCGATAAAGTCATAAAGAGTTTAATAAACGGATAGAATAAGAGAGATACGTTGATAGCTGCGGCTTAATTGGATAACTAATTTTATTAATAATATGATAGAAAATCTGATTAATGACATAGAGCAGGCTATGCTGGGAGTTTTAAACAACGAGCAAATGAGTCAATTACGAAAGGTGCTAGATTATGCCTTTCGTGATATCAACGTGTCGTCTAAAAACAATGAAGAGTGCAGCGGTAATAGTGAATTGATAGATAGTTTTTTATCGGCTAAAAGAGTTGAAGGATGTTCGGATAAGTCGATGCACTACTATCGAAGTACATTAAGCAATGCTATCAGGAAAATAGAAAAAAATATTCGCCATATCACTACTGATGACTTGCGTAATTACTTAAATGATTATCAGCAGACAAGCGGTGCTACAAAGGTTACGGTAGACAATATACGTCGCATCTTATCGAGCTTCTTTGCATGGCTTGAGGATGAGGATTATATTGTCAAGAGCCCAGTACGTCGGATTCATAAAGTAAAAGTCGGGAAAACAGTCAAAGAAACATACTCCGATGAAGCCTTGGAACAAATGCGAGATCATTGCGAAGGTATTCGCGATTTAGCCTTGATAGATTTGTTAGCTTCTACTGGTATGCGTGTCGGTGAGTTGGTCAAACTTAATAGGAACGATATAGATTTTGAAAATAGGGAATGTATCGTTACCGGTAAAGGAGATAAGCAACGTCGAGTTTATTTCGATGCTCGTACAAAGATACATTTACAACGTTATTTGGCAGAACGGATAGATGACAATCCTGCCTTGTTTGTTTCGTTATTAGCACCTTACGATCGCTTACAGATAAGTGGTGTGGAAATACGTTTACGTCGTTTGGGGCGTGAATTGAATATTCCTAAGGTGCATCCTCATAAATTTCGCCGTACGTTGGCAACAATGGCGATAGATAAAGGTATGCCTATAGAGCAGGTCCAGCATCTCTTAGGGCATCAAAGTCTTGATACAACATTGCAATATGCTATGGTGAATCAGACAAATGTAAAAATGTCTCACCGTAAATTTATTGGTTAGTATGTCGCAATTTATCGAGATGTTTGGGAATCCTCTTTCTTTAAATCAGAAGAATGAGTTGAAAAGATTAGGAGAATGTTGTATTCTAAATCCAAGACGTCCTAACATTGCTCTTTGCGACACCGATAAAGTCTCTTTTATTCCTATGCCGGCGGTAAGTGAGGATGGATATTTGGTAGATATGACTGATGAAGAATATGGAAAAGTAAAAAAAGGCTTTACATATTTTGAGAATAATGATGTCTTGTTTGCCAAGATTACACCTTGTATGGAGAATGGCAAAGGAGCTATTGTACATGGACTTACAAATGGTATAGGAATGGGATCTACAGAATTTCATGTATTGCGGCCAATTAACGGAATATCTAGTCCCTATTGGCTGTTAGCATTAACACGAATGCCTATATTTCGTGAGCGTGCTGCAAAAAATATGTCTGGAACAGGCGGGCAGAAAAGAGTTAGTGCTTCATATCTGGACCATTTTATGGTTGGATTACCTGCGATAGAGGAACAAAGGCGTTTTGAAGCAATATATAAACAAGCCGACAAATCAAAATCTGTCATTCAAAAAGCTTTAGTATATTTGAATGACATACAAAGTGACGAATTAGGGAAAATCGCTTAATTATTAAATTGATAACAATGAAAATCATAGATATGTTTAACGAAGACAATACAGTGGAGCAAATGCTCATAGAAGCTGCAACCCAAAGTGGTTGGCAGTATGTAAAGTCACAGGATATACCTCGTAGTTCTGATTCTGTCCTTGTTGAATCATGGCTATTGGAAGCTCTTATTAGGTTGAATCCGATAACACATCAACAAGCGGAGCAAGTTATTTATAAACTCCGTGCTGCTATTACTTGTGGAGGTAATTATGATGAATTGGTGACTGCCAATGATCGTTTTCGTACATTGCTATTTAATGAAAACACAGAGCCTTTTGGAAAGGATGGTGAATATATACCTATCAGATTCTTTAGCGAAGATGCGGTCGAAGATTATTGTGTCGTAACCAATCAATGGGAATTTCCACGTAGCTCTGTTGGTGGAGGTAAACGTTTGGACTTGGTTTATCTGATAAATGGAATTCCGATTTGTGTTGGTGAAGCAAAATCTCCTGTTCGCCCTCAGATAACATGGGCTGACGGAGCCATCGATATGCTGCATTATGAAAAAAGCATTCCAGAAATGTTTGTTCCGAATATATTGACCTTTGCTACTGAAGGACAGGCAAAGAACTTCAATATGCCGGTATCTGTGCACCTGTTGACAAATGGGGGCCTTGGTTTAAAGATGAAGGTCGTCAGCATGGCACAATAGAGTCGGTTAAAAGTAATGTAATGGGGTTAGTTCAACCAAACCGACTACTTGACATATATCGTTACTATAGTGTTTTTACAGGAACATCATCAGGCAAAAAAATAAAAATAGTTTGCCGTTATCAACAATATCTAGGAGGTGAAGCTATTGTTCAGCGTGTCTTAAATACATATCGAGAGAAACAAGGTCCGAAGAAAGGTCTTATTTGGCATTTCCAAGGTTCGGGAAAATCATGGTTGATGGTATTTGCTGCCCAAAAATTACGTTTGCAGAACGAATTACATGCTCCCACAGTTGTTATCGTTGATGACCGTATTGATTTGGAAGATCAGATAACGGGCGATTTTACTCGTGCTGATATTCCTAATATAGAATCTGCAAAGACAAAAGATGAGTTAGTTGCATTTTTCAAGCAGGATCAGCGCAAGATTCTGATAACGACAATTTTCAAGTTCGGAGATGTTGATAGTGTACTGAATGAAAGAGATAATATCATTTTATTGGTAGATGAAGCACACCGAACTCAGGAAAAGGATTTAGGACAAAAAATGCGCAATGCACTACCTAATGCATTTTTCTTTGGTCTTACCGGAACGCCTATCAACAAACGAGATAAGAATACTTTTCAATCGTTTGGTGCTGATGAGGATTTAGAGAAAGGTGGATATATTTCAAAATACACTTTCCAAAATTCTGTTGAAGATGGAGCTACGCTTGAATTGAATTTCCAAACAGTGCCGGTAGAGATGCATCTTAACGAAACTCAATTACAAGAAGAATTTGATGAACTGACCGATCAAATATCCGAGGACGAAAAGAACGAATTAGTAAAACGAACTTCTGTTGAAGCATTTTTTACAGCAGAGAAGCGAATTAACGATGTCGCACGTTATATTGTAAATCACTTCAAAGAGTATGTAGAGCCCAGTGGCATGAAAGCCCAAGTTGTGGTATATAATCGAGACTGCTGTGTGAAATATAAGAAAACGATTGATGCTCTTTTGGGTACGGAAGATGCAACCACTATCGTTATGCATACGGCTGGTGATAAAGCTGATGAGTATAAGACATACCGTCGTGATAGAGAACAAGAAAGAAAACTTCTTGATCAATTCCGTGATCCATTGTCACCGATTAAAATGGTGATTGTCACTTCAAAGCTGTTAACAGGTTTTGATGCTCCGATTTTGCAATGTATGTATCTTGATAAACCAATGAAGGATCATACGTTGTTACAAGCTATTTGCCGTACGAATAGAAAGTACAATGTTGATAAGAAATGTGGTCTGATTGTAGATTTTGTTGGTGTATTTGATAATGTAGCCAAGAGCCTTGCTTTTGATGAAGAGACGGTAAAAACAGTTGTAAAAAATATTGATGAGATAAAAGTGTTGATACCTCAATTTTTGCAAGAGTGTATTGACTTTTTCCCTGGTGTAGACCGGACAATCGGTGGTTGGGAAGGTTTGCAGGCTGCTCAGCAATGTTTACTTGATGAGTCTACAAAAACGAATTTTGCAAAACATTTTTCACGATTGGCTAAAGCTTGGGAAACAGTAAGCCCGGATGCAATGCTGGCTGTTTTTCAGGCGGATTATACTTGGCTGGCTCAGGTATATCAAAGTGTACGTCCTGTTAGTACCGGAGGTTCACTCATATGGACTTTATTGGGTGCTAAAACCATTGAAATCATTCATCGTAACATTGATACAATTGATATTGGGACTCCACTTGAGGATCTTGTGGTAGATGGAGATGTAATTGATATGGTGTTGGAGCAAGCCAAAGACAATCCTAAAAAGATATTGGAAGTGGAAAAAATGCTTCGTTTGAGGTTAGGAGAGCATCATGGAGACCCTAATTACAAGGCATTTGCTGAGAAGTTGGATGAACTGCGCCGTCATATGGAGGAAAATCTTATAACTAGTATTGATTTCCTCCGAGGATTGCTCACCCTTGCTAAAGAAGTGCTTGAGGAAGAAAAAAACTCAAATCAACCTCTTGACAAGAGGGAACAAGCTAAAGCTGCTCTTACGGAGTTGTTTGAATCAATTAGAACTGAGGATACACCTATCATTGTAGAACGGGTTGTTGCTGATATTGATGAAAATGTGGTAGCTATTGTACGTAAGTTTAAAGATGCTTTTAAAAGCATTACAGCTCAGCGAGAGATAAAAAAGAAACTACGTTCTATTCTGTGGGTTAACTACCAGATTAAAGATCAAGAAGTTTTTGATAAGGCTTATCAGTATATTGAAATGTATTATTAATTGGTTGATAAAATAAATTTGTTATGGCTGTTGAATCACACGATAAGAAACTTGATGACCTTCTAAAAATGGTTGAAGAAGGTAAGGCTCAATTACCCGACTTTCAACGTAGTTGGGTTTGGGATGACACGAAGATATGTAAACTAATAGAAAGTATCACATCTGGCTTCCCAATGGGTGCAGCGATGTTTTTGGCTAATGGTGGTGAGCATATCCGTTTTAAGTATCGCACATTTGAAGGTGTGGATTCTATATCAGAAGTTACACCTGAGTGGCTTGTGCTCGATGGACAACAGCGACTCACAACTTTATATCAGGTCTTGAAAAGTAAGAAAGCAACTAATACTCGATTAGAGACCAATCGAGATACAATTATCAAACGCTATTATTATCTAGATATTCGTAAATGTCTAGACTCTACTGCGGACAGATTGGAAGCAATCATATCTGTATCAGAGAAGAAACAGCTTACAACAAATATTGGTCGTGATGTAACGCTGGACTTATCCACAAGAGAGAAAGAATTTGAGAACCTGATGTTTCCCTTGAATATTACGTTTTCTCATAATGATACGGAAGATTGGCATTATGATATGGAAGACTATTACAAAGGTGATAGAGAGTATAGAAATTTATTCCGTGATTTCTCACAGCAGATTCTTCGCCCAATTTTAGAGTATAACATACCTATAATTCAGCTTGATAAAGAAACCCCGAAAGAAGCTGTCTGCCAGATTTTTGAGAATGTAAACACTGGTGGTGTACCTCTTACGGTTTTCGAACTCGTCACAGCTACATTTGCTGCTGAAGGACATGAATTGAGAAAAGATTGGGAGACCATTCGTCATATTTTTGCTCAAAAAGTAAATGGCGAGCTATTGAAAGAAATCACTGGTGCTAATTTTTTGGCAGCAATGACTCTTTTGGTATCATATTATAAAAGAGTGGTTTCAGGTGATGATGAGCGTGTGGCTGTAACATGTAAGAAAAAAGACATTCTTAGGCTTGAATTGAAAGATTATTTGAAGTATCATGACGCTTTGATTAAAGGTTTCTGTGATGCAGCTGATTTCTTAGTACATCAGGGGATTTTCCGTTCCAGAGATCTTCCATATTCGTCACAACTTATTCCACTTGCTGCAATCTTTGCATACGACAACGAAAATAAAAAAATGTTGCATCTTGGAAGCAAACAGGAATTATTGTCTCGTTGGTATTGGTGTGGCGTAATGGGTGAACTATATGGGGGTGCCAATGAAGCTAGATTTGCAACTGATATAATGGGCGTATTCCGTTGGATGGAAGGTGGTGAAATGCCAGAGACTGTATATCGTTCCAATATACAACCAACTCGTTTATTGACCATGCAGACTAGGAATAGTGCAGCGTACAAAGGTGTTATGGCACTTATCTTACAAGATTCACCACTTGATTTTATGACAGGTCATCGTATGGATATAGCATCTTACATTGATGAAGATGCTGATATTCATCATATATTCCCTCAAACTTATTGCGAGAAAAATAACCTTCCACGTATAAAATGGAATTCAGTCATTAATAAGACTCCAATTTATGCATCTTCCAATCGTTCAATAGGAGGACATGCACCAAGTACCTATATTGGAACTATGGCAAATAAGGGATTAAAACAAGTTGAGATACAGGAAGCTATAGAGTCACATAAGGTAAGTTATGCTCATCTTGCATTAGATGATTTCAATGCTTATTTCATAGATCGAGCAAAACAATTGCTTGACAGAATAGAGCAAGCGACAGGCAAATCTGTCTCAGGAAGAGATAGCGAAGAAACAATCCGTGAATTTGGTGTTGCTTTAATATAGATAGCAATCTGTAACAAACTAGAAAAATATGATTAATAAATAGCTGAAAATAAATGAACTGGAGATTTTGGAAGAAAATATGTGCAAATAATTCGATGGAGGATGATAAACAAGTATCATTAACTCCTGCTCTGCTTAATCGTGATAGTGAAAGTGATAAGAAGCAGTATAGGAGTGTTTTGAATCTTGCACGAAAACTAGAAGAGAAAGACATCTTGAACATTGCTCTTACTGGTCCTTATGGATCCGGTAAGAGTTCCATTCTTCGCTCTTTGATGAAAGACTATCGTAAATACAAATATCTTTCAATATCTCTTGCTACACTAAAGTCACCATTAGATGATAAAAAGAATAAAATAGATATTGATACGATGAATAATCGTATTGAATACAGCATTCTTCAACAACT
>OKAS01000360.1_pt1 | contig 9137 bp, 7 predicted proteins | sample 1611561 | NCBI WGS metagenome assembly OKAS01 (sample SAMN04436752, study PRJEB24849) | human gut metagenome | biome: human gut; feature: NICU; material: stool | host: Homo sapiens | place: USA: Saint Louis, MO | collected 2011-01-17 | reverse complement strand
CCGTTCACTTTCCACCGCCGCTGAAGCGTTATGGGACGTGGTACGAGACCAGGGCCGTGCGCTAATGGCTGGGCGGGAAGGGGATCCGCTGTATCAGATATAGATATCGATATGAGTCGTTTTTTCAACAGGATTTGGAAGGGATGCATTCAGAGACAAACGCTGCTCTTTCTCCTGCGCTTTTTCTGCCTGCTGTCTCTGCAACTGCGCCAGTTGTGTTTCCAGTAGGGTGATTTGCTGCTGAATCAATTCGGCCTGTTTTTGCTTGTCTTCAGCACTGCCGCTAGTGTCTGCAATCTCTTTAATTTGTTGAGTGAGTTTGATGATTTGCTGACTTATCCGCGCAATTTGTGAAGCAACATCGCTACCTTCTGATGCCCTGTTACTACTCTGTGTTTGTATGGAAGGAATTGAAGTTGAAGAGATAGTGGCCATTGTTCAGTCCTCGTCACTGTACGAGGTAATATCGGCAGAAGAACAAGGAACTTGAGAAGAAAAATCAATCTTACAAACCGCATATAGTAAAAAAGCGCCTTTAGGGCGCTTTTTTACATTGTTGGTGGGTCGTGCAGGATGACTCGCTTCGCTCGCCCTTCGGGCCGTCGCCGCGAGCGGCTCCGTTGTTTCGCTGCGCTCAACTCGAACCTGCTGCAGGTTCGAATCTTTGAGTATCGCAGATAGCAAAAAAGCGCCTTTAGGGCGCTTTTTTACATTGGTGGGTCGTGCAGGATTCGAACCTGCGACCAATTGATTAAAAGTCAACTGCTCTACCAACTGAGCTAACGACCCGAAGTGGTGGGTGATGACGGGATCGAACCGCCGACCCCCTCCTTGTAAGGGAGGTGCTCTCCCAGCTGAGCTAATCACCCCCGCTGTGTGGAGTCGCATTATAGGGAGAGTTCAAAATGAGTCAACGCATTTTCTAAAGAAATTGTTCGTTCGTCGTAAATTTAAGCAAGATGATCGCAAAACAGACCGTGTTGCGCAATTTGTCAACGAAAACAATAATGCGTAAGGTTGCAACCCGAACTACATTGAGGAATCAGGCGGGAGTGATAGAATATCGCCCACTCAATTTTTCCAGGATTTGCCGGTTGTCGGCATCTTTCTAAACGTAAGGCCATTTCATGAAAATCAAAACTCGCTTCGCGCCAAGCCCAACAGGCTATCTGCACGTTGGCGGCGCGCGTACTGCTCTTTACTCCTGGCTTTTTGCACGTAACCACGGCGGTGAGTTCGTGCTGCGTATTGAAGACACCGATCTTGAGCGTTCCACGCCGGAAGCTATCGAAGCCATTATGGATGGCATGAACTGGCTGAGCCTGGAGTGGGATGAAGGTCCGTACTACCAGACCAAACGTTTTGATCGCTACAACGCGGTGATCGATCAGATGCTGGAAGAGGGCACTGCTTATAAATGCTATTGCTCTAAAGAGCGCCTGGAAGCGCTGCGCGAAGAGCAAATGGCGAAAGGTGAGAAGCCGCGTTATGACGGTCGCTGCCGCCACAGCCATGAGCATCATGCTGATGATGAACCGTGCGTTGTACGTTTTGCTAACCCGCAGGAAGGTTCTGTTGTTTTTGACGATCAGATCCGTGGCCCGATCGAGTTCAGCAACCAGGAGCTGGATGATCTGATCATTCGCCGTACCGATGGTTCCCCAACCTATAACTTCTGTGTGGTGGTTGACGACTGGGATATGGAAATCACCCATGTTATCCGTGGCGAAGACCATATCAACAACACGCCACGCCAGATCAACATTCTTAAAGCCCTGAAAGCGCCGGTACCGGTTTACGCGCACGTTTCTATGATCAACGGCGATGACGGTAAAAAACTGTCCAAACGTCACGGGGCGGTCAGCGTAATGCAGTATCGTGATGACGGTTATTTGCCCGAAGCACTGCTGAACTATCTGGTGCGTCTGGGCTGGTCCCACGGCGATCAGGAAATCTTCACTCGTGAAGAGATGATCAAATACTTCACTCTGAATGCCGTCAGCAAATCTGCCAGTGCGTTCAACACCGACAAGCTGCTGTGGCTGAACCATCACTACATTAACGCGCTGCCGCCGGAGTATGTTGCTACTCACTTACAGTGGCACATTGAGCAGGAAAATATCGATACCCGTAACGGCCCGCAGCTGGCTGATCTGGTGAAACTACTGGGTGAACGCTGCAAGACGCTGAAAGAGATGGCACAGAGCTGCCGCTATTTCTACGAAGATTTTACTGAGTTCGATGCCGACGCCGCGAAAAAACATCTGCGTCCGGTTGCGCGTCAGCCGCTGGAAGTGGTTCGTGACAAACTGACTGCGATTACTGACTGGACCGCTGAAAACGTTCATCACGCTATTCAGGCGACGGCGGATGAGCTGGAAGTGGGTATGGGTAAAGTTGGTATGCCGCTGCGTGTCGCCGTAACCGGTGCGGGGCAGTCTCCAGCACTGGATGTTACCGTTCACGCAATTGGTAAGACCCGCAGTATCGAGCGTATCAACAAAGCGCTGGCTTTTATTGCTGAACGCGAAAATCAGCAGTAATTAGCGCATAAAAGATAAACGGCAGGAGAGATACCCCTGCCGTTTTTTATTTATGCTGATTCGTCAATATCGAGACGGGCGAGGAAATTGCGAATTCCTTCGCGTGACAAAAATTGCGCAACTTTTTCCTGCTCACTGTGAGTCATGTTGTCTATTGCGCTGATGATTTGTCGATACGCCGGGGCGCGTGCTCCAGGAGCGTATTCAGCAATTCTCTCTTCAGCTTCCATCAACATTGGTGTGTTATGGAACGCAGGCGTGTTCTGAATAAACTCGCAAACTTGCGTATCGACCAGAATAAGTCTGGCACGACCGCCTTTCACGCCAGGAAATTTTTCCGTTTTCCAGCCTTTTTCTCTGATCCAACGGTTAACAGTTTGTTTAGCCACACCGAGGCATTCAGCCAGTTCTTCGGTGGTCATTTTATTGCGTAATCTTTTCATATTATTTGCTATCGCGAATCCCTAAGCGTTGTAATAATCCGATAATCCCTTCCCGCAGAAGCAAGGATGTAAACTGTTTTTGTTCAACTGGCGTCATCTCTTTCGCCAGTGTCACCAGCAACACTTCAAGCGGCGCATCACTAGACAGGGCAGGCGCTTCTCCCTGACCTTCTGGACGTTCAGCATTGCGAATATATTCACGAACCTGTTCATTGACGTGAACCAGTCGGGCTTTGCCACCCTGGACGCCAGGTTTTGGTGACGTTGTCCAGCCTTCCTTGCGTACCCATTTATTAATGGTCTGGCGGCTATAGCCGGTCAGTCTGGCAAGTTCATCTGGTGTCATCCTCTCCTTGAACATAACAATTCCCTGAATGTATGTGGGTCTATTAGTCGTTCATTTTATAACACCACTTTACAGGAAACCGTGACATGAATAACTACTGAATGCGAGCGGTTTTCCAAAATTGTTCATTTGCCTGATTTTTCAGCGATTGAAACTACACGTTGCAATTTGCCGTTGACACATTCGGGCGGAATTCATATGATGCCGCCCGTCAACTCGACAAGCTTTACGTGACGGGGCTATAGCTCAGCTGGGAGAGCGCTTGCATGGCATGCAAGAGGTCAGCGGTTCGATCCCGCTTAGCTCCACCAAATTTTGCACCCAGCAAATTTGGTACGTAAACGCATCGTGGGGCTATAGCTCAGCTGGGAGAGCGCTTGCATGGCATGCAAGAGGTCAGCGGTTCGATCCCGCTTAGCTCCACCAAATTTCAAACCCTCGCTGTAAAGCGGGGGTTTTTTGTCTCTGCTTTTTGCCGCTTTTGTAATACAGTCTACGTCCGGGTTAGCGCCGCCTGGTGAAAGCATCATTGGATGAAAAATCGGCAACAGGCTGGCCCCTGTTTGCTTCGCGATGCGAATAAACTTATTATTTGTGTGCCTGAAAACCCCGATCAGTGAGAGTAGTGTACTCATGTTTGTGGAGCATAACCTGATAAAAAATATCAAGATATTCACACTAGCGTTTACGCTCACCGTGGTACTTATTCAGCTATCCCGTTTTATTTCGCCACTTGCCATTATCCATTCCAGTTATATCTTTCTGGCGTGGATGCCACTGTGCGTAATGCTGTCAATCTTGTTTATCTTTGGCTGGCGCGGTGTCGTTCCCGTTTTATGCGGGATGTTTTGCACCAATCTGTGGAACTTTCATCTCTCTTTTTTACAGACCGCGGTCATGCTCGGCAGCCAGACGTTTGTGGTGTTGTGTGCCTGCGCAATATTACGCTGGCAGCTGGGGACGCGTTGGCGTTATGGATTGACCAGCCGATATGTCTGGCAACGTCTTTTCTGGCTTGGTTTGGTGACGCCGATCGGCATCAAATGCAGCATGTATCTTGTGGGGAGCTTTTTTGATTTCCCGCTAAAGATATCCACCTTTTTCGGCGATGCGGATGCCATTTTCACAGTCGTTGATTTACTAAGCCTTTTCACCGCTGTGCTGATTTACAACATGCTTTTCTACTATCTCACTCGCATGATTGTAAGTCCCCACTTTGCGCAGATATTGTGGCGCAGGGATATCGCTCCGTCGTTGGGCAAAGAGAAACGCGCATTTACCTTAAGCTGGCTGGCAGCGTTAAGCGTGCTGCTACTTCTGCTGTGCACACCGTATGAAAATGACTTTATTGCCGGTTACCTGGTGCCCGTTTTCTTCATTATCTTTACCCTCGGGGTCGGTAAGCTCCGCTATCCGTTTTTAAATCTCACCTGGGCTGTTTCAACGCTTTGCCTTCTGAATTACAACCAGAACTTTTTGCAAGGGGTGGAAACCGAATATTCGCTGGCATTTATTCTCGCGGTGCTGATTTCCTTTAGCGTTTGCCTGCTCTATATGGTGCGCATTTATCATCGCAGTGAATGGCTTAATCGCCGCTGGCATTTGCAGGCGCTGACCGATCCGTTAACGCTCCTACCCAACTTTCGTGCGTTAGAACAAGCGCCGGAGCAAGAGGCGGGCAAGAGTTTTTGCTGCCTGCGCATTGATAATCTTGAGTTTATGAGTCGTCATTACGGCTTAATGATGCGCGTTCACTGTATCCGCTCAATTTACCGTACGCTGCTGCCGTTGATGCAGGAAAACGAAAAGTTGTATCAATTGCCGGGTAGTGAACTGCTGTTAGTGCTGAGTGGACCGGAAACGGAAGGGCGACTCCAGCATATGGTTAACATCCTGAATAGTCGGCAAATTCACTGGAACAATACCGGGCTGGATATGGGCTATGGTGCTGCCTGGGGGCGTTTTGATGGAAATCAGGAAACCCTGCAACCCTTGTTGGGGCAGTTAAGCTGGCTGGCGGAGCAATCCTGCGCACATCACCATGTGCTGGCGCTGGATAGCAGAGAGGAGATGGTTTCCGGGCAGACCACTAAACAGGTGCTATTGCTGAATACCATTCGTACGGCGTTAGATCAGGGTGATTTGCTGCTCTACGCCCAGCCAATTCGCAACAAAGAAGGTGAAGGTTATGATGAGATCCTCGCGCGACTGAAATATGACGGCGGCATTATGACCCCGGATAAGTTTCTGCCCCTTATTGCTCAGTTTAACCTTAGCGCGCGTTTTGATTTGCAAGTGCTGGAATCCCTGTTGAAGTGGCTGGCAACACATCCTTGCGACAAAAAAGGCCCGCGCTTTTCAGTCAATTTAATGCCGCTCACCCTGCTGCAAAAGAATATTGCCGGGCGGATTATTCGTCTGTTTAAGCGTTATCACATCTCCCCGCAGGCGGTCATTCTTGAGATCACCGAGGAGCAGGCGTTTTCTAACGCAGAAAGCAGCATGTACAACATCGAGCAACTGCATAAGTTTGGTTTCCGGATTGCGATTGATGACTTTGGCACCGGCTATGCCAACTACGAACGATTAAAGCGTTTGCAGGCTGATATCATCAAAATTGATGGCGTCTTTGTGAAAGATATCGTCACGAATACGCTGGATGCGATGATTGTGAGATCAATTACCGATCTGGCGAAAGCGAAGTCATTGAGTGTGGTCGCGGAGTTTGTCGAGACGCAACAGCAGCAGGCGCTATTGCATAAGCTCGGGGTGCAATATCTGCAAGGGTATTTGATTGGTCGCCCGCAGCCATTAGCTGATTAACAGGCGTAAAAAAGCCGGGGAATTATCCCCGGCTTTTTTATGTATGGTTTTACAGCACCAGTGCTGCGATTGACGCAGACAGCACACTCACCAGGGTAGAGCCGTAAACCAGTTTCAGACCGAAGCGAGAAACCACGTTACCTTGCTCTTCATTCAGGCCTTTAACCGCACCGGCGATAATCCCGATAGAAGAGAAGTTAGCGAAGGAAACCAGGAACACAGAGATGATGCCTTCAGCACGCGGAGAGAGCGTGGAAGCAATTTTCTGCAGATCCATCATCGCAACGAACTCGTTGGAAACCAGTTTGGTCGCCATGATACTGCCCACTTGCAGTGCTTCACTGGAAGGAACACCCATCACCCATGCAATCGGATAGAAGATGTAGCCCAGGATGCCCTGGAAGGAGATGCTGTAGCCAAACCAGCCAGTCACGGTAGCAAACAGTGCGTTCAGCGCGGCGATCAGGGCGATAAAGCCGATCAGCATCGCGGCAACGATAATGGCAACTTTGAAACCTGCCAGAATGTATTCACCCAGCATTTCGAAGAAGCTCTGACCTTCGTGCAGGTTGGACATCTGAATGTTCTCTTCGCTGGCATCAACACGGTAAGGGTTGATCAGCGACAGCACGATAAAGGTGCTGAACATGTTCAGTACCAGCGCTGCAACGACGTATTTCGGTTCCAGCATGGTCATGTATGCACCAACGATGGACATCGACACGGTGGACATCGCCGTGGCAGCCATGGTGTACATACGATTACGGGAGATTTTGCCGAGGATATCTTTATAGGCAATAAAGTTTTCAGACTGACCCAGAATCAGGGAGCTGACGGCGTTAAAGGATTCCAGTTTGCCCATGCCGTTGACTTTGGAGAGCAGGAAACCAATTGCGCGGATAATCACCGGCAACACGCGAATGTGCTGGAGAATACCGATCAGTGCAGAGATAAAGACGATTGGGCACAGCACTTTCAGGAAGAAGAATGCCAGGCCTTGATCATTCATGCTACCAAAGACGAAGTTAGTCCCTTCGTTGGCAAATCCGAGCAGTTTTTCGAACATTTCGGAGAAGCCTTTCACGAAGCCTAAACCAACGTCGGAGTTCAGGAAGAACCACGCCAGTAACACTTCGATAACAAGCAGTTGAATAACATAACGGATACGAATTTTTTTGCGGTCGCTGCTTACCAGCAGTGCGAGAATCGCAACAACGGCAAGTGCCAGTACAAAATGAAGGACGCGGTCCATATTTGCTCCAAATATGAGGCAGGTTAAATTTCCGTGCACATTCTATGTAACATGGTTAAGGAAAACGAGATCTGACACACACTATAATGACGTCCTGTGACAAGCTTCAAAAATAGTGAGCTGTCATACATTTCTGCTATGTTGTGTATGGAAGCTGAAAGTTATGTAAATGTGCTAACATTAAACATAACCATAACATTCAAGTCATCAATCTTTTCGTAGTCATAATCCTGGTCTATCAGAGAAATCACCACAACCCATTTAAATGAATTTGATAATCATTCTCGTTTGGCATAGCATGAAACATAGCAAAGGCTATGTTTTAGAGGCACAAGATGACGAACTATCGCGTTGAGAGTAGCAGCGGACGGGCGGCGCGCAAGATGAGGCTCGCATTAATGGGACCTGCGTTCATTGCGGCGATTGGTTATATCGATCCCGGTAACTTTGCGACCAATATTCAGGCGGGTGCCAGCTTCGGCTATCAGCTACTGTGGGTTGTCGTTTGGGCCAACCTGATGGCGATGCTGATTCAGATCCTCTCTGCCAAACTGGGGATTGCCACCGGTAAAAATCTGGCGGAGCAGATTCGTGATCACTATCCGCGTCCCGTAGTGTGGTTCTATTGGGTTCAGGCAGAAATTATTGCGATGGCAACCGACCTGGCGGAATTTATTGGTGCGGCGATCGGTTTTAAACTCATTCTTGGTGTTTCGTTGTTGCAGGGCGCGGTGCTGACGGGGATCGCGACTTTCCTGATTTTAATGCTGCAACGTCGCGGGCAAAAACCGCTGGAGAAAGTGATTGGTGGGTTACTGTTGTTTGTTGCCGCGGCTTACATTGTCGAGTTGATTTTCTCCCAGCCTAACCTGGCGCAGCTGGGTAAAGGAATGGTGATCCCGAGTTTACCTACTTCGGAAGCGGTCTTCCTGGCAGCAGGCGTGTTAGGGGCGACGATTATGCCGCATGTGATTTATTTGCACTCTTCGCTCACTCAACATTTACATGGCGGTTCTCGTCAACAACGTTATTCCGCCACCAAATGGGATGTGGCTATCGCCATGACTATTGCCGGTTTTGTCAATCTGGCGATGATGGCTACAGCTGCGGCGGCGTTCCACTTTTCTGGTCATACTGGTGTTGCCGATCTTGATGAGGCTTATCTGACGCTGCAACCGCTGTTAAGCCATGCTGCGGCAACGGTCTTTGGATTAAGCCTGGTTGCTGCCGGACTGTCTTCAACGGTGGTGGGGACACTGGCGGGGCAGGTGGTGATGCAGGGCTTCATTCGCTTCCATATCCCGCTGTGGGTGCGTCGTACAGTCACTATGTTGCCGTCATTTATTGTCATTCTGATGGGATTAGATCCGACACGGATTCTGGTTATGAGTCAGGTGCTGTTAAGTTTTGGTATCGCTCTGGCGCTGGTTCCACTGCTGATTTTTACCAGTGACAGTAAGTTGATGGGCGATCTGGTGAACAGTAAACGCGTAAAACAGACAGGCTGGGTGATTGTGGTGCTGGTAGTGGCGCTGAATATCTGGTTGTTAGTGGGTACGGCTCTGGGGGTGTAGTTCAACTGGCTTCGTACCAGGCATCACTGGCGGATGCGGCGTAAACGCCTTATCCGCCCTACGCGTTAAAGAGACGGTTTGTAGGCCTGATAAGACGCGCTATGAACTGCACCCCAAATGTTGGACATAATCTGACATCTGAAGGTGCAGTTTATG
>OKAS01000357.1_pt1 | contig 9228 bp, 9 predicted proteins | sample 1611561 | NCBI WGS metagenome assembly OKAS01 (sample SAMN04436752, study PRJEB24849) | human gut metagenome | biome: human gut; feature: NICU; material: stool | host: Homo sapiens | place: USA: Saint Louis, MO | collected 2011-01-17 | reverse complement strand
GAAAGAGCTGGAACGTGAAAATCGTGAACTGCGCCACAGTAACGATATCCTTCGCCAGGCTTCCGCTTATTTTGCGAAGGCGGAGTTCGACCGCCTCTGGAAAAAGTGATGCCACTGCTGGATAAGCTGCGTAAGCTGTACGGGGTCGGACCGGTATGCAGTGAACTACATATTGCCCCGTCAACTATTAGACGTCAACTAGTTTTGCCGACTCGCGCCAACTATACTGGCCGCACCCTTCAGTGCGACATCAAGTCGCGCTTGTTACTGCCTTCGCTGTCTTTTTCCTGTAGCTTTCACCTTTCAGTTCGAACATATATCCGTGATGGATCAGCCGGTCTGCCGCCGCCACCGCCATAGTCTCATCCACGAAGATGCTGCCCCACATGCTGAACGGATGGTTACTGGTTATCACCAGGCTCCCACGTTCATAGCGATGCGCTATTAACTCGAACAGTACTCCCGTTTCGGCGCTGTCGCGTTTGACATAGCCAAGATCATCCACCACTATCACCCGGTAGCGATCCAGTTTCAGTAGCAGCTCATTCAGTTTCAACTGCGCTCTGGCTTTACGTAGTTCCTGCAACAACTCTCCTGCGCTGTAGAACCGGGCCCGGTAGCCCTGGCCTACTACGCCATCCACGATCGCTGCCGCCAGATGGCTTTTCCCCAACCCGCTGGCTCCGAACAGCAGAACGTTTTCTCCTGCATCAACCCAGTCTGTCGTTTCACAGAGTTGCCGGAACTGAGCTCCATTCAGTTCCGGCACCTGACTGAAGTCGTATTCGCTTAGCGTTTTGGCAACTGGCAACCGGGCCTCCTTTTTATAACGACGCAGTTTTTCACTCTCGCGCCACAGGAGTTCTTCATTGCATAGCGTCAGAAGATAGCGCGATGGTGTCCAGCCTTCTGCCAGTGCTCGTTTTTCCAGAGCGTGCCATTCAGCTCCAACTCGTGTCAGGCGTAGTTTACGCAGGCTGCGTTCAAGGTGATGGATATTGCTCACTGCGAACCTCCCTTGCCACGCAGTAGTTGCTCATAACTGCTCAGGTTATGCTGTTTCACATTGACTACCGGCAACGCCTTTTCCTTTATACCCAGGAAGCGCATCAGCCGGTGCAGATCCACGTTTCCCGGGGTATTCAGCATCTGCTCCATACCTTTTGCCACGACTGAGATATCGTCGTATCCTGCAGCCAGTTTCAGAGCATGTACCATCAGCCTGCCTGCCATGTCGGGTTCCAGATGATTACATAAGCGACGCCACAGCCTCCGCCATTCATCGTCTGGCAGGATGTCATTTCTCAGCGTTGCATGGCAGAACGCACCGGGCTTTTTTGCCAGACTGTCGATCACATGTCGGAAGTCGATACGACGGGCCCGCGTCTTCCCTTTTTCTGGTCTGACACGTGGGCAGCTCATGACCTCGCTGCTGCCAACGTAACAGCTCAGACGATCGTCCCATAACCGGACCCGTAACAGTTGACCTACAAGCCGGGAAGGTACGCTGTAGACGACGTGCTTCACATTGATGGTACTGCTGCGGCTAACCCTCACAGTCAGCTCATCATAGTCAGCACTGCGACGAAGCGGCAGCGGTTTCAGATGAAGACGTTCTTCCTTGACCAGATCCTGATTGTTACGGTTGTGCCGCATAACCTGCTGAGTGATGAAGGCCTGATATTCTTCTATGGTGCTGAAGTCGTTACTGCCCCGCAGTATCAGCGCCTGACAGATACGCCTTTTCAGATGTCCGTGGGCACTTTCAACCGAGCCATTTTCGTGGCCCCGACCGGCATTATTGTGTACGCCCTGCATTCCGTAGTGCTGACAGAGAGCAGCATAACGCTCAGTCAGCTCGCGGCGTCCATCTTCGCCCTGTTGTTTCCATGCTGCCCTCAGGCTGTCCGTTTTATGTTCTACCGGCACTCCGCCCAGTTGTCCGAGGGCTTCCTGCAGACCTTCAGCCAGAGCAGAGAAGCTCTCACCACCCAGCACAACCCGCATCCAGCTCCAGTGGCTCCATTCCAGACGGAAGTGATACAACTTATGCGCCAACAACTTACCGGCGATGGTGACAACTACACCTTTCAGTTCAGTAAAGTCCGACAGACCTCGCAGACCGGGCTGATGTCGCTGGCGGAACATGACCTCCTGCTCTGCACCATACTGTAGCTTCCATTCGCAGACCCGCCGTTGCATTGTTCTTCGAAGGCTGTTGGGGTACTGGCCGGGATATTTATCCTGTAGCATCTCCAGCAGAGTTGTTGGTGTCAGAGCCGGCCTCTCTTTCAACAGAGGAACAAGCATGCTGTCCCACACAGCTTCCAGAGGATCTTTGCGTGTGCGCCAGTGCCGAACACTGTTTTTTGCCCACTCTCCTTTTTCGATCCGACGACCAGAACGGACTGAGATACCAGCCTTCATGGCCGAGATATGCTGAGTTATACCTTTCTTACGCTGAGTCATATAGTAACTGACCTGAGAAGTATTGAACGTCACGCCATTTCCTGTTGGATCATGTAAATGACACTCAGGTTACAAAACCGGCCAGAATAATCGGCGCCAGGCGGACTGAGTTATTGTCGTCTCATAGTCAACGTATTACCACTGTCAGCAACAGCGACATCATCCTGATAAACGCAGTGCCCGTGCGCAGCGCGATGACTGGCTGAAGAAAGAGATACTGCGCGTATACGATGGGAATCATCAGGTATACGGTGTGCGTAAAGTCTGGCGTCAGTTGTTACGGGAAGGAATCAGGGTAGCCAGATGTACAGTGGCGCGCCTCATGGCGGTTATGGGACTTGCCGGTGTTCTCCGGGGTAAAAAGGTCCGCACTACCGTCAGCCGGAAAGCCGTTGCCGCAGGCGACCGCGTAAACCGTCAGTTTGTGGCAGAACGTCCTGACCAGTTGTGGGTGGCTGATTTTACTTACGGTGTGCCCGGAGTTCAGGGCGGGCATGGATGCTTAAATGAACCGCGAGTCTGTCTGGAATATTGAACCGGTAACTCACGATGAGAAACCCAACAATCCCACCGGGTGTGACGGTGGAGAACCTGAGCGGCAGTGACCTGCGGCATGCCCGCAGGGTGATGTAACCCGCTGACAACGGGGATTGAGGCGAGATCACTAAGCCGAGATGATCCTCAAGGTTAAGTACTGAAAGGCTGAAGAACATGAACCCGTTAATCCGCCTCTGTGGGTTGAAAACGTCACCACGGCCTACGTGATCTGACAGGCCGTGCAGGAGGAACTGGCAGTGATACGTAAGCACTACCGGTCGAAGGTGTTTTGACATGTATGCGAAACACCGGGGCAGCAGCGTCTATCACGCTTGCGTTGCTGACTTCTGCCAACTTGCGGCAAGCAAGGATAAAGAGTGCGACGGGCAGCCTCCTCAGTATGCCTGAGTCCAGGCAGGTAAACCGGGGAAGGTCAGCGACGGATGTTAAGGGGGCATGGCTCCGATGACGCGCTGGCTGGCGGAGCTTCCGTAGTAGTCCGCGATGGGGAAAGCCCATTACATGGCGAAGGGAAGCAGTTTGAATGTGTTTGCGACGTGAATTAACTGACCTAACGAGGTGAAGACCTTTGATAATCAGCGAAATGCAACGCAAGCTTGCCACATGGGCAGCCACCGATCCGTCCCTACGGATTCAACGGCTGCTGCGTCTGATAACACAACCAGAATGGCTGGCTGAAGCGGCGCGGATCACGCTTTCATCAAAGGGGGCCCATACCCCCGGCGTTGATGGCGTGAACAAAACAATGCTACAGGCCAGACTGGCTGTTGAGCTGCAAATCCTCAGGGATGAATTACTCTCAGGCCACTACCAGCCCTTGCCCGCCAGACGGGTTTACATCCCTAAAAGCAACGGCAAACTGCGACCACTGGGTATCCCCGCGTTGCGGGATCGTATAAGCATCCGTGCCAAGGTGGAGCACCCGTTTCGCATCATCAAGCGGCAGTTCGGCTTCGTGAAAGCCAGATACAAGGGGCTGCTGAAAAACGATAACCAACTGGCGATGTTATTCACCCTGGCCAACCTGTTTCGGGTGGACCAAATGATACGTCAGTGGGAGAGATCTCAGTAAAAACCGGAAATAACACCAGAAATGGTGGAAAAAATAGCCTAAATAGGCTGATTCGATGTGTTTGCGGGACAAAAATCGGCCCAGATCCGCGAAATTTTAATCAACGAGTCAGCTTGGGAAGACATGACCTGCTTATTCGCACCTTCCCTAAAGGCGTCTTTGGCTTCGGTCAGCGAACACTGCTGTTTTTCTTTGCAGGACGGTGAATCTTTGTAGTCCGTCATCTGCGCCAGCAGCTGATAGCTGTCGTCAAGCTGCATCTGGCTGCGCTCTTTTTCCATCGCCTGCACCGCTTTCTGGCTAAACGCCGCAGAGTCATCGGTGATCACCGGATTAAACGTTGGGTCCATCGTGCCCATTTTTTTCCTGATGATGTACCGGAATGTCGCACCCAGGGAAAGCGCCGGTGATAAAGAATTGTGCCGTCGCAACGGTGCGTTGCAGACTGTTGGCATAGGTATATACCGTGTCCGGCGTCGGGCATTCGCCTGACGTGACCATCCCCAGCTCCGCCAGCCATTCTCGCATGTAGTGGCCCATATAAATTTCCAGCACACCGCCTTTCGTGGTGAGCTGCCCGCCGGGCACATCCCACTCCGGCCACTGATTCGGCGTGGACTGCTCCAGCACGCTGCCATTATTGGCCAACGGCGCGCGCAAGTTGTGTCGGCTCATCATCAACACTTGTTGCAGTTGATAACCTTCCGGCGTTGTCTGCGCTTGCGCGGCGGACGACAATAAAACAGCCCCTGCCACAGCGGCGGCGAGTATCAATTTTTTCATCCCTACAACCTCTTGTTGTTATCAATCCTCATAGAGTGTGACAGAAATATGACATTTTTCCGGGAACGGTTTCGCAAAACGGGAGATTCCAGAAGATAACCGGCAGGTCAGCGTGTTCCGGTTACTCCGAGATAAAAACCTCATACTTAATATTGCGGGCGCAATAAAAAGTGCCGTCCGTCAGATACAGTTCACGAAATCGCGTGTTATCAGAGATGTTGTCCAGCAGGGAACGTTCCGTATCGACAAATTCTTTTTGCACGCGGTAATGAACGGCGTTCTCCGTTTCAAAAGAGACATATTCCGTGGTGGCGTAGGGCTTATTTTTTGATTTCACGTACACGATATATTGCACGGTACTGGCCGTCAGCCCCGTTTTCGCCGCGATCTCTTTGAGACTCAACGTCTCAGAGGCATAAAGCGCCTGAACCTGCGCTATGCGTCGGTGATTATACGCCGTCACCCGAAGGCTCAGTTTCAGCCGATAGGCCATATTCCGCACGGCGGTAATATTAGTGTGAAGCAGTTGCGCTATCTGCTCTGTCGTGAGGATGCCCGCGTTTTCCCGCAGAATCGCAAGGCTTTCGTCGTTCCAGATAAATGCCATTGGGTATCTCTCCGTACGCGTCGTTCATCGCGCCGCCAGGCGCGCAAACGTGGCCTCTAACTCAGACGGCTTACGCATACCCTGGTGTAGCTCCAGAACGCGTCCTTCGGAGTCAATCAGTACGGAGGTCGGCGTGCCGATCACCTGATAACGTTCCTGGGTAATGTTGAGCTGATCGCGCACCACCGGATAGGTTATCTGATGTTTTGCCAGCAGATCGTTGATCCTGACCGTTTCAGGGTCGGTATTGACCGCCACAACCACCACTTTATCGCCCCATTTTTTGCTCAGCGCTTCCAGCGTGTCCATTTCCGCTAGGCACCCCCCGCATCCCGCAGACCAAAAATTCAGGTACACCGCCTTTCCTTGCCAGCGTTCAAGGCCTGACTCCTGGCCTTGCAGATCAAACGCCGCCAGCGCCGGGGCCGGTGCCCCGACCGCCAGCTTTTCTTCTTTACACCCGCTTATCAGGATCGCCGCGCGAGTAACAGCACATTATGCCAGCGCATGTTGATTGGCCTCCTCACCCAGATATTTACCGTGTTGCAGCCGCAGAATACGGTCGGCAAACTGCCCAAGCGCAGGGTTGTGCGTCACCATCACAATCGTGCGCCCCTGACGATGCAGATCGGTGAGCAGATCCAGCACCCGCTGCTCATTCTCTTCATCCAGGTTGCCCGTCGGTTCATCCGCGAAAATAACCGGCGGTTCGTTGACCAGCGCCCGGGCGATACACACACGCTGCTGCTCACCACCGGAAAGCTGGCTCGGCAGGTGCGTCACACGATGCCCAAGCCCTACCTGTTCCAGCACCTTCCTCGCCGCCGCTTCATCCACCACGCTGTGGTAATGCTGGGCGAGCATGATGTTTTCCAGCGCAGTTAAGAACGGGATCAAATGGAACTGCTGAAATACCAGGCCGATTTTCTCGGCGCGAAAGCGACGGCGCCCCTCTTCATCCAGCGCGGCGGCATCGGTGCCATCAAGAAACACCTGCCCTTCCGTCGCCGTATCAAGGCACGTCAGAATATTCATCAGCGTGGTTTTACCAGAACCAGAAGCGCCCATAATGGCGACAAATTCACCCTGCGCAATGCGCAGATTAATGTCATCCAGGGCGGTAACGTCACCGAACCGTTTGTATAAGTGGCGGGTTTCGATCGCCACCTGAGGGATATGCGTAACGGACATGGCGCTACTCTCCTTTCAGCACTTTAGCAGGCTCGACGCTTACCGCGCGTCGCACCGGAACAATCGCCGCCAGAATGGCGACCAGTAAAGACAACACCAGAGTAATGGGCAACACCGGCAGACGCAGTGAAATGGCGGCATTAAACACCGTTAATCCCAACAGTTGCGCCAGCAAATATCCCAGCACCCAGCCGCACGCCACCGCCGCCAGCGCGATGATGCTGGTTTCCAGCAGAATTTGCCGCACGATATCGCCGTTGCTGGAACCAAGCGCTTTTTGCAGCGCAAACTCGCGCGCCCGCTCGCCGACAATCGCCATCAGCGTGGTATTCACGCACAGCGAAGAGAGCGCCAGAATCACGATCGAGACCAGTCCCATCAGACCTTTAATTTTATCCAGCACCTGCCCTTCGGAAGCAGAGACCTTACGCACCGGACGAATCTCCAGGTCAGGATACTGCGCCTGCAACCGGCTGGCATAGTTCTCCACCTGGCCGACATCGTTACTGACGCTCAGCAAGCCGTGGCTGATTTTGCCCGGCTGATGCAGCCAGGCCTGCGCCACGTCGAGGCTGACGATCAGCATGTTGTCCGTCGCATCGCCAGACTCCACAATGCCTTTAATCTGCAAATTCTTACGCTGATTGTGATCCACCAGCGTGATGCTGTCGCCCGGCTGCACGTTGAGGCGTTCCGCCAGTTTGACGCCGATCATCGCATTACGGTCGTCAAAACTAACGCCAATCCAGCTACCGGTGACCTGCCAGTACGGCACCAGTTTTTGCAGCGACTCGAACCACACGCCAACCATCACCACTTTTTCCAGCTCGGTACGCGCCATGCCGTACAACCACGGACTGGCGCCATGCACCAGCCCCTGCGGCGCCTGATCGAGAATGCTCTGCAACTCCTGCTGCGGCATACTGGAACCGTGCCCCGGCCCGATGTAAAAATTCGCGCCGAAGGTGCGCAGTTCTTCGCTCATTTTGGTGTTAATGTCGAACCAGACGGCAAAAAGCGCCGTCACGATGGTCGCCCCCACCATCAGCGCGGCAAACACCACGCTGACCCGCTGAAAACGCAGACGCAGCGCCCGCTACACCAGCAGCCAGAGCATGGTACGTTTAGCGGCCATACAGCACCTCCACAGGATACAGCCGGGCAATCCGCCGGGCCGGGAACCAGGTGCCGATCAACGCAATCAGTACCGCAATCACCAGTACGCACGGCACCACAATCCAGGCAAAATTAAGCGGCGCGTCGAAGAGCATGACGCCAATCGCTTTCGCCAGCCCCCACCCGGCAATACATCCCAGCGCACCGCCAGCCAGCCCGCTGGACGCCGCTTCCAGGTAGAACAGCAGCATAATTTGCCACTGTCGCGCACCCAGCGCTTTCATCAAACCGATCTCTTTGGCGCGTTCCATAATGGTGCTGGTCATCAGCGAGGCGATCCCCATTGCGGAAGCCACCAGCGCCGCGACGGTAACGACCGCCATCAGCAACTGAATTTTATCGATCACCACCCCTTCGGACGCCGCGACCTGCCATACCGGGCGCACTTCCGCACCGGAAATCGCCTCTTCCAGCTGATGCGCGATCGACGACACATAGGCCGTGCAATACCAGAGGTCGTACTCTTCGGCATTGAGCGCGTCCAGGTTTTCCCGCGCGCGGCGGGACAGTTCGTTTTCCGGCACCGTCAGCGCCGAGACGCGAATCGCCTGCACTTTTCCGGGGAGCCCCAGCAGGTGCTGTACCGTGCTTAGCGGCATCACCAGTTGGTTATCTTCATCGCCGCCGCTGGAGAGGATACCGCTGACGGTGACCTGCACTGCTTCGCCTTCGGTACGTAATGTCAGCTTATCACCGGGTTTCCAGCCCATTTGCCGCGCCAGCGCGTGCCCGACTAAGGTCTGCGGCTCTGCGCCTGCGGGTTCCTGCGGCCAGTCGCCGGTCACCTGCCAGTATGGGCTGACCGTTTTCTGCCCCGTCTCATATCCCTCTTCATCAGGAATATCCACTGGCTGACTGAAGAAAGTGCCCAGAATCCGCACTGGTTCTCCCTCCACGCTGGCTTCGCCGCCGAGCATCGGCGCAAACCCGACAATGTTGTTTCGCCAGAAGATATCTTTGATGTTCGGCAGCTCGGCTTCATCAAGAAAATCCTGACCGGAAAGCGGATTACTGCTCTCACTAAACAGCGCGGGCAGCGCAGCCTGTCCGGCGGGTTCAATCAAAATGTTCGCACCATAAGACTTCAGCTCTCTGGACATTTTGTCGCCGATATCAATGGACACCGCCAGCAGCGCCGAGATCAGGCTGGAGGCCAGAAAAACGGTGATTATCGCCAGCACTTTGCGGCGTAAATTGCGCCCCCAGGATTGTCGTAACATCCGCCACAGCATGATTATTCCTCCCTCATGTCGGCAGGAACAAACTGCTCCGGCGTTTCACGGAAGCGTTCATAGTTAGCCTCTGACGAGAAGAACCAGGTCTTGCCGCCATAGCTGTATTTGTAATCGGCTGAGGTATTGGTCAACGTTGA
>OKAS01000354.1_pt1 | contig 9488 bp, 8 predicted proteins | sample 1611561 | NCBI WGS metagenome assembly OKAS01 (sample SAMN04436752, study PRJEB24849) | human gut metagenome | biome: human gut; feature: NICU; material: stool | host: Homo sapiens | place: USA: Saint Louis, MO | collected 2011-01-17 | reverse complement strand
CTTTAGACTGGCTAAGATTTATGCATACCCCCAATGATTATCGGGTGAGCCCAGATGTTCCCAACGTCCGAGAATGAGACGGTGGTGACATAACCGGTCGAAAAAGAAAGCTACCAACCGGTTATTGGCAGACTTCAACGGCTGATGCAACGTGCCTTCCAAAAGAGAACGCAGTATGCCTGCATTCACAGGGGTAGTGAAAAGTTGAGCCTCATTAGCACAATGCGCAATGAGGCTCAGTTGATTGTCATTCAAAAAGCTACCCAAAGACAAGGCAGGAAGGTTCGTTTCAGGGCGTGGCTTATCCGGTTCTTCTTTCAGACCGGAGGATGCTTTCGTTGTGTTGAACAGACGAAGCAACTCATCCATGCGGTTAGGAGCAAAAAGTATATTGGAGAAGAATAGCTCCACAAGGTCTTTACGTTTTGTCAGTATTCCTCTGAGAATACCGATGTTTTTCCGATGTCGGTTTTTCCCGGCGGCATCCCGGTGGTCACTATAATAATGACCGTTCAGAAAATCCTCCACATACAGTTCATACAATTTACTCTCACCGATAACTTCCTTCCGATAAGTAAAAGAGGCTTCTTTCAGCAAGGCAAAAAGTTCATCACGTTCATTTCCGACACTCTTGTGCGGCTTGTTTGCCAATCTCTTGTTTTAAAAAAAGGCAATCATTTCTACGGTTACGCTTCATAAATCTATTGTTTTAAGTTATTGGATAAATGCGTCATCCAAAAGGGAGATGGCATGGTCTTTCTTAGAATTGATGATTTGTGCGTACCTCTGAGTGTGTCTGATATTGGCATGACCCAATAATTGACTTGTCGTATAGATGTCAACCCCTGCGGTCAAGGCCAGCGTTGCGAACGTATGCCTCGCCACGTGGAATGAAAATTTCTTTTCTATTCCGGCATCTGTGGCCCAATCGCGAAGTATGCTTTTATACCAAATACTCAACTTGGGAAATACACGGTCTTCAGAAGAAGCATCCCCTTGTTCCGGCATCCATTTCCGTGCATTCATGTTCAATGGCAAATACAACAATGCGCCGGTTTTATACTGCCGTATTTCTACCTGCCACCTGTTCCCGTTTTTACTAATGTGTTTCCAACACAAGTTTTTGATGTCCATAATGCGCAAACCGCAAAAACAGGAAAACAAAAATGCAGCCTTCATATCATCCCGACGGCAAGGAGTTGCAATAAGACGTTTTACTTCCTCTACTGTAAGATATTCACGTTTGGCTTCCGAACCTGAAAGCATATCCCGTTTGATTTTCTTGAATGGGCTTGACTGGAGCAGGTTCTCCTTAACTGCATAATTCAGTGCAGCCCGTATATAAGAGAGGTAGAGGAAAACCGTATTTTTGGCCAGTTGGTTATGGTCACGTGTGAGTGCAGGTCTATCTAGTAAATGGCTGAGAAATCTCATAATATAATCCCTATCTATTTCTGCAAGGGTAACACTGTTATCGTACTTCTCCAATTCATTAGTTACCCGATCTACCCAAATAAGTGCAGATGCCGAAGCCCGTTTTTCCACATCTTGCCGATAAACTCTCATCCAGTCCGTGAAAAGCATATTCGCTTTATACGAACGGTCTGTGATACCTGCTATCTTGTTGGTCAGGTCCAAAATTTTTTCGGTCTTAATGGCATTGGCTATTGCGAGTGTGTTGGCATTTTGGATTTGCGCCGACACATCCGTTTCTGGTACAAGATAGAGTTTCAATGACTGGTAAGTTCTCCGGCCATTGTAGTAAATATCCAAATAGATGGACTTCCTGCCATCTTTGAGTTCATTAAAACGTAAACGGACAGGTTCCTTTACTTTAACTTGCTTTTTCGTACGTGCCATATACCTTTGTTGTACTATTATTCATGAAAAGATTAATTGCATTTTGTTATCTTGATTAATGTTACTATACAATAATGGATAACATAGCTTTCTGAGGAACAGACATAAAGAGGCTGTTTCTACAAAATGCAAATATACACAGTATTTTTAATTAAACAATACATACTGTATAATTTAAAAATAGAAATAAGATTGTCATGGTCAAACAGAATTGAATTACGAAAAATTTCTTTCTGCTATGACTGATACACAGATAATTGCGACATGCAAAATTTGCAATATATTTCTGTTTGACTATAAATATTAGAATAGAGAATCTATTAGTAATACAGCGGCTTCTTTTTTAGCATCTATGATTTTCGCATAAACTTGTGTTGTTTCCACATCGGCATGACCAAGTAACTGACTAGTTGTGTATAAATCTGCCCCCATGGTAAGCTCCATTGTTGCAAAAGTATGCCGACTCATGTGATAGGTCAGTTTTTTATTGATTCCTGCATTTTGGGCCCACTTCTTCAACTGTAAATCAATGGTAGAAGTGCAAGGCAGAGAAAATACATAATCTTCAGCACTTCTCTTAGTGTGAGGCAGATAGGCTTGCGCTTGCTTGTTGAGTGGCAAGTACAGCATCCGACCAGTTTTCTTTTGTCGCAACTCCATGTGAATATTCCCGTTATCTTCAATGATTTTTTTCCATTGCAAGGCACGGACATCACTTAACCGTAATCCACAGAAACAGGAAAACAAAAATGCAATTTTCACATCTGCTCTTGGTGCATCCGCCTCTATGAGCTTGCGGACTTCATCAATAGTCAGATACTCGCGTGGAGTTTCTTCACCGCAAATGGCTTTCCTGTCAATAGCCAATCCGGGATTTACAGACAACACATCATCATCAACTGCCATATTCAAGGCTGTAATGATAACCCCAAGATAATTGGATATGGTTTTTTTGGCAAAAGGAACTTTGGTACGCCTTGCTTTTTGCCCTTTCATAAATTCAACAAAGCCATCCAAGAAATCCTTATCCACATCGCACAAACGAGCTTTGGCATTGTATTTCCGCAATTGTTTTAAGGCTGAATGCACATGGTTTTCTGATGATGTCTTTCCTTGTTGAATACTTCTGTTCTTATACTCGTTTACCCAATCAACCAGTAAAACCTTTGCCTTTTCTGAAATGGTTACGGGTGTTCTGTTGTTCGATATTTCAAGAATACGTTGTGCCCTTATTGCATCAGCAGCTTTCATTGTATGCTTGTTTTGCTTTCTTGCTTCCGAGGAATTCTCTGGGATAAGGTACAATTTCAGAAACTCATACCGCCTCTTCTTCTCGTAGTAAATATCGAGATAGATAGACTTGTTTCCATTTTCCAGTTCCTTGAACCGGATGCGTACAGGGGTTGATTCTATTTTCTTGGTACGAGCCATATACTTGAATTGCTTATTTTCTTCTACAAAGATAGTGATTTTAATCGAAAACAGGTGCTTTTTTGCACAACAAAATAGTAACATAAAAACTGTAAATAACACTATCGATGGCTAAAATCAACAATAAATGCAATTCTACATTCTTTTTATAAAAACCTGATATACATTGATATATTGTGCAATAATTGCATTTTTCTTGTGTTTTGTTTTTATATTCTATATATCGCGCCATAGCTGGGCCAGCATAGCGCAGGACAGGAAGGTGTCTACAGACATCATCCGCGAAGGGCTGGGGCACGATAATGAAAAGACCACTCATATTTATCTGGCATCCATCTCCACTTCACAGATAGACCGAGCCAATCAGATTATTTTAAGGGGGTTGTAGGGGAAGTATTCATTCAGGCTGTAGGATGACAGCCTGAATGTTCTATTGGCTTGGATAAAATCAGATCATTTTCGGAGAAATATTTCTAGAATCCTAACATAAGAGCTGGGAGAATATTCAATATTCGGCAAAGTAATCAAAATATGCCTTGTTGGTGATAGATACAAAATATTGAATGACTTTTGTATGGGGAGATATAGAAATATACAGAATACTGATCTAAAGGATCGTGCCATTAGGAAATACTGTGTGACTTCGTGTGATATCTAATTTGGGATAATTTATTTTTTTATCATGAACAAGTGTGATAGATCTGAAAATCAGCTGTTTGATAGCATGGTTCGTTTTATAAAAAATGGGGTTCTCTTAGTAAGAGATCCCCATTTGGTTGCAAAAGTAGCTATAATTCCCAAGAAATGGAAATCTTTTGTTGTTTTAAAATGCTTTTAACAAGAAATGTATGAGAATTGTTCGTAAAAGGTTATGAATTACGATGTGTATATTTCACATTATCAATAAATTAAATAGAAATGGGGATCTCTTACTAAGAGAACCCCAAAAATGAAGCTTCAACAAGCTTTCATTTTAGAAGTACAAATGATAAATAATTTATGTTTTGATGCAAATCTGTCATGATGCGGATTTGGGTACTGAATACTCCTTTCCGCAGAATCAAAACATAACGGGTAAAGCGCCTAGGTTACTGCCATGCAGTTCAATCGCTTCCTGCCCAGACCAGGGGTCAGATCTGATAACCACGTCACAGACGGGGGAAGAGAAAGAATATCCTGATCACAAGTGGTATTATATGTTCCTGCGCAACAGAGAGTTGAAACGCTATATCGAAATCTTTACCGGCAGGAGGGCTGTGATGATTAATACCCGGTCTGGCATAAAGGAAGAAAGATATTTCTGCTTCAAAGTGTTTTCATATACCTCTGCTGATCATAAAAGACGTTTTGAACGGTGTCCTTATAGCAAGGAAGAATATGCGGCCCGTCGGGAGTCTGCCTTTGCTGTAAAGGAGGCGTTCGCGACAGGCTCTGTACAGAAGTTGAACGCTTTGACGGATGAAAAGGAAATCACGGGTGATGGTTATCTGTTTGTATGTGCCCCGTTGGATGAATTGAATCTCATCCTTGCCCATCTGTTCCCCCGGCAGTATCTTGCAAAAGACCGCAATTCCTATAGCGTGGCTGTTATTCCCCATAGACAGATGGAAGAATTTATTTATCTGTATGAATCCATGCCTTATAACATTGAACTGATGGATAAGCCTCTTGAGGAGTATATTCAGAAAAAGCAGAAGATACGTATTACGGGTGGTGTTTTTCAAGGGAAGGAGGGGTGTATCATGCGTCTGCATCGGAATACCAAGCTGGTGTTTGCTTTTGGTAATATGACGGTGGCTATTAGTTATCTTCAGGCTTTTCCGTTTGAGAAGGTGGAGTGATAGTAGTGGTTTAAAGATACTCTTTCACTAAATTTGTGTAGTTTTTGCATTGGGAAATTGGAATGTTTAAATGAATATTAATAGAATATGGCTCAGACTATTAAGAGGAACTTCTTTTATAATCTCTTACTACAGGTATCCAAGGTATTGTTTCCATTAGTTACGGCACCTTATATTGCAAGGGTTCTAGATCCTGAGGGTGTAGGTATTGCAAATTTTGTGAATACCTATTCATCTTATTTCGCTTTATTTGCTGTTTTGGGTATTCCTTTGTATGGAATTCGGGAAATAGCAAAGAAACAGAATGATTTGAAGGCATCGGAGGAGTTTGTATCTCAGATGATCTCAATAGAATTGTTTTCAACTTTGTTTGTTAGTTTTTTTTATCTTTTGTCAGTTTACTTGATAGACCAATTGAATGAAAATGCAACGTTGTTTCTATTTGCTGGCATAGCTTTGTATATTACTCCTTTCAAAGTTGAATGGTTCTTTAGCGGTAGAGAGGAGTTTGGATACATTACATTTCGTTCTTTGTTAATTAAGATAATCAGTGTATTATTACTTTTTGTGTTTGTAAGGACGAAAGATGATATTTTGAATTATATTTTTCTTGGTGTTTTTGCCATGATAGCTAATGAAATGTGGAACTATATAAAGTTGTACAAAATGGGTATTCACCCCTATATACAGTTTAAGGGATGTGCACAACATATTAGAGCCGTTCTACTATTGTTCGCATCTTCAGTGGCTATTAGTATATATGCTATGCTAGATACTTTGATGCTTGGTTTTCAGTCATCCTATCAAGAAGTAGGTTATTATAACTCGGCTATGCATGTCATCAAAGCGTTATTACCTGTAGCTACTTCATTATCAGTTGTGGCTGTTCCTCGTGTTTCAACCTATATTCATAAAGGTGATACGGATAAAGTAAATGAACTGATGAACAAATCATTGGGAATTGTTTCATTTTTGGCATTTCCTTTGACGATTGGGATAATAATGGTTTCGCCAAGTTTTGTTCCACTTTTCTTTGGAAATCAATTCTATGGTGCCATATTACCGATGCAGATAGCTTCTGTTCTCTTACTTTCTATTGGCTTAAATAATTTGAATGGTATACAAGTACTTATCAGTATAGGGAAGGACCGACAGTTTTTATATAGTGTTTTAGGAGGGGCGATAGCTAACTTTCTGCTTAATCTGTATCTGATTCCGAAATATGGGGCAGTAGGAGCTGCATTTTCATCTGTTTATGCTGAAACACAGATTTTAATAGTGAATGAATTTTGTGTACGGAAATACACATCGGTGAGGGTTACTAATTTTAGTGATATGGGTAAAGCCATGGGGGGTGCTTTATGTTTTATTCCTATTTGTGTTTTCATAGGTACTATTGTGAAAGATTGGTTTTTTATATGTACATGTATCATTGTTTGTACATTGTTTTATTTGGTGTTGCAATATGTTCTGAAAAATAGTATTATCAATATGGTATTTTCTTTGATTTTAAGTAAATTTTTAAAAAAATGAACAATAAAATAAAGTGGTTGCTTAAAAAAAATATTAGTTTTATAAAGCCTATAGCTAAAAAATTGGTTTCAAAGAATCAAAAAAAATATATATATACTTGGCGTATTATGTTAGGAAAAGTATCATTCAAAGAACTGTTTTTAAATTTAGAATTTTTTAGGGATGAATATCCTGGTACTTTTTTGTCTGCCAAGCTTTATCGGAAGATGTTTTTAAAATCAGATGTTACATTTGCTTATAATTATATTTATCCGTTTGATCCGTTAAAAATTCGTTTCTTGCCTGAGGGGATTACTGCTCTTGTTAGTATAACACCTGATTATAGTTGTGTATTGAAATCAGATCTTCGTCGTATTAAGCAAGAGATTACTTTTCACAATGAAGAGGATAAATTTGTTGATACAGTATATGGTATTATTGATGCGGTAGAGGCGAAAGCTGATAAAATAAAGAAACGTCAAAGCTGCAATGAAAGAGAGCATTTTCTTTCTGCTTTTTTCCCAGAGATTTTATATCGTGATTGTATATCTTTGGATGAGGCTATTCAGAAAATATTGTTTTATAATGCTTTGTTTTGGCAGGCACGTCATTGGCATAATGGTCTAGGACGTTTAGATTTAATATTGAATCAGTATTATATAAGAGATGTGGAGTTAGGTATAGAAACCTATGAAAGTGCGAAAAGAAGATTGAAAGATTTTTGTCTCCTTCTAGGTTATCATACAAAATTTAAAAGTCCAGGACTTATTGGTGATACTGGTCAGTATATTCTTCTGGGTGGTATAGATAAGGAAGGGAATAATGTTGAAAATGACATAACGTATATGTTTCTTGAAATCTTTACGGAAATAAAAGTACCTGACCCTAAACTTATATTTAGAGTTAATGACAAAACTTCTACTGAAATATGGAATCTTTGTATCAAATGTTTGTCTAATGGTTGTGGTTCTCCTTTATTTATGAATGAAACTTTGATAATGAACAATATGGTGGAGTTTGGTTATGAGCGTGAGGATGTCTGGAATCTAGGAACTTCAGCTTGTTGGGAGCCATTAGTAATTGGCAAATCGTCTTGTCAGAATAATCCTTTTAAAAGTATTGTGCTCTGTGATTCCCTTTATCGTGTATTAAAAAAAGGGCGAGATTTTTATTCTTTTCAATCTTTGTTATTAGCTGTAAAGAACGACTTAGCTATAGAGGTTCCATTAGTTATAGAAGATTTGAATTATGATTACTCGCCGTTGATGTCGCTTTTTGATTCAGATTGTTTGAATAAAGGAAAAGATTTTTCACATAAAGGAACTAAATATATGTACCAAGGTGTGCAACTTTTAGGATTGCCTAATCTAGTTAATTCGTTGCTAAATATTAAGAAGTATGTGTTTGATAGGCACTTGATAACTTTAGATGATTGTCTTAATGCTATTGCCAATAATTATGAAGGGTATGAGGATTTGAGACTATTATTTTTGGGAACAAGTGATGAGAAATTTGGTTCTACGTCTGCTGAAGTTCTTGATGTTTGTAATCAGTTAATAGAATGTGTTAGTCATGCTATAGAACCTTTAAGAGCTAATGGTAATGCTGTGAAGTTTGGTCTTAGTTCTCCTGCTTATTTATTCCAGTCTGTTGGAAGTCCTGCAACTCTTGATGGAAGAAAATCCGGTGAACCCTATGCTGTACATATTTCACCAATTTCTTCTTCTATAGATATCAATGAGATACTCCGGTTTGCAGGTAGATTGAATTATCCTTATAATTGTTTAAATGGTAATGTAGTTGATTTTATTATTCCTTTATCTTATCAAAAGCAACCTGAAAAGTTGGTATCAATAATCCGTGATGCTTTTTCTCATGGTCTTTTTCAATTACAATTGAATATGTTAGATCGGCAGGTTTTGGTTGATGCTAAATCTCATCCAGAGAAATATCCTGATCTTGTGGTAAGGGTATGGGGATTTAGTGCTTACTTTAATGATTTACCAGAAGAATACAAGGATAATTTAATAGCTCGTGCGGGGATATATGAAACAGCTTGAGGTTACGGCTATTCAACGTGGTTGTGTATATGACGGTATGGGTGTCAGAACCACAGTCTTTTTGAAAGGATGCCCTTTTTCTTGTCCGTGGTGTTGTAATCCTGAAACTTTATATAGTTCTCCATTATTTTTTATAGATAATCAGAAATGTATCAAAGAGAAAGGTTTGTCGTCTTCACTTTGTAGGAAATGTATTCGTAATGGTGGTTTTGATACCTTGGAGTGTTGTCCTTTTGGAGTTTCAGAAGCTACTAGTCGGTTATTGTCTGTTGAGGAATTAGCTAATTATTTATTGAGGGATAAAGATTTATTCTATTTGAGCGGCGGCGGAGTTACTTTTTCCGGTGGTGAACCGATTATTCATATTCCAAATTTACTTCCTCTTTTAGAGATACTTAATAGCGAACAGATTAATTGCACAATGGAAACTACTTTGTATTGTAAAAATGATAGAGGGATATTAGGAATTATACCTTATGTAGATGAATGGATTGTTGATTTAAAATTGCAACAGGAAAATTATAGAGAAGATTATGATGATGTTATAATGCATAATTTACAAATTTTAAGAGATTCGAATGCAAATATTTTATATCGACTTGTTTTTATAGATTCGATGGATGCAAATGAAATTGTGAAAAGATTGAAGAAAATAGATGTCTTAAGCATTGAGGTTTTAAAATGTCATGCTCTTGCAGAATCTAAATACCATAAATTAGGGTTATCGTTTAAAGGTTATGTACCTTCTGAAAAGTATTATTCTGATTTTGTTAATGCTTTATTA
>OKAS01000323.1_pt1 | contig 11948 bp, 10 predicted proteins | sample 1611561 | NCBI WGS metagenome assembly OKAS01 (sample SAMN04436752, study PRJEB24849) | human gut metagenome | biome: human gut; feature: NICU; material: stool | host: Homo sapiens | place: USA: Saint Louis, MO | collected 2011-01-17 | reverse complement strand
GAATTTATGCCATATATATATTCATTTATTATTTTCATTAGTTATTTATTTTTTTAATGGGTTTCTTTTTTGGCCAGAGAAAAAGGCTAGACAAGAAAGGAGTATTTATAGAGAGAGAAGTAATCAAAAAAAGAACTTATTATTTGTAATACTGACAGTCGTTGTATTTGCAGCGTATTTTTATGGTTTGTTTAATCATAGAAAATATTTCTTATTAATATATTAAGATGAAACAATATAAAGTTATAATAATTTATACCATTTCTGATACCGAAAAAAAACAGGTATTGGAAAACGAGTTGGAGAGATACGGACTGGAACGAGTAGGAACGCAAAACATCTTCGCCCTTCCCTTAGAAGAATACCGGACGAAGGTGCAGGCATTCAAAGCCTACCTGCGAGCCTATTCGCGCAAGCATCTGGACAGCCAGGACATGGTACTGTTCGTGGAATCACGCATGAACGAGGAACGGACTCTGACAACCATGCTGCAAACCAATCTGATGAGTGAAGAAGAATAAAAAAAACATAAGGATATGAGTGCACAATCGTATATAAAGTTCTGGACAGCCGAACCCTCGGAGCATGAGGAAGTGCAGGCATACGACCTGCTGGGCTACGAGTATGACTTCCGGAAAGAAACCACTCCTAACGGAAAGGTAACCGGGAAGACCTACGGAGGTAAAATACGGGTAAGCATTGCCGGATTTCCTACAGAGGAACTCTTGGAATGGATGTTCAATTCAAGAATCCTGAAGGACGGAGAGGTGATGAACACTTCCGGCCTGCCCGGTACTCCCAAAGAGATCATCCGTTTCAAGGGAGCAAAATGCCTTGATTTCAATGTGCATTCAACAACCAAAGAGAGCCGTACCTCACTATTCATCCACTTCCGGGAAATGGAGACCGGCGATTCGTGTCACTTAAACTTATAATCATGAACTGGTTCACTTCATTGTTCAAAAACAAAAAATCCTCAATGCCGGATGACCGCTACGTGATGCGGCTGTCCGTCTGCCATGAGACATACAGCATTGAAGAGTTCGACCTGCAATTCAAGCGGAATACAGACCGTGACGGATTGCCTGAAGGTGAGGCATACGGCGGATTCGTCACCTGTACCCTCAGCGGGATGCCGGGTGACGAGCTGTTGAGATGGGCCGCATACAGCCACTCCCATGAAGACGGCGAAATACGGATCTACCTGAAGGAGCAACCCGACCAACAAGCGGCATTTGCCTTGCGCTTTGTGGAAGGGAACTGCATCCGTCTGCAACGCAAGGTTGACCGTATATCCAATTCCTGCAGCATCGTCCTTCTGTTTGCCGCAAGAACACTAAAATTCATAGACGAAGAATTTGAAAACGAATGGCACTGACAAGTATGGAAACAAAGTTTTGCAAATTGCCCCTGGATTTTGAAGCCCTGCTCAGCGAGGATGTGGAAAACAGCCGTCTTGCATCCTGCTCGGAAATCGAGTCCATCGACCAGTTTATCGAACTGCTGATCAGTACGGCTCCCGGCGAACATGCCTTTGACAAGGAGTTCGGCTGTGAGATCTTTTTTCTCGACTTTGAAAGCATTGTCTCACACACCCGTTGGGAAGGACAATTCTCGGAATACATAACCAAGGCAATTACCCGGCATGAGAAGCGGCTTACGAGTGTAAATGTACGTGTCATCATTGATGACACCACCCGACAGGACAATGTATTTGATGCTCCCGCCGTAAAGAAACGTGTACAAGTATATGTATATGGAACCCTGGTACATACCGGAGAAAAACGGTGTTTCTATTATGTAATCTATTTAGGACCGATTTCAACCCGATGAAAGGATTATGAGTACAGAAAAATACAATAAAGAGCAAATCAGAAACCGTATGCTGAAATACGCTGCGGCTTTCTGGGGAATAAAAAAGGCGGAAAACTTCGACCCGGTTGTCAAGCTCCTGCTGGAAGCATTGTCCAACGAGATATATATGCTGGGAGAGGATTTTACCGCCATCGAGACAAGGCTGCTGGAAAAGACCGCCCGAATCCTTACTCCGGACATCCTTACCTCACCCTTTCCCGCACACGGCATCGTACACGCCTATCCCATAGAACCGTGTTACCTGATAACCCGGGAATCGGGCATGTATTACGAGAGCGACTCGCTTACCCGGAAGCTATCGACCGGAAGCGTATCGTTTTATCCTGCCTGCGATACCCTGCTGCACAAAGCCGACGTGAAATATATGGTCTGCGACGACCTTCTCTACCGGATAGCCCCTACTTTGGAGAAGACCATGATTGCCCGTGCAGAGACAAGGATGTCTCCGCGTACCGTCTGGTTAGGAATGGCGGTGGATGAATCCATTTCCGACCTTGAAGACTTTTCGTTCTATCTGGATTTTCCCAACCTTACGGAGAGCTATGAATATCTGCTCCTGCTCCCCTGTACGGAATGGTCCGTAGAAGGGAAGACAGTCGTGATGGAAGGGGGAATCCATGAAAAGACAACCATACAGAAAGAACCAACCCGTGCCTTTTTCCAAGACTATAACGTAATGTCCGTCATAGACAAGGAAGTCATGGATATTTACAGCAAACATTTTCTGAAGGTATCGCAGTCCTTTCCACTCGACGGTTCCTGCAGGAAAAACCTTCCGGACACCCTGCGGTCCTGTTTCAAAGAGGCCGTTCTGGAGAAGATGCAGGACAAGCTGGTATGGGTGAAGATACAGTTCCCCGCCCATTTCACAGCGGAAGTCCTTGAAGAACTTCATGCCGGCATCAATATCGTGCCTGTAGAGAACAAGACGCTTCACGAACAGACGACCACCCTTGAGGAAACTTTCAGGGTGATACCCTTGCGCACGGGCAGCTACGAATCCCTTCTGTCCGTACACAGCGTGAAGGACTCTGACGGAAAGAACTACCATGAACTCCTCTATCCCGCAAAGGATTCCACGGAAAGCTATGGAACCTACTCCATCCGCAAAGGAGGATGCGAGCGTTTCGACTCCCGTTCCGCCAAGGAGCTGCTCGGCTATCTGTCCGACCTGCTGGATGACGAGACCCATGCCTTCAATGCCGTATCAAGCATCAAGCTACAGGCACTTACCATCCAGATGGAGCAACTGATGGCGCAAATGAAACAGACAGCGGACAACATGAACGAGTTCAGGGAAACACCTTATTACCTTATGATTGACGAACTGTCCGGCAAAGGGCAAATTACCGTCAAATACTGGACAACCAACTGTGAGGTAGGAAACCGGATACAGGCAGGCGTAAACCTGTCCCCCAATGCCACCACTTACCTGGACCCGAAGACACTGGCTCTGGTCAGTACCACCTACGGCGGGAAACAAGCCCCCCAAAACAGAGAACGGATTGACATCTACAAATACGCCTTCATTTCGCACGGCCGTGTCCTGACACAGAACGACATAGCCAGTTTCTGCAAAAAAGAACTCGGCGAACTGCTGGTGCGTACAGAAATCCGGAACGGGGTGGAAATCAGCCCGATGCCGCACGAAGGACTGATCCGAACCAAAGAAGTCCATCTGATTCTTGGAACGAAACTGGATGAGCCTTCGCAGGAAAAACAAATGAAGGACAACCTGCGTACCAAACTTTCGGCCTGTTCGCCGGACACATTCAACTACCGGATATTCATAGAATACAATAAAGCATAAATACCATACTTATGAACCCAGTTACCCAACATCTCATTTCATCGTACCTGCTGATGCCGCTGCTGACCGTGATTTTCGGAATCGCAGCCTATTTTATCGCACGCAAGAACAAGCTGCTCAACAACAAAAAACTGATTGCGTATCTGCTGCTGTGCGGCATAATCCTTGCCCTGCCCGGCCTGTCCGGATTCATGGACTATAATTTCATGCCCTATGCCTATATCCTGCTGGTCATCCTGTACTGGACTGCCGGATATTACAACCGGCTCATCCTTCGCAAAGTGTTCGCATCAAGCAAGGAAATGCCTTCTTTCGGCATCCAATGCCTGCTGACGGTTACGGTCATGCTTCTGGGGGCCGGACTTTTTTCCGTAGTGTTCAACCTCTGCAACGAACTCCAGTACGGCATCTGGGCCTCCACCTGCCTGCTGCCCTTTGCATTTCCACTCCTGTATTCCCAAACGGTGAACAGCTATTTCGACATACCCATTGAAATTTATAAAGTATGGAAATATTCGGAGGAATATGACTCGGATACCTTGTACATCAACCGTGAACGGAGCATCGTAATGGATGTGGACATATTCCGCAGGGTGGATGACCCCGCATCGGAACGCATAACCGGCAAGGCATCCGAGGATGTCATCTTCGGGCAGTGGTTCCAGCGCATGATTGACGACTGCAACCTCAAATCACCGTCTTCGCCCATCGTATATAAGAATGAAGGAGGAGCCTATTACGAATGGGTATTCTATACCAAACCGTCCTTTTTCAAGAGACGGCGCTATATAGACCCCGACGTTACACTTGCCGGCAACAAGCTGAAAAGACACGATGTAATCATAGCCAAGCGTGTGGCAAACGAACTTATAAAGTATAACGAATATTAAATAGAAACATTATGATAGGAAAACAGAGCCAAAAGAAAAAATATCCGCTGGTAAACTGGGCGGACGGAATGCCTGTCAACAAAGGGCATTTCACCCAACAGGAAGACCACTTTACGGACCGGTTGTGCGAATACCAGTCATTTCATCTGAACCGCAATACCTACGGACTCCTGCCATTCAAGAAAGGAGAACCGGTTTCCGGCGATTTCAGCATTACGGAACTCGTTACAGGCACCTTGGAAGTCCGTCTGAAACGTTGTCACGCCCTTACTTCCGGAGGTTATCTGATAGATTATGATGCCGGTGAGGATGACGAACTCACCGCCAGTTTCCATATCCCTGCAGAAGAGGAAGAAGAAAAGGACAAGCGGTGGGATGTCATACTGATGGCAGACCCTTTCGAGCATCTTCCTTCGGGCATTCCGAACGAGAAGGAAATCAGTCCACGCCAGCCCAATGCCTTACCCAAATATGCGTTGAGCGTGCTGCCGAGCGGACAGACCGACGGAAGCGAGCTGGGAAGACACTTTCTGCTGATCGGCCGCCTGCGCAAGAACGGAAACCGCTGTGAAGTGGACGGAAACTTCATCCCGCCATGCACAAGCATGTCCAGCCATCCGGACCTGAAAGGCTACTATACCAAATTCGGGCAACTTGTGGATTCCATAGAAAAAGCTTCGTTTGACATCCTTGCCAAAGTGGAGAATGCAGAAAAACAGACCAGCCTGGCCACCAACATCGGTATGCTGTGCCGCCATGTCATGCTGTTCATATCCGATATCTACTTCTCCTTCCGCAACGAGGGGCAATACTATTCACCGCTACACTTCCTGAATGTATTCTCCACATTGGCTCACCGCCTGTATGTATGCCTGAGTTTCATGGACAAGGAAGACAAGGAGGACCTGCTGAAATACTTCAACGAATGGAACGGCATCACTCCCGGTGCCTACGAAGGCCTGCTGAGGGAAAACTGCGGGCTGCTGTACAACCACCACAATATCCGCCAACTGATGGTTACGGCGGAACGTTTCCTATACCTGTTCAACGACCTGTGGACAACCCTCAGCCGTCTGGAATATATCGGCAAGCACAAGGAAAACATCGTTGTCGCCGAACGCTCCAGACAACCGAAAGAATCGAGCGAGTCACGCTGGAACATACTGGACTAATCCCCTATAAGCGAACGGACATGACGGAAGAACAAGATAAAATAGTACGGTTTGACGAACATTCCCATTCATTCAACCTGCCGGATACCGACTTCAAGGCGGAAGTGGTGGCCAGCGGACTGAAAGAGGCCGGGTATGATGCAGAGCGTACCCTCATATTCAGACGGGGAGACATCCGGCGCGGATTCTCGAAAGACATCCATGACATCCACCCGGAATATTCCCATTATGACCTGACGGATTACCTGTATCTTTATGTGAACAGGAGAAGCCTTTATGACGAGCTGCCCGAAGGCATATTCCACAAGAACCTTTACCAGTCCGAGAAAATATCGAAGGAACAGGTGCTGGACGAAATTCGCATCCACCGTGAAGAGGAATTTTTCGCCCGCCGTTTCTTCAAGCCTTTCGAAATCTCCCTGGACCATATGCTGGTAGCCTTCCAGAACAAGGAACGCCGCATTGACGAGATGAACGTACATCCGGATTTCGTAAGCATCTTTTCCGGTCAATGGCCCGTACTGGAATTGCTGCCGACCCATCTGGCGGTCATGCTTGTCCATATGCTGGCCTATATGGAACAGATTACAGCGAGCCTCTCCAAAACCGGCGAGTGCATGACCATTCTGACCGGTGTGCCCGTGCATATCAAGAGAGGAGACAAATGCGTGGTGGAAGTGGATTCCTGCCTTATTCCCAAATTGGGAAGCTGCATTCTGGGAGACGACATGGTTCTGGGAAACAGTTTTGCCGACGGCACCTACCAGATGCTGGTGGAAATCGGTCCCCTGTCCGCTCGACGGATGGAGAGCTTCTTTCCCGGCGCCGCCGACAGTAAAATAATGAATGCGCTGACAGAACTGTTCCTTCCCTCGGACAAGGAGATACAGATCCGCTACATCATCCAGCAGGAAGACGCCCGGTTCTGGCTGGGAACCCCAACCGAACAAGGCGCCTATCTGGGTATCAGCACCTATTTATGAATATAAAACATCATCCTATATGAAACCGAAAAACAACACAGAAGTAAGGAAAGCTTATCTGAGATTCGCGGGCTATCTGACATGCTGCACAATCCTTGCGGTAAGCATCTTTGCCTGTTTCCTGAAAACCTCCGGCATAGAAGTAAAGCGAATCACGGAGCAGGCACTGGAATATGACCATATCTATGCCAAAGAGCTGTCCCTGTCGAACAGCATGGACTCCATCTACCAGTACATGAAACTGATGAACACTTCACCGCAAATAAACGACAAGCTCCTGCAAAGCGTAGTCAGTACGCGCAAGATGAACCTGCTCAAATATGTCCAAGGCATGGATACCAAAGATTGCAGACTTTACAGGCAGCTGCTGGAAAACCTCAACATCTTCCTCGGGGTAAAAGACTCCATCCGTCTGCTGAATATCCAGGAAGAGATGGTGAAGAAAGACCTGATGCAGTGCATCCAGGACAACTGGAAAACACGACGTAACCTGAATGTGGGTTCCGGCGGCAACAAACAATAAAACGGAAAGCCATGGACAACAACAGAAAGACAATGAACAAACGGGAAATATTCATGGGACATGCCTATGTATTCCTGTTCTTTTTCCTGACAACCGTAGCGTGTTGTCTGGTAATCTTCATGTGGAACTCAGATTTCAAGATGTTTGAGCAGAAAGAGTTCGTAAAGATCAAGATGAACCGCATCAAGGATTTCCAGCAGGAACAAGCGGAAAGCCAGTTGCCGGTGGACTCCCTGTTCCGTAAAATAGAAACATTTGAACCGGGCGTTTACGCCCAGTATGAAGAAGACGACATCCATTATCTGATAAACAACCTGCGGAACACATACGAAAGGAACAGCTGGGACAAGCGATACAAGCTGTTCATGCACATTGCCGACTTTTATGCCATGTGGCTGTCCGACAGGAAACAGCTATGGAGTATCGGACAAAACATAAGTCTGTTCAAAGCCAATCTGGAGGAGTGCGAGATAGGCTTGCAGAAAAAGGAGGAAGACTTGCGCTCAGGAACTAAAAACAAATGACATGGGAAAAATTTATACCAGAAAGATTCTGTTCGTAATCGCAGCCATGCTGCTGTGCATCCTTGTCGCCATACTGATCCGGCTGTTCTTTTCCAGCCGCACCGTGCGTATGACACTGACCCCCATAGAGGTGGAAACCGGAGAAACGGTCCATTATGCAGACAGCACCCGCAACGCACGCTCCTGGCTTTGGGAATTCGGCAACGGGGACATATCACACGAACGGAGCGGAGAATACGTGTTCAAGAAACCGGGACGCTACCAAGTGCGTCTTCAAGTGGACGGAGGACTGGAAAGGAAACAGATCATCACAGTACACAGGAGCCGGGATGATTACGGAAGCGACGAACTTGTCAGGATGAAAGCACCGGCAACCGCCTTTCAAGGAGAAATCGTATCTTTCAAAGGATACGGTCCTTCAAAAGAATGGCGCTGGCAGTTCGGAGAATCCGGAATTGTCGATTCGCGGGAGCAGAACCCACTCTACGCCTATACAGAACCCGGCATATACGAGGTTCTGCTGACTACGGAGAATACCCAATATCCGGTCCGGCACACCATTGAAATCCTTCCCCAATATACGGAGAACGACTCGACAGACGTGCTTGTCATCATCGGCAACGACATCCGTGAACACTTGCAAGCCATCGTGGACGGCAAGCCGTTCAATACCCATTACAATTATATCCTGAAGAAATACCTTTGCGGAAATCCGGACATAGCGGTAACCGTCAACAACAGCAAGAAGAATGATTTCTATTCCTATTGCCAAGGACTGAAAATCATAGCGCGCAGGAAAACCCTTATAGACGAGGTGTTCGTCGATATGGGAGACAACCTGAACAACGAATGTGTGATGCAGCTGATGGTAACACAGCACGAACGCTTTTCCGAACAAAAAAACAAATGAGGCATGAAAAAGAATTGCATATCGACACTCATAAAAGGAGGATGGATTTGCGGGTGCATCATCTGTATGGCATCCTGCGGACCGGTACACCGTTTTACGCGGATAAAGAATGTACCCCGTGAATATATGCGGAACTATTCCATAGAAGGGGTAAAGGCTCCCCGCAGCCAGACACTGCTCAAGCATACCCCGTGGATTGTCTTTGCCAATGAAGCAGGAACGACCTATCTGAGTCCGAGCGGAAAGAACGAGATGCAGTCTGTGAAATACATGGACGCATTTCTCGTCATCAAGCGAAAAGGAGACTGGCTCAGAGTCATTCAATACGACCCAGCCATTCTGAAAAACGGGAAACTGAAAGAATGGAAACAGGCAAAATACTGCGGATGGATCAACCAAAACGACCTGTTGCTGACCCGGAGCGGCTTTACCGACATTGTTACCGGATTCAAAAACAAACAGGTGGTCATGCTGAACGACAGCGTGGCATTGGCCACCCCAAAAACGTATTTTGCCAACGACTCCGTAAAACTGTTCAAAAATACAGACCTGACACAAGAGGCTGGCAAGATTCCATTTTACAGTGTCGTATATCCTTATCAAATATCGGAAGACAAAGGATGCACCCTCGTGGCAGACAAGCCGCAGCTTGACGCAGACAGCATAGGGCATGCTGTCATCGGATGGATAGACGGACGCCTGCTGACCGCCCCCGAACAACAGCTCCATATAGACCTAACCTCGCTGCCGGACAGCACGCTCGTCTTTAAAGACAAAGAACGGAAAGACACCTTGCCGCTATCATCCAACGACCTGAAGCGGAAACTGCAATTTTCGGCCAGCCAGCCTGCTATCCGCTACAGCCCGGTACTGTCCTACCGGAACAATGACACGAGCTTCTGCTTCAAAACCCGGCTTTCGATGCCGGTCATCGACAAACGGGAAAGCTATGTGCTGAATGTCAACGGCAATCCAATCTATTACGGAACTTTCAAAAACAAGATAGAGAAGGACCTGCAAAAAATAAACCTCATGTTTGTCCTGGAAGGAAAAGAGAACACCATCCAACGGTTTCCAGCCGTGGTGAATGCCATCCAGGGACTGCAATCGCAACTGGTGAATGACGACAGCTTTTCTTTCAGGTTCGGTGCCGTGCTTACCTTCAACGAACCGGACAACCGGAAAGACCCCATCTGCAAACTGACTCCCGACTACATGGAGCTGCTTGATTTCCTTTCCGCCAAAGCACGTAATGCCGAGCAACTGAAACCTACATACGGACGATTCGGCAGCTGGTCCGGCCTTCGGATCGGAGTGGAGCAATTCAACAAATGTCCGGATGAAACCAATATCCTGGTTGTCATCGGCGATAAAGGGTTCAACAGCGAGTGGGCAGACTCCACCTTGGTGAACAAGCTGGTAAAAAACAACTGCCGCATGATCGGCTTCCAGCTCTACGGAGGAGAACCGGACAACTTCAACAACTTCGTGCTGCAAATCGGAAACATGATAGACTGCTCGGCACCACGCATCAGCCGGAAAAAACGGGAACTGATTGTATATCCCGAACAAATCAGAAATGAAAACGAATATGCGGAGGTGAACCATAACACCTATTGTCTGGACTTTCCAAACCGGAGTATGACACAGGGATGGCTGGTGTTTCCGCAAAAGAACGAATCGCTGGAACTGGAAGGACTGACCACCGCCGTGGATTCCATGCTGATACAAGTGAAGTTTGACAATACCCTGCTGAGCAACAGCCTGGCAAGGGCATTCGACGAAGTGGGTACACACCGATATAGGACAGATTCGACAATGACAGCTTATTACCATATCCGCCAGTCGGGGGTACAACCCATGCTATCCGTACTTCCGGATACCGAACCTGCCTGGAGCCTGCCTGCACAGCCAATCGTACTGCCGGACTCGCTGTCCTCCACACTGGACTATTATCTGCTTGTCAACGAAGAGGAGTTCAAACGGTTGAGAAAGTATGTGGAAGCACCCTCCAAGCTGATCGTAGACTATAAATACGAAGCGGTCAAAAAGAAAAAGCAAGCGAAGGTGGATATCTGCGACTGTCCGGACGACTACCTACAGACAGATGCCGAAGAATCTACCGTACGTGTAAAGACGGACAGCCTGAACGCACCAGAATATGCCTCAACCCGACGTGTAAGAAGAAAACTGGTCAGACATTTCCTTTCAGGGCGCAACAGGGACAGATATTGCAAGGTAGGGAGAAAGACTTTCCTGAGAATGCCCCTGTCAGAGGCCTTGCAAAGGTTTACCTCCTGCCCGACCGACTATCCTTTCTTTGAAGTTTACCGTGTCAAGGACTTGCGGAAAAAGAAAATGATTACGGATGCGGAGCTGGACATGCTGATTGAATATTTCAAGGAAAAGAAAAAACTGCTGGACGAAGCCGCCGGCAAGTCGTTCCAGTCCAACGGGCAGACATACTATTGGATCAGCCGTGACCTATTACCATAGTCATTCACCTGAAACTGTATTATCATGATTTATGAAACTATTCTGAAAATAAGAGGAATGGAGGTGCCGATACTCTATTATAACTATCGGTGCCACATCCGGCACTATGATGACCCGAATCTGAGAAAAATCATACAACTCCACATCCAAGTATGCGAGGAAATCGGCAATCGGGAATGTCTGCCGGTCGAGGGAGACCTGATTACGCTTGCGTTTGAGTGCAAGGGTGAAGAACAGTTCTTCTATGACTGGCTGAACGAAGGAGCCATGCACAACGGGGAAATCCATTTCATCTACAACGAAGTGGAGATTGCGGACATTTTCCGGTTCTGGGACTGTTTCTGTGTGAAAATAGAAGAGTATATGAGTGTAGGAAACTCTCCGATGATGATGGTGCTGTATCTGTCACCAGGGATTATCAAAAGGAATAATCTGGAGGTTAGGGAGAAGGTGTGGAAAGTGTCGGAAGTATCTGATTTTATTTTATCCCAATTAAGTAATGAGATAAAAGAAACAGAAAAAAGAATTTTATCAGTATCATGGTCTTATGGGAAGGATTTTATACCATTAAAACAATGTTCAAGACATTATACAGATATAAATATTCATATTAGACTAAAAGGATACGTAATAGGAGAATATGTAACACTTAAAATTACTCCTGTGGATAACAGTTTCTTATTAAATAATGAAGATAAAACACTGATAATTCGAAAACGTGTTGATAATGTGAACGAATTGGTAATAGAAAATTTATTTGTAAAC
>OKAS01000319.1_pt1 | contig 12163 bp, 8 predicted proteins | sample 1611561 | NCBI WGS metagenome assembly OKAS01 (sample SAMN04436752, study PRJEB24849) | human gut metagenome | biome: human gut; feature: NICU; material: stool | host: Homo sapiens | place: USA: Saint Louis, MO | collected 2011-01-17 | reverse complement strand
TAAAATTGTTAACCAACCCATGTGGAAAACACTCATACAGCCAGAAACTTTGATGGGAGACGATGGCAGCCGGTTGTTCAATGCTCTTCGTAAGAGTGGTTCTCTTACATCCTAAGCATCAGACTTGCCATAATCAAAGTTATTTTCTCTTTGTTCTCCAAAGGATTTGCTGTTATTTTATAATTCGTATTGTTCCGTATATCATGTATGGAGAATGGAACTTTCATATTACATCATATGCAATAGTCGTAAAACTCTATCATTTTCAGGGTCTTGAATCCTTATGTGAATCGACGGAGTATTTATGGTAATGCGACGGACAGCTGTCATACTGTCCGTCACCTATACTCGAACCATTTTATTGGAATTAAAATAGCAATGACATGTTTTTGATTCGTTATCATCATTGGCTTCTTTGTGTTTTTGACTAGTTCTCGCGTTTACTCCCTGACGGGACGCACTGCGTAACCGCTAGAACGGTAGTAGAAGTTTAGTGGATTGATGCACGATAAGTAAGAAACTAGATAATAACCGCTGTCCATTGAGTACGGTACAGCCGTCCAAATGTTGCTAATACTGCCGACATCGTATACCTTGCCCTTTGAGAAATAGCGCTGACCCGAAGCAGGAAAGAAGATCATACCGCCCGTATTATCATATCGTCCAATGCCATTCATTTTGTTACAAAAAAACATCCATCCGGTATTCGTAGTAAAATCGTTCGCGGAAGTATAAGGCGAATTAAATTGACTTCCATAAAAAGAGCCGCTTGTATAATTCCCATTATAAGTAAATCCTGTAAAGGCATTCGAAGCAGGCAAATGATAGCCAATGGGCGAAGGATCATAAATCGTCTTGACCACCGTATTGTCGTTCGGCGTTGTTACCGTATTGTCCGCGCTCCAAAGATTATAATAAGACGTAGAGCACCAATCTTGAGGTACAACACCACCATAATTGTAAAACACATACGGATTTTGAATAGAGATACCTATGGTAACTTTGCCAGTTCCTAATTTGTCGAACGCATAACTATCAGAATAACAGTCTTTATCTATTGAGAAACCGGAAGCGTTCAGAATACCGCCCAGCATCGGGTCCTTCCGTCCGAACTGGAAATAAGGTTGGTTGCCGGGATTAACAGTCGCATGCGGTGTTTGAGTAAGTGTTATAATCCTAGTGATATTGGTTTCCGTTTGCGTGAAGAGCACCTTCACGCTACGGGCATCATAGGTCGTAGTTTCCGCATCACACCAGCCTATATTGGCACCCATAAAAGTATATTTTACCCCTTGACTATTAGTTACGACTTTATCGCGCGCCTTATTCACAGGGCTATAGCATTCCTCTACGATTGGCACGAGTCCTGGCACGAAGTCTGTGATCCAAATATGCCAGCTCCACATGATGCAGTTGTCCGCATCGCGCACAGCTACAATAGCATTGCCCTGCCGAATGTTTTTTTCCGGCACCTCAAATTGCAGGTGATCGAAGGTTCCGTTGCTGTCATCATCGGTAAGCCGCACCGAAGCAGAGCTTACCAACTCCTCCTCATCCTGCCAGACGAGTACAGCATCCTGGGGTATGCACCCTATATTGTTGTAGATATAAGGGTCTGTGATGGCCATGTCAAGGTGGTTTACAAAGTTTTTCAATACGTGGGTCAGGTTGGACTGTGAAGTGTAGGCCGAGATGTTTTTACCGTTTGTCGGGCAGACCGCATAGTCGATCGCGTTGCCATACACCAGCGGCAAGCTGTATGTTCCGGGAGCATTGATGACGTAACAATTAGCTGTCCTCATAACGGTCGTACCGCCGGTAGTCGAAAGGTCATATATGCCATTCACAGGGGGAGCCGCTTGTAATGCATCATTATGCGGATTGGAAGTGATACCTTGCTGTGCTGCCACCGTTGCCGTATACTTCGTGGCTGCCGTGCTACCATTGCCATTTTCAATGAAAGCCTTGAGCCAGTTGGGACGGGCGATCACCTTGTAGCCTCCGTTGCCGTCATCCTCGACAAACTCGGTCGTCCACGTCATAGATACGGTTTTCGTTGGATCACCTGGCCGGGAAACGGAGGCGTAGCTGGTGACCAAGTAATTTTTATCCCCCCCGGCATAGGTAAAATCGTCCGGCGCTGTCACTGTGAAAGTCGGGATGATGGAGATACTTGACGTGGAGATACGGTAAGTGACCGTTTTCCCCCCAGGCCATGTCGTTCCGGCGATGGGGGCTTTCAGCGTCCGCTCGGTTCCCGTCATATCGTCGGTAAATACCACTTCGACTTCCGCGTTTTGGGGCAGTTGCTGCGGAATCATCATGAAAGTGGCCGCTTCGGGCGTAATCTCCTCTCCGGTTTGACCGTCCACTTTTTTATCGAGCTTCTGCGAGAAATCTTTCTTTTGCCCGAAAGCGCTCCACAAACCGCTATCCATACCATAAACGGCTCTGCCGTACACGTTGCGGAGGGTGATTTCCGTCACCTTGCCTTTCTGCATATCATCACCGACAACAAACCTGACAGCGGTCAGGGTATGCCTGAAAGTCAGCGGAGCCATGGCGTTATGATCGCCCGCCATCTCCCCAGAAGCGGCCACGAGCAAATCTTTCTGGTCCTGTACCTTTTCGGGAACATTATAGGTGAAATCAGGATATCCCACTTCGTGAGGTACGGGTAGCACGATTCCCGAAGTGTTGTATGGAGCATAAGCGAAGAAACGGAGCTTCCTGCCCTTGCCTGGCCAGTTGTAATCCACTGCAGGTGACCACACGCCGCCCTCATCGTGAATCTCCGTGTTATACATGAAATCGGGAGCAGCAGAACCGTCCCACGCTCCCGTGTAGAGGTAGGCGAAGACCCCGAACTTCTTGTAGGTCCCCATATCCTTTACGGGAGCGGAACGGGTGCCAATTGATTCATCCACCGGAAGGGCATCCCTAGTGTTGTCGGAGAGCAGGGCGTGCAGGTAGAGCCCGTCGCTTCCGTCACCCGCCTGCAGGGGTAGTACCCCCAGGAGGGAATCCCGCGGGGCCGTTTCTTCTTCCGGGCTCCCCACCACCCGCGTGGCATGCCAGTCCGCCCTGTCAGATACCGAGAAGCGGATGCCGGGTCCCGTGTGCACGCTCGTTTGCAGGTCATCCTTGCACGAGGCAAACAAGAAGACCGACAGCAATACCGGCAGGCTCCAGCTTCCGATCCCCCGGCATAGATTCTTTTTCATTCCCATATCTGTGTCATTTTTATAATCGTTTCGTTACTGGCATGGCCTATCGCGAGAACCCGTGCCATCTCAGCTTTTCTCCGCCGTCTCCCGCAAGGCCTTCCCGGGTAAAGAAGGAACTCACCCCGGACCAGGTAATTCTTTCGCCTTCCGCTAGGCATATTTGCAGGAGTTCCCCAACGGCGTTCACCACCCTGGATGCATTTGTGACGCGTAGCCCGCCCTTTGGTGGCCACAGCCCTTATCAATTCTTGCTTGTTCATCGCTTTCGTTTTTTACCTGTTCTTGTTTTATTTACATTGTACGCGGGATTACCATGCTTGCGCGTTAGTGACCGGAAGGGGATAGAAGGGCTTTCCGTTGCCCCTCCCCGGGTTGTTCCAGTCCAACCCCTTCCGGCCGGTGATCTTAACTAAGAAATACCAGTGGTGAAATTACATTTCGACATCCACTGGGGTTTCTGTCCATTCTTCCACCTCGACCGTAAACTTGATCTTGCCGCCCGTGATATCCTCTCCCGGGTTGAAAGGATCGGTCGGGTCGGTAGGATCGGGTTTCTCGGGATCCACCTTGCCCGCTCCATCGGTGAAATTCAGTGTGTAGACGTATTTCTTGCCGGCTTCCCAGTTCGTGCCTATGGCCACGGCGGTCCAGTCGTATTCACCCACCTTGGCGGGATAGATCTGCCCCCCGTCCTTGGTCGTGATGTTGACCTTCACGGCCAGGTAGGCGCCCCCGGTCGTGTTTTTCAAGTCATCCTTCGAATTCCACGCCGTCAGCTGCTGCGGGATAAGCATGGCATTGCCATTGTCGCCCATTAACACCTGTGCGTCGGCTTTCAGCACGATCTCCGTGTCGTACTCCGACTGGTAGTTGGCCTTGGTGTTATCGGCGTCCAGCGTCCAGGAGTCTGCCGCAAGCGATTCGTTAGCCTTGGTTTCCTGAAGTGGGAAAGTGAAGTCACCCTTCGAGCCGACCTTTCCGATTCGGACACCTTTCACCTTGAAGATGTAGCCTCCGTTGGCGTTCTTGGCGTTGATCTGAATCTGGGAAAGGGCGTGCTTGAAGAGCAGGGGCACGCCGGCCTCTTCGTTGGTCTTGGAGCCGGTATTGTACGCCACGACGAAGTCCTTTTGGTCATTCATCCCCGCTGCGGGAGAGTATCCCGAGAGTTTTTTCTCGTCCTTGGTGAGTGTCACGGTTCCACCCAGCTCCGTTGCTGACGGGGAATAGACCGGGAACGAATACTGGCTGCCGTCAGAGGGCCAGAAATAAGAATTCGGAGCTGCCGTCCAGAATGTTGAGGGGTCGGCTTCTTTCTTGAACACATCGGAGAACACGCGTTCCCCAGCCTCGTTGAACGCCACCACGTGAATTTCTTTCAGGTTGGCGGTAGTGGTCTCCGCGGCACGGGTGGTCTTGCCGATGGCAGGGCGGAACTCGATGCCGCATCCCTGGTTGATGCCCGTCGTCTCGTCTTTCGAGCAGGATACCAACGCAATGGTCGCAAGGGTCATGAAAAATACGGAATGTTTCATCTTGATAAAAATTTAGTTAATAAAAATGGTTAAAAAACTCTTGTCTCTTTTATTGCATGAACAGGATTACATGTCAAGTTCAATATCTACCTGTTGCCACTTGTCCACCTCCGGTTGGAATCCGCCTCCGTTGACGATAGGCTTGGGCAGTGGGAGTTCGTCGATGACGATACGCACCCGGCGGGGGTTCTTGTCCGTGGGGATCTGGTCGGTCACGTCCTTTTCGTAATACCACCTGGTGCCGTCCAGCAGCATGGCGTAGATCATTACCGTGTGCTTGTGCGTATCCTCGTGGGAGGCTCCGGGACGATGCCCGAACGTGAGGAAGGAGCCCTCGATGGCCCCCGTCTCGCTTCTTTCTTCAGGGAATGGCAGAGGGAAGGGCACCGTGACCCGTTCCCCACTGACCTCGTTCCGCTCCGCGTGGAGTCCCCCGGCCAGACCCGAGAGCGTGCCGCTCAGCTCCGTGACGTATTTCAGGTTTTTGACGTTGCGGATCACCACCGTGTAGGTGCAGACCGACAGCTCGGGATAGAAGACGATGGTATTGCCCCGCCCCGTGAGGTGGATGTCCTCCTCTAAGGGGGCGCACCAGAGCGTGTCGGGCGGTAGGGCGACACGCTCCTCCGCCGTGCCCCGTGCCCGCGGCGCTCTCGTCCCCAAGGACATAAAGCCAGATACGACAGTAGCGTTCCCCGTGGTGAGCTCGAAGCTGCCTTCCTCGCGGAAGAACACCCCCTCGGCATCGCCGTTCAGGCAGAACGCCCGGTAGTCGCCCTGCCGGGAGCGGATCGTACCGCCTGTCCGGTTCGCGAAGTCGTAACGCAGGGGCTCTTCCCCGCTTACCGGGAGAAGGTACGCACACATGCTCTCCGGTATGGCCCCGGGAGCCTTATGCCAGTCGAAAACGACCTTGATCTCGGCGGGGTGCGGGTGTTCGTAACAGAGATCCTTGTGCTCGCAAGAGGTCACGGCGGCCAGGAATGCCGCCATGGCTACGGTATGGAATAGCTTTATCTTTTTCATCGTTTGCCTCCTTTCTCCTTGTTGTAGTTCCCCCGGCCGATCAGCCACACGAGGGAGATTTCCGCTTTCGTGGGCCCAAACCAGTGGCGTCGGCGGGTCTCTTTCCAGACGTAATGGCCGTCGGCGGGATCGTATGTCTGGTATTCACCGCCCCAGTAGCCCACCCCGATGACGAAATCGAGGTTCAGGCAACGGGCCACGGGCAGCGAGTAGCCGTATTCCAGGCCCACGGCGTAGTTCATCTTCTCCCAAAGCGTGCCGCCTGGTTTACCACCCAGGTACCCCGTGCCGCCCGTCTCGAAGTCGTAGGTGAAAAGCTGGCCGTAGAGTCCTATGTGATGTCCTATGAGCAGTTTCTCCTTGGCACAGCACCCGAAATACCTGCGTATGTCTAATTCGCCCCCGTAGATACGCCAGTAGTTATGCCGCCGGTCGTTCTTCCACCAGGCGTACATCCAGCTGCCGCCGACCGACCAGCCGCAACCCAGGTAAAACTCAGCTCCGATATTCGGGACGAGTACCGCGTCGTAGAGCAGGTTGGTTTTCAACGCCATGTAGAAAGGCTTGAGCTCCGCTATCACCGTGTCGCTCAGTATGACGGTGTCGCGCCGGACGACTTCCACCGTGTCCCGGTGCTCGACAACGATGGTATCGCGTAGCGGCGCGACAGGTACGGGTTCGGGCTTCTTCACCGGCTCGGCCTCGAAGAACAGGAGCACGCTAGAGACCCGCAGCTCCGGGAAGAAACGCTCCTCCATGTGGCGCCAGACCGCTCTGGCGTGAAGACGCTGCAACTGGCTTTTCCGGCTGTCGACGATTTTCCCGTCGCGAGTGACCCACTCGGGCGTGTTTCCGAGGATGTCCAGTACCTCCGCCCGGTAGGGCATATTCGATGCTTCCACCAGCCTGGTGAGGCCTTCCCAGTCCACGCCCCGGGATTTGACCTCGAAAGCGTAATCACCCAGCGAACCCCGTTTTTCCAGGTACGACCGGATGGTCGCACCGCGACGTTCCGAGAGGCTTTTGTTTATTTTAGAGGAACCCTCGGGGGACGTGCCGGAAACGACACGGACAGAGCGGATACGATAGGCAGTATCCGTCCGGAACGAGGCGAGACGGCGGGCGAACGAGTCCAGGCGGGAACCGTTGTTCCGGAACAAGGAGTCCAGAGTGCCGTGTCCCTGCCGGAAATAGGCTTTCACAGTGACGGTATCAAGCAATATTGACTCCTGTGCTACTGAAAGGCTGGTGGTCAGCAGCAAAAAAAATAGCAAGACAATTAATTTTTTTCTCATGTAGCTTAAATTCTTTTATGGATACTTGACGGGAAACAGTCGAATTCAGAACATATACTCTTAGTATATTATATTATTACTATATTTCAAACACTTGAGAGCACAATGGAGTTCGCTTTTTATCCTTGGAGTATGTAAAAAACGTAGGTCCTTTCTGTCCACGCTTTTCTTGTTGTTCACATCATATCTCAGCATAGTGATGATATGTTTCAACCACTATTCCTCTACACTAATTTAAATACAGCTATAATTTGCATCAGCTATATTTAAAAGTCTCAATTTTATTTATACGCATCTAATTTTGCAAAATTAATAAAATCGTATATTGCGCTATTTTATAAAACAGACAATTAGTTGTTTATAATAGACGTTTTTTTTTAATAGATTATATGTACAATATCTACAAGAAGATCTAATTTTTCATTGTTGATGCCATTCCATATATTATAATAAAGCAGGATCTGATCATGTCAAAAATTATCAGTTTATGTATGTAAGTTGTGACATTCTTTTATTCTATTGCTGACGATGGTGACATCATCAAGCTCACTCACCAGTATTCGCTAAATCATTCACAGAACCGCAAATGAGGAGAACCACAAATCTGTTCTAAATTCGTGTCGAGACACCATACAAGACAAGGAGCTTCCAAATGCGACAAGAATGTGAAAACTGACATTGTTAGAACGCCATTCCCTTTAACAACCGATGCTCCATCTGAAAGAAAAACCGTTAAAGGCCTGATTATCCATTCCAACGTGATCTTCACCGGCTGTATTTCTCCTTGTCCGGAATCCAGCTTTCTATCAAATCCCTATGCTTATCCATCCACTGGCGTACAGCTCTTGTCTCGGTTCCACGGGTTTCCTCTATGCCCCGCATCAGGGAGCTGATCTCGCTGTCGGAAAGATGGATATTTCCCAAAAGGGCGGCAGCGAACGGATGTTCCTTACTGAACCCCTTCCTGGCAATAGAATGGATTTGCTCGGCCTCTCCATAAACGTTTTTCGAATCTTCCAGCACCCTCAGGCGAAAGCGGTCAAACATCCAGTGCGGGGTCCATCCGGTCACCACGATCCATTCCTTCTTGTCGATAGCCTTCTTCAGCAATGCCGTCATGGCGGGACCACTGGAGATCATGAGCCTGTAGTCCAGACCGTATTCAGGGATGGCTTTCTCCGTGCATTTCATGATACCGGTACCCGCATCAATTCCCACGATCTCTCCGGAAAACCGTCCGGTATGACCGTCCAGTTCCTCTATTGTATGGACTGGGACATATTCGGGCACCACAAGCCCGATACGGGCACTGTCGTATATCTGCCCGAGGATTTCCAGTTCATCATTGTATTTCCGGAAATAATCGGCATGGGTCACCGGCAGCCAGCTGTCCATGAACAACGTCTGTCTTGCCTCTTGCCAACGAAGTGAATATGGGAGCTATGTCCGCATTCAAAAGTTCTATTCTGTATCCTTGCTCCGAGAGAATCTCCTTGGCCAGATAGGTGACCGCTATCCCTTCGGCCCAGTTCGCATAGGCTATACGGATTTTCTTGTCAGAAATGTTTCCGCATGAGAAGAATATCGTGACAGCCAATAAGACTGTAAAAAAAATCGTTCTGTTTCTCATAATCATTCTGTCTTTTATATGTTTTTTTACTCCTTTTATTTTCTTCGTGCTATTCCCTGCGTGATCCGGTCAAGCACGATAGCCAGTATCACGACAGCGATCCCCCCTTCGAATCCCATGCCAATCTTCATCTGGGTAATGCCTTTCAATACTATTTCCCCCAAACCTCCGGCTGATATCATGGCGGCTACCACTACCATGGAGAGCGACATCATGATGGTCTGGTTGACACCGGCAAGAATAGTTGGCAACGCCAGCGGTAATTGTACCTTGTAGAGCAGCTGCCAAGAAGTGGCTCCAAAAGACCGGGCGGCCTCCACCACATTTTTCGGCACCTGACGGATACCCAATGCGGTGAGCCTTGCTACCGGAGGCATGGCGAAAATGATCGTGGCAAAGGCTCCCGGCACTGTCCCCAGCCCGAAAAAGAGCACTGCCGGTATCAGATAGACAAAGGCCGGCATAGTCTGCATACAATCAAGTACCGGCAGCATGACTTTGTTGCAACGTCTGCTGCCCGCCATCCAGATCCCCAGAGGGATTCCCAGCAGCAGCGCCATGCCGGTGGAGGAAAGTACCAGAGCCAGGGTCTGCATGGTCTCCTCCCAGAGTCCCATCCCGTAAACGAGTGACAGACCCAAGAGGGTAAACAGGCCTGTACCCCGGCCACTTTTATACCATGCCATAAAGGAGAGGATTGCAATGGGGATATAAAAGGGCATTCCAAGCAGGACATGCAGGATCCAGTCAATGATTCCTTCCACTGCTAGACCCAGCAAGTCAAAAAAAGCCGCTCCATGTTCAGTCAGCCATTCCACGGCCGATTCGATATATTTTCCTATTTCTATCATAATTCTATTGCATTTTGAATGATTTCATTAATTTCTTTTCTGTCTTTGCCCGTCACCTCAATAATGAGTGACGCGAGCGGTACCATCCCTTCGAACTCCCGTTTCTCATTGACCACCCAAATGGGGGAGTTGGTCTTCGTCATCAGGGGAAGTATGTCCTCCACCACAGTGTCACTTAATACGGAATGTACCTCTTTCTTGATCACAGGGTCTATATGCAGGATATGCTCCTTGCGCAGTCTGAGAAGATCTTCCAGGCGGACCTCGCCTACCAGTATACCATCCGGGTCCACTACAGGCAACACAGTTGTCTTCCGTTCTCTCATCTTCCGGGTCAACACCTCCGGTCCTTCTTTTCCCAACCTTGCCACCATAGGCTTGTCCACCATGATGGCGGCGGCAGTGACAATCCTGCTGCGGTCCACATTTTCCACAAAACACCTCACATACTCATTGGCGGGGGAGGTCAGTATCTCCTCGGAGGTGCCGGTTTGCTGTATCTCCCCATCGCGCATGATAGCGATACGGTCACCCAGCTTGACAGCCTCCTCCAGGTCGTGTGTGATAAATACGATGGTTTTTTTCATTTTTGACTGCAAGGCCAGCAGCTCGTCCTGCATCTGTACCCGTATCAGCGGGTCCAGAGCGGAGAAGGCCTCGTCCATCAGCAGGACTTCCGGATCGTTGGCCAGGGCACGTGCCAATCCCACCCGTTGTTGCATGCCCCCGGACAGTTCGCTGACCTTCAAGTCAGCGTATCCGTCCAGCCCGACCAGACGCATGCTTTCCGCCGCCTTTAGTTCACGTTCCCTCTTCTCCACTCCCTGCAGTTCAAGCCCGAAAGCGATATTCTGCAATACGGTATAATGGGGCAGCAGCCCGAAATGCTGGAATACCATCGCCAGTTCCTTCCGACGCAGGGAACGCAACCGTTCCACTGGCATTCCGGCGATATCCTCACCGTTGATCAGAATCTCACCGGAGGTAGGCCTGTTCAGCCGGTTGATGCATCTGAGCAGGCTTGACTTTCCGCTTCCCGAGAGTCCCATGATCACAAATATCTCACCCTCCCGGACAGAGAGGCTGGCATTGTTCACGGCAATCGTGCATCCGGTTTCCTTCAATATCTCATTTTTACTCTTTCCTTTTTTCAGCATTCTGAAAGCCTTGCTTCTTTCAGAGCCGAAAATCAAATACAAATCCCTGATTTCAATTTTGTTCTTATCCATAATCCTTTAAAAATAATATCCTATATTTATATTGAATCTGACATTCCAGTTGTCTTCCGTCCCTCGGGCGAAAGCTTCATCCCATATATCCCCCAGCCATGCGTGGTTCCTTCCCACGGCATAGTCGATGTAGGCGAAGACCTTTCCCATCGCCAAAGAACACCCCGTCACGTTCTCCAGGCTGTCATTAAACCCGGCAACGCGTTTGTTGAGTAGGCTGAAATCATTGTACAGGCAGATATCGTCCAGAAACAACCTGTTCACGGGAATCCGGTAGGACAATGACACCGTATATATATCCGCCCTGGAAGCGATTCGGTAAGACGATCCGTAAGCCGCCATTGTCACCAGATGTCTGTCTTCCCCTGGAGCCCGTACGGGTCTGAGATTATAGTTGGTATACTGCATTTTAAGGTTCCACCGTCGATAGTCGGCTACATAGTGCAGGGCAAAAGCGGTACGGAGTCCCGTCTTCCGTGTGTCCATATTATATAGCCCACCCACCAGTACCGAACCTCCGAGCCGCTGTCTCCACAAGTTTCCGAAATGATATACCACCCGGAAATTGCCCTGATGCGCCTCCTTGTCACGTCCGGCGATGTCATAGGCATAACGGCTGGCGGACAGTTCTGAGTCTCCGCCAGTCCCGGAAAGATCGGCATTCTGGAAATAGGCGAACGACAATTCCCAGCGGTCTTTATAGAAGAGGTATTTTATCCCCATGTCCGCATCGTCCTCGAGACCGGCATAATAGTTCAGATTGAAGAAATAATTGTTACCCGTATAAGGCAGGATACCGAAAGGGACCGTTGTCAGGCCTATTTGTAACCGATGTGAATCACTGAAACGATAGCCTATCCAGCCCTCTCTGAGCATCCTGCCTCCCGAGGAGGAAGGATAGAAACGGTAATCCGCCGCTAAATCAAATTTCTTGTAAGAAGCGTTCACGTTCAGACGGAACACGTCGAAGTCGAATTCTCCGCCACGATTCCGGTTTTCAGGTTTCCAGTCCGAGTAATTGTAGTTGAAACGGAGTGCGCCTCCTATCTTCAACATTGGTTTTTCCTGCGCCGCCAAAGGTGAAACGGCGATTATTGCCCCAAAGAATGGCAACAGCAAACTTTCTTTATATCGCATAAAGTCACGTTTTGACAGGGGTATTTGTCCAACACCCCACAATGGTTTATAAAATGATTTTTCTTTAAGCAGGACCTGTGTGATTTTTAAGAGGAGGATGAAAAATATCCGATGCGCAAAAAAGAATTTATGTGCTAAAAAACAGTAAATTAGAGCCTGCTATTTTTACAAATATATGAAGAACTCGCAAAAAAACGGCAAAATTTGGATAAATAAAGTAAGTGTTTGGTATT
>OKAS01000269.1_pt1 | contig 16213 bp, 16 predicted proteins | sample 1611561 | NCBI WGS metagenome assembly OKAS01 (sample SAMN04436752, study PRJEB24849) | human gut metagenome | biome: human gut; feature: NICU; material: stool | host: Homo sapiens | place: USA: Saint Louis, MO | collected 2011-01-17 | reverse complement strand
TTCCACAGCAGAGAGTCATCACCGAGACTGTCAACAGCGTCAGTCAGGTTGGTGATGTTGGTGGTGTTCGTGGCGATATTGGTGGTGTTGGCTGCCACGGCATCGTTAGTGGTTTTGAGCTGAGAGCCGTTAACCGCGTCAGTGCTGCCAGCCGTCAGGTCACCGTCTTTGACGTTGGTGATTTTGCTGGTGGCATCGGTACCGTGAGCGGCGCTGAATGCGGTGCCATTCCACAGCAGGGCATCGTCTTTAAGGTCGCCAACGGAATCAGTCAGGTTGGTGATATTGGTGGTGTTGGTCGCTACGTTATCGTTGGTGGTTTTCAGCTGAGAGCCGTTAATGGCGTCTTTACTGGTAGCCGAAATATCGCCATCTTTTACATTGATGATTTTGTTTTCTGCTACGGTACTGGCAATCGTTCCATCAGCATTTTTAACAATATAACTGGCGCTGAAAGCCCCTTTAGCTGAGTCCCAGTGCAGAGTTTCATTGTCAAGGTACTGGAGTGCTTCACCAACGTTATTGAAATCCCTTTTCTTCAGTTTATAAGACATCCCCTTTATTGTTCCGTTACTGGCTACATCTGCTCCGCCTCCCAGCCTGTCTGCTACCGACCGACTAATGGCGTAAAGTTGTGAACCGTTAATGGCTTCTTTACTGTCTGTTGAGATTTCACCTGCCGCCATATTGACGATGCGACGCTGTGCTGACCCTGAGCCGACCGACACAACGTTGTCTTCATCTGCAGTAGAGCTTGCACCAATCGCGACGGAATTATTCCCTCCTGCAGAAGATGAACTTCCCAATGCAAGACTGTTTGATCCAACCGCAGAACTTCCTGTACCGATCGCAATAGCATTTGCGGTTGATGCGCTGCTGTTCTGGCCTAATGCAATGGTGTTTGTGTTTGATGCTTGCGCATTTTGCCCCAAGGCAAGAGCACTTGCGCCAGCAGCCGCTGCTGTATATCCCAGGGCAACAGAACCTTCACCTGTTGAATCACTGTTTGCACCTAATGCAAGACTGTTTTTGCCTCGAGCTTTCGCTTTAGTACCTACAGCCGTCGCATTTTCAGCGGCTTCGCTTTCAGCACCAATCGTAATGGCGTTCGCTGCACTGGCAAGTGATTGTCTACCTAATGCGAGGCTGTCTACGCCAGCAGCAGCACTGTTGCGGCCTACTGCAATCGCGTTAGCCGCAGATGCGGCGCTACTTGCACCCAGCGCCATTGAATATTCTTTTGACGCATTGGCATTATCACCGAGGGCGATGCTCATAATTTCGTAAGCTTTAGCCGTATTTCCTAACGCAATAGTTTTTTCACCATCGGCAAGGGAGGAGTCCCCAACAGCAAGAGATGTAAAACCGTTCGTCTTTGCGTAACGACCAAGAGCCATCGAACGATCGCCAGTTGCTGTTGAAGATGCACCCAGTGCGACACTTCTGTCACCTAATGCTTTTGCACTAACCCCAAACGCCATGGATGCTCCACCACTTGCGAGGGTTTTTGACCCGATGGCAGAGCTGTACTCACCTTCGGCTATCGCGTCATAACCTAAAGCTGTACTCGCGCCACTTGTGTTTATAAAGGTATTTGCTTTTGAACCTTTACCGATAGCAACCCAGCCGTCACCTGCTGAGCCATCGCCATAATCAGTTGGCTGCCCAGTGTAATTATCTGCACTTGCCCCAAACGACGACAACAGCCCACCCGCAACCAGCGCAGAAATTAACAGCTTACTGCGTCCGCTCTTTTTGCCACGGCTCTTCGCCGTTTCGCTGGCAACGCTGTAACTGCCCGTCGCTGGATTCCAGATAACTTTAAAAATTTTGTTCATTATTGATGCTCTCTATTCCTTGATATAAGCGCAGAAGCTGCATTTATTTTTTGTTTTTTCGCTGCCGAGTTTCAGCAGATTGAACAGTGTCGAACTGGAGATTTGCCATATTGATGGACAACTTCAGATACTTCAGGTTATTAGGCGAAACGCCTTTTAATGTCAGATTAATGTCTTGCCATTGACCAGGCATTAATTGCAGAGTGGAATTCATGGTGGTGTTGAAAAGTAATTGTTGCCACTTCGCCAGAGCTTTGGCATCGGTGGGTCTTTCATTGCCCCATGTCGCATGAAAGCCAATATTTGATACGGGAACGCTTAATAGATTGACTAGTGAAATACGAATAACGCTGCCGTTTTCAACCGCATCAATAGCCAGCACCCGACCTGCCAAACCGACAGAACCGTTATTTAGAATGAAGTATTGTGTTTGTGCCGGGTTAAATTCTGTAAAGACAAATTCGTCCTGTTTGTCTTTAACCGCTTTCACCACGCCAGCGAGCGTCTTGGTACTATTTATGATAGTAGTTTGTTGTTTTTCAAAATGTTCTATCTTTCGCTTATCGAGTTCCTGTTGTTTCTCAAGCGCCTCAATTTTGCTTTTTTGCAACTCTTGCTGTGTAACGAGGTCGTCGACCTTACTCGCTTTTTCAATATAGTCACACCCTGCCAATAAGCAGAGAGGCACTATTATTAACACGCTTAACAGTGTTTTCTTTAGGTTCATAGGATGAATTCCTTTTCATAATCCCGATACAGTTGATAATTACGGCACAATCATTTTTTTTATGAATGATTAGAGTGGAGCATATCCGACAAATAAATTTGTTAGAGAATTTTTGTATTAATTGGTTGTGCGAATATGTTATTAAGTGTCAAACAATTTCGGTTTGTAGCCAATAATATTAATCGCGCGGATTTTAATGATCGGTGTCAATCAATGTCAAATGTTTCACCGGATAAAGGCCCAGGGCAGGGAAAGGTAAATATTCAGTTGAGTGATGTTTTATTGCGAAGTTTGCGATGCTGATAGAAAAATTTAAATAATTAATTATGTTTCAAGCATTGATATGCGGCAATTCATTGTTAATATTGATACATCATTCTTTAATTTGTACCGGATTTTCAGAATTTAGCCTGCTCCGAGCGCTCAGAAGTGTAGGTGGAGTTGAATATATAATGTTAAGAACGTTATAAATATTCGATCGCTAAAACAGGCTCCTGCATGTGCCAGCAGGAGCGAGTAAATCGTGAGTGGCTGTAATTACAGCGACGAGAAAGGAACTTAAAACGCAGTCTTAGAGAACCCTGTCATCTCTTGTAGGCCCATTTCGCGGCCCAGCGCGGTCATTGGGTGCACAACGACCAGTCCGCGAACGCTCTTCTTCAGTTTGCCCATATCAGCTTGCTCTTTTTTAGTAATCGCGCGCTGGAACGGCATCTTCATCAGCTTCTGTGCTTCCTTACTGAGTTTCTGGCTGTGAACTTCGCGCAGGCGAGCAATTTCTGCTTCCAGAGTGGCTTTCTCTTTTTCCAGTTCAGCATATTTGTCTGCGGCTTCAACCAGCGACAGATCGGCCTGCTGGTGGCGGATGGCGTCCAGACGATCGCTGAGACGTTTGATTTCGTTTTTTTCGACTTCTTTCATGTGATGGCTTCTGATAAAGATAAATTTATAGCCCCTAGTATGCGCGACCAGGTGCTTTGTTCACAACTGATGACATTGCAATAGTTCTATAACGTAAACATTAACATGCTTAAAAACTACGCAATTTATTGATTAATTAAGAAATTTAAAGAAAAAAGATAGTTAATAGAAACGGATGATTATTGAGGATTGAGCACGTTTTCCTTAATGTCATTTATACCGGGATCTAAACTAAAATTGGCGGCCGCGCATTCCCGGCGCGGGGTAATACGGAGATATCATCATGGGCAAATTAGGTGAAAACGTTCCGCTTCTTATCGATAAAGCCGTAGATTTCATGGCATCGAGCCAGGCGTTCCGGGAGTATCTGAAAAAACTACCTCCCCGTAACGCGATTCCGTCCGGAATACCTGATGAAAGCGTGCCGTTATATCTACAACGTCTGGAGTATTATCGTCGGCTTTATCGGCCGAAGCAGGTAGAGGGGCAGTAAGCAGACGTTGCTTACTTTTGGAAGGCTTTTTTTAAGCTGATTTTGGAAATCAGCTCTGTCAGTGAAAGGACCATTGTTGATCGCACAGCCTGTTGGTAACGCTGAATTTGCATTGCATACAAACTGGAGTCTGCAGGTTCAAACTGTGGCGGCGGTGGTAACGCCGCCACGCAATGCAGTTCACCAAAGGGTCCAAGGATTTCGTCGTCGGTAAACGCGTACTCGTTGCCGTCGTGATTTAGCTCTTCACGCAATGCCATCAGCAGTTCCGCATCTTCGTATTCCTGGCGGTTAATGACGCCCAACCCGTAAATGAGTTTTAAACGCACAGAAAGATCGCCCAGCGGACCGTCGCCGTCGAGTAACGGTTCTACAGCATACTTCACCGCGTAATCGTCTTTGCGGAATACCTGAAGCACCAGAAGATTTACCGCCTCGGTCAAAAGCTCGACGGCGGTGATCAGAAAGCTTCGCACGGTTTTGCCAGCATTCAGACGCTCAAGCACACGGTTTTCAAAGGCCTGGGTTTGTTCCATTGTTGCCTGCATATCTGACAATCTGTTATTCGGGCGCAGGGTGTCCTGCGCCTGGTCCACCATTATTGCATTGCTTTATAAGCGGTTACCGCCTCGGATACAACCTCGCTGTTGGCATCAAGACCGGAAATCTGTGCCAGCGCGGCTTGTGGGCCTTTGTCGGCAATCAGCGCTGCCAGTTCCTGAGCCTGCGGATCATCTTCACTGCGGAAGTGCATTGCAGCGGCAATACCTTCAATCAGGTTTTTATGTGGCAGACCATATTCCAGCGTTCCGAGCAGTGGCTTGATCAGACGGTCGCCAGCACTCAGTTTACGCAGCGGCTGACGGCCTACGCGCTCTACATCATCTTTCAGGTACGGGTTCTCGAAACGACCGAGGATTTTCCGGATGTACGCCGCATGTTTGTCTGCGTCAAAGCCGTAGCGCTTGATCAATACTGCACCACTTTCTTCCATCGCACCTTTTACCACCGCGCGGATTTTCTCGTCGAGAATAGCGTCACGAATGGTCTGATGACCGGCCATTTTTCCGAGGTACGCGGTTATAGCATGACCTGTATTCAGGGTGAAGAGTTTACGTTCGACAAATGCCATCAGGTTGTCGGTTAACTCCATGCCTGGAATGTTCGGCAACGCGCCTTTGAACTGGGTTTTATCAACAATCCATTCGCTGAATGTTTCTACCGTCACTTCCAGCGGATCGTTGGTTGCAGAAGCCGAAGGCGGCACGATGCGGTCAACGGCGGAATCGACAAAGCCAACGTGTTCTTCTACCCACGCTTTGGCATCTTCCGGCAGGGCGTTCATTATATGGCCTTTCAGCTGCGTGGTGCCGCGTACCATGTTTTCACAGGCGATGATGTTCAGCGGGGATTCATTACCTTGTTCTTTACGTTTCACCAGCCCTTTGGCGATTGCCGGGGCAATACGTTCCAGCACAACCGGACCAACGGCGGTAGTGACTAAATCAACCTGAGCAATCAGATCAACGACATCATCACCAATGCTGCTGACGGCATTGACGCCGGAAACGGTATCTACCTGCTCGGTTTCACCGACCACATGAACCTGATAGCTATGACGGGCATTCAGGGCATCAAGTACCACCTGATTGACATCGGCAAACGTCAGTTGGATACCCGCGTCTGCCAGCAGTTTACCGATAAAGCCACGACCGATATTACCTGCGCCAAAATGTAATGCTTTCATAGTATTAACCTTCATCAATGTTTTTACCCGAGAGGGCTGGGGTGAGGCTTTTCCCTCACCCAAACCCTCTCCGTGAGGAGAGGGGCCGCGCCGGATGCGGCGTAAACGCTTTATCCGGCCTACAAGAACGTGCAAATTCAACAAACTGCGCTTTGTTTTGTAGGCCTGATAAGCGTAGCGCATCAGGCAATAAGCCCCACCTTCTCCATGTGGAGAGGTGGGATTGGATTACTTACGACCTGCCAGCAGTTCCAGCACTTCATCCACGCTGGTGGTGTGTGCCAGACGCTCGATGACGGATTCATCATCCAGTGCATTGGTCAGGCTGGTGATAACCTGAATGTGCTCGTTGTTACGGGCAGCAATACCAATCACCAGACGGGCAATGTCATCTTCTTCTTCACCGAAGCGCACGCCTTCCGGGTACTGGCAGAACACCACGCCCGTTTTGAGTACGCGATCTTTCGCTTCAACCGTACCGTGTGGCACCGCGATAGACTCACCCAGATAAGTCGGGGTCAGTTTTTCACGATCCAGCATCGCCTGAACGTATTCTGGCTCAACGTAACCGCCTTTCACCAGCTGCTCGCCAGCAAAACGAATCGCTTCTTCTTTGGTTGCCGCTTTGCGACCGAGGAAGATGTTCTCCGCGCCCAGTTTGAACAGGTTAGCACTGGAATCGTCAAAGCTGTCTTTCAGACTGTCTTTCACTTTTACTTCGTTTTCAGTATGGCGCTGGGCAGCAACCAGACGTTCGGTCAGGCTGGTGTACAAGCCGCTGTCGAGGAAGTTGGTCAGCGAAATATGCTGTGCCTGCGGAACCTGGCGCATAGCGCGTTCGGTCAGGTCACGGTGAGTGATGACCAGGTCCACATCTGGCGGCAGGTTGTTGATCGCGCTGTTAGTAACAGAAATCTGCGACAGACCTGCATCCTGAATTTTCTTACGCAGCACACCTGCGCCCATCGCACTGGAACCCATACCGGCGTCACAGGCAACGATGATTTTACGTACGTGGCTCAGGTCGTTAGTCACATCGCCCGCAGACAGCGGGGACGCACCTTTAGACTCAGCTTTCATGTCCTGCATACGACGAGTTGCTGCTTCAATATCATCTTCTTCTTTCACTTTGCTGGTTTTCAGCAGAATGGCAGAGACAACGAAGGAGACAGCCATCGCCGCACACACACCCGCGATGTTAGCGAAATAAGCACCTTTTGGTGTCATCGCCAGTACCGCAAGGATAGAACCCGGAGATGCCGGAGAAACCAGACCACCGCCCAGGATAGTCAGCGTGAACACGCCAGTCATACCGCCGAGAATAACGGCCAGAATCAGACGTGGATTCATCAGCACATACGGGAAGTAGATTTCGTGGATACCGCCCAGGAAGTGGATGATTGCCGCACCGCCCGCAGACTGTTTAGCGCTACCACGACCAAAGAACATGTACGCCAGCAGCACGCCCATACCCGGACCTGGGTTAGCTTCAATCAGGAAGAAGATGGATTTACCCAGTTCATGGGACTGCTGAATACCCAGCGGCGAGAAGATACCGTGGTTAATGGCGTTGTTGAGGAACAGGATTTTCGCCGGTTCAACAAAGATAGACGCCAGCGGCAGCATGTCATGGACAACCATGAAGTTAACGCCCGCAGCCAGCATTTTGGACAGGGCTTCAACAATCGGGCCAATGCCGAGGAATGCCAGAATAGCGAGGATCATCCCGATGATGCCTGCGGAGAAGTTATTCACCAGCATCTCAAAACCGGATTTGATCTTACCGTCTACCCAGCGGTCGAAGTGCTTAATGCACCAGCCGCCCAGCGGACCTGCAATCATCGAACCGAGGAACATCGGCATATCTGCGCCGACGATAACGCCCATGGTGGTGATGGCACCGACTACACCGCCACGTTCGCCGCCTACCAGCTTACCACCGGTATAACCGATCAGCAGCGGCAGGAGATAAGTGATCATCGGCCCGACCAGCTTCGCCAGCGTTTCGTTCGGTAACCACCCTGTTGGAATAAATAACGCGGTGATGATACCCCACGCGATAAACGCGCCGATATTTGGCATCACCATGTTGCTGAGGAAACGACCAAAGCTTTGCACTTTGATCTTAATATCGGATGACATAAAAACACCCCTTCTTATGTTTGCTGTCGCGCAGGCTGGAAGCCCGAGGTTTTTTGTTAATGTGGCGGCAGAGGTAGCCGGACCTTGTAGATACTGCGAAATCTGGCACTGAATCGGTTAACTGTCCAGTCGACGGCCTTTTGTGTGATATCGGTCACATAAATATAGGGGGTAGAGAGGTAATTGACGTGATGCTCATCACAAAACGCTTGTGTAAAAAAGCAACAAGGCGGCGATTTTCGCTAAAAATGGCATTTAAATGTGAGTAATGTCACATTTTTGTTTTGTTGGTTTGTTGAATCTTTGTGATCTGAATCACAAGATATTTTCTTACGACGTTCACCTGATGTGATCTGCAGCATGTTATGCCCTCGTCATAAAATCGTTATGTAACTAAGCAACTCATCACCTCTAAAAATTATTCTTTGGTGTTATGGCGAGAATCGCGAACCCGAATTATTGTCAAAATATCAGCCTGACTCCCTTCTGGCTGCCAGCCAAAAAACAACACTGATAAACGTGAATCCGAGGCAGATATGTTTCTAAACTATTTCGCGTTGGGAGTGCTGATCTTCGTCTTTCTGGTGATTTTTTATGGAATCATCGCGATACATGACATCCCTTATCTGATTGCCAAAAAGCGCAACCATCCCCATGCCGACGCTATTCATACGGCGGGCTGGGTGAGCCTGTTTACTCTGCATGTTATCTGGCCGTTTCTGTGGATCTGGGCGACGCTCTATCAACCGGAGCGTGGCTGGGGTATGCAGTCACATGTTGCGTCGCAGGAGAAAGCGACTGACCCGGAAATCGCCGCACTTTCTGACCGAATTTCCCGGCTGGAGCATCAACTCGCCGCCGAGAAAAAGACTGACTATTCCACGTTCCCGGAGATCTAATTATGGATCTATTGATCGTTTTAACTTACGTGGCGCTGGCGTGGGCGGTCTTTAAAATCTTCCGCATTCCGGTGAATCAGTGGACGCTGGCGACGGCGGCGCTGGGAGGCGTGTTTCTGGTGAGTGGTTTGATTTTGTTGATGAACTACAATCACCCTTACACTTTTACCGCGCAAAAGGCAGTGATAGCGATCCCCATCACGCCACAGGTGACGGGAATTGTTACTGAAGTCACTGACAAGAATAATCAGCTTATTCAAAAGGGCGAGGTGCTTTTTAAACTCGACCCGGTTCGTTACCAGGCGCGAGTTGACAGACTTCAGGCTGACCTGATGACGGCGACGCATAATATAAAGACGCTGCGCGCGCAGCTCACTGAAGCGCAGGCCAACACCACCCAGGTTTCAGCGGAGCGCGACCGTCTATTTAAAAATTATCAACGTTATCTGAAAGGCAGCCAGGCGGCGGTGAATCCGTTCTCGGAACGTGACATCGACGATGCGCGGCAAAACTTCCTCGCGCAGGACGCGCTGGTGAAAGGCTCGGTGGCGGAGCAGGCGCAGATCCAGAGCCAGCTCGACAGTATGGTTAACGGCGAGCAATCGCAGATTGTGAGCTTAAGAGCGCAACTTACTGAAGCAAAATATAACCTTGAGCAGACTGTCATTCGCGCACCAAGCAATGGCTACGTTACTCAGGTACTGATCCGCCCAGGTACATACGCAGCTGCCTTGCCGCTACGTCCGGTGATGGTTTTCATCCCCGAGCAAAAACGGCAAATTGTCGCCCAATTTCGGCAAAACTCGCTGTTACGTCTGAAACCCGGCGATGATGCGGAAGTGGTGTTTAACGCGCTACCTGGGCAGGTGTTCCACGGCAAACTGACCAGTATTTTACCTGTCGTGCCAGGCGGTTCGTATCAGGCGCAAGGGGTATTGCAATCATTAACGGTCGTGCCCGGCACGGACGGTGTGCTGGGAACCATTGAACTGGACCCTAACGCTGATATCGATGCCTTACCCGACGGCATCTACGCCCAGGTGGCAGTTTACTCCGACCATTTCAGCCATGTTTCGGTGATGCGGAAGGTGCTGCTGAGAATGACCAGTTGGATGCATTATCTTTATTTGGATCATTGAGTAGGGAAGGGGGAGATTATGGAACTTTGCTCCCTGTAAGGACTAATTATTTTTGCATATTACTTCATTGGCTGCGATGATTTTTCGTTAATATCCATTATGTTAAGAAGTTCGGGATGAGTGTGAACTCATTGGATTTTTTATCCGTCTTGATCTGCCGAAGGATCAGACCATACATTGTCGAGATCGCAATGATGATATGAGTTGTTCCTCTGCCACGGCTCTAATCAAAAAAGAGCAGGAGTGCTTTTCCATCTATTGCGATGATGGCTTTATTATCTGAAGGATGACAGTCACATTTAAAAATATTTAATTTATAGATCACAATGTAGGTTCATGTAATATATGTATACAACTATTTTTCTCTTCACTTTTAATTATCGTATTCATTATAACACTAAGTTAAAAAACTCCTGGAGAGTGAGTCATTAATATATTTTTAAATATAATTAAGTTATTATTCATCGATGCATTTTATAGAATCATCAATGGCTACAATAGTACTATTAACTCTCCAATTTATATTTTTATTATCATTGCAAATATTAACTGAATCTATATCAATGATTTTTTTATTTTTATCTTTTATTTACAGTTTCAATGCAATCAGCGACAAGTTGGTGTGGATTTAGATTCTTCAGATATGGTCTTATGATCTTTCCCTTGCTTAATAAATAGCATGTATAGGATTCGGAAAGTCCAGCATCTATTTTGTACATCATTATTCTAGATAAGGATGTGAGAAATGCCTTGTTATCATTAGCAGCCATATATGCCAGTCCGAGTTCAGCCTCTGCGGCTTTACATGAAAAATAGCTAAGTGAACACGCTTTTCGTCCCTCTTGGGTACTGGCTGATATTAGTGCCCATAATATTGCCTTGTCTGCCAAATCCAACTCTCTCTGAAATTGGTTTACAGTAACTGCATTCGCAGAAATAGAGAAAAAAAGCACAATTGTTAATAACCTTGCCATATTTCTAGTCCGTCACTGTTAATGTGCTATCTGGCTCTGAAAATATTAGCTCATTTAATTTTTGCATGTCATTAGATGAACCAGTTATACAACCCTCGGAACAGAATCGAGGTCCTAAAGATGGACCAAAAGCGTTTAAACAACTATGTGTTAAAAATCCATCACGATTATACGTTTCTGTATTTGCTGACGGTACTAAACGTATACCATTAGGTTTTCTATTAGTTGCTCCAGGACCATTAACATTCCAGCTCCATACCCCTGGAGGTATTGGGCCTCTATTTTGTAAGTGTGTACAACCAGGATTATTTTTACATTGCATATTATTACCATTATTACCAGAGGCGACTGAAATAGTAAGCACACCATAAGAATTATCATCACTTGGCGTATCTGAAACGCATGAAAGCATACCTAAAGTTATGCTGTATAAACAGGTCGCTAATCCCAACGGGTCAATATCAGTTATCGGATTCAACGGATACTGATAAAAATTCCATCCCCCCTTCAGTCCAATCGGATCCTGAGTGATATACCGCCCCTGCAGCTGGTGCGGGTTCTCTTCATTCAGCAGGTTGCCCCACTCATCGTATTCTGCGCACCATTCTGTTGCCCCTTCCGTGCTGATAAGCACCAGCGGCAGGCCGCGATGGTCGCAGTGGTACAGGTGGATTTTTCGCGCCGGCGTGTACACCGGGTCCATCTGGTTTTGTATCTGCTCCACCGTCAGGCCGCACGATGCCAGCCAGCGGCGGCTTTCCTCACTCACCCGGTCAGCCAGGATTTCACTTTCCAGCCGGTCGAGCATCTGCACCGTGCCGGCGGGAATACCTCACTGTGCATAGGCAACTCACGCTATGAACGCTTCAGCTTATCAATAACGGAAGTTATAATTTCATTGTCATCAAACTTGTACAACATAGTATCTAAAACAGGAAGTAGCGTTTTATCACCTAATTCACCCGCAGCTTCAATGATATCATCATAAACAGTATTTTTTTTTAACTCATCGCATAAAACAGATAAAACCCTTTTATCTTTTCTGTAGGAAAGTCCGATTATTGCTTCAATACGGACTTCCTCATTTTTATCCTGAAGCATCTCCACAAAATAATCCCTAATATCACTATTATCATATTTATTGATATTTATTGCAAATGCGGCCCAGTTTCTGACATCTCCATTTGGATCTTTTAACAGATTAATCAATAGTGGAATTGTTTCTTTATCATTGATAACAGAAATAGCAAATGCCGTAGCACGTCTGACATTAGCCGATTTATCAAAAGCAGTAATTTGAGATTGTTCTACTATTTTAGGTGAATAAATTGGGTTTTTCTTGCATCGCTGAGCAGTTGACTCGATTGCTGTAGCTCGAACGCAAGCACTTTTATCATTCAGTGCCATCTTTTTTAAAATATTAAAAACGCTATCTTCGCATTTTTTGCAAACTTTTATTTGCCCGAGTATAAATGCTCCTATATCTCTACGGATATAATTTTTGTCAGCGCAGAATTCAATTGCCAATCTAACAGCGTCTTGCCCACCTCTTAGCTGCAATACTCTGGCAGATGAAATCCTTTTCAATGAATTGCGATTATCAAGTAAGCGAAATAATTCATCATCATTTAGTTTCTTACATTGATTGTATAAACCATACTCTTTACTTGCCTTTCTTTTCTGGTATGTATTCGACATTGCAGGAACCTCCATAAAGACTATCTTTTTCTATCGTTTGACTGTCTGGAGTCCTCCACCTACTCTGCCATCAGCACACACGATGTTTGTTTATCCTTACATACTTATTTTCCGTGGCCAAAATTTAGAATTCTCCCGTCATTTTTGCCTATTTCTATAATAAAAACCCTACCAGCAATTTGGTCTGATTCAATGGTGCCTTCAACAATCCAACTTGTTGGTAATTCCATGATTTTGTATGGTTTTTCTTCTTCTTCGGCATCATGTCCATAACGATTTTTAACATACATCTCAGCTAATTCCAATGCTATAGCTTTATTTTTGACCAAATTTCTAACGGTGTATTTCCCCTCACTTTCATACTTGCGCATTATAATAATATTATTACACTGCGCCCATGTGTTGTATGTAAAAATAAAGATACAATCACATAGGTTCTGAATAATATTTTCTTATACGTTGTCATGTATTTTGCAAACATTAGGCAATCCTTTTCCATTTATTATATCTTTCCCATGATTATCTATTGCTTTAAAATTTTCACCTATTGACCTTGAATTACTACAATCACTTCCAGTGAAATCTGAGTTATTCAGAATAGCATTCATCAGAGCCGCATTGCGAAAGACAGCATTTCTAGTTGATGTATGTTGAATCATTACATTTCTTAAATGAGTTTTTTCAAATTTCGCCCCATCAAGACAATAACCATTGAGGGTGGCACGATGTAGATTCATCCCGCTAAAATCATATCCAGCAAGAGTGGTACTATCTATCTCAAGAAATTTATTGGTTATTAAAAATGCGATTCTTATCATCTGTTCCTCCAATCATCTAACTCCCGAAAAATTTGAAAACCAGAACCTCGCTTAGGCCTGTGTCCATACTACGTGGGTAGGATTATTCTACGTACTACGCTGTTGTCCCTTACGTGCTGATAAGCGCCAGCGGCAGGTTATTCGGTTTGCGTCGTTGAGTTCACTACACTAAAACTCCGTGCCCATATAACCCAAGTCGGAGGCATGCCTTCCTCTGGTTCGTTCCATCTAAAATGTCTATACATAACATGGTTATTCAATTATTTTTTCTTTGAGTTTATTCTCAATCCAGCTGTCTTTATACCTGATGAAAATTTGACATTCACCAATATTATCAATGTCACCAACATTTGTGTTTCGAATTTGACCAACAGCAACTATAGTTGATTCAAAATATTCAACATTGACATTATCTGTAATTATTGAAATTATATAATCATCTGGAATAGAGCCATTAGGAGTTATATTGAAGAAACTAACATCTGAAAATACCAAATAACCATCTTCTAAGTCTTCATTATCATAAAAATTCCATTCTGTTGTACCATAGGCTATCCTTGAGATTAAATTAACCTGAATTCTAATTTGTTTACTCCATAAATCAAATTCAATTTTTTATTGCTCGATCACCAAGATATATTCTATCAAACATATTACCCCCCTATTCTAAAAATACTCAGGCATTCCGCACATTATATCAGCCTCATCTTGATTGCTTCCCGTTTCCCAATACGGCGGCGCGGGGAGTCATAAAGGTAAGAAATTTCCAGCAGTACGGCGTCCTATTGTTCACGGCGGTAATGCACCAGCCAGTATTGGCTATCGTAGTGATAACCGTGTAACCTGCCGCCGCATCGCGTATCTAATGTTCATTCTTTTCCATAAACCGTCCGTACACATTGTGATAGTAAAAATACAATACATCTTCGCTGATGCGGTTATTCTGCTGCATGTGGGAAGCGCCGAATACTGCTCCCGGTATGGCCAGTAATTACTATTTAGTACGACGTTAGGGGGAGTCACTTAATCTCACAGATACTTCAAGTAACAGATGAAAATCGCTCCTGAAATGAAAAAGAAATTTTTTTGAATGTGTTCCTGTCAAATCAAGTGGTTTTTTCGTCGATATGTAGAGTCATATTGTACACAAAATAGTTACGAAACACACCTTGGTAAAATATTTGAATCGTCTGAACAGTGGATTATTTTGTGTATTACATCCAACGCTTGCCCATCTTTTTTCGCTATTAGTATTGTAAAATTTCCTCCTAACGTCTTCGGTTGTTTTCCCTCGATTTTCCAACAATTATTGTCATCTGTAATACTATATGGTTTCTGAAATTCTGCTTTTTCTTTCCCGTATATATATTTAATATAAACATATGATAATTCCAAAGCCATTTCACGACTATTTACTAAAATTTCCGCTGAATTTTCTTTTCCAAATACTGAGTGTGATATTGTAAACAATATCATAATAAGTAATATTAGTGAGTTTCTCATGCTCTACACCTATCGAATCTCAAAAGTTGTGGGTAAAACATTACATTCAGAATATATGATATTCTTACCATCGGAATCCATTTTTCCAAATCGACCTTCTGGTGTTCCTGGATACCCATTAAGAACATATTTTTTCGAATAGTTAATTTATTTTCTCAGGAAGAGATTTTATTTTTCTTCACTACGAAGCAGTTCATGCTGTACTTTTGTTAAACATTCGTAAGACTCATCTTTGTTCGGGAGATGTGCTGTCATTCGAGCATAAGTTGGCTTCTCATCTTTAAAATATTTAACCATGATTGAATTATCAAGGACTGCCAACAACTGAGCTGGATCACTGCTCTTTTTTTGATAGATACCCGCTCTTATATAACTTCTAAACCGATCGCCGAGAAACGCCGTTTTTTCTGCTGTATTTAGCAACTCCTGCAACGTTCCTTTGGTTGCATGATTTTCATTAAGGCGTAGTGATCCGACGCGAATTAAGAGTCTCGCCCCGCTTGGTGTGAATTTGTTATTTTTACATATACCAAGCTCTGTTTGCCAATAATACTCACCTATGTCCTCATTCTGATACCATCTCCACATGGTTTTATTATTTAAGACAGGAAACGCGGAAAAAATAGTACCCTTAGTGAAAATGGTAAAGCAATCTTGATCTTTAGCTTGTGTTTCGCAATTAGCTATAACACCAAAACTAACGAATATCATCAGCAAAAAGAACAAAGCTCTTTTCATTTTCTTATTCCTCTCGATGTTCTCTGTTTCATTTTAGCTAAAATTTCACCCAAATCATCTATCCCTGCTGTTGCTGGCCCATCGGGTTTATTAATGTCTGGGAATAAATAGGGTTCTGCACAAGTATATCCTGGTGGTAATTGAGTTGTTGGCCAAGTTGTCTGTGGCAGGTAATCACTTGCTGTCTTTGTCTCCATCCCTGGATACTGGGGATCATCCTGCGGCGTACAAGTCAGATTGGGTTTTACCCACTTCCTGCAATACAGTGTGTAATCGTAAGGACTTAATGCTCTGAAGAATGTTTTGAAAACATTAGGCGCACTACTGGCCTGGTCAATAGGATATGGCAGTCTTAATTGTTTCGCTATGTCTGGCAACTTACTTGGATCGGGCGTAGGCGGTTTGTTGGGTCTCGCTCCATATCCGCCATTATTTAAGTGTCCATATTTAGATGCCAGTCCCATTGAATCTATATACTGAACCGGATTTAACGGATACTGATAAAAATTCCATCCCCCCTTCAGCCCAATCGGATCCTGAGTGATATACCGCCCCTGCAGCGGGTCATAATAGCGG
>OKAS01000166.1_pt1 | contig 30790 bp, 9 predicted proteins | sample 1611561 | NCBI WGS metagenome assembly OKAS01 (sample SAMN04436752, study PRJEB24849) | human gut metagenome | biome: human gut; feature: NICU; material: stool | host: Homo sapiens | place: USA: Saint Louis, MO | collected 2011-01-17 | reverse complement strand
TCACCCCGCCCGATGATGACAGCAGCCGGAGAGATTTTCGATAATTGGGCAGTCGGCGCTGTCATCACCGGGGCAGGCATTCGCCAGCGCCAGTAGCTGGTCGCGCATGGATTGCAGTTCTTCAATGTGCCGTTCGATCTCCGCCACTTTCTCCAGCGTGCGCCGTTTTACATCGGCGCTGTGACGCTGCGGGTCGTTAAACAGATTCACCAGTTCGCCGCTCTCTTCCAGGTTAAAGCCCACCTGGCGCGCCTGGCGCAGTAAGGTCAGTTCGTTGAGATGCTGCTGCGTGTAGGTTCGATAACCATTTTCGCTGCGCATCGGCGGCGTCACCAGACCCTTTTCTTCATAGAAGCGAATGGCTTTGCTGGTCAGGCCGGTAATTTTTGCTACATCGCTAATGTTCATCGTTCGCGCAACGCCTCCTGTGCTTTGTTAAAGGGTTTCAACAGATAATCCAGCACGCTTTTTTTGCCGGTGCGGATATCGACCGTCGCCACCATACCGGGGAATATCGGAAACTGCTGTTTGCTTTTATTTTCCAGATGGTTGCTGAAAGTGCGAATGTACACCCGATAGTAATAAACATCGCGCCGTACTTCATCCTGCACGGTGTCTGGTGATATCACCGCCACTTCTCCCGGCAGGCCGCCGTAGATGGAGTAATCGTAGGCAGTTATTTTCACCAGCGATTTTTGCCCCGGGTGGATGAACGCCACATCGCGCGGGGAGATTTTTGCCTCAATCAGCAGTTGCTCATCCAGCGGCACGATGGTCATCAGTTTACCACCGGGGGCAATGACGCCGCCAACCGTGGTGACGTCAATGTCCTGAACAATGCCTCGCACCGGCGCGGTAAAGTTGAGCCTGGTGAGGGAGTCTTCCCGTCCACGGATCACCGAACGCTGGGTTTCCACTTCCGCATTGGCTTTTGCTAACTCTTCGCGCGCCTGAACGTAGTATTGCGTGCGCACGTCGCTAAGTTTGTTTTCCAGTTCATTGGCCTGGCGTTGCAGGCGCAGCACTTCAACGCTGCTCGCCGCCCCCTGTTTTACCAGCGGCTGGGTCATCGCCAGTTCACGGTTGACCAGGCTAATCCCCTGCGTCAGCCCGGTGGTGGCTTTGTTCAACCCGTCGCGGCGAGTGTTGTACAACGCCGTTTCCGACTCGATAAGTTCGGGGAATTTATTCAGTTCGTCAGGGAAGACCAGCGGTTTATTACTCACTTCCGCCCGCAGCCGCGCCGAGGTTGCCAGCGCCGCGTACAGCCGCGACATTGCTTCCTGGACGTCGGATTCCGTTTTGGTGCGGTTAAGCTGCGCCAGCGGCTGGCCCTGTTCAACAATATCGCCAACCTTGACGTCGAGATGATACAGAATTCCGCCTTCCAGCGACTGCACCACCTGTTCGCGCCCGGAGGGTTCTACCGTGCCGCTGCCGGTGGTGACTTCATCAAGCTGGAAGTACCACGCCCAGCCGAGAAAACAGAGCAGCATCACAGCGGTAACGCGTACCGCCAGCGCCGAACGCGGCAAGCGGGGTTCAGTCAGGCCACGGTTGTATTGCAGTTGTCCGTTCATGCGGCAGACCCCTTATTCTTCTCCTGCAACACCACCCGTCGCGCCGTGGGTTCGCTCTGTTCACGCAAAATGGCCTCTTTCGCGCCATCCATCACAATCCGCCCCTGATCCATCACGATGATCCTGTCCACCAGTTGCAGCATCGCCGTGCGGTGAGTAGCGATGACCAGCGTGCGATGCCCAATCCACTGTTTCAGTTGTTCGATTAAATACGCTTCCGCCATTTCGTCCAGCGAGGCGCTGGGTTCATCGAGCAGCACGATATTGGGTTGAGAGATGAGTAGCCGTGCCAGCAGCAGCGTTTGCCGCTGACCACCAGAGAGGCCAAATCCCCCTTCCTGAATCATGTAGTTGAGGCCGTTTTTCTGCTTCTGCACAAAGGGCAGCGCGCCACTTAGCGTTAACGCGCGTTCGATATCTTCATCGCTGGCTTCCGGCATCCCCATGGTGAGGTTTTCCCGCAGCGAACCGAAGAACAGTCGCCCGGTCTGGCTCAGCAGCCCCATGTCGCGGCGCAGATCCGCCGGATCAAGCTGACCGATGCTGATGTTATCCAGCAGCACCTGCCCCTGCTGTGCGATACGCATTCCGGCGAGCATTTGCAGTAGCGTTGATTTACCCGCGCCGTTGCGCCCAAGAATGGCGATTTTCTCTCCGGCCTGAATGTTGAGTTTGCCAATCGCCACATCGGCAATTTTCTCTTCTTCGTCGTAATAAAAGATAGCGTTGCTGAACTGATAATTGCCGTGTAGCACCGCTTTATGCACCAGTTTGCCGTGTTCCGGCTGATCCACCGGGCGCTTCATCAGTTCATCAAGTCCGTTGCGCGCCACTTTCGCCTGCTGCCAGCGCGAGAGCACGCCGGATATCTGCGACAGCGGCGCGATGGTGCGCGAAGCCAGGATCGTCGTCCCGACCAGTGCGCCGGTAGTCATGTCGCCGTTCATCACCATAAAGCAGCCCACCAGAAGCACCACCACGTAAACGATGGACTGCACTTCCTGGGTCCAGGTGAGCAGTAGCCCGGTGAGAAAACGTTGCCTCATGCTGATAGATGACGCCACGTCGTTGGTGTGGTTCCACTGATTCTGAAAACGCTGTTCGGCGCGCAGCAGTTTAATGTCTTCAATCGACTGCACGGCCTCCACCAGCGTAGCGTTGCGTACCGCTGATTCGCGCATCCCTTCGTTCGCCAGACGCGCCAGCGGGCGTTGCACCAGCAGGCCTGGGATCACCAGCAAGGGCAGCGCCAGTAAAACCACCAGCACCAGCCAACCGCCGATCATCCACAAAATAAAAACAAACAGCAGGAAGAACGGCAGATCCGCCACCGCGCCGATGGTGGTGGAAGTAATCAGCTCCCGCACCGATTCCAGTTCGCGGATCTGCGAGATAAACGATCCGGTGGATTTCGATCGCACGTTGTTTTTAAGCCGTAGCGCATGACCAAAAACGCGATCCGAAATACGCAGATCCGCCCGCTTGCCGATCACATCCGAAAGATGTGTGCGCACCATGCGCATACAGAACTCAAACAGGATCGCCATCATCACCCCGGCGAACAGCACCCATAGCGTCGGGTACGATTGCGCCGGAACGACGCGGTCGTAAACCTGCATCGAGAAAATCATCGCCGCAAGCGCCAGCACGTTCGCCACCAGTGACGCCAGCATAATATCGCCATAGCGCCGCCAGTCTTTTAGCGAGAGATTCCAGAACCAGTTCGCCTGATACGGGCGAATATAGTCGTCTACCCGCGCGTCAGGAATAGCGCTGAGCGGGCGCAACAGCGCCAGTTCGACGATGTTATCTTCAATATCCGTAACGTTAAGCGTGGTTTCCAGCCCTTCGTCACCGCTGAACTGAACGCTGATATTGTCGTGATTATCGCGGCGGGTGATCACGCCAATCTGCTGATTATCAAATACCGCGATCAGCGGCAGACGCCACGGGTTAAGCGAGTCGGCGGAGAACTCCACCAACCGTAACCCCATTCCCAACTGCCGCGCCATATCGGTGAGCAACTCTTCCCGCTTGCTGTCGCGCTCCCAGTTGACGGTTGCGCGCACGTTCTCCTGAGAAAAATCGAGGCGGTAATAACGCGCCACGGCGATCATCGCCTCCAGCCAGGCTTCCACGGACTGGGCATTTTTTTTCATTATCTACACCACCATCAACTGATGATTCGCCAGCAAAGTGGCGAGGTCGGTGTGCACGCCCGTCAGCGTGACCACGTTAGTTGTCGCAAAAGTGCCGCCCGTGCCGTCGCGGTCGATCTGTACGATGGTGTCGCTGCCGCTCTGGGTGACTTTGACAAAATCACCGATGTTTCCGGCCTGCGCATCCAGCGTTGCCACGCCGTTGACGTAGCTGGCTTTACCGTTGCCGGTGTAGCCGCTGCCCTGTAACAACTCGCGGATATCAATGCGATCGGTGTCGGCGGTGCCTTCCCATGTCCCTACCGTAAAGCCATTCACCACGTCTGAGCCGTTGCCGCCGGTCGCGTCGCTGGCGTTGAGCAGTTTATAGAGCAAGGTGTCGTGGCCGCCGTTGCCGATGTTGAGCGTGTCGTTACCGCCGCGCCCTTCCAGTTGGTTATCGCCGCTGCTGCCGGTCAGAGTGTCGTTAAAATTCGAGCCGGATATCCCTTCGATATTGGTAAATGTCGAGGTGTTAAAGCCGGTGGCCTGCGCGGCGGTGCTGCTTAAGTTCGCGGTCACGCCCACCGTCGAGAGGCGGAAATCAACCACGTCCATCCCGCCATTCGCCAGCCACGTTCCGGTGCCGGAGCTGTACACCCAACCGCCGGAGCCGTCGTAAGTGTCGGTGCCTGCGGTGGCAAAGAAGGTGTCGTTATAGCCGGTGCCGACGAACTTGCCATTGTTGCTCGCGGTGCCTGCTTCGGCGCTGAGGTCGTAAGCGTGGGTGGCATCGGTGGCCTGTAAGCCGCCCCAGCTGGTGTTGACCGTCTGGTCGATATTGCTGGCGGTGGTGCCGGTGGATTTGATCAGCACCGCGTTGTAGGTTTCTCCGGCATTCAGCCCGTAGAAGTTGACCAGCGCCGAGGTGTCGTTAACCCCCATACCCGACTGCGGGTTGATGATTTGCGTGGCGACCAGCACTCCCGCCGAGTTGTACAGTTTTACGGTATTGCCGTAATAGACGTTAATGCCGTTAGGATCGGTGATGCGCAGGTGCAGCGAAGTGCCGTAGCTCACCGTGTTGGTGTTGCGAATAAGATAGACGCTGCCCGACTGTTTGGTCACCAGCACATCCACCGCGCCGTCCCAGTCGTAGTCCATTGCCGCCACGCCGCTGGTGGTACCGCTCTGGCTACCGCCGAGGGCCGATTGTGTCCAGTTGCTGGCATTGCTGACGTTGGTATAAAGATACGACTGCCCGGTCTGGGCGATACGGGCGATATCCATCAGGCCGTCATGGTTCCAGTCCACCGCCAGGCTAAACTGGCTGGCGTAGGTGGTTGCCGTTGCGCCCACCGCCACCGGGCTACCCAGTACACCGTTGGTGTTGAATAACAGCGAGCCGTAGTTAGCTCTTCCCTGGCTGGCGGGCAGGAAGAGATCCATATCGCCGTCGCCATCGAAATCGGCCCAGGTCATGGAAACGCTGCTGCTCATAGCGCCACTACCCGCCCCGCTCAGGAAGGTATTGGTGGTGTTCTGCCCCCAGACAAACGTCCCATTCCCCTGGTTGATGAGCGAAGACAGTGTGTAATAGTTATTCAGGTTATAGGTGTGCTGAACCAGGTCGATCCTGCCGTCATTATTCAGATCGACGCCAGAACCTTCGTTGAGCGAAAGATACCCCGTCACCGCCCCGCCCACCGTGGCGCTACCGCCGCTGTTCGACGTGGTGGAGGTGCCTACCAGCGTGCCTGCGTTGTTCCACAAGAAGGTGTTAGAGTCCGGCCCGCCCGCGTCGCCAATCCAGAAGTCGAGATAGCCGTCGCCCTCTTTATCAAATGCCACAATCGAGCCGTACCACGTCAGGGTGCCGACGGTGACCTGAATAGCGCTGGAAAAGGTGCCGTCGCCGTTATTGGTAAAGCCGTTGATATAGCCTGTACCGTAGTCATCACGGGTGATAAACAGATCGCCCGTGCCGTTACGGTCGTAATCGGCGATGGAGCTGGTGGCGTAGTTGTTGCCGCTCTGATACAGCGTCAGCGCGGTCTTCGACCAGGTGAGTGGGTCAGTCGATTGCATTACCTGCTGGTTTGCCAGCACCGTCCACATCCCGTGCGAGTCGAGGCCGTAGGTCAATCCCCAGGCGGTGGTTTTGCTGACGGTGGTCCAGGTCGGTGTGTAATCAATCGCCGCATTAACCGTCACCGTGCCGTTGCTAATATTGGCGTTATTGCCGTTACCCGCCGAACTTTTTACCTGCGCAGTAACGGTATAGGCGGTCGCGGAAACTGTCAGCGCATCGGTATCCGGCAACTGTACATACCAGGTGTTGTGCGCCGGATCGACCACTACCGCGCCGCCCGGTTCAGAGGTGTAGGTTTTGCCGTTGATCACCACTTCAACATACTGCCCACTGGCGAGTGCCGCCGTGATTACCCCGCTGATAATCGGCGTGGTATCGCGCGTGGTCTGGCTGGTAATTTGCGCCAGCGTGGTCGGAATAGAGGTATCGACCGTCAGGACAAAATCACTGGAGGCGGTGATATTCCCCGCCAGATCCACCACTCGCGCACTGTAGGTGTAGGCACCGCTCACCAGCCCGCTGTCGCTGTAGGTCCAGTTCAGTGCGCCTACCATCGTTACCGCGCCTAACAGCAGGCCGTTACGGTAGAGGTAAACCACTTCACCGCTGGCAAGCGGGCCGGAGAGCACGCCGTTCAGCAACGGCGTAGTGTCGTCGGTGGCCTGCGAACTGCTTAATGTCCCCTGCCGCTGCCCGACGTCATCAGTGTACGACACAATGGTCGGCGTCGCGGTGGGGTTAATCGTATCGACCACCACCGTTTTCGACACCACCGGACCGGTGTTCCCCGCCAGATCCAGCACCCGCACCTGATAAACATAGCTGCCGTCGGTCAGCGTGCGGCTGTCAGTGTAGGTCCACTGCGTGCCGTTGGTGGTGAGCGTGATCCAGGTCGCGCCACCATCGAGGCTAATCTGCGCCACTTCGCCACTGGCAAGCCCCGCCCCCAGTGAACCCGTCAGCGTGAGCGTGGTATCGCTGGTGATAAAGTCAGTTGCCGAACTCCCCGTGTCGGTGCTGATACTGGCGATGGTGAGTACCTGCGCCGGGTTAACGGTATCGATCAGCGCCGACTGGCTGCCGGTTGCGCCAACGTTGCCCGCAAGATCGACTACCCGCACCTGCCAGGTGGTGGTGCCGTTGGTGAGCGTGCGCCCGTCAACGTAACTCCAGTTAAGGCCGTCTGCGGCGACGGTCACGTTCACCCAGGTTGCGCCGTTGTCGGTACTGATTTGCGCGAACTCATTAGCGCCGAGCGCCGCGCCCAGCACGCCGCGCACGGTAAGCGAGGTGTCGCTGGTAATAAAATCGCTACTGCTGGCTCCGGTGTCATCGCTGATACCGGTAATGGTGATACTTTTCGCCGCTTCCGGGCTGGTGGTGTCGACCACCACATTTTGCGTTGCGGTCTGCCCGACATTCCCCGCCAGATCCACCACCCGCACCGTGTAGTTCCAGGTGCCGTCGGTCAGTGTGCGACCATCGGCATAGCTCCAGCTGGTGCCGATAACGGTTAACGTGGTCCAGGTGACACCGCCGTCGAGGCTGATTTGCGCCCGTTCATCGGCGGCAAGCGCCGCGCCGAGCGTGCCGCGCACGGTCAGCGTGGTGTCGCGAGTAACAAAATCGCTGCTACTTAACCCAGTGTCATCGCTGATGCCAGCAATGGCGATGGTTTTGCTCGCCAGCGGCGCGGTGGTGTCCACAGTGACTATCTGGCTGGCGGTCGCGCCGATATTTCCGGCGGTGTCGATAACCCGCACCTGATAGTTGTAGTTGCCATCGGTCAGCGTCCGCCCGTCAAGCCAGGTCCAGGTCAAACCGCTTACCGAAAGATTCTGCCAGGTGGTGCCGCCATCAATGCTGATTTGCGCGAACTCACCGGCAGAAAGCGCCGCGCCCAGCGTGCCGCTTACCGCAAGCGTCGTGTCGCTGGTGACAAAATCGTTAGTGATCAGGCCCGTATCGGTAGTGATCGCGCTGATGGCGATGGTTTTCACCGCGGGATCTGGCGCGATGGTGTCGATCACCACATTCTGGCTGTCGGTGGCACCGACGTTGCCCGCAGCGTCAATCACCCGCACCTGATAGAGATAGTTGCCATCGGTCAGCGTGCGGCTGTCGTTATAGCGCCAGGTCGTGCCGGTAACGGTGAGCGTGGTCCAGGTTACGCCGCCGTCGATACTGATTTGTGCCGTCTCGTTACTGGCAAGCGCGGCGGTGAGCGAGCCGTTGACCACCACCGGGCTGACGCTGGTGATAAAGTCGCTGGCGCTAAGCCCGGTGTCGGCTTGCAGGGAATCGATATTAATACCCATCGCCGGGGCGCTGAGATCGACAGTAATGGTGTGATTGCTGCTGCCGGTGTTGCCAATGGCGTTGCTCACCGAGGCGTTAATCACGTAGGCATTGCCGTCCGCCAGCGAAGTGACATCGGCGCTGCCGAGGGTGTAGCTCCAGCTACCGCCGGTCTGTACCGTGGTGGTGTAGGTTTTGCCGTTTAAGGTCAGGGTCAGCGTCTGTCCGACCGGCGCGGTGGTGGTGCCGCTGATCACCAGCGATGTGCCGTGTTCCGCCGCGTTCACCACATCATCGCCCGCAAAGGTGTTGATGGTGACGGTGGGCACATCGCCGTTCAGCGTCACGCCACGGCTGGCGCTGCCGGGGTTTCCGGCCTGATCGCTAACCGTCGCGCTAATGGTGTAGCTGCCGTCGCTTAATCCGGCAAACTGCTGCGCCGGAATAAACACCGACCAGCTTCCGCCGCTGCCGACCGTTGCAGTCCAGCTCTGACCGTTAAAGGTGACGGTCACCGTCTGGCCCACTTCAGCGGTGGTGGTGCCGCTGATGGTCTGCCCGGCAAGCTGCTCGGCGTTGTTGATAATATCGTCACCCGCCACCGTGGCGATGGTGACCGTTGGCGCAACGGTATCGACGGTCAGGGCGTGCGTGGTTTGACCGGGGTTACCGGCGCGATCGTTCACGCTGGCGGTAATGGTCTGTGCGCCCTGCCCGAGCGCTGCCAGATCTGCCGCAGGCACGTTCAGCGCCCAGGTGCCATTGGCGGCCACCGTGGCGGTATAAGTTTTGCCTCCAAAGGTGACGGTTACCGTCTGCCCTACTTCCGCGCTGGTCGAGCCGTTAAGGGTTAACGGCTGCTGCTGTTCGGCGGCGTTGAGTCGGTCGTCCGTTGAAACCGTGTTTATGCTGATAACCGGCGCGGTGAGATCCACCGCCACACTGCGCGAGGCCGTGGCGCTGTTTCCGGCGCTGTCCTGGGCGGAGGCGCTAACCGTGTAGCTGGTGCCATCCGCCAGTGCCGCGACGTCTGCCGCCGGCACGTTCACACTCCAGCTCCCGTTGTTCTGAATGGTAGCGCTGTAGCCTTTGCCGTTAAGCAACACGGTCACCACTGTACCTGCGGCAAAGTTCGTTCCGGTGCCGATCAGGGTCAGCGCACTGCCCGCTTCGGCGGCGTTAATAATATTATCGCCGCTGATGGTGCTGACCGAGAGCGACACTGCCGCCGTGTTCACCTGCACGTTGTGCGTCTGCGTGCTGCTGTTGCCTGCGCTATCGGTGACAGTGGCGCTGATAGTCACTGTGCCGTCCGCAAGGCCGGAAATCACGCTGGCAGGCACGCCAACGCTCCAGTTGCCGCTGGCATCGGTGCTGGTGACATACTGCTGCCCGGCGATGGTCACCACCAGGCGGTCGCCCGCCACCGCGCCCGTGGCGGTGCCACTGATAATCTGCGCCTGAGTGTGTTCGACGTTGTTAATCACATCATCGCCCGCCACGGTGTTAAAGCTGATGACGGGCGCGGTGGTATCAACGGTCACACCTTTGCTGGCGCTGCCAGGGTTACCCGCCTGATCGCTGACCGTGGCGGTCAGGGTGTAGCCGTTATTGGCAAGCGCGGTTAAGTCGCTGGCGGGCAGCGTTAAGCTCCAGCTGCCGTCTGCCTGCACCGTGGTCTGGTAGTTAGTGCCATTAAGCGTGACGGTGAGCGTCTGCCCGGTTTGCGCCGTGCTGGTGCCGGACACCGTTACGCCCGCCGCCGCTTCGCTGGCATTGATGATGTTATCGCTGGCAATGGTGTTGATGGTGACCGTTGGCGCGGCGCTATCGACGCTGTATTCATGCGTTGCCGTGGCGCTGTTGCCGTTGACGTTAGTCACCCGCACCTGGGCGCTGGCATCGCCGTCACGCAGGGCCGCCATATCCGCCGCCGGAACGGTGGTGCTCCAGCTACCGTTTGCCGCCACCGTGGTGGTGTAGGTTTTACCGCCAAAAGTAATGGTAACGGTTTGCCCCGCTTCGACGCCGGACGTGCTGCCGGAGAGCGTTAGCGCCGCGCCTTTTTCGGCGGCGTTAATCACATCATCGCTGGTGATGCTGTTTATGCTGACGGCGACGGTGGTGAGATCAACGGTCAGCGGATGGGTAATGCTGGTTTGCGTTCCGGCACTGTTCGCGCCGCTAACGGTAATATTCAGCGTTCCCGCAGGCCAGTTACTGACATCCGTCGCAGGAACGCCAACGCTCCAGCTACCGTTCGCCAGCACCGTGGCGGCGTAAGTTTGATTATTTATCACTACGGTCAACGCCGTACCTGCGGCAAAGCCGGAGCTGCTGCCGGTGATCACCTGTGCCTGAGCGTGTTCGATGATATTGACCACATCATCGCCCGCAACGGTATCCACCCGCAGACCTGGCAGACTGGCATCGATGGTGATATCGCGCGTGCCGCTACCGGTGTTGCCAACGGCGTTGGTCACCGAGGCATTAACCGTTAACTCACCGTTACCCAGCGCCTGCCAGTCGGCGGCAGGTACGCTCACATTCCAACTTAAATCAGCCTGGACGGTGGCGGTGTAAGTTTTACCGCCCAGTTCAACGGTGACGGTGCTGCCCGCCGCCGCACCGGTTACCTGGCCGCTGATAGTTTGCGCGCTGCCTGCTTCTGCGGCGTTAATAATATCGTCCGTCGTTACCGGATTAATGGTGACGCCCGGTAGCGCGGTATTGACCTGCACGTTATGGCTGGCGGTGCTGCTGTTACCCTGAGCATTGGTGACGCTCGCCGTGACGCTGTAGGTGGCTTCGCCCAGCGCACTGACCGCCGAGGCGGGCACGGTAACGCTCCAGTTGCCGGAGGCGTCAGTGGTGGCGCTGTAGTTTTGTCCGTTCAGCGTAACGGTGATCGCCGTACCCGCAGGCTGATCGCTGGTGCCGGAAAGCGTCAGATCAGATCCTTTTTCCGTCGCGTTGATCACATCATCGCCTGCCACCGTGTTGATGGTGACGACCGGAACAGACGTATCCACCGTCAGGTTGTGATTAACCGAGGCCGGGTTTCCGGCTTTGTCGCTCACTGCCGCGCTAACGGTATAGTTGCTGGCGGTCAGGGCGCTTAAGTCGGCTGGCGGTACGCTGACGCTCCAGCTACCGTCCGTTTGAACCGTGCCAGTATAGTTTTCGCCATTGAGGGTGACGGTCACCGTCTGCCCCGCTTCCGCTGTGCTGCTGCCAGTGATAGTCAGCGCAGCACCCGCTTCGGCGGCGTTAAGAATATCGTCGCCTGCAATAGTGTTAATGGCCACCGTTGGCGCGCTGGCATCGACGCTGTAAGCGTGGGTAGTAGTGGCGTTGTTGCCGTTAACATTGCTGACGCTGGCCTGTGCGCTGGCATCGCCATCACGCAGGGCTGCCATATCTGCCGCCGGAACCGTGGTACTCCAGGAACCGTTAGCCGCGACGCTTGCAGTGTAAGTTTTGCCGCCAAAGGTGACGGTGACCGTTTGTCCGGCTTCGACACCAGAAGTGCTGCCGGTGAGCGTTAACGCCGCGCCTTTTTCAGCAGCGTTAATCACATCATCGGCGGTAATGGCGTTGATGCTGACGGCAATCGCCGAGAGATCGACAGTCACCGGATGCGTAACGCTGACCGGATTTCCGGCTGTGGTGCTACCGCTCGCCGTAATCGTGACCGTCCCCGCAGGCCAGGCGCTGACATCCACCGCCGGAACGCCGACGCTCCATGAGCCATCCGCCAGCACCGCCGCAACATAGGTTTGCCCGTTAATGGTCAGCGTGACGTTACTGCCCGTCGCCAGACCGGAACTGCTGCCGGTAATCACCAGCGCCTGTCCGTGCTCGATAATATTGACCACATCATCGCCAGCGACAGTATCGACCCGCAGACCGGGCAGATTCGCGTCGATGGTGATTTCACGCGTGCCGTTACCGGTATTACCTACGCTGTTCGTTACCGAAGCCGAAATGGTCAGCTCGCCGTTGCCCAGCGCCTGTAACGTGGAGGCCGGAACATCGACGCTCCAGCTTAAATTCGCCTGCACCGTGGCAGTGTAAGTCGCCCCGCCGAGCGTGACGGTTACCGTGTCGCCCGCTGCCGCGCCCGTCACCTGCCCGCTGATGGTCTGGTCCGCGCCCGCTTCGGCAGCGTTAATAATATCGTCCGTTGCCACCACGTTAATGGTGACGCCCGGCAGCGCGGTATTGACCTGCACGTTATGACTGGCGGAGCCGCTGTTGCCATCAGAGTCAGTAGCGGCGGCGGTCACCGTGTAAGTGGCTTCACCGAGGGCGCTCACCCGTGACGCCGGAACGGTCACGCTCCAGTTCCCGGAAGCATCGGCTGTGGTGGTGTAATTTTGCCCGTTGAGCGTAACGGTTACCTGCGTACCCGCAGGCTGGTCGCTGGTGCCGGAAATCGCCAGATCTGCGCCTTTCTCCGTGGCATTAATGATGTCATCAACGGCGATGGTGGTTAATGGCGAGCACCGGAGCGCCGAGCGCCACGGTGACACTGTGCGAGGCCGTGCCGCTGTTGCCTGCGGAGTCGGTGACCGTGGCGGTAATGGTCACATCCCCCTGCGCCAGTGCGGAAATCACGCTGGCAGGCACACCGATGCTCCAGTTGCCGTTGGCGTCCAGCACGGTGGTATAGGTAGTCGTGCCAATGGTCACGGAAACCGTGTTACCGGTCGTCGCGCCCGTTGCCGAGCCGCTGATAATCTGCGCCTGAGCATGTTCCGTGGCGTTGATGATGTCATCGCCCGCCACCGTGTTAATGGTGACAACCGGAGCGGCAAGGTCCACCGTCAGATTATGTGTTGCTGAAGCCGGATTTCCGGCTTTGTCGCTGACCGCCGCGCTCACCGTATAGGGACTGACAGTGAGGTTGGCTAAATCGCCAGTTGGTACGCTGACGCTCCAGTTCCCGTCTGCCTGCACGTTGCCGCTGTAATTGACGCCGTTTAGCGTCACAGTCACCGTCTGCCCGGCTTCCGCCGTGGTGGTGCCGCTGATGGTCAGCGCCGATCCCGCTTCGGCGGCGTTAAGAATATCGTCGCTGGCGATGGTGTTGATGGTAACGGATGGCGCGGTGGCATCGACGCTGTAAGCATGCGTTGCCTGGGCGCTGTTACCTGCGACGTTGCTGACGCTGGCCTGGACGTTTGCTGCGCCGTCAGGCAAGGTTGCGAGATCGGCGACTGGGATCGTTAGCCCCCAGGTGCCGCCCGCGGCAACCGTGGTGGTGTAGCTTTTACCACCGAAGATAACGGTGATGGTCTGCCCCGCTTCCACGCCGGAGGTGGTGCCGGAAAGCTGCAAATCGCTGCCTTTTTCGGCGGCATTAATTACATCGTCAGTGGAAAGGGTGTTGATGGTGATCGCCACAGTAGCGAGATCGACCGTGACCGGATGAGTAATGCTGGTTGTGGTTCCGGCAGTATTCGTGCCAGAGACGGCAATATTGACCGTCCCCGCAGGCCAGTTACCCACGTCCGCCGCCGAAACGCCGACGCTCCAGCTGCCATCGGCGAGTACCGTTGCGCCGTAGGTGACATTGTTGATAACCACCGTCAACGCCGCCCCCGCCGCCAGTCCGGTGCTGCTACCGGTGACCACCAGAGCCTGACCATGCTCGATAATATTGACCACATCATCGCCTGCTACGGTATCGACGCGCAGACCTGGCAGGTTGGCGTCTATCACGATGTCGTGTGTTGTGGTGCCAGTATTCCCCACGCCATTAGTCACCGAGGCGCTGATGGTCAGTTCACCGTTGCCCAGCGCCTGCAAAACGTTCGCAGGCACGCTGACGCTCCAGCTTAAATCTGGCTGCACGGTGGCGGTGTATTGATTGCCGCCAATGGTGACAATCACCGTATTACCCGCAACCGCCGTTCCCGTCACCTGACCGCTGATGGTCTGCGCCACAGCGATTTCAGCGGCGTTGATAATGTCATCGCCCGCCACGGTGTTAATGATTACCCCAGGCAGGAGCGATTCGACATTCACCGTATGGATGGTGCTGCCGCTGTTGCCCGCGCTGTCGGTGGCGCTGGCGCTAATCGAATAGACCGCCTCGCCCAGCGCGCCGACCGCCGAAGCGGGCACGGTAACGCTCCAGTTGCCGGAACTATCGGTGGTGGCGCTGTACGCCAGGCCGTTCAACATCACGGTGACCGTGGTGCCGGTCGCCAGACCGCTGGAGCCGCCGCTGATGGTCAGATCCTGGGTTTTCTCCGTACTGTTAATAATGTCATCGTCGGAGACGGTACTGATGGTCAGCGTCGGGCCGCTAAGATCAACGGTCACATTATGGGTAGTGCTGTCGCTGTTGCCCGCGCGATCGCTCAGGCTGGCGGTAATGGTCTGGCTTCCCGTTGCCAGCGCCGTGACATCCACCGCCGGAATGCCGACGCTCCAGTTACCGGAAGCGTCCAGCGTGGTGGTGTAGTTTTTACCGTTCAGGTTAACCGTGACCACATCGCCTGCCGCCGCGCCCGTGCTGGTTCCGCTGATGACAAGCGCCTGACCATGTTCGATGGCATTGATAATGTCATCGCCTGCGACGGTATTAATGGTGAGATCCGGCGCGGTGATATCTACCGCCAGCGCGTGGTCGGCGCTTGCCGGGTTACCCGCTTTGTCGCTCACCGTGGCGGTCACGGTGTAACTGCTGGCGGTTAATCCGCTTAAATCCGCTGCCGGAACATTCACGCTCCAGGTGCCATCCGCCTGAACGGTGGTCTGGTACGTGTTGTTATTGAGCGTGACGGTCAGCGTCTGCCCGGCCTGCGCCGTGGTGGTACCGCTGATGGTGATCCCCGCGCCCGCTTCGCTCACGTTAAGAGTATCGTCGCTGGCGATGGTGTTGATAGTAATAAGCGGCGCGGTGGCATCGACGCTATACGCGCGATCGGCCTGGGCGCTGTTGCCGTTAATATTGCTGACGCTCGCCTGCACGTTGCCCACGCCGTCCGGTAGCGCAGCGAGATCGGCAGGCGGCACATTCACCGTCCAGCTGCCGTTGGCTTCCACAGTGGTGGTGTAATTTTTACCGCCAAAGGTGACGGTCACCGTCTGCCCAGCTTCCACACCGCTGGTGCTGCCGCTTACGACCAGCGTTTCGCCTTTTTCGACGGCATTGATCACATCATCGCCGGACAGGGTGTTAATGGTGATGGCGACCGCCGTCAGATCGACAGTGACCGGATGGGTAATGGTGGAGGTTGTTCCGGCGCTGTTGATGCCGCTTACCGTAATATCCACCGTACCCGCAGGCCAGTTGCTGACGTCTGCCGCCGGAATACCGAGGCTCCACGTGCCGTCGGCTAACACCGTCGCGGCGTAAGTGACGTTGTTGATCACAACCGTTAACGCGGTTCCTGCCGTCAGTCCGGTGCTGCTCCCGGTGATCACCAGCGCCTGATTGTGCTCAATGCTGTTAATAACATCATCGCCCGCCACGGTATCGACCCGTAAGCCAGGCAGATTGGCGTCGATCGTGATATCGCGCGAACCGCTGCCGGTATTGCCAACGCTATTGGTGACCGAGGCGTTAACTGTCAGGTCGCCGTTACCCAGCGCCTGAATATCCGCCGCTGGCACGCTAACACTCCAGCTTAAGTTGGCCTGCACCGTGGCGGTGTAGGTGTTGCCGCCCAGCGTAACGGTAACCGTATCGCCCGCCGCCGCACCCGTCACCTGGCCGCTGATGGTCTGCGCCACGCCCGATTCCGCAGCGTTGATAATATCGTCACTCGCCACCGGATTAATGGTGACGCCAGACAGCGCGCTGTTGACCAGCACGTTATGGCTGGCGGAATTGCTGTTGCCTGCGCTGTCGGTGACGTTCGCGGTTACCGTGTAGTTGGCCTCACCCAATGCACTGACCGCTGACGCTGGCACCGTGGCGCTCCAGTTGCCGGAAGCATCTGTTATGGCGGTGTAATTTTGCCCGTTCAGCGTCACCGTTATTGTGGTGCCTGCGGGCTGATTACTGGTGCCGGTAATTTGCAGATCCGCGCCTTTTTCCGTGGCGTTAATTACGTCATCCGTGGCGATAGTGTTGATACCAATGGTTGGCGCGGTCAGATTCACAGTGACCGTGCGGCTGGCGTCATCGCTGTTGCCTGCCGCGTCGGTAATTGCCGCAGTGATGGTATGCGGACCGCTGCCAAGCGCGGTGACATCTGCCAGCGGAACGCCGACGCTCCAGTTGCCGGAAGCGTCCAGCGTGGTGGTATAGGTTTTACTGTTTAGCGTGACGGTGATGACATCGCCCGCTTCGCCGCCAGTGCTGGAACCGGAGATCACCAGCGCCTGTCCGTGTTCGGCGGCGTTAATGATGTCATCGCCGGAGACGGTGTTGATGGTCAGCACCGGCACGGTGAGATCCACCGCCAGCCCGTGAGTGGTGGACGCCGGGTTGCCTGCTTTATCGCTTACCGAGGCGCTGACGGTGTACTGACTGGCGGTCAGATTGCTGAGATCTGCCGTCGGCACGCTGACGCTCCAGCTGCCGTCCGCCTGGACAGTGCCAGTGTAAGTCACACCATTAAGCGTGACGGTTACCGTCTGCCCCGCTTCGGCGCTACTGCTGCCGCTGATGGTTAGCGGATTGCCCGCCTCGGCGGCGTTCAGAATATCGTCGGTGGCGATAGTGTTAATGGTAAGCATCGGGGCCGTGGCATCGACGCTGTAGGCGTGGGTTGCCGAAGCCGTATTGCCGTTAACGTTACTGACGCTGGCCTGCACCGAGGCGTCGCCGTCGCGTAACGCGCTGAGATCGGCGGCAGGCACGGTGGTTGTCCAGCTACCATCGCCCGCTACGGTAGCGGTGTAGGTTTTCCCGCCAAAGGTAACGGTGACCGTTTGCCCCGGCTCCACGCCGGAGGTGCTGCCGGAAAGGGTTAAATCTGCCCCTTTTTCGGCGGCGTTAATCACATCATCGCCGGAAACGGTGTTAATGGAAATCGCCACCGCCGCCAGATCGACGGTGACCGGATGAGTGATAGTGACCGGGTTTCCGGCGCTAGTGGCACCTGAAACCGTGATATTCACCGTCCCCGCAGGCCAGTTGCCCACATCTGCCGCCGGAACACCAACGCTCCATGTGCCATCGGCTAATACTGTCGCAGCGTAAGTGACCGTGTTAATCACCACCGTCAGCGCCGCGCCCGCCGCCAGCCCGCTGCTGCTACCGGTTATCACCAGTGCCTGACCGTGCTCGATGCTGTTAACCACATCATCGCCCGCCACGGTGTCGACGCGCAGACCAGGCAAATTGGCGTCGATAGTAATATCTCGCGAACCGCTGCCAGTATTACCAACGCTGTTGGTCACCGAGGCATTAACTGTCAGGTCGCCATTGCCGATGGCCTGAATATCCGCCGCCGGAACGTCCACGCTCCAGCTTAAATTCCCCTGCACGGTAGCAGTGTAGGTTTTCCCGCCAAGCGTTACGGTAACCGTATCGCCCGCCGCCGCACCCGTCACCTGCCCGCTGATGGTCTGCGCCACGCCCGATTCGACGGCGTTAATAATATCGTCGCTCGCCACCGGATTAAGGGTGACACCAGGCAGCGCGGTATTGACCTGCACGTTATGGCTGGCGGAATTGCTGTTGCCTGCGCTATCGGTGACGTTCGCCGTCACCGTGTAGCTGGCTTCGCCCAGCGCACCGACAGAGGAAGCTGGCACTGTGGTGCTCCAGTTGCCGGAAGCATCGGTCGTGGCGGTGTAATTTTGCCCGTTCAGCGTCACCGTAATTGTGGTGCCCGCTGGCTGATTACTGGTGCCGGAAATTTGCAGATCCGCGCCTTTTTCGGTGGCGTTAATCACGTCATCGGTGGCGATGGTGTTGATGCCAATGGTCGGCGCGGTAAGGTTGACGATGACCGTGTGCGTCTCACTATCGCTGTTGCCTGCCGCATCGGTCACCGTGGCGGTAACAATTTGCGGGCCGCTGCCCAGCGCGGTGACATCCGCCGCCGGAACGCCGACGCTCCAGTTACCGGTGGCATCCAGCGTCGTGGTGTAGGTTTTACTGTTTAGCGTGACGCTGACGACATCTCCCGCCTCTCCACCGGTGCTGGAACCGGAAATCACCAGCGCCTGCCCGTGTTCGGCGGCGTTAATAATATCGTCGCCCGCAATGGTGTTGATGGTGAGTACCGGAACGGTGAGATCCACCGCCAGATTATGCGTGGTGCTCGCCGGGTTGCCCGCTTTGTCATTGACCGTGGCGGTCAGGGTGTGGCTGCCATCGGTCAATGCCGCAAGGTCTGCCGCCGGAATATTAATACTCCAGCTGCCATCGGCCTGTACCGTTGCCTGATAGGTCTGCACGGTTGGACTATTGAGCGTTATCGTAACAATCTGCCCCGCTTCAGCGGTGGTGGTGCCGCTCACCGTCACACCCGCATCGGCTTCGCTGGCGTTGACGATATTGTCGCTGGCAACGGTATTGATAATGATGGTCGGGGCACTGCTGTCGACGCTGTAGTTATGCACCGCCGAGGCGCTATTGCCGTTTATATTGCTGACGCTGGCCTGCGCGGAGGCGCTGCCATCGGTTAATAACGCTAAATCGGCAGCGGGAACGGTGGCGCTCCAGCTACCATCGCTCGCCACGCTGGCGGTGTAATTTTTCCCGCCAAAGGTGACGGTGACGGTTTGACCGGGTTCTACGTTAGTGGTGGTGCCGGAAAGGGTTAAATTAGCGCCTTTTTCTGCGGCGTTAATCACGTCGTCCGTGGCGATGGTGTTGATTGTGATCGCCGCTGGCGTGAGATCCACCGTTACCGGATGCGTAATGCTTATCGGATTTCCGGCGCTACTTTCCCCGGATACAGCAATAGACACCGTCCCCGCAGGCCAGGCGCTAACCTGCGCCGCCGTGACGCCCACGCTCCAGCTACCATCGGCCTGCACCGCAGTGGTGTATTCCACATTATTAATCGTAACTGTAAGCGGCGTGCCTTCAGCCAGCCCCGAGCTGCTGCCGCTGACCACCAGCGCCTGCCCGTGTTCGATGATATTGACCACATCATCGCCCGCCACCGTATCGACCCGCAGACCGGGCAGATTGGCGTCGATGGTGATATCCCGCGTGCCACTGCCGGTGTTGCCGTTTTGATTGGTGACCGAGGCGCTCACCGTTAAATCGCCATTACCCAGCGCCTGAATATCTGCCGCCGGAACGCTCACGCTCCAGGTGAGATTGCTGCCCACCGTCGCCGTATAAGTATTACCGCCCAACGTAATAGTTACCGTGTCGCCATCTTCCGCGCCAGTCACCTGCCCGCTGATGGTTTGCGCGACGCCCGCTTCGGCGGCGTTAATAATATCGTCGGTTGCCACCGGGTTAATGGTCACGCCGGGCAGCGCGCTGTCGACCAGCACGTTATGGCTGGCGGTGTTGCTGTTGCCGATATTACTCGTCACCGCCGCCGTTACCGTGTAGTTGGCCTGGCCCAGTGCGGTGACCGCCGATGCGGGAACGGTGACGCCCCAGTTGCCGGAGGCGTCGGTCGTGGTGGTGTAATTTTGCCCGTTCAGCGTCACGGTGATGGCGGTATTGGCTGGCTGATCGCTGGTACCGGTAATCTGGAGATCGGCCCCTTTTTCGCTGGCGTTTATCACATCATCGCCAGCAATGGTGTTAATACCAATTACTGGCGCGGCGGTATCGACCGTGACGGTCAGTGACTGACTGCCCGTGTTTCCAGCTTTGTCGGTTACTGAGACGCTGACAGGATAACTGCCCTCCGCCAGCCCACTGACCACCGAGGCCGGAACGCCCAGACTCCAGTTGCCAGAAGCATCCACCACGGTGGTGTAATTCACATTATTCAACGTCACGGTGACGATATCGCCAGCCTGTGCACCAGTAACCGTGCCGCTGATGATTTGTGCCTGGGTATGTTCCGGCGTGTTAATAACGTTATCTGTCGCCACCGGATTAATGGTCACCACCGGCGGCGTGGCATCCACCAACGCCACGCGTGAGACGCTGGTCGGGTTACCGGCGATATCGTTCACGCTGGCGGTGACCGTGGCGTTGCCGTCAGCCAGTGCGTCAACGTTGGCGGCGGGAACGGTCACGCTCCAGGTGCCGTCGGACTGCACGACGCCCTGATAGGTCTGCCCATTCAACGTAACGGTCACCGTCTGCCCCGGCTGGGCGTCGGTGGTGCCGGTGATTTGCAGATCCTGCCCACTTTCGGCGGCGTTAATGATGTTATCAGCGGTCAGTGGATCGATGCTCAACGCCGGGGCCTGGCTGTCGACGGTAATGGTGCGGGAGGTGTTGCCGGTATTGCCGCTGAGATCCGTCACAGAAGCGGTAATCGCCACCGCGCCGTCAGGCAGATTTCCCATCGCGGCGGCAGGTATCGTCAGACTCCAGGAGCCATCGGCCTGTACGGTAGTGGTAAAACTCTGTCCAGCCAGGGTTACCGTGACGGTTTGTCCTGTCTCGGCCTGTTGAGTGCTACCGGTAAGGGTCAGTGGCGCACCTTTTTCTGCGCCACTGATAATGTCATCGCCGGAGACGGTGTTAATGGTGATTAACGGAGAAACACCGACCAGCGTGATTGCTCGAGACGCCGCGCCGGTATTTCCTGCAGTATCTGTCACGGTGACGAAAATCGTATTGGCTCCGCGATCCAGCGTGCGGGTTACCGCTGGGTCCAGCGCCACATTCCAGCTGCCATCTGCCAGCACAATGCCCGTCAGGACATGAGTGCCCAATTTCACCGTTACCGTATCGCCTGGAGAAGCACCGCTGACTTGTCCGGAGATGATCTGCGCGACGGCCTGCTCAGCATTATTAAGAATATCGTCGCCCGCTACGGTATTAACACTGACCACGGGTGCTGAGGTATCTACCGTGAAATTCGCGCTGTGGCTGGTGCTGTTCCCTGCCCGATCGCTGACACTGGCATTGACAGCGTAATTACCCTCCGCCAGCGCCTGGACTTCCGTGGCAGGCAGCGTCACTTGCCAGGTTCCGTCGCTACCGACGGTTGCTGTATGGCTTTTCCCGTTGACGGTCAGTGTTACGGTTTGCCCCGCTTCTGCATTCGACGTGCCGCTCAGTACCAGCGCGACGTTATGTTCCGCAGCACTGATGATGTTGTCCTGAGCGATGGTGTTGATGGCAAGCGTTGGCGGTTGGGTATCGACCGTTAAAAGCTGCGCGCCGGTGACCGTATTGCCTGTGGCGTCTTTCCCGCTGACCAGCACTGCCTGATTCCCTTCGCCTAACGCCTGTGCATCGGCGGTCGGCACCTGCACGCTCCAGGCACCGTTAGCGCCTACGCTGGTGGTGTAGGTTTTGCCGTTTAGCGTAACGGTGAGTTCTGTTCCCTGGGCCAGATGGCTACTGGTACCAGAAAGCGTAAACCCGGTGGCCTGTTCGCTGGCGTTAATAATGTTATCGCCTGCGGTGGTGGCAACCTGCACGCTGGCCTGACTATTGTCGATGGTTAACGTTATCGAACCGGCGTCAGTGATGGTACTGCCGACAATTTGCACCACTGACCAGGTATGTTCACCTGCACTTTGCGTGGGTAACGAGACACTCCAGTGACCGTTGTTGTCTACCTGAGTACTGGCAATAGTATTGCCGTTACTGTCTTTAATCTGAATAGTCGCCCCCGCCTGCCCGCTGCCGCTAAAGGTTGGCGTGGTATCATCGGTGATGTCATTGGTGGCGAGAATGCCGCGCTGATCGCCCTGATTATCGGTAACTAAAAATGATGGAGTGGCGTTGCCAGGCTCAGCGGGTGGCGTAGGGTTATTAATCACTTCCGTTTTCGAGTCGCCATCGCCACCGCTTGCCAGCAGTGCACCAAGCGCACCACCACCTACCGCCGCCCCCGCCAGCCACCCCCACGGGAAGGCGCTGGTCTGAGCAACGGTATCAAGAAATGGCGCAATGCTTTCAATCGCGGTGGTCTGGGCAGTCAGTTCTACGGGGGCTAATCCACCCGCAGCAGTATCGGCAAAGGTGACGTGGGTGAGCTGTTGTCCATCGGCAAACACCAGTTCCGATTGTTCAGCGGTATTCGCCGCTTGCAGGAAATAACCGTTGCAACGGATCACCGTGCCGTCCTGCATATAGATCAGCAGGTCATTTCCTTCACGGACGTAACGCGCAACGGCAGAGGCCTGAGCATGAACCTGCACCACGGAAGGCTCATAAATAACAACCGTGACGTCGCCAGGATTAATCAGCGTTTGTTTGACGGATGTTTTACGCGAAATAACATCAATAATCAGGCTCATAATGGCATTCCTGATAAATGGCGCATATCCTTAGCGAGCCCATTTATCTAAATAAGACAAAGGTAATCACTTAACAACGAGGCATACCTGATATTAATAATGGCAGGATTATTTCAAGTCGGGTAAGTCGTTGTATAAGCCCTGTTTAATTCCCGCTAATGGAATAAGGTTATTCACCGCAGCGGCATAATTTACGGCGGCGACCCAGCCATCATAATTGGCATTTATTTCAGCCGATTGCGCCTGAAAGACATCTTGCTCGACGGTTAATAGATCATTCAGACTGCGTTTGCCCAATTTATATTCATTTTGGTACACATCTCGCGTTTTGTGCGCACTTTCGGATTGTGCTAAACCGGCTTCTTCGCGACCCCGTGCGCCTGTCCAGTTGGCATATGCCACAGACGCTCGTTGCAGCACATCCAGTTTTGCCTGTTCGACCTGCGAGGCAGAGATTTTTTGTTGCCCTTCAGCCTGTTGCACCTGGGCTGAAACTGCGCCGCCCTGATACAGCGGCGCGTTAACGTTCAGTTGTAGCTGATCATCCCAATACGAGCGGTCGCTGGTCTGGTAGCGCGTTTTACCCCCCTGAATACTGAGCGTTGGCCAGTATTGCGCTTTCGTTTTTTCCACGCCGTACTGTGCTGACTGGCGTAAGTTTTCTGCCGCCAGCACCAGCGGGATGGACTGGTAATCAATATTCTTCAGCGATACCGGCTGCTCGGCTAATTCAGCAGGTGGCGCGGCTATCGCCTCCGGCTGTACGCCAGTGAGCACCGCCAGTTGCGCTTTGGCGCTTGCCATCTGCGCCTGATATTGCTCCAGCGTTGAGCGCATTCCGGCAATGCGCGTCTGGGCTTGTAATTCATCCGACGATGAGTTCAGGCCAGCGTTAGCGCGCAATGCCGCCATGTTGTAGACGTTTTCCAGCGAGTGAATATTGCGTTGAGCCGCATCGCACAAAGCCTGATAACGACTGACTTCCATATAGGCAGTCGCCGTTTTCTCTGCAACATCGGTTAAGGTTGCCATCAATTTAAAGCGGTAGCTGTCACGGGCGGCAGTTTGCAGATTGATATCGTTGTTTGTTTTACCAAAGTCATACACCAGCTGTGTCAGGGTTATGCCATACGAAACGTTGTTATCAAGCCTGCCGCTGGAATCCGTTTGTCGGGACGGCCCCGCGTTGCCGGTTAATCCAACGTGCGGATACCAGGCACTTTTGGCTTCATCAATTTGCGCTTCGCCAATGCCTATCTGCGCCGCCTGTTGAGTGACGTCGGGATTTCGCGCAAAGGCGCGTAATATACTTTCCTGTAAAGATAATCGGGCAACTGGCGTTACCGCTGGGGCGTTCGCCCATTGTGGCAGCGGTGCAGCAATTGTAGCTTCTCCCATCACCATAAAACTTATTAAAAAAATAAACCCATTATTTTTACGGCTTTTAAACTGGAATCGCGCCATAGATAAGTCACTTCCTTCCAGGTCATTATTTTAACTGGTTTTTATAACCAGTCTCATTTTATTAAGAAGGGTAATAACTTGTGCATCTCTTTTGTCGATCATTGATATGGGCAAAGAAATGCAGCTAAAAAGCTTATACGTTATTTATTTAGAATACACTACGACTTTTAGATTACCATCATACACATTAAGAATAATCCACGGTAATAAGTGATTAGCATCACAGATTTATCGCGTATATATCATTTTTTTGTGACTTATTTATTAAAGGAATAAGAAAGGAAATTTGAATTAAAGACAAAGGCGCAGTACAGGCTGTACTGCGCACAGAGAGGTGTTATACGGTTTTATTGCGCTTCATGACCATTGCCACAATAAGGCTGAGTAAGATTGCGCCAATAATCCATATCAACGCACGGCTGCCCTGGGACCACAGGCTGTAGATAAAGCCAACGATCACCAGCAACATAACCAACGTACCAACAATAAGAATCGGCAACGAGGCGTGAATATCATGACGCAGGCGGATCGCCACCACAAACACCGCCAGATAGCAGATCAAAAAGGTGGCGCTGGCAACGCTGGCGAGTGAGCCTAAATTCAGCGCCGCCGTCATCAGCATAATCAGCACCACGACAATGATGTTGCCCCAGGTACTCTGCCGCCACAGGGATTTATTCATTAGCTTCGGCAGTTCGCGTTCGCTGCCCATGTTGTCCATGATGTTAAACACGGCGAACAGGTTCGCGTTGATGGCTGAAGCCGTCGCCAGTAAAGCGCCGATGACGACGATCACATAACCCACATGCCCGAGCAGCGGAGAAGCAGCCTGCGCTACGGCGGTATCGGCATATTTTTCTAACTCTAATGCCGATACATCGCTAAGCAAAACCAGCGCCAGCGAGATATAAAGCAATGTGGTAACGCCAATCGCCACCAGAAACGCCCGTGGCATAATGATCTGCGGATCTTTCACTTTATCCGCCGCGTTCGCCATCATGCCAAAGCCCGCATAGGCAAGGAAGGTTATCCCGATACAGGAGAAGAACGCACCGGAGCTGGGGGGCGCAGAGACGGAAATATGCGCCGGTTGCAGCGACCAGACACCGGCAATAATCAGCAATAACAGGATCATCATTTTAATGCCGACGAGGATCACTTCCAGCCGCCCTACCGCATGGTTGCTTAAGGAGTTGAAAAGCGTCATCACCGCAATGATCCCCAACGCGTAGAGCAATATAAGGTGCTCCTCCTGACTGCCTTCATGCAAAAACTGCACGGCATAAGCGCCAAAAGCACGGGCGACCATGGCGATGCTCACCGCCAGCGTCAACAGGTACAATAACGAGAGTGCCAGCGAAAAGACGCCGTTGCCTAATCCGCGACGAAAGAAGTCGATAATACCGCCATTGCTGGGATAGCTCGCCCCCAGGCGCGCATAGGCATAACCGGAAAACATCGCCACAATACCGCCAAAAGCAAAGGCGACCCAGGTCGAGGCTTCCATTAGCAACGCAGCCTGCCCCAGCAGCGCGAAGATCCCCGCCCCCACCATTGCCCCAATACCGATGGAAACGACGTTCCATAGACCGAGGGGTTTGTTATCGTTATTACCTTCCGTGTTCATCATGATCAGCCCTTAAACACGTTATAGCCGAGTTGCTTAGCGACCGATGCCACCATTTTTTGACCGCGAACACTGTTGCCTTCTTCGTCCAGCGGTGGTGAGAACGCGGCAATTCCCATCACGCCAGGGACGACCGCCAGAATACCGCCACCTACACCGCTTTTGCCCGGTAAACCAACGCGATACGCCCAGTCACCGGAGCGACCATACAGCCCTTCCATCATCATTTCAGCCAGAATGTACGGCACGTTGTCGGCCTGAAGAACGCGTTTATGCGTCAGCGGATTCACACCACCCGCCGCCAGCGTCGCGCCAAGCGTTGCCAGTTCAACAGTATTGATGAGCGTGGAGCACTGACGGGTGTACACGTCACAGGCTTCCATTGCATCACAATAGAGATATCCGGCGGAGTACAGCAGCCAGGCAATGGCCCGGTTATGGAAGTTGGTTGTTTGTTCCGACTGGTTTACTTCGTCAGAGAGCGCTACCTGCTCACCAGCCAGTTGTTGTTGGATATGTAAAATTCGCTGCCAGCGTTGTTCGGCATTTTCAGCGTTAATCAGGCTGGTGGTGGCAATAGCGCCAGCATTTACCAGTGGCGACAGCGGTTTGCCGCCATGCAACTCTAAGGCGATAACTGAGTTAAAGGGCAATCCGGTCGGGTCAGCGCCAACTTTGTCCTGTACCGCCTGCGGGCCGACATCTTCTAACGCAAGGGCTAACGTACAGACTTTCGAGATGGATTCCAGCGCAAAGCGGTAATCACTATCACCCGCGCGATATATGTTGCCATCGCAGGTCACAATAGCCACTGCTGCCAGTTGACCAGGTACATTCGCCAGAAAGGGAATGTAGTCGGCATTTTGTCCGCCGTTAAGTGAGTGAAATTGGGTGTAAGCCTGATCCACTGCCTGCTGTAATTTGTTTGCATCTAACATCTTTTGTTAACTCCTTTTTATAGATGCGGGAGGTAATTCCTCACCCCGGTGCCGATTTTCAGGCATCCTGATTTAACTTAGCACCCGCAACTTAACTACAGGAAAACAAAGAGATAAATGTCTAATCCTGATGCAAATCGAGCCGATTTTTTAATCTTTACGGACTTTTACCCGCCTGGTTTATTAATTTCTTGACCTTCCCCTTGCTGGAAGGTTTAACCTTTATCACAGCCAGTCAAAACTGTCTTAAAAGGAGTGTTTTATGTCACAAACTATCGACCTGACCCTGGACGGCCTGTCCTGCGGTCACTGCGTTAAACGCGTGAAAGAAAGTCTCGAACAGCGCCCGGATGTTGAGCAGGCGGATGTGTCTGTCACTGAAGCGCACGTTACCGGGACTGCCAGTGCAGAACAGCTGATCGAAACCATCAAACAAGCGGGTTATGACGCATCTGTAAGCCACCCAAAGGCTAAACCGCTGGCGGAGTCATCAATCCCGTCGGAAGCACTGACAGCGGTTTCTGAGGCGCTTCCGGCAGCGACCGCCGATGACGATGACAGCCAGCAGTTGCTGCTGAGCGGCATGAGCTGCGCCAGCTGTGTCACCCGCGTACAAAATGCGCTGCAAAGCGTACCGGGCGTCACTCAGGCACGGGTAAACCTGGCGGAGCGTACTGCGCTGGTGATGGGCAGTGCCTCCCCACAAGATTTAGTGCAGGCGGTGGAAAAAGCGGGCTACGGCGCGGAAGCGATTGAAGATGACGCTAAACGCCGCGAGCGCCAGCAAGAAACCGCCGTCGCTACGATGAAGCGCTTCCGCTGGCAGGCGATTGTCGCACTGGCGGTGGGTATACCGGTGATGGTCTGGGGGATGATCGGCGATAACATGATGGTCACCGCCGACAACCGCAGCCTGTGGTTGGTTATCGGCCTGATAACCCTGGCGGTAATGGTTTTCGCCGGCGGGCATTTTTACCGCAGCGCATGGAAAAGCCTGCTGAACGGTGCAGCGACGATGGATACGCTGGTGGCGCTAGGTACTGGCGTGGCGTGGCTCTATTCGATGAGCGTCAACCTGTGGCCGCAGTGGTTCCCGATGGAAGCGCGACATCTTTATTACGAAGCCAGCGCGATGATTATCGGTCTGATCAATCTCGGTCATATGCTGGAAGCGCGCGCACGTCAGCGTTCTTCAAAGGCGCTGGAGAAATTACTCGATTTAACCCCACCGACGGCGCGCCTGGTCACCGACGAAGGTGAAAAAAACGTGCCGCTGGCAGATGTTCAGCCAGGTATGTTACTGCGCCTGACGACCGGCGACCGTGTGCCGGTAGATGGTGAGATTACCCAGGGCGAAGCGTGGCTGGATGAAGCGATGCTGACGGGCGAACCTATCCCGCAGCAAAAAGGCGAAGGCGATAGCGTCCATGCCGGGACAGTGGTACAGGACGGCAGTGTGCTGTTTCGTGCCAGTGCGGTCGGCAGCCATACTACGCTGTCACGGATCATTCGCATGGTGCGACAGGCCCAGAGCAGCAAGCCAGAAATCGGTCAACTGGCGGATAAAATCTCCGCCGTGTTTGTGCCGGTAGTGGTAGTCATTGCGCTGATCAGTGCGGCAATCTGGTATTTCTTTGGTCCGGCACCGCAGATTGTCTATACCCTGGTGATTGCCACCACGGTGCTGATTATCGCCTGTCCGTGTGCGCTGGGACTGGCGACGCCGATGTCGATTATTTCGGGCGTCGGGCGGGCGGCTGAGTTTGGTGTGCTGGTGCGGGACGCCGACGCGCTGCAACGCGCCAGTACGCTCGACACCGTGGTGTTCGATAAAACCGGGACGCTGACCGAAGGGAAGCCGCAGGTTGTCGCAGTAAAAACATTTGCTGATGTTGATGAAGCGCAAGCATTGCGTCTGGCGGCGGCGCTGGAGCAAGGTTCCAGCCACCCGCTGGCACGGGCGATCCTCGATAAAGCAGGTGATATGCAGCTACCGCAGGTCAACGGTTTCCGCACATTGCGCGGGCTGGGTGTGAGCGGTGAAGCTGAAGGTCATGCGGTATTGCTGGGCAATCAGGCGCTGTTAAATGACCAGCAAGTTGATACTAAAGCGATTGAGGCAGATATTTCAGCTCAGGCATCGCAAGGGGCAACGCCTGTGCTGCTGGCGGTTGACGGGAAAGCGGTGGCCTTGCTGGCAGTACGCGATCCGTTGCGTAGTGATAGCGTGGCGGCGCTGCAACGTCTGCATAAAGCGGGATATCGTCTGGTGATGTTGACCGGGGATAACCCAACCACCGCCAATGCGATCGCCAAAGAAGCAGGGATTGATGAGGTGATCGCCGGGGTGCTGCCGGACGGTAAAGCCGAAGCGATCAAACGTCTGCAAAGTGAAGGACGTCAGGTGGCAATGGTGGGCGACGGCATTAACGACGCGCCAGCGCTGGCCCAGGCGGATGTCGGTATTGCGATGGGTGGCGGCAGTGATGTTGCCATTGAAACCGCGGCGATTACCCTGATGCGCCATAGCCTGATGGGTGTTGCAGATGCGCTCGCGATTTCCCGCGCAACGCTGCGCAATATGAAGCAGAACCTGCTCGGTGCGTTTATCTACAACAGCATTGGTATTCCGGTCGCCGCCGGTATTTTGTGGCCGTTCACTGGAACACTGCTTAACCCGGTGGTTGCCGGAGCGGCAATGGCGCTCTCGTCGATTACCGTAGTGAGTAACGCCAACCGATTGCTGCGGTTTAAACCGAAGGAATAAGTGCATCATTGCGGATGCGCTGCTTTAGGGTGGCGCATCCGTTATAGGGAAATTATTCTACGCGACCTTTTTTGCACGCATACAAACACATCAAACAAGTCCCCAACTCCATTTGCGATTTGCGCCATCCCTCCCCGCGCGCTAGCATGATATTTCACAAAGGGAGGTCGTATGGATCTGTTGTACCGGGTAAAAACGCTTTGGGCCGCGCTGCGCGGTAATCATTACACCTGGCCTGCTATCGATATCTCTCTTCCCGGCAATCGCCATTTTCATCTGATTGGCAGTATTCATATGGGTAGCCACGATATGGCTCCGCTGCCCACCCGTTTGCTCAAAAAGCTCAAAAACGCCGATGCGCTGATCGTCGAGGCGGATGTTTCCACCAGCGATACGCCTTTTGCTAATTTGCCTGCCTGCGAGGCGCTGGAAGAGCGCATTAGCGAGGAGCAATTACAAAACCTGCAACACATTAGCCAGGAGATGGGCATTTCTCCATCGCTCTTTTCTACCCAACCGCTGTGGCAAATCGCGATGGTTCTTCAGGCGACGCAGGCACAAAAACTGGGGCTGCGGGCAGAATACGGTATCGATTACCAGCTATTGCAGGCGGCGAAGCAACAACATAAACCCGTGATTGAACTGGAAGGGGCAGAAAACCAGATTGCCATGTTGCTCCAGCTCCCTGACAACGGACTGGCGCTGCTGGACGATACGCTGACCCACTGGCACACCAACGCACGGTTGCTGCAACAAATGATGAGCTGGTGGTTGAATACGCCGCCGCAAAATAATGAAATAACGCTGCCTAATACGTTCAGTCAGTCGCTGTACGATGTACTGATGCATCAGCGAAATCTCGCCTGGCGGGACAAATTATGCGCCATGCCGCCGGGGCGCTATGTGGTCGCAGTCGGTGCACTACACCTGTATGGAGAAGGGAATTTGCCGCAGATGTTGCGATAAAAAAATGGCCAATATCGCTATTGGCCCGTCAAAGAGGAATTTCATTTTTTTATTATTATGCCGTCACATTAAGCGACGGTGTAACTCGATTGTCGCTCAATCTCACCATCCTGCCAATACTCTTAGGCAAGATGACTCTTTTTTTTGGACCGCCATCAGGCGTATGCTTGCTTCGTTTTTTTGTTTAAGGCAGGAAAATTACCATGACACCCGCAGTTAAATTACTCGAAAAAAACAAGATTTCGTTTCAAATCCATACCTACGAGCACGATCCGGCTGAAACCAATTTTGGCGATGAAGTCGTCAAAAAATTAGGTTTGAATCCGGATCAGGTCTACAAAACGCTGCTGGTCGCAGTGAACGGTGATATGAAACACCTTGCCGTGGCCGTTACGCCGGTCGCAGGTCAACTGGATCTTAAAAAAGTAGCAAAAGCGCTGGGTGCCAAGAAAGTTGAGATGGCCGATCCGATGGTTGCGCAGCGTTCGACGGGATATCTGGTTGGGGGGATTAGCCCACTGGGGCAGAAAAAACGTCTGCCAACGATTATCGACGCCCCCGCACAAGAATTTGCCACTATTTATGTTTCCGGCGGCAAGCGCGG
>OKAS01000063.1_pt1 | contig 58252 bp, 39 predicted proteins | sample 1611561 | NCBI WGS metagenome assembly OKAS01 (sample SAMN04436752, study PRJEB24849) | human gut metagenome | biome: human gut; feature: NICU; material: stool | host: Homo sapiens | place: USA: Saint Louis, MO | collected 2011-01-17 | reverse complement strand
AACTGGATTACATTCGTGATGGCGGCGGTCTGGTGGATGGTGATGCGCCGGTGAAGAAAGAGGCGCGTCAGCCGTTAACAGCCAAAGACTGGAAACTGGTGTTCCATCGTAAACTGATTGGCGTCTATCTTGGGCAATTTGCGGTGGCTTCTACACTGTGGTTTTTCTTAACCTGGTTCCCGAACTATTTAACCCAGGAAAAAGGAATCACAGCGCTGAAAGCAGGATTTATGACCACGGTGCCGTTTCTTGCGGCGTTTGTCGGCGTCCTGCTCTCTGGCTGGGTCGCGGATCTGCTGGTACGTAAGGGCTTTTCACTGGGCTTTGCGCGTAAAACGCCGATTATCTGCGGCTTGCTGATCTCCACCTGCATTATGGGCGCTAACTACACCAACGATCCGATGATGATTATGTGCCTGATGGCGCTGGCATTCTTCGGCAACGGTTTTGCTTCGATTACCTGGTCGCTGGTCTCTTCTCTGGCACCGATGCGCCTGATTGGTTTAACCGGCGGCGTGTTTAACTTTGCCGGTGGTCTGGGCGGCATCACCGTTCCGCTGGTGGTGGGGTACCTGGCGCAGGGTTACGGTTTCGCACCTGCACTGGTTTATATTTCTGCCGTCGCGTTGATTGGCGCGCTCTCTTACATCCTGCTGGTGGGCGATGTGAAGCGCGTTGGCTAATCTTTCAACTGTGGAATATGCGCCACACCACTGCGCATAATCCACTTTCTTAAAGCCGGTGCGGTCAGGCATCGGCTTTTTACTATCTTGCCGAAGAGTTTTAAACGCAGTTTGCGGGTGGCGCGCCAGTAGGCGGCGTTGCTCTTCTCCGGCTGCTTCAGTAACACTGAACGCAGAATCTCTGCGCTATCCAGCGCATAGCTAATTCCCTCCAGCGAGCTGGCGCTGATAAATCCCGCTGCTTCACCAATCAGAAAGGCATTGTCCTTACCGCAGACAAAATCCTGCCAACGTGAGGGAAACAACACGGTACATTTCTCACTTTTCACCGCTTTGCCAAACTGGAACTGAAAGGCGCTCATTTTCTCTTTCAGCGTCGCGAAACGCGTCTGACCGTCTTTCATTGGATAGGCACCGCCAAAGATAAAATAACCGTCTTTGCTGATACTCCATGAGTAACAGTCAGTTATCGCATTATCAAAGATGCAGGAGTAGAACGGCACCGGATGCTTCTCTGCGAACCACTGCTGGATAGCGACATATTTACGAATTTGATGGTCCGGGTAGAGATGTCGCCGCACCATCGAGTTGGCACCATCGGCACCGACCAGATAGCGGGCGGTAATATGCTGCTCCCAACCGTCTGCACGAAAAATGACATGCCATTTATCATCCTCACGCCAGATTTTTCGACACAGGCTATCGTGGTAAACCTCAACGCTGGCGGGGATCAGCGATTTCATCCACAAGTCGAAAGCGTGGCGATTAATATTGATATAGCTTCGCTGGTAGTTACGTGTGAGCGATGCGGCGACGTCGACGGTTTTGACGCTGAAAATCTGCGGGTTGGCGATCACATCGACAGGAAGCGTCAGTCCATCGCGAATAAAAGATCGCTGCGCGTCCGGTGCCAGCAGACCGCCGCAGGGTTTGCTGAAACCTTCAGTACCATGCTGGTGCTTTTTATCCAGCGCGATCACCTGCATTTTGTCTGCTAACTTTCGCGCCAACGCCGAACCTGCTGGACCGAGGCCAATAATCGCCACGTCGAAATGTTCCATCTTTTCACTCACATTCATCACGATGGCAAAAGACTATTGTCTGAAAGTGAAGTCCTTGTGAAGTATGATGGCGGGACCCGTTTTGTATCAGGACCGCGCCATGAAACAGATAACCTTTGCTCCCCGTAATCACCTGCTCACCAATACCAATACCTGGACGCCCGACAGCCAGTGGCTGGTATTTGACGTGCGTCCTTCTGGGGCGTCGTTTACTGGCGAGACCATTGAGCGTGTGAATATCCATACCGGCGAGGTCGAGGTTATCTATCGCGCGTCACAGGGCGCACACGTCGGCGTGGTGACCGTTCATCCGAAGTCAGAGAAATATGTCTTTATTCACGGCCCGGAAAATCCTGATGAAACATGGCATTACGACTTCCATCATCGGCGCGGAGTGATTGCTGAAGGCGGCAAGGTGAGCAATCTCGATGCAATGGATATTACCGCGCCGTACACCCCAGGAGCGCTGCGCGGCGGCAGCCATGTGCATGTCTTTAGCCCGAACGGAGAAAGGGTGAGCTTTACCTATAACGACCATGTAATGCATCAACTCGATTCGGCGCTGGATTTGCGAAACGTCGGTGTTGCTGCGCCGTTTGGCCCGGTCAATGTACAAAAGCAGCATCCGCGTGAATACAGCGGTAGCCACTGGTGTGTGCTGGTGAGTAAAACCACGCCCACGCCGCAGCCTGGCAGTGATGAAATCAATCGTGCTTATGAAGAAGGATGGGTAGGAAATCACGCGCTGGCGTTTATTGGCGACACACTTTCGCCAAAGGGCGAGAAAGTGCCGGAGCTATTTATCGTTGAGTTACCGCAAGATGAAGCTGGCTGGAAAGCGGCAGGTGATGCGCCGTTAAGTGGAACGGAAACAACCCTGCCCGCGCCACCGCGTGGCGTCGTGCAGCGACGTTTAACCTTTACCCACCATCGGGCTTATCCGGGGTTAGTCAACGTCCCGCGCCACTGGGTGCGCTGTAATCCGCAGGGTACGCAAATCGCGTTTTTAATGCGTGATGATAACGGCATTGTGCAACTGTGGCTTATCTCGCCACAAGGCGGCGAGCCGCGCCAGTTAACCCATAATAAAACGGATATTCAGTCTGCATTTAACTGGCATCCGTCAGGAGAATGGTTGGGCTTTGTGCTGGATAATCGAATTGCTTGCGCCCATGCGCAAAGCGGCGAGGTTGAGTATTTAACCGAAAACCACGCCAATCCACCTTCTGCGGACGCCGTGGTCTTCTCGCCGGATGGTCAGTGGCTGGCGTGGATGGAAGGCGGCCAGCTGTGGATCACCGAAACTGATCGCTAAATCAGTTATCAGGCATTCTGGCGGGTGGAATAACCGCATTTGTGGCTTGCGCGTTGGCTTCGCTTTTTTCAACGCGTGAGCGCACCGAGCTGTCTTTGCGGAACACATCCCACGGCAGTAAAAGCGTGTCCATCACAGCGGTAAACGGCATATCGAGAATCGCCAGCGACTTAGTGCCCCAGTTGGTTTCCTCGTCGCCAATCATGGTGGCGCTGGCGCGGGTGCCGGGATACGTTCCTTCTTTCCCCCCGGTATGGGACATCACGCTGGAGCATCCTCCGAGTAATGTCATTCCGCTGCATATCATGAACGCTAACAACACATTTCTTATCATAATAAATTCATCTGTTGATCGTGGGTGTTGGCCTGATGAGTTATAGCGATCCCTTGCTGAAAATAACATCATCATTACGTCGCACTGTGGCGGCTATCGCACTTTAACGTTTCGTGCTGCCCCCTCAGTCTATGCAATAGACCATAAACTGCAAAAAAAAGTCCGCTGATAAGGCTTGAAAAGTTCATTTCCAGACCCATTTTTACATCGTAGCCGATGAGGACGCGCCTGATGGGTGTTCTGGCTACCTGACCTGTCCATTGTGGAAGGTCTTACATTCTCGCTGATTTCAGGAGCTATTGATTATGCGTAACTTTGATTTATCCCCGCTTTACCGTTCTGCTATTGGATTTGACCGTTTGTTTAACCACTTAGAAAACAACCAGAGCCAGAGTAATGGCGGCTACCCTCCGTATAACGTTGAACTGGTAGACGAAAACCATTACCGCATTGCTATCGCTGTGGCTGGTTTTGCTGAGAGCGAACTGGAAATTACCGCCCAGGATAATCTGCTGGTGGTGAAAGGTGCTCACGCCGACGAACAAAAAGAGCGCACCTATCTGTACCAGGGCATCGCTGAACGCAACTTTGAACGTAAATTCCAGTTAGCTGAGAACATTCATGTTCGTGGCGCTAACCTGGTGAATGGTCTGCTGTATATCGATCTCGAACGCGTGATTCCGGAAGCGAAAAAACCGCGCCGTATCGAAATCAACTAATTCCTTAAGGCCGCCTGGCGCGGCCTGACATCTCCATGCTCGCCGTCAGGGAGCATATGCGAATCTTCGGATTTGCAGGTACTTACTCGCTTCTTAGAAGGAGAAATGACTATGCGTAACTTCGATTTATCCCCACTGATGCGTCAATGGATCGGTTTTGACAAACTGGCCAACGCACTGCAAAACGCCGGTGAAAGCCAGAGCTTCCCGCCGTACAACATTGAGAAAAGCGACGATAACCACTACCGCATTACCCTTGCGCTGGCAGGTTTTCGTCAGGAAGATTTAGAGATTCAACTGGAAGGTACGCGCCTGAGCGTAAAAGGCACGCCGGAGCAGCCAAAAGAAGAGAAAAAATGGCTGCATCAAGGGCTTATGAATCAGCCATTTAGCCTGAGCTTTACGCTGGCTGAAAATATGGAAGTCTCTGGTGCAACCTTCGTAAACGGTTTACTGCATATTGATTTAATTCGTAATGAGCCTGAACCCATCGCAGCGCAGCGTATCGCTATCAGCGAACGTCCCGCGTTAAATAGCTAACTAGCTATTCTCTTTGCCCCGCCATTCTGGTGGGGCTTTTTTTGTCTTTCTTCTTCAACAATGCGTTAATTTTCGCCTGTTTAAGATATTTCGGCACGTTCTTTCCCGTGATAATGTGCGCTATAAGGCAAATCTGCTTCACCGATTCAGCCATAATCCGTAGCAATTAAAATGTTATCTCAAGAGAAATGGACGATGAGTGATATAGCATTAACGGTCAGTATTCTGGCTTTGGTGGCAGTCGTCGGTTTGTTTATCGGCAACGTCAAATTTCGCGGCATAGGATTAGGTATTGGCGGCGTGCTGTTTGGTGGGATCATCGTCGGCCATTTTGTTTCTCAGGCGGGGATGACATTAAGTAGCGATATGCTGCATGTTATTCAGGAATTTGGCCTGATCCTGTTCGTTTATACCATCGGGATTCAGGTGGGTCCGGGCTTCTTTGCCTCATTGCGCGTCTCCGGATTACGCCTCAACCTGTTTGCTGTTCTGATCGTCATCATCGGTGGTCTGGTTACCGCCATCCTGCATAAACTGTTTGATATTCCACTGCCGGTAGTACTGGGGATTTTCTCCGGTGCGGTAACCAATACGCCAGCACTGGGGGCAGGGCAGCAGATCTTGCGCGACCTGGGTACACCAATGGAAATGGTCGATCAGATGGGGATGAGTTACGCGATGGCGTATCCATTCGGCATTTGCGGGATTTTGTTCACCATGTGGATGTTGCGGGTTATTTTCCGCGTCAATGTCGAGACAGAAGCCCAGCAGCACGAGTCTTCACGCACCAATGGCGGCGCGCTGATCAGGACTATCAATATTCGCGTTGAGAACCCTAACCTGCATGATTTAGCCATTAAAGATGTACCGATTCTCAATGGCGACAAAATTATCTGCTCGCGTCTGAAACGCGAAGAAACCCTAAAAGTACCTTCGCCAGATACCATTATCCAACTGGGCGATTTGCTGCATCTGGTGGGGCAGCCAGCGGATTTACATAATGCGCAACTGGTGATTGGTCAGGAGGTCGATACCTCGCTGTCTACGAAAGGCACTGATTTGCGCGTCGAGCGTGTGGTGGTCACCAATGAAAACGTGCTCGGAAAACGTATTCGCGACCTGCACTTTAAAGAACGCTATGACGTTGTTATCTCGCGCCTGAACCGTGCCGGGGTCGAACTGGTAGCCAGTGGTGATATCAGCCTGCAGTTCGGCGATATTCTCAACCTGGTGGGGCGTCCGTCCGCAATTGATGCCGTTGCCAATGTGCTGGGGAATGCGCAGCAAAAACTGCAACAGGTACAGATGCTGCCGGTGTTTATTGGTATCGGGCTTGGCGTATTGTTAGGTTCTATTCCCGTCTTTGTGCCGGGATTCCCGGCCGCGTTGAAACTGGGGCTGGCGGGCGGTCCGCTGATTATGGCGTTGATCCTCGGGCGTATCGGCAGTATCGGCAAGCTGTACTGGTTTATGCCGCCAAGTGCCAACCTCGCGCTGCGGGAGCTGGGGATCGTGCTGTTCCTCTCGGTCGTTGGTCTGAAATCTGGTGGGGATTTTGTGAATACCCTGGTCAATGGCGAAGGGCTAAGCTGGATTGGATATGGTGCCCTGATCACCGCCGTTCCGCTGATTACTGTTGGTATTCTGGCGCGGATGTTAGCCAAAATGAATTACCTGACCATGTGCGGGATGCTGGCTGGCTCCATGACCGATCCACCGGCGCTGGCGTTTGCTAATAATCTTCATCCAACGAGCGGTGCGGCGGCGCTCTCTTACGCCACTGTCTATCCGTTAGTGATGTTCCTGCGCATTATCACCCCCCAATTACTGGCGGTGCTCTTCTGGAGTATCGGTTAACTCTTTTCCGGGTGGAGTCGCCGTAAATGGTACTCCACCTGGTATTCGTTGGCATTTCTGAACATCACTGAATAATTCAAAAACTCCCCGCTCTCGCTATATGACAACGAGGTGATCCGCAGCAGTGGCGTGTGTTCCGCTACCTTCATTTGCCGCGCCAGCAGTCTATCGGCGAGCACCGGCGTCAGGCTTTCATAATTACCGCCAATCAGAATCCCGCACTCTTGTTCAATATATTCAAACTTCGACCCTTCCAGATGTTGCAGCGATAGGTTGCGGAACAGTTTTACCGGCATATAGCTGTCTTCCAGCATCAGCGGTTTCCCTTCCACAAAACGAACGCGACGGGAGAAGTAGATCTGCTCGTTGATTTGAATCCGTAACTGGCTGGCAATGGCCGGAGGCGCAGGCATGATTTCAAAAATCAGCACCTGGCTGGTGACCGTTTTTCCCTGGCGTTTTAACACCTCCACCAGCCCGGTCAGGCTGGCGGTTTGATGCAATACATCTTTGCGCACCAGGTAAGTACCGCTACCGTGGCGGCGGACCACCAGCCCCCACGCCACCAGAAGGTCAATGGCTTTACGGATGGTCATCCGCGATACCGCAAACTCTTCCGCCAGCTTTTTTTCACCGGGAAGAAGGCTGTTTAGCGTGAAATCTGCGGAATTAAGTCGAATTCTTAACCGCTCCGCAATGCTTTTGTAGATCATCTCTAGATCTCTTTTTTGCCTGCAAGCCCGGGTAATGCGCCCACAAGTTCTGCTTAATCGATTGAAAAAACATCTTTTTTTTAAAGATGTGTTCGATGCTGTGTACCAGTGCTCACAGATGTCTACTTTTTTGCGAAAACGTAGATCTCTACCGCCCAACGAAAAGCATGAAAGTGATCACGAATCCCACTGGGTCGTCATGTTCTGCCGATCGCATCTTCCTATCCTCGCTCCAGGCCTGCCGCATAACCAATCAGGCTTCCTACTTACAGAATTGAGAAAAGAGGATGTGGAAATGCTCAGTCAAATTCAACGCTTTGGCGGCGCGATGTTCACGCCAGTGCTGCTGTTTCCCTTCGCCGGGATTGTGGTGGGTCTTGCCATCTTGCTGCAAAACCCGATGTTTGTCGGGGAATCACTGACCGATCCAAACAGTTTGTTCGCGCAAATCGTACACATTATTGAAGAGGGCGGTTGGACGGTATTCCGTAATATGCCGCTGATTTTTGCTGTCGGTTTACCCATTGGCCTTGCTAAGCAAGCGCAGGGGCGTGCTTGTCTGGCGGTGATGGTGAGTTTCCTGACCTGGAACTATTTCATCAACGCGATGGGAATGACCTGGGGAAGCTACTTCGGCGTCGATTTCACTCAGGACGCGGTGGCAGGTAGCGGTCTGACAATGATGGCCGGGATTAAAACCCTCGATACCAGCATTATCGGCGCAATTATCATTTCCGGCATTGTGACGGCGCTGCATAATCGTCTGTTCGATAAAAAACTGCCGGTTTTTCTCGGCATTTTCCAGGGGACGTCTTATGTGGTGATTATCGCCTTCCTGGTGATGATCCCCTGTGCCTGGCTGACATTGCTCGGCTGGCCAAAAGTACAAATGGGGATTGAATCTCTGCAAGCGTTCCTGCGTTCGGCGGGTGCGCTTGGGGTCTGGGTTTACACCTTCCTCGAACGTATTCTGATCCCAACCGGTTTACACCACTTCATCTACGGACCGTTTATCTTTGGTCCGGCAGCTGTTGAAGGCGGCATTCAGATGTACTGGGCGCAGCATCTGCAAGAGTTCAGTTTGAGCGCCGAGCCGCTGAAATCGTTGTTCCCGGAAGGCGGTTTTGCCCTGCACGGTAACTCAAAAATCTTTGGTGCCGTGGGCATTTCTTTAGCGATGTACTTCACTGCCGCACCGGAAAATCGGGTAAAAGTGGCGGGCTTGCTGATTCCCGCAACCTTAACCGCCATGCTGGTGGGAATTACCGAACCGCTGGAATTTACCTTCCTGTTCATTTCACCGTTGCTGTTTGCAGTACACGCCGTGCTGGCGGCCTCAATGTCGACCGTAATGTATCTCTTTGGTGTGGTGGGCAACATGGGCGGTGGTTTGATTGACCAGGTTTTACCGCAAAACTGGATCCCGATGTTCAGCAACCACGCGGATATGATGCTGACCCAAATCGCCATTGGGTTGTGCTTTACCCTGCTGTACTTCGTGGTTTTCCGCACCCTGATTCTGCAGTTCAACATGTGCACGCCGGGACGTGAAGATGCGGAAGTGAAACTCTACTCAAAAGCCGAATATAAAGCCTCGCGAGGCCAAACCACCGCGGCAGAGCCAAAAAAAGAGCTGGATCAGGCTGCCGGTATCCTGCAAGCCCTGGGCGGGGTCGGCAATATCTCCAGCATCAACAATTGCGCGACGCGTCTACGGATTGCACTGCATGACATGTCACAAACGCTGGATGACGAAGTCTTTAAAAAGCTGGGAGCGCACGGCGTCTTCCGTAGTGGCGATGCCATTCAGGTGATCATTGGTCTGCATGTATCCCAGCTACGTGAACAGCTCGATAGCTTAATTAATTCTCATCAATCAGCAGAAAATGTTGCCATTACGGAGGCAGTATAATGACCAAATTCTCAGTGGTTGTCGCAGGCGGTGGAAGCACCTTTACGCCAGGCATCGTGTTGATGCTCCTGGCGAATCAGGACCGTTTCCCGCTTCGTGCACTGAAATTTTATGATAACGATGGCGCGCGGCAGGAAGTCATTGCTGAAGCCTGTAAAGTCATCCTTAAAGAGAAAGCGCCGGACATTGCGTTTAGTTACACCACCGATCCTGAAGTGGCGTTCAGCGACGTTGATTTTGTCATGGCGCACATCCGCGTCGGCAAATACCCGATGCGCGAACTGGATGAAAAAATCCCGCTGCGCCACGGCGTTGTTGGACAGGAAACTTGCGGACCCGGCGGAATAGCGTACGGCATGCGTTCCATTGGCGGCGTCCTGGAACTGGTGGATTATATGGAAAAATATTCACCAAATGCCTGGATGCTCAACTACTCCAACCCGGCAGCCATTGTCGCAGAAGCCACGCGTCGTCTGCGCCCGAATGCGAAAATCCTCAACATCTGTGACATGCCAATCGGTATTGAAAGCCGGATGGCGCAAATTGTTGGGCTGCAAGATCGCAAACAGATGCGCGTGCGCTACTACGGCCTGAACCACTTTGGCTGGTGGACATCAATTGAAGATTTGCAGGGCAACGACCTGATGCCCCAGCTGCGGCAATATGTCTCTAAGCACGGTTATGTTCCACCGCAGCAAGATACACATACTGAAGCGAGCTGGAACGACACCTATGCAAAAGCGCGGGATGTCCAGGCACTGGACCCGGATACATTGCCGAACACCTATCTGAAATATTATCTCTTCCCGGATTATGTCGTTCAGCATTCCAACCCTGAACATACCCGCGCGAATGAGGTGATGGAACATCGCGAGAAACAGGTTTTCGATGCTTGCCGCGCCATTACGGCGGCAGGAAATTCAGCGGCGGGCAAGCTGGAAATTGACGAACATGCGTCATACATCGTCGATCTGGCGGCGGCAATTGCCTTCAACACTCAGGAGCGGATGTTGCTGATTGTGCCTAACAACGGGGCAATCCATAACTTTGATGATGAAGCGATGGTCGAGATCCCGTGTCTGGTCGGGCACAACGGACCAGAACCACTGGTGGTCGGCGATATCCCGCAGTTTCAGAAAGGGTTAATGAGTCAGCAAGTGGCGGTGGAAAAACTGGTCGTGGACGCCTGGGAACAGCGTTCATATCAGTACCTGTGGCAGGCGATTACGTTGTCGAAAACGGTACCGAGCGCCGCGGTCGCCAAAGCTATTCTGGATGAGTTGCTGGAGGCCAACAAAGCGTACTGGCCAGAGTTACGTTAATTGTGTGGACTGGCATCCGTTGGGTGCTGGTCCGTATTCTTCAGCACAGTTGACGGCGCATAACCAAATTTATGTTTAAAGGCTTTGCTGAAATGAAAGGAGTCGAAGAAGTTGAGCGTATCAGCGACTTCGCCAACCGAGTTCCCTTGTTGCTTTAATAGCGATAGCGCCAGATCCAGACGTGCATCGAGGTAATATTCTTTCGGCGTCTTGCCGGTATAGCGTAAAAACAGACGACGCAACCAGGCTTCGCTACAGGGGATCGTGGCAGCCATATCAGCTACGCTCCAGCGTTGTTGCAGACTGGCATGTAAAGTGGCAATTAGTTTTTCAATTTGCCGCCGTTGTGGATCTTTTTTACCGTCTGAGTACATAAGACAAATCCACTGATAAATAATTTTCGTCAGAAAAGCGACTGCCAGATTATTTTTTATTTCTTCTGGTGAAGTAATTAATTCAGCAACTTCGGTGAGTTCCTGATTATAAACTTCGCCATTATAAATAACGCTTTGCTGACCGACGGGAATATCCATCATACTGGTGGGGGTAAATTCCATCCAGTACTGTTCCCAGACTAAACCTTCACAGTGATAAGAGTGAATATCCATTGGCTTTAAAAATATAATACAGTTGCCATGCAGAGTTATTTGTTCGCCATTCTTTAAAATAATTTTCCCACATCCTTGTACGGTATACACCGCAACCCATGAGTTGGCGATAAGCGGTTTCTTCTTGTCCCGCGGCCAGATCACCCGATAATGCTCGTCGGCGTAGGTATGCCAGAGCGAGATCAGAGAAATTCCGCTGGAGATCACATTTTCGTTAATCAATAAGGGAATATTGTACGGAGTTTCGTTTTTTACATCCGAACTTTGCAATTTTCCATTCATTTTAATATCCCTCCGGCGAATTATGCTCACAACCTGAACTTAACAGAAAACAATCCGTTCAGGGATACGATGTTTGTATTTTAAGAATCTGACTGCCTGACCCGACGCATTTTACCTCTCCCTATATTCATGCGTCCGGGACATAAACATAAATAAGGGCTATGAGATGAATTCGTTACAAATCTTGAGTTTTGTCGGTTTTACGCTGCTGGTGGCGGTCATCACCTGGTGGAAGGTCCGTAAAGCAGATACCGGATCGCAACAAGGCTATTTTCTTGCCGGACGATCACTAAAAGCGCCGGTTATTGCCGCTTCGTTAATGTTAACCAACCTTTCCACGGAACAACTGGTCGGCCTTTCCGGGCAGGCCTACAAAAGCGGCATGTCGGTGATGGGCTGGGAAGTGACTTCAGCGGTGACGCTGATCTTCCTCGCGCTAATCTTTTTACCGCGCTATCTGAAGCGCGGCATTGCCACCATCCCCGATTTTCTGGAGGAACGTTATGATAAAACGACGCGTATTATCATCGACTTCTGCTTCCTCATTGCCACCGGCGTCTGCTTTCTGCCGATTGTTCTCTACTCCGGCGCGTTGGCGCTCAACAGCCTGTTTCACGTCGGGGAATCGTTACAAATTTCCCACGGCGCGGCTATCTGGCTACTGGTTATTTTGCTTGGTCTGGCGGGAATTTTGTATGCGGTAATCGGCGGACTGCGCGCAATGGCAGTGGCGGACTCCATTAACGGTATTGGGCTGGTTATTGGCGGGTTGATGGTACCGGTATTTGGCCTGATCGCGATGGGCAAGGGCAGCTTTACGCAGGGCATTGAGCAAATTACCACCGTTCACGCCGAGAAATTAAACTCAGTCGGTGGCCCGACCGATCCCTTGCCGATTGGCGCGGCATTTACCGGTTTAATTCTGGTGAACACCTTTTACTGGTGTACAAATCAGGGCATCGTGCAACGCACGCTGGCGTCAAAAAGCCTGGCGGAAGGGCAAAAGGGGGCGCTGTTAACGGCGGTGCTGAAAATGCTCGACCCGCTGGTACTGGTACTGCCAGGGTTGATTGCGTTTCATCTGTATCAGGATCTACCGAAAGCCGACATGGCCTACCCGACGCTGGTCAATAACGTTCTGCCAGTGCCACTGGTGGGTTTCTTCGGCGCGGTGTTATTTGGTGCGGTGATCAGTACCTTCAACGGCTTTCTGAATAGCGCCAGTACGTTATTCAGTATGGGTATTTACCGTCGCATCATTAACCAGAATGCCGAGCCGCAGCAGCTGGTCACCGTCGGGCGCAAATTTGGTTTCTTTATCGCCATCGTTTCGGTGCTGGTCGCGCCGTGGATCGCCAACGCGCCGCAGGGGCTGTATAGCTGGATGAAACAGCTCAACGGTATTTACAACGTGCCGCTGGTTACCATCATCATTATGGGCTTTTTCTTCCCGCGCATTCCGGCGCTGGCGGCAAAAGTGGCGATGGGGATTGGCATAATCAGCTACATCACCATCAACTATCTGGTGAAGTTCGACTTCCATTTCCTCTATGTGCTGGCCTGTACGTTCTGTATCAACGTGGTAGTGATGCTGGTGATCGGTTTTATCAAACCGCGCGCCACGCCGTTCACCTTCAAAGATGCGTTTGCGGTGGACATGAAACCGTGGAAAAACGTCAAGATCGCGTCAATGGGTATCCTGTTCGCGATGATTGGCGTCTATGCCGGGCTGGCTGAATTCGGCGGCTACGGTACGCGCTGGTTAGCGATGATCAGTTATTTCATTGCCGCCGTAGTGATTGTCTACCTGATTTTTGACAGCTGGCGGCATCGTCACGACCCAGCCGTAACCTTTACTCCCGACGCGAAGGATAGCCTATGAAACGCCCCAATTTTCTGTTCATCATGACCGATACCCAGGCCACCAATATGGTCGGTTGCTATAGCGGTAAGCCGCTGAATACGCAAAATATTGATAGTCTGGCGGCGGAAAGTATTCGCTTTAATTCCGCCTATACCTGTTCACCAGTTTGTACACCAGCGCGCGCCGGGCTGTTTACCGGTATCTACGCTAACCAGTCCGGCCCGTGGACCAACAACGTCGCGCCAGGCAAAAACATTTCCACCATGGGGCGCTACTTTAAGGATGCGGGCTATCACACCTGTTACATTGGCAAATGGCATCTCGACGGTCATGACTATTTCGGCACTGGCGAGTGTCCGCCGGAGTGGGACGCTGATTACTGGTTCGATGGGGCGAACTATCTTAGCGAACTGACGGAAAAAGAGATTAGCCTGTGGCGCAATGGCCTAAACAGCGTCGAAGATTTACAGGCGAACCATATTGACGAAACCTTCACCTGGGCGCACCGCATCAGCAATCGAGCGGTGGATTTTCTGCAACAGCCCGCGCGCGCCGAGGAACCCTTCCTGATGGTGGTTTCGTATGATGAGCCGCATCACCCGTTCACCTGTCCGGTGGAGTATTTAGAGAAATACGCTGATTTTTACTACGAGCTGGGCGAGAAAGCACAGGATGACCTGGCTAACAAACCGGAACATCACCGCTTATGGGCGCAGGCGATGCCATCGCCAGTCGGTGATGACGGGCTTTATCACCATCCGCTCTATTTTGCCTGTAATGACTTTGTTGATGACCAAATCGGACGGGTCATCAATGCCTTAACGCCAGAGCAACGTGAAAATACGTGGGTCATTTATACCTCCGATCATGGTGAAATGATGGGTGCACATAAGCTGATCAGTAAAGGAGCGGCGATGTATGACGACATCACCCGTATTCCGCTGATCATCCGTTCGCCGCAAGGGGAGCGGCGACAGGTCGATACGCCAGTCAGTCATATCGATTTACTGCCGACAATGATGGCGCTGGCAGATATTGAAAAACCAGAGATTCTGCCGGGGGAAAATATCCTTGCCGTGAAAGAGCCACGCGGCGTAATGGTGGAATTTAACCGCTACGAGATTGAGCATGACAGCTTTGGCGGTTTTATTCCGGTGCGTTGCTGGGTGACGGATGACTTTAAACTGGTGCTCAACCTCTTCACCAGTGATGAACTTTACGATCGCCGTAATGACCCAAATGAAATGCATAACCTGATCGATGATATCCGTTTTGCAGACGTTCGCAGCAAAATGCATGACGCCTTATTGGATTACATGGACAAAATTCGCGATCCGTTCCGCAGTTATCAATGGAGCCTGCGTCCGTGGCGTAAAGATGCACAGCCGCGCTGGATGGGGGCATTTCGTCCACGCCCACAAGATGGCTATTCGCCAGTAGTACGCGACTATGACACCGGCCTACCGACACAAGGGGTGAAGGTGGAAGAGAAAAAACAGAAGTTCTGACGATAATGCCCGCTGATGATCACCCGGCGGGCATTATTCAGGCTGCTTAAACCAGCGAACCGCCGGTCAGGAAGGAAAAGATAAGGAATATCAGCAAAATGCTGCACACGATGCCGATACCAAAAAGCAAGGTATGGAAAGCCAGCGTCCCGCCGCCAAAAACCAGCGCGCCGCGAATGCCCCAGCGATTTTCCTTACGCATACCGCCAACAAATGCGCAAAGTAGCGCAGCAATGGCCAGTGCGATACCGCTTTGATCGAGGATTTTATCGACATCCACGTCCTCTTTTTTCTCCACGGTGGTAATTTTTTCGCCTTTTATTCCGGCGAGAAGACCTCTTTTAATTTCAGCCGTTTTATCCGCCACGATGCTTTCAAGCGTTGGCTGTGGTGCGGAAAAAGGGCCGAATGAAAAGTGGATAATCCCCATCATTAAAGCGATGGCACCGAACAGCATGCCCAATGAACTGATTTTAGTTTGCGCTATGATACCCATCTGACCTCCTTGTAGCGGATGGCAAAAGCATATCAGGAAACGGGCGGACGAAATTCTTAAAAAAATCGCTAAAGATAGAGCGTTAGTGAAATTGCAAAGGAGCAACAATGAAAATTTCCCGCCTCGGAGAAGCGCCCGATTACCGCTTCTCGCTGGCTAATGAGCGTACTTTTCTGGCGTGGATCCGTACCGCACTAGGATTTCTGGCGGCGGGGGTTGGGCTTGACCAACTTGCGCCAGATTTCGCCACGCCCGTCATTCGCGAACTGCTGGCGTTGTTGTTGTGTCTGTTTTCCGGCGGGTTAGCGATGTATGGCTACTTGCGCTGGTTACGCAATGAAAAAGCGATGCGTCTGAAAGAGGACCTGCCCTATACCAACAGCTTATTAATCATCAGTTTAATATTGATGATCGTGGCGGTGATCGTCATGGGACTGGTGTTGTATGCCGGATAGCCGCAAAGCCAGACGCATTGCCGACCCAGGGCTGCAGCCGGAGCGTACATCACTGGCGTGGTTTCGTACCATGCTGGGCTACGGCGCGTTGATGGCGTTGGCTATCAAACACAACTGGCACCAGGCGGGCATGTTATTCTGGATTTCGATTGGCATTCTCACCATCGTGGCGCTGATCCTCTGGCACTACACCCGTAATCGCAATTTAATGGATGTCACGAATAGCGATTTTTCCCAATTTCACGTAGTCCGTGACAAATTTTTGATCTCCCTCGCGGTGTTATCTCTCGCAATACTGTTTGCTGTAACGCATATACATCAACTTATCGTATTTATTGAGAGAGTCGCATGACAGGAAGTCAGGTCATTGATGCTGAAGAGGACAGGCATAAACTGGTTGTAGAGTACAAGGATGCTCTGCAACCTGCCGATTTTTATCACAATTTCAAACAACGGGGTATCCGCTCCGTACAGCTCATTCCCCATCTTGAATTTGATGACCGGGGCGATCTGACGGCCGCTTCGGTGACAGCAGAGCTGTGGGGGAAATTTTTAATTACCCTGTTTGAGTGTTGGGTGCGGGCAGATATCAGTCGTATTTCGATTGAGCTTTTTGACGCCACCCTACAAAAATGGTGTGGCAGCGAAAACCCGCACTCGCGCCGTGACTGCCAAACGTGCGACTGGCATCGGCTGTGTCCGCACGCTCGGGAGGAGACGCCAGACAGCGTGCTATGTGCGGGCTATCAGGCGTTTTATTCTTACTCCGCACCGCATATGCGGGTGATGCGTGATCTGATAAAGCAGCATCGTTCTCCCATGGAGCTGATGACGATGCTGCGGTGATGTGCGCTTAAACGGGCTGCCCCTGATGCGACATCCGCGTCGCCAGCGGTAGCCAGCACAGCACGATCAACAATCCCATTAAGGTCATCAACAACCCCAGGCTGCCCTGACCGGTTTGCGGCAACATCGCTGATAGCGACGCCAGCACGCCGGAACCAATGTTTTGCAGACCGCCGACCAGCGCGCCTGCGGTGCCCGCCAGGAAGGGGAACGGTTCCATCGCGCCGCTGGTCGCCAGCGGAAACAGCATCCCGGCACCGAAAAAGAACAGCGCGGCGGGAACGAGCAGCGTCCAGACATTCATCACGCCAAACCAGTCGGGGATCCACATCAGCAAGCCAGCCAGCAGGCAGCAGATAACCGACTGCCACATCAACGTTGAGAAGCGTTTATTAGGACGTCCGGCAAACCATGCCCCAAAAAATGCCGCCGGAATCGGCAGAATAAACAAAATACTGACCGTCATACTGCTCAGCCCTAATACCGCGCCCATCAGCACGCCGGAGCAGGCTTCAAAGGCGGCAATCCCGGCCAGACCGCCAATCAGCATCAGCAAATAACAGTTAAAACCGCTGTTACCGAAAAGCGTTTTATAACTGGTAAGCAGGCGTGTGCGCGGTGCGTCGACCGGACGCGTTTCCGGCATCCAGCGGGCCATACTGAAGGTCACACCGGCGCAAAGTACCAACAAAAAGAGATAACAGGCGCGCCAGTTCCACATCGTATCCAGCAGACCACCGATTAGCGGTGCGAGCAACGGACTGACAAGAATCCCCATGTTTAACAAGCTGTTAGCGTGGCGCAACTGTGTCCGTTCATATAAATCACGCGGCAACGTACGCGCCATTACACCGCCAACGCCGGTGCCCATGCCCTGCATCGCGCTGGCGGCAATCAATACCGTCAAACTGGAGGTCGTGACCGCGACTAGCGTTGCCAGCATAAAAATGGACATTCCGATGAGGATCACCGGTCGGCGGCCCACGCGGTCGGAAATCGGGCCATAAAACAGCTGCGAGACACCGTAAGTCAGCAGATAAGCGCCCATTACGCTCTGCACCGCCCCTTCACGGACGTTGAGATCGCGCGCCATATCGGCAATAGCTGGAATATAAATGGTTTGCGCCATCTGACCGACGGCCACGAGTAATACCAACATCAATAACAAATTGACGTTTCTATGCCTTTTCATTATCACGGATGCTTTTATAAAAATAATTAGAATAAGTCACTACGCATTCCCATAAATGCGGGAGAGGAATCTATCACATTGATAAATGTTAGCCAGATATACGCCAGGAATGGGGAATTGTTTAGCGGCAGAATATGTAAACAAAAGCGGCAATAAATGTTGCCGGGAGGGATGGTAGGGCGGATAAGATGCATCAGCATCGCATCCGACACCAACCCGCACGCTAAATATGAAAGGGGAGCGGTTACCCGCTCCCCTTTGGTGCGACTTGAATCTGAATTACTTCAGGTATTTCAGAACAGCATCAAGCAGTTGCAGTGCTGCAACAATGAGTTTGAGGATAAGAATGGCGATATCCACCAGGCTCATACGCGTCTCCTGTGGTTCAGGAGCACTGCCAGCTGACGTACCTTTCCGCTGCCTGTTGCCAGCTGTTGTGCACGCGGTATCTCAAGGAGAAACGTTGTGCTTGTTGACATAACACAGTGTGCTCACGCGGGGTTAAGGCGCTGACGGCACCACCCGTTTCAGCCAGGACTTAGTGCGCCGGGTAACGATGCGGCCCCCGCATAACACATTGCGTACAGTGATATTATAGAAGTTTACTGTATAAATAAACAGTAATATTTAGACAGAACGCAAACTGTGATCGATACTCAACTATGTACTAAATACGTCAAAATTCGTGCCGAAATTGCGCGTTCTGCGCGGAACACGTATACTTTCAGTGTTGACATAATACAGTGTGCTTTGCGGTTACCAGCCGCAGGCGACTGACGAAACCTCGCTCCGGCGGGGTTTTTTGTTACCTGCAATTCAGTACAAAACGTGATCAACCCCTCAATTTTCCCTTGCTGAAAAATTTTCCATTGTCTCCCCTGTAAAGCTGTGCTTGTATAAATATTGTTAAACACAAAACCAACAAGGTCCCCAATGACTACTTCCATGCTCAACGCAAAACTACTACCAACTGCGCCATCCGCCGCAGTGGTCGTCGTGCGTGTGGTGGTGGTCGTCGGCAATGCGCCGTAGGGACTGGAACAACACACGATTCCAAAACCCCGCCGGCGCAAACCGGGCGGGGTTTTTCGTTTAAGCACCTCCCGGAAAGTCGGCCCAGAAGAAAAGGACTGGAGCATGGCAAGTTCGGGCACAACATCAACGCGTAAGCGCTTTACCGGCGCAGAATTTATCGTTCATTTCCTGGAACAGCAGGGCATTAAGATTGTGACGGGCATTCCGGGCGGTTCTATCCTGCCTGTTTACGATGCCTTAAGCCAAAGCACGCAAATCCGCCATATTCTGGCTCGCCATGAACAGGGCGCGGGGTTTATCGCTCAGGGAATGGCGCGCACCGACGGTAAACCGGCGGTCTGTATGGCCTGTAGCGGACCGGGTGCGACTAATCTGGTGACCGCCATTGCCGATGCGCGGCTGGACTCCATCCCGCTGATTTGCATCACTGGTCAGGTACCCGCCTCGATGATCGGCACCGACGCCTTCCAGGAAGTCGACACCTACGGCATCTCTATCCCCATCACCAAACACAACTATCTGGTCAGACATATCGAAGAACTCCCGCAGGTCATGAGCGATGCCTTCCGCATTGCGCAATCAGGCCGTCCTGGCCCGGTGTGGATAGACATTCCTAAGGATGTGCAAACGGCAGTTTTTGAGATTGAAGCACAGCCCGCGGTGGCAGAAAAAGCCGTCGCGCCCGCCTTTAGCGAAGAAAGCATTCGTGACGCAGCGGCAATGATTAATGCTGCCAAACGCCCGGTGCTTTATCTGGGCGGTGGTGTGATCAATGCGCCTGCGCGAGTGCGTGAACTGGCGGAGAAAGCGCAACTGCCTACCACCATGACTTTAATGGCGCTGGGCATGTTGCCAAAAGCGCATCCGTTGTCGCTGGGTATGTTGGGGATGCACGGTGTGCGCAGCACCAACTATATCTTGCAGGAGGCGGATCTGCTGATTGTTCTCGGCGCGCGTTTTGATGACCGGGCGATTGGCAAAACCGAGCAGTTCTGCCCGAATGCCAAGATTATTCATGTCGATATCGATCGCGCAGAGCTGGGTAAAATCAAGCAGCCGCACGTAGCGATTCAGGCGGATGTTGATGACGTGCTGGCGCAGTTGATCCCGCTGGTGGAAGCGCAACCGCGTGCAGAGTGGCACCAGTTGGTAGCGGATTTGCAGCGCGAATTCCCGTGTCCAATCCCGAAAGCGTGCGATCCGTTAAGCCATTACGGCCTGATCAACGCCGTTGCCGCCTGTGTCGATGACAATGCGATTATCACCACCGATGTGGGTCAGCATCAGATGTGGACCGCGCAAGCTTATCCGCTCAATCGCCCACGCCAGTGGCTGACCTCCGGCGGGCTGGGCACGATGGGTTTTGGCCTGCCTGCGGCGATTGGCGCGGCGCTGGCGAACCCGGATCGCAAAGTGTTGTGTTTCTCCGGCGACGGCAGCCTGATGATGAATATTCAGGAGATGGCGACCGCCAGTGAAAATCAGCTGAATGTCAAAATCATTCTGATGAATAACGAAGCGCTGGGACTGGTGCATCAGCAACAGAGTCTGTTCTACAAGCAGGGCGTTTTTGCCGCTACCTATCCGGGAAAAATCAACTTTATGCAGATTGCCGCCGGATTCGGCCTCGAAACCTGTGATTTGAATAACGAAACCGATCCGCAGGCTGCATTACAGGAAATCATCAATCGCCCTGGTCCGGCACTGATCCATGTGCGCATTGATGCCGAAGAAAAAGTGTACCCGATGGTGCCGCCAGGTGCGGCGAATACTGAAATGGTGGGGGAATAAGCCATGCAAAACACAACTCATGATAACGTGATTCTGGAACTCACCGTTCGCAACCATCCGGGCGTAATGACCCACGTTTGTGGCCTTTTTGCCCGCCGCGCTTTTAACGTTGAAGGCATTCTTTGTCTGCCGATTCAGGACAGCGACAAAAGCCATATCTGGCTACTGGTCAATGACGACCAGCGTCTGGAGCAGATGATAAGCCAAATCGATAAGCTGGAAGATGTCGTGAAAGTGCAGCGTAATCAGTCCGATCCGACGATGTTTAACAAGATTGCGGTGTTTTTTCAGTAAGGAGCGATATTAAACCGCTCGGGGGAGTTACTGATGAGCGATTTTTGATAGATCCGTTCAGATATATAGGGTGAAATTGTGCCAGAGACCATCTCAGGCACAATTTATTAGCCCAGGACGTTAATTTAAGTCGCTGCACCGGTAACCTGGGGGTGACAGTTAGGGCTAAATTTTCCAGCGATGGTTTTAAATTCTGATTGCTGTCTATACCAGTGGTCATGACCAGCATTCTATTAATTAATGGTTCATCGTGAGGTATATTATGGCAAGCCCTATAAACAGCGGAATAATGATGTCAAATCTCTGCCCTTCCACCTTTTTGGATAAAAATATAAATATCGCTGCTGAGCTTGATATTACAAATAATGAGAAAAAATATTCACCTGGCAGTAATTTGGCAAAATGGATGTTACAGGAAATAAAGCGCTTAATACTAAATATCATGTCCGGTTCTCGGAGTGTTAACACCGATATTCTTGACTATTTCCACCCTATGCCAGGCACGGAAAATAATGGTAATCGTACCTGGATGGCGGCAACTGGAGAGAACGAATATACCGAAATCAAACAAACAGGTGATAAAGCCTTTAAAGTTATACAGTATGACGCCGGTGAAAAAAATACAAAAAAAACAGTAAAAGAAACATCATATTCTGGAGTGGCTGTGGCGACTATTATCAAGTCGCTGTCTGAAAAAACTGCTGCGTTAGAAACACATTCTGCTGACATGGTTTTGAGGAAAAAATTAGTTAATAGTATTGTTCTGATGAATGCGGATTGTAATTACGAAATGCCTGCAGAAATTTTGAGTAATACATATGATTTATTAAACCTACGAATTCAAAAAGATGAGGGGTATTTACCTGTTCAGGAAAAAATTGATATTACTGAGAATTATTTACGCTCTGTGACTATGGATGCTCATAGATGTATAAAAGAACAAACTAAACCAAGTGGTGCTGCAAAAATAACTTGCTGTGGTGTTGAATTAAGTAAAGATATTCTTGAAATATTTGCAAGCAAAATTGAAATGATTGAAAAAGATCTAAGTTATAGTCAAAAGACACCTGAACAATTGGTTGCACAGGTTTGCTTTAATGATGATGAATGTGCTCGGGTAAGAGAATTATTAAAACAATCAAATGGTAATATTACGGATGATAAGATTGATGAAATAATCGCTTGCTTAGCCAGTCCTCAGGGGATTGCATGTTTTTATTATTCTTCCGCACAAGGCTATCAGACTTGCTTACAACATACATCTCAAGATGTTCGCGAGTTACTCTCAAAAAGTATTGATAGTTTCATTTCACCAACAGTGGATTTAAAAAAATCAGGAAATTCTTTTTTTGGGTCTGGAAAGTATCTTAATGAAATGGATTTTACTATAAATGGGTTTAGTCAGAAGATGTATGTGATGGCGGTTAATAAAATTGAAAATGAAGTTAAACTTCAGTGTGCTCGTTATTTCACTACCGGTATGGTCGACAAAGAAAACTCCAAAATAGATAAAGTCGCTTTTACATTTTCCGCTGCCGCAACAACTGCTGATTTATGATTTTTTCTTGATAAAGCGCGTTTATCATTAAGATGAGCGCGTATTGTTAACCGTCTGTGTGTAAACAGTCTTTTTGAAAAAATGAGCGATTTTTGATAGTGAATAAGTGGTGTTAGTGATGCAATTGCATTGGGAAAATCGTTCGGAAAATAAGCTCCAGTATTATTGCATTTTTCTTAACGAACTGGCACATGGAGGTCGCTTTATGACCAATTGTGGCGCTAATATAAATGCTTTGAATAATATCAAAGTTGTATATATGAATATTGAGAAAAAACCATGAGGTTATTATGGGAACTTATAGCGTAACCACCAATCCAGTTAAACAGAGTATTCTGTTTCACCAAAAACAGCAAAATTTAAATAAGAGTATTAAGCGTGATCTTAATGTAGATTTTTCTAACATTGACGTAATGAAAAAAAGTGGTGTGATTGACGATTGCATAACAGTACCAACAGAACCCGTGAAGGTAAGCTTTAGAGAATCATTTGTAAATATATTAACTCACCTGCTGGAAATATTGCATCTTTATCGTTATGAGGTTAATTCTAAATTCATCCCTTATTTTCATGTTACACCTGAATCTCAGGATTCGAATAATAAGATATGGATTGCTGTAACGGGTTTAGATAGTTATGTCAAAATTGAACAACTCGGTAGTGACAGTTTTAAAGAAACCCAATTGTATCGTGAATCTTATAAGAAAAAAAATGGTAAAACTGAAAGTATAAAGCATGAGGACGTCAGGGAATTTTCAGGGTCTAACGCACAAGAGTTTTTGCAGCTCTTATCACAACATGATCAACTGGAAAGAGAACAACTCTCAGAATTAACAGTTGCTGCAAATGCTCTTAAGCTGGAAGTTGCTAAAAATAACTATAACATGAAATACTCTTTTGATAAGCAAACCGAACGCCGAATGATAGAGCTTTTAAGGGAACAAAAAGATTTAATTCCAGAAAAATATTTACATCAATCAGGTATAAAAAAACTTAAGCTTCATGAGGATGAATTTAGCTCACTCCTTGTAGATGCAGAAAGGCAAGTTCTGGAGGGAAGTTCATTTGTTTTATGTTGTGGTGAAAAAATAAACGCCACTATAAGTAAATTACTTAGCAAAAAAATTACAGATTTAACACATCCCACCAAATCTTTGACTCTCTCTGAATCTCCTTCTTATGATGTTTATGAGGAAATATTCAAGAAAGTTGTTTTCACACCTGGTGAATGTGATCTGGTGAGAAATTCTTTAGTGCAGGATGGTATAAAGCCAGAAAAAATAGCAAAAATTATTTCTTGTTTATCCAGTCGTACCGGGATTGGAAATTTGTTTTATGCCTGTTCACAAGCATTTCATGTTGCTAATGATAACGCTGCACTTGATGTGCGTCGCGCCGCTATGTCTGTTGGCGGTACAATAGATGATTATCCGAGTTTTATTGCTTTGAATGGTAGAAATTACCATCAGCATGTCGATTTCTCAGAATACGGATTCACACAAAGCCTTTACATTTTAAGTGCAGTCATAAATAACGCGAATGACACCTTTGATGTTGCTAATTATATCTATACCACTAAAGGCGAAAATATTATCCATAACGACGTTGAAGATGATTCTCCCTATGTACATTCCAATGAAAGTTATAGACACAAAGATGATTATTGGGCAAGGGATAATGATATCCGCAATCTAAGGAGAAATTTCTCAGGCAATATTACGATTGCAACCTACAAATAATTCGCTTTTTCTCAATAACACGCACCAAACGCTTACCTCTCAGGTAAGCGTTTTGACGATAAGCTCAACATCATTAAGCCATTACATACCCCATATCCAACTTGAACAACATCGCGCTTATCGTTAAGGTATGCGCGTTTTTTATCCGCCAGGACCCAATCATGATCACCGTTGCCCTTATAGACGATCACCTCATCGTCCGCTCCGGCTTTGCGCAGTTGCTGGGGCTAGAACCTGATTTGCAAGTAGTTGCCGAGTTTGGTTCGGGGCGCGAGGCGCTGGCGGGGCTGCCGGGGCGCGGTGTGCAGGTGTGTATTTGCGATATCTCCATGCCCGATATCTCCGGTCTGGAGCTGCTAAGCCAGCTGCCGAAAGGTATGGCGACAATTATGCTCTCCGTTCATGACAGTCCGGCGCTGGTTGAGCAGGCGCTTAACGCGGGGGCGCGCGGCTTTCTCTCCAAGCGTTGTAGCCCTGACGAACTGATTGCTGCGGTGCATACGGTTGCCACAGGCGGCTGTTATCTGACGCCGGATATTGCCATTAAACTGGCATCCGGTCGCCAGGACCCGCTAACCAAACGTGAACGCCAGGTGGCGGAAAAACTGGCGCAAGGAATGGCGGTGAAAGAGATTGCTGCCGAACTTGGCCTGTCACCGAAAACGGTACACGTCCATCGCGCCAATCTGATGGAAAAACTGGGCGTCAGTAACGACGTTGAACTGGCGCGCCGTATGTTTGATGGCTGGTGATGAAGACGTTGTTCTCCCGCTTAATTACCGTTATTGCCTGCTTTTTTATCTTCTCTGCCGCATGGTTTTGCCTGTGGAGTATCAGCCTGCACCTGGTTGAGCGCCCTGATATGGCGGTGCTGTTATTTCCGTTTGGTCTGCGGCTAGGGCTAATGCTGCAATGCCCGCGCGGATACTGGCCGGTGCTGCTGGGAGCGGAGTGGCTGCTGATTTACTGGCTAACGCAGGCGGTCGGTTTAACCCATTTCTCCTTATTGATGATCGGTAGTTTACTGACGTTACTGCCCGTGGCGCTGATCTCGCGCTATCGCCATCAACGTGACTGGCGCACCTTGCTGTTACAGGGTGCGGCGTTAACGGCGGCGGCGTTGTTGCAGTCGCTGCCCTGGCTTTGGCACGGCAAAGAGTCGTGGAATGCGCTGCTGTTAACTTTAACTGGCGGCCTGACGCTGGCCCCGATATGTCTGGTGTTCTGGCACTATCTCGCCAATAACACCTGGCTGCCGCTCGGACCGTCACTGGTTTCTCAGCCGATCAACTGGCGCGGGCGGCATCTGGTCTGGTACTTGCTGCTGTTTGTTATCAGTCTCTGGCTCCAGTTGGGCTTGCCGGACGAATTGTCGCGCTTTACGCCATTCTGCCTGGCGCTGCCGATTATCGCGCTGGCCTGGCACTACGGCTGGCAAGGGGCGCTGATTGCGACGTTGATGAACGCCATCGCGCTGATCGCCAGTCAAACCTGGCGCGATCATTCGGTGGATTTATTGCTCTCGCTGCTGGTGCAAAGTCTGACAGGGTTGTTACTGGGCGCAGGCATCCAGCGGTTGCGTGAACTTAACCAGTCGCTGCAAAAAGAACTGGCGCGCAATCAGCATCTGGCTGAACGTTTGTTAGAAACTGAAGAGAGCGTGCGCCGCGACGTGGCGCGTGAGCTGCACGATGATATCGGCCAGACTATCACTGCCATTCGTACTCAGGCGGGCATTGTCCAGCGGCTGGCGGCAGATAACGCCAGTGTGAAGCAGAGCGGGCAGCTCATCGAACAACTATCGCTGGGCGTTTACGACGCGGTGCGCCGTTTGTTAGGTCGGTTACGTCCGCGCCAGTTGGATGATCTCACCCTGGAGCAGGCCATCCGCTCACTGATGCGGGAAATGGAGCTGGAAGGGCGCGGCATTGTCAGCCATCTCGAATGGCGAATCGATGAGTCAGCGTTAAGCGAAAACCAGCGCGTGACGCTGTTTCGTGTCTGCCAGGAAGGGCTGAACAACATTGTGAAACATGCCGATGCCAGCGCGGTCACCCTGCAAGGCTGGCAGCAGGATGAACGGTTGATGCTGGTAATTGAAGACGATGGCAGCGGTTTGCCGCCGGGTTCCGGGCAACAAGGTTTTGGCCTCACCGGAATGCGCGAGCGCGTAACGGCGCTGGGCGGCACATTGACCATTTCCTGCCTGCACGGCACGTGTGTCAGCGTTTCTCTACCTCAACGCTATGTCTAAGGTTTGATGATGTTGCCGTTTCTGAAAGCGCCTGCCGATGCGCCATTAATGACTGATAAACATGAAATTGATGCCCGCTATCGCTACTGGCGTCGGCATATTCTGCTGACCATCTGGCTGGGTTACGCGCTGTTTTACTTCACGCGGAAAAGTTTTAACGCCGCCGTACCAGAAATCCTTGCTAACGGCGTGCTCAGCCGTAGCGATATCGGCCTGTTAGCGACCCTGTTTTACATTACCTACGGCGTGTCGAAGTTTGTCTCCGGCATTGTCAGCGACCGCTCAAATGCCCGTTATTTTATGGGGATAGGGCTTATCGCCACGGGCATCATCAACATTCTGTTTGGCTTCTCGACGTCGCTATGGGCGTTTGCCGTACTCTGGGTGTTGAACGCCTTTTTCCAGGGCTGGGGTTCACCGGTGTGTGCGCGTCTGTTAACGGCCTGGTATTCTCGTACCGAGCGCGGCGGTTGGTGGGCATTATGGAACACGGCGCATAACGTCGGCGGCGCACTCATTCCCATTGTGATGGCAGCAGCTGCGCTGCATTACGGCTGGCGTGCCGGGATGATGATTGCGGGTTGTATGGCGATCGTCGTGGGGATTTTTCTCTGCTGGCGGCTGCGCGATCGCCCGCAGGCGTTAGGTTTACCTGCGGTTGGTGAATGGCGGCACGACGCGCTGGAGATTGCTCAACAACAAGAAGGGGCAGGGCTGACGCGTAAAGAGATCCTCACCAAGTATGTGTTGCTGAATCCGTATATCTGGCTGCTTTCGTTTTGCTATGTGCTGGTCTATGTGGTTCGGGCGGCGATCAATGACTGGGGCAATTTGTATATGTCCGAGACGCTGGGCGTCGATCTGGTCACGGCGAATACGGCAGTGACGATGTTTGAACTGGGCGGATTTATCGGTGCGCTGGTAGCGGGTTGGGGCTCGGACAAACTGTTTAACGGCAACCGCGGGCCGATGAATTTGATTTTCGCTGCCGGAATTTTGCTTTCAGTCGGCTCGCTGTGGCTGATGCCATTTGCCAGCTACGTGATGCAGGCAACCTGCTTCTTCACCATTGGTTTTTTTGTCTTTGGCCCGCAGATGTTAATCGGCATGGCGGCGGCAGAATGTTCCCACAAAGAGGCGGCAGGGGCGGCGACGGGATTTGTCGGCTTGTTTGCTTATCTGGGGGCGTCGCTTGCTGGTTGGCCGCTGGCGAAAGTGCTCGATACCTGGCACTGGAGCGGATTTTTTGTAGTTATCGCCATTGCCGCCGGGATTTCCGCACTGCTGTTACTGCCCTTTTTGAACGCCCAGACACCGCGAGAAGCGTGATGCATCTCACCTTTTCACTTCATATCCGGCAAAACTAAGAAATTTTCCAGGTTTTGCCTGGACGCTATCTCAGGCCTGATTTGCTGCTGATTTTTACAATGCCATCATTCATTAATTCTTTCCCAAAATAATTCAAGTTGCAGGAACGCAGCAAACGCGTGAGTCCCGGGAGCATAGTGAACTATGTGACCGGGAGGAATGCGTGCAGCTAAGGCACCTGCGGGTTGAAGTATGAAGGGAAATCAGGAGTAACCCATGCTGGCTTTCTTAAACCAGGTTCGCAAGCCGACCCTGGACCTTCCGCTCGAAGTGCGGCGCAAAATGTGGTTCAAACCGTTCATGCAATCCTACCTGGTGGTCTTTATCGGCTACCTGACGATGTACCTGATTCGCAAGAACTTTAACATCGCGCAGAACGACATGATCTCGACCTACGGGTTGAGCATGACGCAGCTGGGGATGATCGGCCTGGGTTTCTCCATCACTTATGGCGTGGGTAAAACGCTGGTTTCCTACTACGCCGACGGCAAAAACACCAAACAATTCCTGCCGTTCATGCTGATCCTGTCTGCCATTTGTATGCTGGGCTTCAGCGCCAGTATGGGCAGCGGCTCGGTTAGCCTGTTCCTGATGATTGCCTTCTACGCCTTAAGCGGCTTTTTCCAGAGTACCGGCGGTTCGTGCAGTTACTCCACCATCACGAAATGGACGCCGCGTCGTAAACGCGGGACATTCCTCGGTTTCTGGAACATTTCTCACAACCTTGGCGGTGCAGGCGCAGCGGGTGTGGCGCTGTTCGGCGCAAATTACCTGTTCGATGGTCATGTCATCGGCATGTTTATTTTCCCGTCGATTATCGCGCTGATTGTCGGTTTTATCGGCCTGCGTTACGGCAGCGACTCCCCGGAATCTTATGGCCTCGGCAAAGCTGAAGAGCTGTTCGGCGAGGAGATCAGCGAAGAGGACAAAGAGACAGAATCTACCGATATGACCAAGTGGCAGATCTTTGTTGAGTATGTGCTGAAAAACAAAGTGATCTGGCTGCTGTGCTTCGCCAACATTTTCCTCTATGTGGTGCGTATTGGTATCGACCAGTGGTCAACTGTGTACGCGTTCCAGGAACTGAAACTCTCTAAAGCGGTGGCGATTCAGGGCTTTACGCTGTTTGAAGCTGGCGCGCTGGTCGGTACGCTGCTGTGGGGCTGGCTCTCTGACCTGGCGAACGGTCGCCGTGGCCTGGTGGCCTGTATCGCGCTGGCGCTGATTATCGCCACGCTCGGTGTGTATCAACACGCCAGCAACGAATATATCTACCTGGCTTCTCTCTTTGCGTTGGGTTTCCTGGTCTTTGGCCCGCAATTGTTGATTGGTGTGGCTGCTGTTGGCTTTGTACCTAAAAAAGCGATTGGCGCTGCCGATGGTATTAAAGGCACCTTTGCTTACCTGATTGGCGACAGCTTTGCCAAGTTAGGTCTGGGAATGATTGCCGATGGGACGCCAGTATTCGGCCTTACCGGCTGGGCAGGCACCTTCGCTGCGCTGGATATCGCCGCGATTGGTTGTATCTGCCTGATGGCGATAGTGGCGGTGATGGAAGAACGCAAAATCCGCCGCGAGAAAAAAATTCAGCAGTTGACAGTGGCATAAACGTAACTGGTGACTTTTGCCCGGCATGACGCCGGGCTTTTTTTTATTATTCAGTGACTTCCAGCGTGGTGAAGGCAAACTTCTCGCCATCAAACAGCCCCTGACTGGTTAGTTTCAGCGCGGGGATCACTGGCAGGGAAAGAAACGCCATCTGAATAAACGGCTCATCCGGTAACGGACCGCATTCACGGGCGGCGGCTTTCAAGGCGTCAATTTGCTCCGCCAGTGACTGTGCCGTGTCGGTGCTCATCAGGCCGGCAATGGGTAACGGTAGATGACTTTGGACCTGTCCGTTACGTACCACGCACAGCCCGCCGCCATCCTGAATCACCTGATTGACCGCCAGCGCCATCTCTTCGGCACTGCGACCGATCACCACAATATTATGGCTGTCATGGCTGACCGTCGCAGCCAGCGCACCTTCATTCAGACCAAAGCCGCCGAGCAAACCACAAGCCGGAGCCAGACGTTGCCCGTAACGCTCAAGTACGGCAATAAAGCACACATCATCGCGATCAAAACCATTTTCGCTGTAGACGCTGGAGTGGGAGTGCGTAATCAATTCGTTATGGATGACGTCAATGACCCGATAGCGTTTTCCGGGCGTGAATTGCAGGGCAAAGTCGCTGGCGGAAACAGGCTGGCGGGCAATGGTATTGCCATACGGCGGAGCGGATTGTGCCAGTCTCGCCGACTCTTCCGCCTGTAAGGTTTGCGCATCAATCGGCTCGCCTTTCACCAGTACCTGCTGCACCGTGACCTTACGCGCATCGCTCAACAGGACGATATCGGCCTGCTTGCCGGGTGCCAGTAAGCCGAGGTGATTCAGACCAAAGTGGCGCGCCGTCGACCAGCTGGCGACGCGATATGCCACATGCAGCGGCACATTGTGTTGTTCGATCAGGCGGCGAATTAAGGCATCGATGTGTCCTTCATGGGCGATCTCCCACGGGTTACGGTCATCAGTACAGAGCATGCATTGCGGGCTGTTAAATTCGTTGATCAACGGTGCCAGTGCGTTGAGATTGCGGGCAGCGGACCCTTCGCGGATCATCAACGACATACCGAGTTGTAATTTCCGGCGTCCTTCTTCCAGCTGATAACTTTCGTGGCAGTTTTCAATACCCGCAGCAATATAGGCGTTAAGTTCTTTACCAACCAAACCCGGGCAGTGACCGTCCAGCGTCAGGTGGCGAAATGCATCCAGTTTATCGAGCAGCGCATTCTGCCCGCTAATTACGCCAGGGTAATCCATCATTTCTGCAAGGCCGGTAACCTGCGGATGGTCCCGCCAGGCGAGCATCTGTTCAAGGGTAAAACTGGCACCGTTAACATCGCAGCCTTCCAGGGCGGGTACGCAAGAGCTGACCTGCAAGTATTGGTTTTGCCTTGCCTGTTCGGCACAGCGGGCAAACCAGGCGAAACCGGATTCGCCCATCACGTTGACGATTTCATGAGGGTCGCAAATAACGGTCGTCAGGCCGCGCGGCAGGGTAGCGGTTTCAAAGGTGACCGGCGTCATCATGCTGGATTCAATATGCAGGTGAGCATCAATAAACCCTGGCACCGCCGTTGCGCCGTGGGCATCAATCCGCTGCAAAGCCGGAGCATCAGTGTATTCTGCGCCAACACCGGCAATGTAACGCCCTTTAATCACAATTGGGCCGGAAATTTCTCCGCCATTGATCAGGTCGAGAATAGAGACATTATCAATAATATAATCGGCAACAGCGTCGCCACGGGAAACGGCTAACAATTCCTGGTATTCCGCCCGGCTAATGTGATGAAATTTATGGTTAATAGAATTATTCATATTTTTCTCATTTTGATTTTATCAATTTGATTATTATTTATCATAAAGAAACGTCGCGAGATTATTAAAGAATATCCATTAATGTGCAATTGAAATGTGATAATTATCACTGAACCGTTGTTGTCATTTGTTTTACAAAAGCAAGGGATTAAATCTCCTCCAATGGACAAAAAAATGAATAATGACAATACCGATTACGTGAGTAATGAATCAGGGACGCTTTCGCGATTATTTAAACTACCTCAGCATGGGACCACCGTCCGCACAGAATTGATTGCGGGGATGACCACTTTTTTAACCATGGTGTACATCGTTTTTGTGAACCCGCAAATCCTCGGCGCGGCACAAATGGACCCGAAAGTGGTGTTTGTTACCACCTGTTTGATTGCCGGTATCGGCAGTATTGCGATGGGGATATTTGCTAACTTACCCGTGGCGCTGGCTCCGGCAATGGGGCTGAACGCCTTCTTTGCGTTCGTGGTCGTGGGGGCGATGGGTATCTCCTGGCAGACCGGGATGGGCGCGATATTCTGGGGCGCAATTGGGCTATTTTTTCTCACGCTATTTCGTATCCGTTACTGGATGATCTCCAACATTCCATTAAGTTTACGTATTGGCATCACCAGCGGAATCGGATTATTTATCGCCTTAATGGGATTAAAAAATACTGGCGTTATTGTCGCCAATAAAGACACCCTGGTGATGATTGGCGATTTAAGTTCTCACGGCGTGTTGTTAGGTATTTTAGGGTTTTTTATTATAACCGTGTTGTCATCACGTCATTTTCATGCCGCGGTGCTGGTTTCTATTGTGGTGACGTCTTGCTGTGGCTTATTTTTCGGTGATGTTCATTTTAGCGGCGTCTATTCCATTCCGCCTGATATTAGCGGCGTCATTGGTGAAGTAGATTTGAGCGGCGCGTTAACACTTGAACTCGCCGGTATCATTTTCTCCTTTATGCTGATCAACCTATTTGATTCATCAGGAACATTAATTGGTGTAACTGATAAAGCTGGCTTAATAGATAGTAACGGTAAATTCCCCAATATGAATAAGGCGCTGTATGTTGATAGCGTCAGTTCGGTGGCGGGTGCGTTTATCGGCACCTCGTCTGTTACTGCCTATATTGAAAGTACTTCTGGTGTGGCAGTCGGTGGCCGCACGGGGCTGACTGCGGTTGTGGTTGGCGTTATGTTCCTGTTGGTTATGTTCTTCTCACCGCTGGTGGCGATGGTTCCTCCTTACGCAACCGCCGGAGCGTTAATCTTTGTTGGCGTGCTGATGACTTCGAGCCTGGCGCGCGTTAACTGGGATGATTTTACCGAATCGGTGCCCGCATTTATTACCACGGTGATGATGCCCTTTACTTTCTCGATCACCGAAGGGATTGCACTTGGCTTTATGTCGTACTGCATCATGAAAGTGTGCACCGGGCGCTGGCGCGATCTGAACCTGTGTGTGGTGGTGGTCGCAGCTCTGTTTGCACTGAAGATTATTCTGGTGGATTAGTAACTGGCGAGGGTTTCCAGATATCATGAGTTCTGATTACGCAGGAGAACTCATGATCTGGATAATGCTCGCCACGCTGGCGGTAGTGTTTGTGGTTGGTTTTCGGGTGCTGACATCCGGGGCCAGAAAAGCGATTCGCCGTCTCAGCGATCGGCTGAATATCGATGTCGTACCCGTGGAGTCGATGGTCGATCAAATGGGAAAGTCAGCCGGTGACGAATTTTTACGTTATTTGCATCGTCCGGATGAGTCGCACCTGCAAAACGCCGCGCAGGTGTTGCTCATCTGGCAAATTGTCATTGTCGATGGTAGCGAACAGAACCTGCTGCAATGGCATCGGATTTTACAAAAAGCCCGCCTTGCCGCTCCCATTACCGATGCTCAGGTCAGGCTGGCGCTGGGTTTTCTGCGCGAAACCGAACCTGAAATGCAGGATATTAATGCTTTTCAGATGCGCTATAACGCGTTCTTTCAGCCTGCCGAGGGCGTTCACTGGCTGCATTAAAACCGCTTCGTCTTATCAGCCTACAGACCGCGCCTGACCTGTAGGGTGGATAAGGCGTTCACGCCGCATCCGGTATCGGAACTGACAGTAGGTGAACGCATTATCTACGTTCTATTTACAGCAGCACCTCCAACCCGTGTTTTTGCACAATGCTGAGCAGTTTTAATGAAATGCCATTGGGGCGTTTAGCGCCACTTTCCCATTTTTGTACAGTTGAAACGCTGGTATTGAGATAGTGAGCGAAGACGGGCTGACTCACTTTTAATTTTTCCCGCAGTGCTTTTATCTCAACAGGTTGTAAGTCTTGCACGCTGGTCAGGCAGGCTTTGTCAAAAGTACGCATCGTTTCAGCAGAAATCGCATCGACGCTGGACAATCCAGCCGCTGCGCTGTGAATAGCCTCAAATGCAGGACTTTTAAATTTAGTTTTTGCAGTCATAGCAGATCTCTGTCAGTTCTTTAGTGTTAATCATTGCTGTTAGTTGGGCTTTCGTCAGGAAGGCATAATGCTTTGCAAGTTCACGAAACCCAGCCAGTTCCTGACTATTGATGTTCGACATATCCTGTTTTGCATATAAAAACGTGTAAAACCAATTGCTTCCCCCTTTTGCCAGAATAATTGCACGCTCACGATTTTGGTGAAGGCGCTTTTTAAAAACGCCACCGCCAAGTGCATCAGCTTTACCTTGTTCTGTTTCTAAAATGGCCCGGCACAACTCTTCATCTGTTATTGCATGAGACCTGGCTTCCCTTGCAAACCATTTGGTTTTAAACACGCGCATATCGTTGAGGTCCTGTTATTAAAGTATATCACCAAGTGCAATACTTTATCCCTTGTTCCCAACACAATCGCGAAAATACATATCACCTTGCCCTATGATTTTTATTTCTTCGAGCAGCCTCGAACTTTTCCCACAACACCGTAAAAGTTGCAAAAACGTTAAATGCGTCACACATTTCAATGTTAAAGTGGTCGGCTTTTCCCCTGAAACATGCCACGGGTAACACCATGAGTGAATTTATTGCCGAAAACCGCGGCGCGGATGCCATCACCCGACCGAACTGGTCAGCCGTTTTCTCGGTGGCGTTTTGCGTCGCCTGTCTGATTATCGTTGAGTTTTTGCCCGTCAGCTTGTTGACGCCAATGGCCCAGGATTTAGGCATTTCGGAAGGGGTTGCCGGGCAATCGGTGACCGTGACCGCCTTTGTGGCAATGTTTGCCAGTTTGTTTATTACCCAGACAATTCAGGCCACTGACCGCCGCTACGTTGTTATTTTGTTTGCCGTTTTGCTGACGCTCTCCTGCTTGCTGGTTTCCTTTGCCAACTCATTCAGTTTGCTTTTAATCGGTCGTGCCTGTCTGGGGCTGGCGCTGGGCGGGTTCTGGGCGATGTCGGCGTCGCTGACCATGCGTCTGGTGCCGCCGCGTACGGTGCCGAAGGCGCTGTCGGTGATCTTCGGCGCGGTTTCTATTGCGCTGGTGATTGCTGCGCCGTTGGGCAGTTTTTTAGGCGAGCTTATCGGTTGGCGCAATGTCTTTAATGCGGCGGCGGCGATGGGCGTGCTGTGTATTTTCTGGATTATCAAATCATTGCCTTCGCTGCCAGGCGAACCCTCGCATCAGAAACAAAATACTTTCCGCTTATTACAACGTCCGGGTGTGATGGCAGGGATGATCGCCATCTTCATGTCTTTCGCCGGGCAGTTTGCTTTCTTCACGTATATTCGCCCGGTGTATATGAACCTGGCGGGATTCGGCGTGGATGGCTTAACGCTGGTGCTGTTGAGTTTTGGTATCGCCAGCTTTATTGGTACGTCGCTTTCGTCGTTCATTCTTAAACGTTCGGTAAAACTGGCCTTAGCAGGCGCGCCGTTAATACTGGCTGTGAGTGCGTTGGTGCTGACGTTGTGGGGAAGCGATAAAATCGTTGCTACCGGCGTGGCGATTATCTGGGGGCTAACTTTTGCATTGGTTCCTGTCGGCTGGTCAACGTGGATCACCCGCTCACTGGCCGATCAGGCAGAAAAAGCCGGGTCTATTCAGGTGGCGGTTATTCAGCTTGCTAATACCTGTGGCGCGGCAATCGGCGGTTATGCGCTGGATAATATTGGTCTGACTTCGCCGTTGATGTTGTCCGGCACATTGATGTTGCTGACGGCGTTATTGGTCACCGCAAAGGTGAAAATGAAGTAACGTATTTACAGGAGGGTTATTGCTCTGGCGGGAAAGCTCTCCTGTTCTTCCCCCTGATAACCCTTGATCAGGTATTGTTCTTATCTTGTTGTTATTTCCATTATTCCGCCTGTATTCATCATTTGCTAATCATGAATCATCATTTTCACTCATGTTAAAGAAAGGTCATTTAATCTGAACGCATAGCGACAGGGATGACAAATGGTAGGGAAAGCGCATGGGAATGGCGATCGTCGGGGTGATAACACCATATGTGGATTGGGGGATCGTTTACGTCGTCTGACCGCAGGTATTTGCCTAATAACACAAACTATTTTCCCTGTTATGGCTGCTGCCCCTACGCATATTAATCCTGCGCACTCGGATACTGCCGCGTCACTGATCCTGCCGAACGTTAAAACTATTCCATATACCCTGGGTGCGTTGGAATCGCCACCAACGGTCGCGGCACGCTTTGGTATCACCGTTGATGAATTACGTCGCCTGAATCAGTTCCGTACCTTTGCGCGGGGCTTTGACAATGTGCGTCAGGGCGATGAAATAGATGTGCCCCTCATTAACAGTAACAGCCCTGAAGCGCGCAACCTGAAAGCAATGCAGATGGAGCGCGATGGCAAAGATCCGCAAATGCAGGTCGCGGAAGTGGCGCAGCAAAGCGGAACACTTTTAGCACGCGATATGGACAGCGAACAGGCGGCGAGTATGGCGCGTGGCTGGGTGGCTTCTTCTGCATCTGCGCAGGCAACGGACTGGCTCAGTCGTTGGGGAACTGCCCGGGTATCTCTTGGTGTGGATGAAGATTTCAGCCTTAAAAGCTCGTCATTTGAATTTCTCCATCCCTGGTACGAAACGCCGGATAACCTGGTCTTCAGCCAGCACACACTTCACCGTACGGATGATCGCACTCAAACCAACCACGGTATCGGCTGGCGTTATTTCACACCGAGCTGGATGTCTGGCGTCAATATGTTTATCGATCATGACCTGACCCGCTATCACACCCGAACCGGGATGGGCGTTGAATACTGGCGCGATTACCTGAAACTGAGCGGCAACGGTTATCTGCGCCTCAGTAACTGGCGTAGTGCATCGGAACTGGACAATGACTATGAAGCACGTCCGGCGAACGGTTGGGATCTTCGCGCCGAAGGCTGGTTACCGGCCTGGCCGCAGCTGGGCGGCAAGCTGGTCTATGAACAATATTATGGCGATGAAGTGGCGCTGTTTGGTAAAGACGAGCGACAAAATGATCCTCACGCGATTACCGCAGGTTTGAGTTACACCCCCGTTCCCCTGATCTCCTTTAGTGCCGAGCAACGGCAGGGCAAACAGGGAGAAAACGACACCCGAATTGGTATGGAGTTGACGTTGCAACCCGGTCATTCACTGCAAAAACAGCTCGATCCGGCTGAAGTTGCAGCACGACGCAGCCTTGTGGGCAGTCGCTATGACCTGGTCGATCGTAATAACAATATTGTCCTTGAATATCGCAAGAAAGAGCTGGTGCGGCTGACGCTGACCGATCCGTTGAAAGGCAAGCCGGGTGAGGTTAAATCGCTGGTTTCTTCCTTACAAACCAAATATGCGCTGAAAGGTTATGACATTGAAGCAGCCTCCCTGCAATCAGCGGGCGGAAAAGTAGCAGTTTCCGGCAAGGATATTCAGGTCACTATTCCTCCCTACCGATTCACGGCAATGCCTGAAACCGACAACACTTACCCGATAGCGGTTACAGCGGAAGATTCGAAAGGAAATTTCTCCCGGCGTGAAGAAAGTATGGTGGTCGTGGAAAAACCCACATTAAGCCTCGCCGATTCAACGCTTTCTGTCGATCTGCAAATCCTGCTTGCTGATGGAAAATCAACCTCAACGCTGACCTATACCGCGCGAGATTCCAGCGGCAAGCCGATCCCCGGTATGACGTTAAAAACTCAGGCAAAAGGTTTGCAGGATTTCGCCTTAAGCGAATGGAAAGACAACGGTAACGGAACCTATACCCAAATAGTTACCGCCGGGAAGACGTCTGGCGCGTTATCGCTGATGCCGCAATTTAACGGCGATGATATCGCTAAGACGCCAGCGCTGATTGCTATCGTGGCGAATACAGCATCCCGCGCTGACTCCACGATTGAGACAGACCAGGATAATTACGTCGCGGGTAAGCCGATAGTCGTTAAAGTGACCCTGAGAGATGATAACGGCAACGGGGTTACCGGACGAAAAGAACTTCTCAAACAAACCGTTAAAGTTGACAACACGAAGGCTGATGCCGTTAGTGCCTGGACGGAAGAAAGTGAGGGAATTTACAAAGCAAGCTATACGGCCCATCTCATTGGCGACAAATTAACGGCCCAGCTGACGATGCCCGGCTGGCAAACCAAACATTCGGATGCGTTCAGTATTGCGGGTGATAAAGATACCGCCAAAATCGCTGCGATGCAGATCACCGCGAATAACGCAGTTGCCAGACGCGATCACAATACCGTCGCTGTGACGGTCAGGGATGTGCATCAAAATTTACTGCAGGGACAAAATGTTACCTTCACGGTCGTGAATGGTGCGGCGGTTTTTGCCGATCCAAATGGCGGTATTGTGACGACAGATAAAGACGGGATTGCCAGCGTTAACCTTGCCAGTGACCAGGCGGTAAACAGTCTTATCAAGGCCGAGACCAATGGCAGTAGTCAGTCTGTGGAAGTGAGCTTTATTACTGGCGATATCTCTCAGCTGACCTCCACCATCAAGACAGACGATGTGTCATACACCGCGGGTGGCAAGATAAAAGTGTCAGTTACCCTTATGGATGAGCAGAAAAACCTGGTGAAAGGGATGGCTTCGCTGCTGGCGGGTAGCGGTGTGGTCGAGGTGAGCGGTACAGATAAAAATGAAACGGGTAACTGGAGCGAAGAGTCTGACGGCGTTTATACCACCACCCGAACCGCGAAGATTGCTGGCGATCGCCATTACGCCACGCTGAAACTATCGACATGGAGTAGCGCGCAGCAATCCGATGCGTATGCCATCCGCGAAAGCGGAGCTGTGTTGGCTTATTCCTCCATCGTTACCGACAAAACGGCCTACACCGCAGGCGGTGCGATAAAAGTTACGGTAACACTCAAGGATAGCTATGAAAACCTGGTCGGGGGGCAGCGAGACGCTATCAACCAGGCTATCCAGCTGCCAAATACAAAAGCGGAAAGCATCGCCTGGAATGAAGATCAAAAAGGAATTTATACCGCAACGTATACCGCATTACTCCCTGGCACCGGTTTAAAAGCACAGCTACAGATGTCCGGCTGGGCGAGCGCTTTGACTTCAAATGATTACAGTATTAGTGGCGATGCCGCCAGCGCACAAATTGTCGCGATGCAAGTGACAACGGGTAACCCGGATGTGCTGGCGAATGGCAGCGATCGACATACGGTGAATGTCCGGGTGGAAGATCAGTTTGGCAATGTGCTGCCGGAGCAGACCGTCACCTTTACGGTGACGAAGGGGGCGGCTGTATTTGCCAATGCAGGGCAGAGCGCAGATATCAGGACGGATGCGCATGGCATGGCAGAGGTTGATCTGAGCAGTACCGTAGCGGATGCCAGCACTGTTGAGGCTAAGATCAATCAAAGCAGCGATAGTAAAACGGTGAACTTTGTTGCTGATGTTAGCACGGCGCAGGTCGCGGAGCTGGTGGTGACGCAGGACGGCTCAGCGGCAGACGGTTCGACGGCGAACACGCTGCAGGTGAGGGTGACCGATGCGTTCGGGAATACGCTTGCCGGGCAGACGGTCAGCGTGTTGGCAGGCAACGGTGCCACGACTGCTCCGACAGTCACTACGCAGCCGGATGGCACGGTGGAGATCAGTGTCACCAGCCAGACGGCCGGGATCAGTGCGGTCACTGCCAGTATCAACAACAGCACCCTGAGCCGGGACGTGACGTTTATTGCAGATGTCAGGACGGCGAAGATCGCTGATCTGGTGGCCATTAAGGACGGCTCAGTGGCTGACGGCGCAATGGCGAACACGCTGCGGGTGAAGATCACCGATGCATTCGGTAATACGCTTGCCGGGCAGACAGTCAGCGTGTTGGCGGACAACGGTGCCACGACTGCTCCGACGGTCACCACGCAGCCGGACGGCACGGTGGAAATCAGTGTCACCAGCCAGACCTCCGGAATCAGTGCGGTCACTGCAACCATCAACAACAGCACCGCGAGCCAGAACGTGATGTTTATCGCCGATGTCAGGACGGCGAAGATCGCTGATCTGGTGGTCACCCGGGATAACTCAGTGGCTGACGGCGCAATGGCGAACACGCTGCAAGTGAAGGTTACCGATGCTAACGGTAATACGCTTGCCGGGCAGACGGTCAGCGTGATGGCAGGCAACGGCGCAACGGTCGCCCCGACGGTCACCACGCAGCCGGACGGTACGGTGGAGATCTCTGTTACCAGCCAGACGGCGGGGATCAGTGCGGTCACAGCCAGCATCAACAACAGCAGCCTGAGCCGGGATGTGACGTTTATTGCGGATGTCAGGACGGCGAAGATCGCGGACCTGGTGGTCATTAAGGACGACTCAGTGGCAGACGGTGCAATGGCGAATATGCTGCGGGCGAGGGTCACCGATGCGTTCGGGAATGCGCTGAATGGGCAGACGGTCAGCGTGATGGCAGACAACAGCGCAACGGTGTCTCCGACTGTCATCACAGGGCAGGACGGCACGGTGGAAATCAGTGTCACCAGCCAGACGGCGGGCAGCAGTGCGGTCACCGCCAGTATCAACAGCAGCAGTCAGAGCCGGGACGTGACGTTTATCGCCGATGTCAGGACGGCGAAGATCGCTGATCTGGTGGTCACCCGGGATAACTCAGTGGCTGACGGCGCAATGGCGAACACGCTGCGGGTGAAGGTCACCGATGCGTTCGGTAATGCGCTTGCCGGGCAGACGGTCAGCGTGACGGCAGGCAACGGCGCAACGGTCGCTCCGACGGTCACCACAGGGCCGGACGGGACGGTGGAGATCAGTGTCACCAGCCAGACGGCGGGCACCAGTGTAGTCACCGCCAGCATTAACAACAGCAGCCAGAGCCGGAACGTGACGTTTATCGCCGATGTCAGGACGGCGCAGATCGCTGATCTGGTGGTCATTAAGGACGACTCAGTGGCAGACGGTGCAATGGCGAATATGCTGCGGGCGAGGGTCACCGATGCGTTCGGTAATGCGCTTGCCGGGCAGACGGTCAGCGTGATGGCAGACAACAGCGCAACGGTGTCTCCGACGGTCACTACAGAGCCGGACGGCACGGTGGAAATCAGTGTCACCAGCCAGACGGCAGGCACCAGTGCGGTCACCGCCAGTATCAACAGCAGTACCGCGAGCCGGAACGTGACGTTTGTTGCAGATGTCAGGACGGCGAAGATCGCTGATCTGGTGGTCATTAAGGACGGCTCAGTGGCTGACGGCGCAATGGCGAATATGCTGCTGGCGAGGGTCACCGATGCGTTCGGTAATGCGCTTGCCGGGCAGACGGTCAGCGTGATGGCGGATAACGGCGCTACGGTCGCTCCGACTGCCATCACAGGGCCGGACGGTACGGTGGAGATCAGTGTCACCAGTCAGACGGCGGGGATCAGTACAGTCACCGCAACCATCAACAGCAGCAGTCAGAGCCGGGATGTGACATTTATCGCCGATGCCAGCACGGCGCAGATCGCGGACCTGGTGGTCATTAAGGATGGTTCAGAGGCGGACGGTGCAATGGCGAATATGCTGCGGGTGAGGGTGACCGATGCGTTCGGTAATGCGCTTACCGGACAGACGGTCAGCGTGTTGGCAGGCAACGGTGCCACGACTGCTCCGACGGTCACCACGCAGCCGGACGGCACGGTGGAGATCAGTGTCACCAGCCAGACGGCGGGCACCAGTGCGGTCACCGCCAGCATCAACAACAGCAGCCTGAGCCGGGACGTGACGTTTATCGCCGATGTCAGGACGGCGCAGATTGCGGTGCTGGAAGTGACGCAGGATAACTCAGTGGCAGACGGTTCGACGGCGAACACGCTGCGGGTGAAGGTCACCGATGCGTTCGGTAATACGCTTGCCGGGCAGACGGTCAGCGTGTCGGCGGACAATGACGCAACGGTCGCTTCGACGGTGATTACAGAGCCGGACGGCACGGTGGAGATCTCTGTCACCAGTCAGACCGCCGGAGCCAGTACAGTCACCGCAACCATCAACAGCAGCAGTCAGAGCCGGGATGTGACATTTATCGCCGATGCCAGCACGGCGCAGATCGCGGACCTGGTGGTCATTAAGGATGGTTCAGAGGCGGACGGTTCGACGGAGAACACGCTGCGGGTGAAGGTCACCGATGCGTTCGGTAATGCGCTTGCCGGCCAGACGGTCAGCGTGACGGCAGACAATGGCGCAACGGTGTCTCCGACGGTCACCACGCAACCGGACGGTACGGTGGAGATCAGTGTCACCAGCCAGACGGCGGGAGTCAGTGCAGTCACCGCCAGCATCAACAACAGCAGCCAGAGCCGGGATGTGACGTTTATCGCGGATGTCAGGACGGCGAAGATCGCGGACCTGGTAGTCACCCGGGATAACTCAGTGGCAGACGGTGCAATGGCGAACACGCTGCGGGTGAGGGTCACAGATGCGTTCGGGAATACGCTTGCCGGGCAGACGGTCAGCGTGATGGCAGGCAACGGCGCAACGGTTGCCCCAACGGTGATTACAGAGCCGGACGGCACGGCGGAGATCAGTGTCACCAGCCAGACGGCGGGAGTCAGTGCAGTCACCGCCAGCATCAACAACAGCAGCCAGAGCCGGGATGTGACGTTTATCGCCGATGTCAGGACGGCGCAGATCGCTGATCTGGTGGTCATTAAGGACGGCTCAGTGGCAGACGGCGTAATGGCGAACACGCTGCGGGTGAGGGTGACGGATGCGTTCGGTAATGTGCTTGCCGGGCAGACGGTCAGCGTGATGGCGGACAACGGCGCAACGGTCACTCCGACGGTCACCACACAGCCGGACGGCACGGTGGAGATCTTTGTCACCAGTCAGACGGCGGGCACCAGTGCCGTCACTGCAACCATCAACAGCAGCAGCCAGAGCCGGGATGTGACGTTTATCGCCGATGTCAGGACGGCGCAGATAGCGAGTCTGGAGGTGACGCAGGATAACTCAGTGGCTGACGGCGCAATGGCGAACACGCTGCGGGTGAAGGTCACCGATGCGTTCGGTAATACGCTTGCCGGGCAGACGGTCAGCGTATTGGCAGACAACGGCGCAACGGTCGCTCCGACTGTCATCACAGGGCAGGACGGCACGGTGGAAATCAGTGTCACCAGCCAGACGGCAGGCACCAGTGCGGTCACCGCCAGTATCAACAGCAGTACCGCGAGCCGGAACGTGACGTTTGTTGCAGATGTCAGGACGGCGCAGATCGCGGATCTGGTGGTCATTAAGGACGGCTCAGTGGCTGACGGCGCAATGGCGAACACGCTGCGGGTGAGGGTGACGGATGCGTTCGGGAACACGCTAGCCGGGCAGACGGTCAGCGTGTTGGCGGACAACGGCGCAACGACAGCCCCGACGGTCATCACAGAGCCGGACGGGACGTTGGAGATCTCAGTCACCAGCCAGACGGCGGGAGTCAGTGCAGTCACTGCAACCATCAACAGCAGTACTCAGAGTCAGAACGTGACATTTATCGCCGATGTCAGGACGGCGAAGATCGCGGATCTGGTGGTCATTAAGGATGGTTCAGAGGCGGACGGTTCGACGGCGAACACGCTGCGGGCGAGGGTCACCGATGCGTTCGGTAATGCACTTGCCGGACAGACGGTCAGCGTGTTGGCGGACAACGGTGCAGCGGTCGCTCCGACGGTCACCACGCATCCGGACGGCACGGTGGAGATCTCTGTCACCAGTCAGACGGCGGGAGTCAGTACAGTCACTGCCAGCATCAACAGCAGCAGTCAGAGCCGGGATGTGACATTTATCGCCGATGCCAGCACGGCGCAGATCGCGGACCTGGTGGTCATTAAGGATGGTTCAGAGGCGGACGGTTCGACGGTGAACACGCTGCGGGCGAGGGTGACCGATGCATTCGGTAATACGCTGGGCGGACAGACGGTCAGCGTGTTGGCGGACAACGGTGCAACGGTTTCCCCGACGGTCACCACGCAGCCGGACGGTACGGTGGAGATCTCAGTCACCAGTCAGACGGCGGGAGTCAGTACAGTCACTGCCAGCATCAACAACAGCAGCCTGAGCCGGAACGTGACGTTTGTCGCCGATGTCAGGACGGCGAAGATAGCGGATCTGGTGGTTATTAAGGATGGTTCAGAGGCGGACGGTTCGACGGCGAACACGCTGCGGGCGAGGGTGACCGATGCGTTCGGTAATACGCTTGCCGGACAGACGGTCAGCGTGTTGGCAGGCAACGGTGCAACGACTGCCCCAACGGTGATTACAGAGCCGGACGGCACGGTGGAGATCTCTGTCACCAGCCAGACCGCCGGAACCAGTGCGGTCACTGCAACTATCAACAACAGCACCGCGAGCCAGAACGTGATGTTTATCGCCGATGTCAGGACGGCGAAGATCGCTGATTTGGTGGTCATTAAGGACGACTCAGTGGCAGACGGCGCAATGGCGAATATGCTGCGGGCGAGGGTGACCGATGCGTTCGGTAATGCGCTTGCCGGACAGACGGTCAGCGTGTTGGCAGGCAACGGTGCCACGACTGCTCCGACGGTCACCACGCAGCCGGACGGCACGGTGGAGATCTCTGTCACCAGCCAGACCGCCGGAACCAGTGCGGTCACTGCAACTATCAACAACAGCACCGCGAGCCAGAACGTGATGTTTATCGCCGATGTCAGGACGGCGAAGATCGCTGATTTGGTGGTCATTAAGGACGACTCAGTGGCAGACGGCGCAATGGCGAATATGCTGCGGGCGAGGGTCACCGATGCGTTCGGTAATGCGCTTGCCGGACAGACGGTCAGCGTGACGGCAGGCAACGGCGCAACGGTTGCTCCGACGGTGATTACAGAGCCGGATGGCACGGTGGAGATCAGTGTCACCAGCCAGACGGCGGGCACCAGTACAGTCACCGCCAGCATCAACAACAGCAGCCAGAGCCAGAATGTCACCTTTGTACCTGGTGATGCATCGCAGCTCACTTCAACCGTTGAAACAAATAAGTCGAACTATACGGTTGGAGAGACAATCACCATCACGGTAACGCTCCGGGATGCGTTCGATAATCTGGTAACCGGTGCAGCTTCACAGTTAGCCGCTGATGGTGTGCTGACGGTGGCTGGCACTGACCCGTCAGAAACGGGAAGCTGGGTTGAATCAGGTGGCGTGTATACCACAACCCGAATGGCGACGATTGCCAGTACCAATCAGCACGCCAACCTGCAATTGCAGACGTGGAGTGATGGCGTAACGTCAGATCGCTATGACATACAGTCCGGTTCTCCGGCGCAAGCCACATCAACTATCGCTACGGATAAAAACGCCTACACCGCTGGTGACACTATAACCGTCGCTGTGACGCTGAAAGACGCGCACGGTAACCTGGTTGAAGGGGGCGAGTCCTTATTGTCTGGTGATAACGTAACAGTAGAAGGAGCCGTACGTTCAGGAGGATGGTCTGAAACTGCCGGTGTTTATACTGCTACATGGTCGGCGCAAATGGCGGGAGACTCTCACCACGCGACGCTGAAGTTGTCTGAATGGGGCAGCAGTAAACAATCAGAGAGTTATTCCATCCACAGCGGTGCTCCGGTGCAGGCAAATTCTGCTATCAGGACAGATAAATTGGCATATATCGCTGGGGAGCCATTAACCGTCACAATAACGTTGCGGGATGAGTTTGATAACCCTGCTTTAGGGCTGACATCAGAAGTCATCGAGTCTTATATCGATAATTTCGCGGTAGGTGGCGCAACTCCCGATTCTCTGCAGTGGGTCGAGCAGAATAATGGTGAATATACCATTGTCTGGACAGCATGGGTTGCCGAGGAAAATCTGGTTGCCAGTCTGAAATTAAAAACATGGGGAACGGAGATTAAGTCCTCATTATACGGGATACAACCAGGTGCGGCGGCAAAATCTCAATCCACGATAGTCACGGACAAAACGAAATATATCGCTGGGGATAGCATAACGGTGACCGTTGTTCTTAAAGATGCCCAGGGTAACTTTATTACTGATGGTGTCGTTCAGCTTAATGAGGAAAACGTACAAGTCAGGAACGCTGATTCTATTCAAGGCAATAATTGGATATACAATGGCAATGGGCAATATCAAAGACAGTATATGGCACATTTTGCGGAAGCGAATTTGAATGCGCAACTGAAGATGGCGGGTTGGGTCGATGCCAATTATTCAAAAAGCTACACTATTAACAGAGGTGAAGTAAGTAAGTTTCGTTCACAGCTTCGTATACACGAAGTTTTAGTGGTAGCTGGGGCGGATATACCTGTCAGTGTTTTATTATCTGATGAATTTGGTAATCCTGTGAATGACGGTCTGGATTTGCTGACAGATGATGCAGTGTACTTACAAAATGTGGAAAAGAAACATTGGTCCAGTTGGACATTTGTAGGTGATGGCAGATATGAGCGTACCTATATGGCCTACAAAGAAGGAGAAAACTTAAACTCATATCTACATATTAATGGTTGGTATGTAGACGGGCAACCGTCTTATACCATCCTTCCTTTTGTGGAAGTCGAGTCGCTGAGTGTTAATGGTGCAAAATTCAGGGCGGCAGATGGTTTTCCAAAAACAGGGTTTGATGGTGCTAAATTTACACTGATATTAACCCACAATATGAAAAACACGGATTATAATTGGACCAGCGGTATACAGGGTATTCAGGTCGATAGTAATGGTATGGTGACTTTAGAATATATTCTAAAGAACGAAATTACTATTACAGGAACGCCGAAAAGCAATAAAGGGAATAAAGTCACATATAGATTCTCACTGCAGAAATGGTTTTTACCCCAAGGGGATTTTCAGGAAGCATGGAGTGTAATTAATTCATATTGTAGTGATAGGGGCTATAGATTACCGTCTAGTACGGATATAGTGGGGAGTGCAACTAGCGGTGCTGTCCCGCGAAAAGTAGGTTCGTTATGGGGTGAATATGGTAATCTGACTTCTTATGACGGAATATTTCGCTCTGAACATTATTGGCTCGACAGCGGTATGATATTTTATCCAGGAGATGGTCATCTCTCGATAGCGTCACGTTCATCCGCATTGTGTTTGCAAGAGTTCTGATGTTACTTATATTTTTGCCCTGCATATGCAGGGCAATTTATCTTAGTTCTTACGCAGAAGTACGCATCACACCGATAGTATTAAATTCATTTTTTACACTGAGCAAACGGGGGTCATGAAGCAAAACATTTGACCATAAATCATTGTCTTTAATTAATTGTTGCCAGCGCTTTTCATATTCTTTTTTACCATACACAGTGTAAATCAACGGCAAAATAACACCATTGATTTTGTTGGTGTTAATATTTGCCAGTAACTTCATAATGTCATTTTTTATAGATGCGCCATAGATCAGAAATTTCGTATAAAGCGAGTTAACACAGGTGTAATCAAGACCATGTTCAGGCTCAAGTTTAAGCAATAAACTTTTGGCTTTGTCATTATGTCCTTTCAGTGCCATGAACATAGCCAGAATAGAGGTAATAATTGGATTATTACAGGTGTTTTGACTGTTAAGATTTAATGCAAAAGATATCGCGTTATCGAGGGGGGATGTGTAATAAAGTATAATTAATTTAAGAATGCTTATACCCATTTTATTGGGTTCAAGAGCAATACTTTTTTCTATTAGATTAAATGCTCTTGCAAGATCACCGTTCAAAAAACATAGCAGAGACTGATAATAATAAACGTCTGGCGAATTAGGTTTGAGTAAATGTGCTTGCTTAAATAGCACATTAGACACTGAATGTTCATCTTTTAGCCCACTGATTAAACCCAGTAAACCCAATGCCTGAGAATTTGAAGGGTTAATTTCAAGAGCCTTTTCAATGGAGGTTACTGCCGTAGTTATTGCTTGTTTTTGTTCACTGAGTCCAAGGAGGGCTAATGATATATGGCATTCCGCCAGGCAACAGTAGGGCAAGGTATTTTGCGGTTGCGTACTCACACAATCTCTAAATATTACTAATGCTCGTTTCAAACTCTCTGGTGTATAACGATACATTTCCATTCTGCCATTCATATACATAACAGCAGAATCCAGAGATGGCATTTGTTGTGTATTAATAGATTTAAAATTAATGTTGGGTATTTTTTCAATAAGAATATTAATTACTTGTGATAATAATACGGAAAGAGGATTATCGGGGTGGAAATCAATACTTTGATGATCAATCAATTTATGTGTTCTGGCATGAATTAACTCAATAAATAAACGCCAGTTTTTACCATAGTGAACGACCTGACCCATAATATAATATTCTGGACCTGTTTTATTGATAAACTGATGGATAGTGGAGAAATCACTGGCCTCATTTGTTACCGAAGCGGGTAAAATATCTAAACCACAAAAAGCATATTTTGAAAGGCCCTGGACAAGTTCGTAATGGAGTTTTAGAACATTGATCGAACCTTCGGTACGAAAGGGAAAAACGGCAAGAGTGGTGGTCGACTTTACCGGTTCATTATCGGTCACAATCACAATAGGTACAGTAAAACGGTATCCACGACCATAGACCGTTTCGATATACTTACACTGTTTATTCTCATGCAAAAGTTTGCGCAATGCATAAATACATCGTGTTAGAGATTCATCACTGGCAACACTCGCGCTCCAGACCTTATCGATAATCTCTTCTTTGCTAACAATTTCACCGTCAGCATTAAGTAATAGAATGATAACGCCAAGTTCTTTCGGTGGAATATGATATTCTTTGTTTTTGAATAATAATATTCCATTGTTTTTTAATACAAAGTCGCCAAATATATATTGTTGTGTATTATTTTTTCCATGTTGCAGTTGCATAGAACGCTCCTTCCGTTTTCTCTATTCATAGTATTAATTTGATCAATATAAAATAAAGTATTGGCAGAATTGCTCTATCAAAAAACGCTCATTTTGTAAGATTGTGATGAAAAAATGAATGAAAGGTGATGCTTAATAATATGAAACGCTGGTCCCATTTTTCGGGACCAGATAGTGGGCGATAATTGTGGGTGTTACTTAATCAGAAACGTAAATAATCTTTCGCTGAATCAAACAACGCAGTAATGGTTGAAGATAATAATTTGATAATTGTATCGTAGGTGGAGTTGGCTGTACTGTATTTAGTCGTGATAACCTGCACGTCGGTTTTCATGTTTTCTGCCTGGCCGTTATAACCCGCCAGCCATGCCTGGTATTCAGCTGTGCTTATTTCGTAGCCGGTGAATTCTTTAGATATATTTTTTTCCTTCCCTTTATCGTCCCTGTGTACCATTGAGTCTGAAGACTGACTCATACTGTCAATAATCTGAGGGTTGGGAATAATAACATACAGACCGCTACCTTGCGGTTCAACTTCGACAATCGGAGAAGGTGTGCGGTGTTTGGGATCGGGTGGAATTACCGGAAGTCCTAAAGCGGCGCACCATTTTTCTGCTTCTTCCAGTGGAACACCAATTTTGTCAGCTGGTGCCGGAGGGTATAAAACATAGTCTGGATTGTAATGATAGTGGAAATCACCATTAGGATATTTATCGATATAATAAAAATGCATCAAGGCCTTTTGAAATGCATTGACATCAAAAACTATCGCATCACCTTTTTTATTAGAGTGAGTCCACTTTCCCATATTGCTTTGGATATGTTCACTGAAGTCCTGCCAGTATGCGCTCATTATCTCAACGCTATTTGCATAGATTTCGAGGTAGTCGCTACCGAGCACACTCATCAAATCAGCAATATCACTGCATATATATTTATCACTTTTAAATTCGCTTGAACTACTGGCCGTTAAAGTACTGCTGGTTGCTGAACTTCTCACTTCAGGTGCAGAACTCTCTAAAGAAGCGATAGCGTGAGTTAAGGTTCCTTTGGTCGTTGCCATTGCAATTGACCCGGTTGTGTTGTGAGCAACGTTAGCCAGGGTTTTTCTCACAGAGTTATGCAGGGTCAATATTTTAGCGGGATCCTTTAATTTTCCGTCAATAGTATTAACATTTTCTGTAAGCTGCAGAACGTTTTTTATCAGCGAATAACTTTCGTGTAAGAGCGCAGATCCTTTCTCTGACAGGTTCTCAGTCGGGAAATTTCTGAGCATGTTTTTAACGAAGTTGAGTTGTATGTCATGCTGGCATTTCCAGTCTTCATTTCGCGGGCTACGTTCACTGACTAAAGTTGATAGTTTTTCAACATCTTTCTTGAGCATAGCGCCAATATTATTATCTTTACTGGCGCTGTTATGCAAATTACCCTCGCTTTTGCTGTTTCCCAGTTGATGAGGCTCCTCACTTTGCGAGGATGCCTCTTTAAGAGGAATGTTTGCATTCTGCTGACGTAGAATATCTATATTTAAATTATTATCTTTATTAATCATGTGTCATTCCTCCTTAAATATAAGGAACTATTATTGCAATAATTTATGAGCGAATGCCTTGAACGATAGCACTATCAGTATCAATAATGGTTTGTATTATTTGCTGTAATAAATTGAGTGCCTGATCTCTTCCTTGAACATCACGATTAATTTGATCCAGATAGCTACTCATAACTGAATGCATAACATTTTTAGCTTGCTCAACAATGTCTTTTTCTGCATGAGTAGTACTTTCTAGAATTCTAAGTGATGCTTGAGTTGATTGATTAACAAGCTGTGAAAGTACATCTGCTTTACCTATAGTAAAATATTTATTATATCTTTTGTTATGTTTTATACTAATACGCTCGTTTTTATCTCTAATCTTTTCTTCCGTAGTTTCTTTTTCTTTATCGTAATATTTCAGAGTCTCTTCTTTTTGTTCTTCATCAAGTGTTGTATCTTTCGTTGTTGTTTTTATTTCTTCATCTATTTGCTTGAGATAAGCTTGTTGATCTTGAACTTCCCTTTTTAATCCTCGCTGTGTTTTATCATCAGTTCCACTGATAGTGTGCTTCTGATCAGGTGTAAGGGTTTGCATCTTTTCGGGAGGGCTTCTAAAATTTGCTACAACAGATGCTGCAGCTCCGGCTGCGCCAACTGTTGACCCGGCTAGAACACCAGCCGAACTTGCCATTGTAGCGTGTACGGTTTCTGTTTTCTGATACTGGACAAGTTGTTCAAAAACGTTGCTCATAATAGCCTCAGACATAGCAGAGGCTTTATACATTGATGTGAATACCCTTAAAAATTCCTCCATAACAGCCTGTTGTCGCATGGTCAAATTATCTAGCATATCAAGGATATTATATTTAGATATTTTAATAGAACTCTGTTCTGCAGAACTGCTTGATTGACTGGATGAAATTGTAGCTTGGTCAAGGTCACCCCTCAAATTATCTAGCGTACTCCTTGAGTAATTAAGATTATCCAATAGTTTTATTCTTAGTTCCGGACAGACTTCTCTGTCTGTATTTTTTAATATTATAAACTGAGAGCTTATGTCATGATTAATATCTTTAAGGTTATAGTATCGCACAATTTTATTATCATTTGGTATGTTGTTTTTTTTACTATAATCTCTATCAAAGATTGTTTTATCAAGACTGTTAATATTAGATGTGCTGGACGCATTTTTAATTTCATAGGTGGCCATGTTAAAACCCTCTTATACGATAGAATGGGAAGCAAATTTTAAGGCTTCAGTTCGGTGTTGTAATACTCTTACCATCTGGCTTACCTCTTGTTCGACGGTTTTATCCACCCTTTGCAATACTGAAAGCATTTGTTCACGCGTTTTTGATAGATTACTCATGTCCTGTTGTAAAATTGCCATGTCGGCAGAGTTACCAGCAACAAAACAATTCATCGTCGATGTTGCTATTGCACAGATAAGTAAGCCAATTTTCTCCAGGCCATTACTTATTTTGGCAATCAACTTCAACACTACGGCTGATGTTTGTAGCACGCTGCATACGCTGTCTAATACCTTTATAATATTTTTTGAAACTGAATTAATAATTGATTCAATGGTTGATTTTATAGTGCTTGTTATTTCTTTGGTGACTTCTTCGGCGGCTGTTTTTGATAATGCAGAAACAACGGCCCCTATTGCTACAGAACATATTACAGCTGCACCAATCATTACTGTCGCCATGACAATAGAAGCGGCTGCACTTGCGTAAATACTTTTAACCAGTTCAATCGTATCTTGATCGACACCAATAACGTCCAGAAGCGCGGTGATTGCGAGCAGAGTGGGATCAACTGTTTTAATCGCAGCCGAAAGACCTTCTACAACTTTCCCTAAAATCCAGCCGGTAGCCGTGGTGCCCAGAGCGATTTGACAAGTGATATCTACACCTAATACTACTGCGCCCGCTATTCCTCCAATAAGTGCCAATGCACCCGCAATACTTGAACCACCACTTGGAACTGCAGCAAGAAGACCAACAACAATTAAGATTGCGCTCATGGCAATGGTAGCTACTGTTACACAGTCATTAATGATTTTTAAAACTTTAGTCGTGGTAGTATATTTACGCGCTGTTTCATTGAGTTTATTTTCCCTTACATGGTTAATCTCTTTCATTACCTCAGATTGATTTTTAATAGATTCGCAATTGGTATCACCAATAACTTCCATTACTGAGGTAATCAAAAGGATAAATGTGGCTGTCGCGTTTCTGTTTTTCTGGTTTTCCTGGGTCAGGCAAATATTGGTGGTGAAGTTATTAATCTGTTCTTGCTGTTGAATTTCATCAAAAATCTCCATACTTTGGCCGATCGCAGCATCAGCATCCATAATGGCTGTATTTAACGATTGCTCAGCTAACGATTTTTTTTGTAATGACAGCGTGAGTGTTTTTTCAGCCGCATTTTTTTGCGTCAGTACTTTATTATATTGCGGATCGCCAGGTTGCAGTTGCGACAGCTCTTGATTCAATGTATTGACTTTTTTCTCCAGCGATTGCACCTTTTTATCGGCCGCATTGTAATTATTGTTGGCCTGATGCATGATATCGTCAGCTTTTTGCGCAGAATCTAATGAGGATGCATAGGCGTCGCTTAATTCACGAAACTTATTATGTACCATTTCGTGTCGAAGCAGGGTGCTTTCAAGGTTATTATGCAATCGTGTTGTAATATCCTGATCGGCAATGCCTGTTAAATTACCCAAAATCATTGTCAGGCGGGCATCATTCGTCTTTGCTGTAGTGGCGTTGTCTGAATCTGAAACCTGTATTGCAGGCGGAGCAAGCATCGGTTTGTTTTCAAGACGAGCGCGAATATCGTTATCAAGGGATTTCGGGTTTTTATTAAGCCGCATGGGATCAACTTGCGTTTTGTTGCTGTCCTGCAGTCTTTTTTCCGCATCGCTATACTGTGTGCGCAATGTTTCGCTGATTTGTTCAAACGTGATCGTTTGTCCCGTAATCGGTGCCGACATAATTCACCTCCTTTTTAAGCTATCATCGGGTGTAATTAATTCTTTTTTATTTAACTCATGGCAGATGTTTATTCCCATCTAAAATGGCATCAACGGGAAAGTAAGTAATGTGTTTATTGTTATTCTTCTCATTTATTTTATCGCCATGGTTATTTTTTAAATCAACCGGGGCTTCCTCATGATATTTCCTGATTAACTCTTCAGGCGTAAAAGAAGAGTTTTTTCCGTTTATGTTCATTTTGCCGACTCACTCTGTTTGAACTTCCTCTTCGGTATTGGCTGTCAAGAGTTCAAGATAAGCAGTAGCCATCTCTTTAACTTTTTCATTTTGGCTGTAGGTTACGACTGTATTAAATAACTCCATGGCCATTTTAGTGTTTTTTAAGCCCATCTGGCATTGGCCCATATAATAAACCAAAGAGAAATCGTTATCGGGAGATAGCATTAAACAGATATGATACATGTCGAATGCCTTTTGATAATCTTTCTTCAACTGACAGACGGCGGCATATCCTTTTAAATAGTTATAATTTTGGAAATCATAAATACAGAGAAATTTAAAAAAGAGCTCAGCTTCGTCAAGTCTTCCTTTTTCATAAAAGTTATAAGCGTAAGCATAAACGCCTTCAAGGGTATCCGGAGTAATGCCATGCAGCTCTGCAAGTGTTGCTCCCATACCTAATGCACGTTCGAACTTACTGGCAATTTCTTTATTTTCTTCTAAATCCAGATTTGCGCTTTCCATCTCTACTCTCTCCTTTCGAACATTCTTTGTTCAGACTTCACCATTTTTTAGAGGGGGGTGATATCAAAATTCGCTCATTTTTATGCCCATCCGTTGGGCTTCCTTTTCTGCATTAAAAACAAGTATTGTTTCAATGAGATAAGATTTTCTATGTGATGAAATGAAAACAATGTAGAGGGAAATTCCTCCACAATCCTGATGAACGGGTGCAATTTTGATTGGAATTTGAAAAAGCAGGTGATTTACTGATGTGCGAGCGTACGTCAGCGGCTGCTGGCCTGAGCGCGGAGGTGTGCGAAATTCACATATCCGGGCATTCCACCTTACCCAGCGCTTCCCAGTAGTTATTCTGATTATTACGCTCCATCGCCACAATAGCTTCGCGGATATGTTGTTTGTTACTCTCATCAGACAACATTAATTTTTCCCACGCTTCGTCTGATAATGACGCCTGTGGCGTGCAAATTTTACGTAAATCTTGCAATACCGTGGTTTTCTCTTTTGCCGACTGTAGCGAGCTGAATGGCGACTCGGCCTGAGAAATGGCTGGAAAAGTCAGGAATACGGTAATCATGAGTAGCATCGTTGGCTTCATAGCTGCAACCTTCTGCAAATGTGCATCGAATGAAGCATAAGTGTAGTTTGCTTTTACCGCTCTCATCATGCTGTACGAAAGGTGTTTGCGTGGTCAGTAAGAAGTGCCAGTTTTTTATACCTTTTTCTTCTATTCGATAGCTTTTCGTTTTTTAAAGCGTAGTGATCTTGCCATTATAGTCAGTTAATGATTAAAAAAAGGATAAAAAATGAAACTGACAACACATCATCTACGGGCGGGGGCCGCATTATTGCTGGCAGGAATTCTGCTGGCAGGTTGCGACCAGCGTAGCAGCGATGCAAAACACATTAAAGTTGGCGTTATAAATGGCGCAGAACAAGATGTCGCGGAAGTCGCTAAAAAGGTGGCAAAAGAGAAATATGGCCTCGATGTTGAACTGGTAGGATTTAGCGGTTCGTTGCTACCGAACGATGCGACAAATCATGGCGAGCTTGATGCGAACGTCTTCCAGCATCGCCCCTTTCTTGAACAAGATAATCAGGCGCATGGTTATAAACTGGTAGCGGTGGGAAATACGTTTGTCTTCCCCATGGCGGGTTATTCCAAAAAAATCAAAACTGTGGCGCAAATAAAAGAAGGCGCGACAGTGGCGATCCCCAACGACCCGACCAACCTTGGTCGCGCGCTTTTACTGTTGCAAAAAGAGAAGCTAATTACTCTGAAAGAGGGAAAAGGGTTACTACCTACCGCGCTGGATATAACCGAGAATCCTCGTCATTTGCAGATTATGGAACTCGAGGGGGCGCAGCTCCCGCGCGTACTGGATGATCCCAAAGTTGATGTGGCGATTATCAGCACCACTTACATTCAGCAGACCAGGCTTTCTCCGGTGCACGACAGCGTATTTATTGAAGATAAAAATTCGCCGTATGTGAATATTCTGGTGGCACGGGAAGATAATAAGAATGCAGAAAACGTGAAGGAATTTCTGCAATCTTATCAATCGCCCGAAGTCGCTAAAGCGGCAGAAACCATTTTTAACGGTGGCGCGGTGCCTGGCTGGTAATTCTCACTCATCCCGCGCCGGACGATTTATTTTTCTGGCGCGGCGACGGGAATCCATTGAAATCAAAATCACTGATGACAGAATCAGAAGCGTTCCCAGCCAGTCCGGTAATGTGAATGTGATCCCCAGCAACAGCAAAGAGAGCAGCGCGCTACTTAATGGTTCTGCACAGCTCAAAATGCTGGCTTTTGGCCCGCCAATTAATTGTGCTCCTTTCAGGTACAGACTAAATGTCAGGGACGTACCAATGACCACCAAATAAAAAAACGCCAGAATCAAACTGCCGTTAACGACAAAGTTTGTCCCTTGTCTGGCATAAAAAGGCAACAGAATCAGACCGCCGATCAGCATACTCCAGCCGACGACCGGTAACGTGCCATAGCGGGCAATCAGCGTTGAGGGATAGGTGGTATAGAATGCCGCAGCAAATGCCGAGGCAATGCCCCAGAATAACGCGGCCGGAGAGATCGATAATGACGTCGGATTACCGTGTGTCACCAATAAAAAAGTCCCGATCAGCGATGTCAAAATAGCGCAGAAAACCAGAATGCCCGGGCGCGATTTACGCACCAGTGAGAACCAGGCGACGATAATCGTCGGTGAGAGGAATTGCAGCACCGTTGCCGTGGCTGCGTTCGATTTTTCGATGGTTAGCAAAAAAGTGAGCTGTACGGTTAGCGCGCCAACCACGGAAAAAATCAGCAGACTAATGGCATCTTTGTGATTGTTAATAATAGAAAAGATTTTATCGCCATGAACAAATGACAGCGTCAGCAGAATCAAACCGGCGAATATCAAACGCGTCATAGTCAAAAACTGCGACGACATCTGGCTTTGCTCCATGATGTATTGCGCGCAGACCCCTGAACTTCCCCACAACACGGCGGCAATCAGAACGTTCAGCATCCCCTTTCTGGTGGAACCCATTTTTCCCTCTGCATACTGTTTTGTCGTTTATGTATGCAGGCATGATAGCAAAAATGGCGAGGATGGCTCTGTTTGCGCCACGCCGATTTTTCTTAGCTCAGACTGGTGAGCTAAATATCTTTAATAAACAGCAGGCAAATCATCGCAATACCCAACATCCCTATCGCCAGCCAGAACAACGCGTGGTAGCTCCAGATTTCAACCATAATTCCGTCAACAGAGCCGGCGATAATCCAGCCGACGCGTGAAGTATTTGCATATAACGTTGTCGCAGAGCCTATTTTTTCAGGCATCAGGTCCTGAAAATAAAGCATGCCGATACCACAGAGAATACCAAGGAAGATGGCATTAAGAATTTGCAATTCCAGCTCAACTGCCGGAGTCGTCGCCATGAGTACGCTGGCGTAAAAACACATTCCACTCACGATAGCAATGAGCATTAATAGCCGCTTGCCAATACGTTTCATGTAATAGCCTGCGATTAACATCATCGGAATTTCCAGACCGGCAGCAATACCAATCATTTCTCCAGCCAGTTTATCGGTTAGATGCAGTTCATCAATAATAAATAGCGGCATATTTATCATGTAGAGATTATTCGCCGCCCACATCATTGAACAGACCACAAAAAGTAGCCGCGTATCCCGCTTCCTGTGGGTGGAGGGTAAAATTTCTACGGGTTGGGTAACGACAGGAATATTTCTTTGTATTGATGGCAAAAACAACCAGACTATCAGTCCGCAAACAACAAATGCGATGGCAGCGGTGAGATACATCACTTTAAAACTAAATCCCATTGCCAGTTCATAAGCGAGCGGTGGCCCGATAACCCAGGCAAGCGAGATCTGAGCACGTAAAAATGTACTGAACATTACCGTCTCACGGCCTGTTCTGTCGGCGTGTTCACGGGCGAGGGCGAACATTTGCGGGTTTGCGGTGGAAGCAAAACTACTCAGAAGTACGCCCGTTGAGAGCAGAATGAAGTAGTTGCGATTCCACGCAAAAAGCGTGCAGGCCAGCACTCCAAATAAGCAACATAGCAGAATTAGTAATTTACGGTCGCCTTGTTTATCGGAGTGCCTTGCCAGAAATTGACTGACCAGAATTCCCATAATAGCGCTACCGGTGAAGAAAAAACCTACCATTATAGGACGGGCTTTTAGTTCATCTGCGAGGAATATACTTAGGGTGGGAGTCTGGAGAGCGCCCGCAATACCCGTCAGAAAGGCGACAAGTAAAAATGCCGCGGCAGTGAGATCAAGTATTTTTGATGGAGTGGTAGCCGTTTTTTGCATTCTTCTGAATCACCGGGCGACAAAATATAACTGAGTTACAAATAAGTACCAGTCGAATGAGTATTGTATTAAGAATTTTTGAGTATCGCTGATACAACCAGAAAGCAATGCTAGCGCAATATTATAGGGCCAGCAATTGAGATTATTAGCAAAAGCATGTTAAGAATTAATCACCGAATTTATATATTAATTATAGTAAGGCAATGAGCTATTTTTGATAGTAAAAATAAAACAAGTTGATTTGATATATTAAATGAAAAAATTAATCTTGATGACAGTCTGATTATTGGTGAAGTTTACAGGTCAGTTTTTTTCGCCAGCTGTTAAAGGAATAGAATAGTCGTATAAAAAAGGGTGTTATGGAGCGTGTAAAACAATATCTTCACCTTAATGGCGATACAGTTGGCTGAGAGTCAGCAGGGGGCAAATCACCTGCAATTAAACACGGCGCATGCTGGTGCGAATATCGCGGATGCGTTCGAGGACAGAAGAACCGACAGGCGGATTCTTCAGTCGCTCATCGTCCATCATAAAACCTTTGATCAGGTATTCCTGAAGCCGATTGAATATTGAGCAGTAGAAAATCTCTGGATTGACAGTATTACAAGGGGTTGGAGAACGTATGAAGAGGCATTTTGGCGGAAGATCACAGGAGTCGAACCTGCCCGGGACCGCTGGCGG
>OKAS01000020.1_pt1 | contig 102755 bp, 81 predicted proteins | sample 1611561 | NCBI WGS metagenome assembly OKAS01 (sample SAMN04436752, study PRJEB24849) | human gut metagenome | biome: human gut; feature: NICU; material: stool | host: Homo sapiens | place: USA: Saint Louis, MO | collected 2011-01-17 | reverse complement strand
AACCCTCTGTAGTAACAGAGGGTTTTGTTCATTCATAGTGCAGGGATCAAAATCACTCCCACTCAATGGTAGCTGGCGGCTTGCCGCTGATGTCATACACCACGCGGGAAATACCGTTCACTTCATTGATAATGCGGTTGGATACGCGACCGAGGAAATCGTACGGCAGATGCGCCCAGTGTGCGGTCATAAAGTCGATGGTTTCGACAGCACGCAGAGAGACAACCCAGTCATACTTACGACCATCGCCCATTACGCCAACGGAACGTACCGGCAGGAAGACGGTGAATGCCTGGCTGACTTTGTCGTACAGGTCCGCTTTACGCAGTTCTTCAATGAAGATGGCGTCAGCACGGCGCAGCAGGTCGCAGTACTCTTTCTTCACTTCGCCCAGTACACGAACGCCGAGGCCTGGTCCCGGGAACGGGTGACGGTACAGCATGTCGTACGGCAGGCCCAGCTCCAGACCAATCTTACGCACTTCGTCTTTGAACAGCTCTTTCAGCGGTTCAACCAGCCCCATCTTCATCTCTTTCGGCAGGCCGCCCACGTTGTGGTGAGATTTGATGACGTGTGCTTTACCGGTTGCAGATGCGGCAGATTCAATAACGTCAGGGTAGATAGTGCCCTGCGCCAGCCACTTCACGTCTTCCAGTTTCAGTGCTTCTTCATCGAATACTTCAACGAAAACGCGCCCGATGATTTTACGTTTTGCTTCCGGATCGTTTTCGCCGGCCAACGCTGACAGGAAGCGAGCTTCTGCCGGAACGTGAACAATGTTCAGACCAAAGTGATCGCCAAACATATCCAGAACCTGCTCTGCTTCGTTGAGACGCAGCAGGCCGTTGTCGACGAATACGCAAGTCAGGTTTTTACCGATAGCGCGGTGCAGCAGCATTGCAGTTACGGAGGAATCCACGCCACCAGAAAGGCCGAGGATGACTTTATCGTCGCCCACCTGCTCGCGGATGCGAGCTACGGCGTCGTCGATAATTTTCGCCGGCGTCCACAGGGCTTCACACTGGCAGATATCACGCACAAAACGCTCCAGCATGCGCATACCCTGGCGGGTGTGAGTCACTTCCGGGTGGAACTGTACGCCATAGAAGCGTTTTTCTTCGTTAGCCATAATGGCAAACGGGCAGCTTTCGGTGCTGGCTACGGTGACGAAGTCGGACGGGATAGCGGTAACTTTATCGCCGTGGCTCATCCAGACATCGAGCAGCGGTTTACCGTCTGCGGTCAGCGCATCTTCGATACCGCGAACCAGTGCGCTGTCGTTTACGACTTCAACCTGCGCGTAGCCAAATTCACGTTCGTTAGAGGCTTCAACGTGACCGCCCAACTGCATTGCCATGGTCTGCATGCCATAGCAAACGCCGAATACCGGTACGCCTGCTTCAAAAACATACTGCGGCGCACGCGGGCTGTTTTCTTCGGTGGTGCTTTCCGGGCCGCCGGAAAGAATAATGCCGCTTGGGTTGAAGTCACGAATTTGTGCTTCTGTCACATCCCACGCCCACAGTTCGCAGTAAACACCCAGTTCACGCACGCGGCGCGCAACCAGTTGAGTGTACTGAGAACCGAAGTCCAGAATGAGGATGCGATGCTTATGAATGTTTTCCGTCATTGACGCTTATTCCGAGGCAAGTGAAACAGATAATATAAATCGCCCGACATGAAGTCGGGCGAAGAGAATCAGGAGCCCAGACGGTAGTTCGGGGACTCTTTAGTAATGGTCACGTCGTGAACGTGGCTTTCCTGAATGCCCGCACCGCTGATACGTACAAACTCCGCTTTAGTACGCAGTTCGTCGATAGTACCACAGCCGGTCAGGCCCATACAGGAGCGCAGGCCGCCCATCTGCTGGTGAATGATCTCTTTCAGGCGACCTTTATAGGCCACGCGACCTTCGATACCTTCCGGCACCAGTTTGTCGGCAGCGTTGTCGCTCTGGAAGTAACGGTCAGAAGAACCTTTGGACATCGCGCCCAGGGAACCCATACCACGGTAAGATTTGTAAGAACGGCCCTGGTAGAGTTCAATTTCACCCGGAGATTCTTCAGTACCCGCCAGCATGGAACCCACCATTACCGCGCTTGCACCTGCGGCGATAGCTTTGGCGATATCGCCTGAGAAACGGATACCGCCGTCAGCGATAACCGGAATACCGGTGCCTTCCAGGGCTTCTACTGCATCAGCAACGGCGGTGATCTGCGGAACACCTACGCCAGTCACGATACGAGTCGTACAGATAGAGCCAGGGCCGATACCGACTTTAACCGCGCTGCAACCAGCTTCTGCCAGAGCGCGTGCCCCCGCAGCTGTTGCCACGTTGCCGCCGATGATTTGCAGATCCGGATATTTAGCACGAGTTTCACGGATACGCTGCAGAACGCCTTCAGAGTGACCGTGAGAGGAGTCGATCAGCAGAACGTCAACGCCTGCGGCAACCAGCGCGTCGACACGCTCTTCGTTACCAGCGCCAGCGCCAACCGCTGCACCAACACGCAGACGGCCTTGCTCGTCTTTACAGGCGTTCGGTTTACGTTCCGCTTTCTGGAAGTCTTTCACAGTGATCATGCCGATCAGGTGGAATTCGTCATCAACCACCAGCGCCTTTTCAACGCGTTTTTCGTGCATTTTTGCCAGCACCACTTCACGGGCTTCGCCTTCACGCACAGTTACCAGACGCTCTTTCGGCGTCATGTAAACGCTAACCGGTTGATTCAGATCGGTCACAAAACGCACGTCACGACCGGTGATGATGCCGACCAGTTCGTTTTCTTCGGTAACGACCGGGTAACCCGCAAAGCCGTTACGTTCAGTCAGTTCTTTCACTTCGCGCAGCGTCGTGGTTGGCAAAACAGTCTGCGGGTCAGTTACCACCCCAGATTCGTGTTTTTTCACACGGCGAACTTCTTCTGCCTGGCGTTCAATGGACATGTTTTTGTGGATAAAGCCGATACCGCCTTCCTGAGCCAGAGCAATAGCCAGGCGCGCTTCCGTTACGGTATCCATTGCTGCGGAAAGCATAGGGATATTCAGACGAATAGTTTTCGTCAGCTGGGTGCTGAGGTCAGCAGTATTCGGCAGAACGGTAGAATGAGCAGGAACGAGGAGAACGTCGTCAAACGTCAGAGCTTCTTTAGCGATACGTAGCATGGGCAATATCTCGACCAGAGTGGTTAATAAATATTGCCGCGGCATTATACAGAGCGTAACCGATTGCATCTACCCCTTTTTGCAAAAAATGCTTGCTATCCCCGGAGGGCGGGTTACTATCGACTGAATAACCTGCTGATTTAGAATTTGATCTCGCTCACATGTTACCTTCTCAATCCTCTGCAATTTTTACCGTTAGTCGCCTGAATCAAACGGTTCGTCTGCTGCTTGAGCATGAGATGGGACAGGTGTGGATCAGCGGCGAAATTTCTAATTTCACACAACCGGCTTCCGGTCACTGGTACTTTACGCTTAAAGACGATACCGCGCAGGTGCGCTGTGCGATGTTCCGTAACAGCAATCGACGGGTGACCTTTCGCCCACAGCATGGGCAACAGGTTTTAGTTCGCGCCAATATTACGCTCTACGAGCCGCGCGGTGACTACCAAATAATCGTCGAAAGTATGCAGCCTGCCGGTGAAGGGTTGCTGCAACAAAAGTACGAACAGCTTAAAGCGAAATTACAGGCTGAAGGTCTGTTCGATCAGCAATACAAAAAACCACTTCCTTCCCCTGCGCATTGCGTCGGTGTGATCACTTCAAAAACCGGTGCTGCGCTACATGATATTTTGCATGTGTTAAAACGTCGCGATCCTTCTCTGCCGGTGATCATCTACCCCACCGCCGTTCAGGGCGATGACGCGCCGGGGCAAATTGTTCGCGCCATTGAGCTGGCGAATCAGCGAAACGAGTGCGACGTGTTAATCGTCGGGCGCGGCGGCGGTTCGCTGGAAGATTTATGGAGTTTTAACGACGAACGCGTAGCGCGGGCGATTTTTGCCAGCCGCATTCCGGTAGTGAGTGCCGTCGGGCATGAAACCGATGTGACGATTGCCGATTTTGTCGCTGATTTGCGTGCGCCAACGCCCTCGGCCGCCGCTGAAGTAGTGAGCCGCAATCAGCAAGAGTTACTGCGCCAGGTGCAATCGGCCCGTCAACGGCTGGAGATGGCGATGGATTATTATCTCGCCAACCGCACGCGTCGTTTTACGCAGATCCATCATCGCTTGCAGCAACAGCATCCACAGCTCCGGCTGGCACGCCAGCAAACCATGCTTGAACGCCTGCAAAAACGGATGAGCTTTGCGCTGGAAAATCAGCTTAAGCGTGCCGGGCAACAGCAGCAGCGATTAACACAGAGGCTAAACCAGCAAAATCCGCAGCCGCGTATTCACCGCGCACAGACGCGAATTCAACAACTGGAATATCGCCTGGCAGAAACGTTGCGCGCGCAACTGAGCGCAACGCGAGAACGGTTTGGTAATGCAGTAACGCACCTGGAAGCAGTTAGCCCGCTTTCGACGCTGGCGCGTGGTTATAGCGTTACTACTGCTACTGACGGCAATGTACTGAAAAAAGTGAAGCAAGTTAAAGCGGGTGAAATGCTAACCACACGTCTGGAAGACGGCTGGATAGAAAGTGAAGTAAAAAACATCCAGCCGGTAAAAAAATCGCGTAAAAAGGTTCATTAAGCCAGCACGAATTCAACGCGTTTTTTCGATATCAAGCCATGCCCGTGCTGACAGAAGTAATCTACTGCACCGCAGGCTTTTAACACCTGCAACGGTTGATGGCAGTCTGGACAAAGGGCTTTCATTTCAATAAATTCCCCGCAGGATGGGCAACGCGCATGGCCGTTATCCTGATCAAGCACATGCTGACATTGTGGACAATGCAGTTCCATATGAATTCCTCCGGTAGCCATTCCCTCTACATTTATAGAGGGAATGGCAGATAAAATACTTACGGATAATTATTTATTTTTCTTGATGTGAAACACAAAAACAACGAAATATATTTGATTTTAAATAATTTTTTAACACCCACCTTTCCATTGGGTACACCCCTGTGTACACATAAAATTGACACTTTATCGATTTTTTGCTTGTTTTTTGCTCCATGCCAAAATCTCTGCGGCATCAAACATTACTCGCCTCTCACCCATTTTTACTGGCTTTGGAAAATCGGGTCTCATCTTCCATCGCTGTAATGTACTTTTGCTAACAGCAAGAAAATCGGCTACCTTTTGCACACTGACATATCCTTGGCTTGGAAAATCAGAGCTGGTGACATTATTCTCCCGTTCTATCCATGCCTCTTCATGAAAACCAGCCTTCTTTGAAGGTTTTTTAAGCGGTCTCTCCCGCGCTTTATCTTTTACAGAGTAAGACTCAATCCTGAGCTTTTTGTGTATCTTAAGAGAATGTTTTTTGGCTGGTGGCTCAGGCGTCGGCTCTGGTGGTAAATAGTAATAGTAAGCCCTCACTAAATCTTCTGGTTTCAGTACACCGTAACTCATTGTTTCCCGATCCGGGCGTAGTTCCAGCACCCCAAATCTAAGCAACTTGTCCATTTCTACGCTTGTTATTTCGAAGTGTTCTGATTGCTGCCTCCGAAGCTGGTAAGTTAACGCTTCTCTGGCTTCTTCAATATCATATTCGGGATGAGGAAAATGTGGCTTGCGAATCATCTATCTACCTGAACATCTACCCAAGCATTAATACAAAAACAAACAATATCATATACAATATAAATGGTAAGTAGCTACCTAATTATTGGAGTAAGGAATTACCTATGGATATGACCATGCAGGAATTACGGGCTGCTCTAAACCTCTCCCCCAACTATCCTGAAGAAAACCACTTTCTGGAGGATAATCTAACGGATGAAATCGATAATGAGGAAATTCGACAACATCTGGGAATAGATTCGGATTGGATGGAAGCAGTAGATACTAGTCAGATACTTTAAATCCAAGCCAACAAAACGCCATTAGGGGCGTTTTGTTGGCTTGGTGTGGATTTATACCATCTGCTAATTAGTTTCTGTGAGTTACTATTCTGATAAAAGTATAATGACCCATACCTGATCTAATAGTCAGTAAAAAATGAAGAGCGGATACATTATGTATTTAAAATGATCAGTTAGCTGCCAAATCTTGTGTAAAACTCGAACCCGCAAAGCTATCGATACCACAAATGCCATAGCGTGACACATGCAATCATTAAGAAATGTAAAGTGCTTCCAACAGGTGACTATGTGCATAATATTTTGTATTTATAAATAAAGACAACATCAAATAATAGAGTATACAATTCCCGAACTAGTGACTGGCAATGAGTCATTTTATTATTGAGTAAGGAGACCGCCTGAACGATCACCTTTATATTATATAGTTACACAATTTTATTTACAGACTTGTGCTGAGTGAAACAATAATTTTATTTCTGCAGTATACCCTATTGCAAAACTCTTCAAAATCAACATCTCTAAATGCAATCAAACAAACATCCGCATTACTTTTAGCAAGATATTTTTTCGCAGTAAACAACCCTAGACCGCTTCCGTTTTTGGATATTTTTTTTGCTTCAATACCAGAATATCCTTCCATGAATATTTTAATCTCTTCCTCAGGATGAAGGTACAAACTAACCATTGAGAACTCAATTTTAAGGCTGTAACTATCTCGTGAGATATTTACATCCAGTTGTGACCCAGGGCGTATATATTTGGTTATATTTTCAATAATATAGTATAGAGATATGTTGAATGTTTCATAATCAAGAAGTGCGGTTTCTTTAGTTTCGGATATTTTAACCCTAACATCATTATCGGTGAAATCAGGAAAGAAAACATAAAATATGCTCATTAGCACCCTATGAACTTCATGTCTTTCAATTTTGGTATCAATAGTGCCGTTAATAATGGAATTATATAGACTTATTTCATTTTTTACTTGGCTACAACGTTTTGCAATACGAACCAAAGATAGTCCTGCAGAGTATGGGTCACTATTGATACTATCAGTTATAAGTTCTTTCCAGGATACACCCTTCTGCCTATTTTTAATAGTATGCTCGTCAATTGTGAAGTATACCTCTTGAAGATTGCTTGCATTTAATGTTACTAAGTTATGAATCAGCCTATTAACATGAATTTGGACTTCATTTTCAGCAATCTCTTTCGCATTCGATATCTCTTGGGCTCGCGAGAGCAGCAATTCAGCTTCTCTTCTCATGAGCGATGAACTGGAAAGGTGCTCTTTACTGTCAGAAACGCAGAAGATTTCAAACTCGTTTTCGCCTTGAATTAACTGGGAGTTTAAGGCTCTATATTTATTTCCTTTTAGTTCAAAACGCTTACTATGCCCACATTCTACTTCCATTAGATGCAAATTATATTTAACTAGACCTTCAATTTTGTCTATGAATATTTTTTTGTTTTTAAACATCCTGTATTCAAACATTTCCTAATATCTCCAAAGAAAAATCTTCTATAATTTTTTCAAATTCATAGACAGTAGCATCTTTTTTCAATGTAGCGTCAACTTTTCTTATAGTTTCATTGAAGATGTTCCCAGACTGTTCCGCTGAATAAAGAATTATTTTTTTATCTTTATACTTCTCATCACTTTTAAATACAGATGCCAACCCCAAACCACCATCCCTACTGTAGCCAAGAGACTCACCAACACCTTGAATATCAACGAAGATAATATTTGCTTCCATTACTTCTTTTTGATTAAAACTTTCAAGCTCATTAATCAACTTAACGTTAGACCATCCTGACTTCTTTAAGATCTCAACGATTTTAAAATAATTATCATCAATAAATAATATTTTTACCTCTCGCTTTATAGACTCAAGTTTTCTAATGTCAAAAGCATCATTATTTGAGCCTGTTTTTGCTTGAGGAACTGACTCTTCATGAGCGTTAGGGAACGTCACATTGATTGTATTATTAATACTATTCTCAGAGTTGCTCGATGATGAATTTGAAATAGGAGAAACACTTACTTTGGCAGGGCTTTGTTTTTTTGCATCATCTCCAGTACGATCATCAAATAAAAAATGCTTTACTAGAAAACCAGTTGCAGCAAGCATTACTGGACCTAACACGGTAAAGAGTCCATTATTCCAAATTGGCCAGTCTAAAAAATCATTCATATTCCATTCTCAATTTGTAAAACTTTATTATCTTTCAGATAATTCTGAATTGCAACATTTTTGCTACATTGCTTACAAATAGCAATTTTGTTGAATTAATAAATTTTTTTTAGATCTCTCTGAGATCATACAAGTATAAGATCGGAGTAGAAATCAGTGCTGATAAGGCTAGGAATCGTTTAGTACATCCAATTTTAGCCACCTAAAATGCGTTCTAACGCGAGTATATGTCTACCTGCAACTCTCACACCACTTCACACCAAAAACCTCAAATATCGGCTCCTATTACGTTTTTTCGCTAGCTGGCATTTTTACGCGTCGAGAATAGGGAAAAAATCCCAAAAAACGCTTACAGTATTGACGTTACGTTGCAGGTATTCTGGCTTTCAGCATTACAATACCATTGTATATATTATTGTTTTTAATATTATTTTTTATTTATTGTCATAAGATCGCTTATTTTTTATACATCAATTTTTCTATAAGAGTGAATCCTAAATATTGATATTTCTATGGGGTTGCCCTTCATCAAAATTGCGTTTTTTTCTAAGACTTTTGATTTTTCATTGAGCTACGCGGATACGCCGCCTCTGGCGGCTTTCTCCCGCGACAGGTCTTAATCGTCGAATGCGAGTCGCCGCCTTTGACGGCTTTCTCGCTGCTGACGTTTGAGGAGATTATGTTGTGGTTTAATGACTATTTTTGATTAAAAAAAACACAAATGGTCGCAAAACTCTACTACTAATAGTAACTGCGCATCCTTCTTTCTCTGGATATGTTCAAGCGCGCTTTTCTCAGCACCAGCAACAGCGGTTTACTTCTTAACAATTCACAAAGCGTTATCGCCTTCGGTGAGTACTGTCTGGCTTGCAACGCCTCTCTACGCTCTACCTCTGCGGCTTTTCTGAGGGCTAGCGTTTGTAAGTTGTAGTATGTTTTATCGCTACATGTAACGATGATTGGTTTCACATGTGATCGTTCGGGTGAGTCAGCCAGTGTTCGCTGTATCCTGCGGCGCTGCGCTGGTCTTTTTGCTTTTGACACTTCAAGTTTCAACTGCGTACGCCGTACTTCAAAGTATCCTGCTGCTTCTGGGGTTATGATCTGCGATGCGTGCGTTGCCCAATTACTGGATGACGCCCATACGGACACTGATAACCAGTCGTACGGGCTTTTTTCTGCTCTGGCATTAAACTCCTTAAGTTTAGTTTTACCTTTTGTAAGATACGATAGGACTTCAAAGCTGTACACTAATCTAACATCTTGATTTTTAATTAAATTATGACGCCCCTCATATGGCTGGCGCTTTACCCACGCAACCAGCAGGTCTCTCGCTATGCTCTCATCTGGAACTTTCACAATCATGTGTAAATGTAGGGTATCCTGAAACGCCGCCCACTCAACACAATATATCCACGGAATACTGCGTCTCGTAAGCGAGCGTGTGAATGTGGTTATCGCCGTTTTCAAAGTCTCCGGCGTGATGCACTGTGCTGGGCGTAAGGTCAGCAAATATACGTTTCCACCTTGTGTAGCATCCAGATCGATAGAGAGTAGACGTCTTTTGAAGGCTCTAAGCCTGTCAATCGAAAAAGCCACTTTGCGCTTTCTGATGTGGCTGTTTGGGCTTGTTTTCTTTCTTTGCTTGTTTTGGTTGCGTGGTTTCATGTAAGCGTCAACAAATGCACCACGCTTGCGCACGATGTATTGTTCAGCGCGATCCCCGTGATATAATTTCATTGCGAATATGTTCCTAAAATTACCCGCCTGGCAGGGCGGGTTTTTTTATGTCTTACAGGTACTTTTCCCCAATTGCTCGCGTTATCTCTGAGAACGACGATTCAGACACGTCCCCTCTGATCCCCCTAAGTATTCGTAACGCAGACTCAACCTTGCGTAATATCTTCGTGTATCTTGCATTGGTGCGCCATATACAAAGCATTCCCGCTTTGTCGAGTCGGTATTTTACCAAATCCCTTTCAGGAATGTGATATGCACCATCCATGCGCTGTTCGACGGGGATACCCCAATCATTACGTAACAGTGTTAAAACACGGCTGCGCTCATGTCCACCAGCAGAAGATAAGTACCTATCAAATTGGGTTGGGGTGAGGCTATGACCATCTAACAGAATATCGCGGATCTGTGCGGTAGCTTGGTTTCGTGTCAATGCTTTCATCATTCGCCCCTTACAGAAACCGGGCTGCGAATTGGTCGAGATCTGCAACCAACCATACTCTGCGCTTTCTGCCGTTGATAGACTGGACGGTGCAAGTCGGAAAAGCTGGAATGTAACGCTTATATTGGTAAAAGCGTGATAGACAAACGCCAAGATATTGCGCGGATTCTCGCGCGGTAAGGTAATTTTCCATAATAACGATCCATGTTTATGTTTAGTTCACATTATGGGGCATCCTGCCCCATAAATACTGTACATAATTTTTTCAATTATCCCAAGTCTACAACCAAAAAATTTCCCGCGTAGCAATCCCTATCGTTCGCCCTTGTTCTGTTTCAATTTCATATACGCTAGCTCCACACAAGCTGTATCGCCACCATAATTTCGATCTCCGGCTAATTACAGTTACTATATTTTTTCATGGGGACGACGTTGTAATCTTCACCACTTTCCAGCGTAACCAGCAGTTCAGCCCACTGCTCCAATGCAGCTTTTCTCTCTTCAAAATAGTGGTGGCGATTATAAATACCTTCAACACCGGGTATTTTATGATTAAGACATCTTTCAGCTATTACAGGATCAATCCCCAATGCTGCCATCTGGGTACGCATCGTACGTCGTAAGTCATGAATGCTAAATGGCTCAACATCAGGCATCTCTTTTAATACTGAAGGCAAAACCATATTCAGCGTACTGCGACTAACGTGCGATGTAGTCCTCCCCCTCCTTGCCGGAATTAACCAGCGGCTATTACCAGCAAACAGACGGATTTCCTTGATCCATTCGATAACAGGATCAGCTAGCGGGATGTCTATCTCCTCACCATTTTTTGCTCGATCAGCAGGAAAATGCCAAACCTTTTCATCAAGATTAAACTCCGACCACTCGGCAGCGCATAATTCCATCTTGCGAACCCCTAGCGCGAGAATGATTTTAAACGTTAACTCATTCTCTCTGCTAATACCCCGCCCCTTACGCAGAGCTTTAAAAAACATTACTAGCTCCTCACGCGTAAGTGCTCGCTTACGCCCTTGCTCTTTCCCGCCTGCATCTTTTGAACTAAATGAAATCGCGGGGTTTACTTCAATCATCCCGCGTACAACAGCATAATCAAAAAGGCGCTTAAGCATTCTTAGCACGTCATTCGCAACGGTAGGAGAACCACGCTCTAATACATTCTGCAAAACATAGTCGATATGTTTCGGGCGTACATCCTCAATTTTCATTTTGCCGATAGATGCGACAATGTTTTTTTGTAAGCTACTGCGAAATAACTCCGGATGCTTGTAAGTGGGTTCTATCTGCCGCGAGTAATACTCAACAGCTAAATCTGATACTCGTTTTGCGTTCTTTTGCGCTTCAATCTTTTCCAATGCTTCAGCTTTTCGCTTCTGTTTCTCTCCTGCTACGTCATAACCAAGAGAAACACGGGCTGCCAGTTCTCTGGCGACCTCTCTTGCTTTTGCAAGAGAGAAATCAGTATACGAACCAATCAGCACAACTCGCGATTTTCCGCCTAACTTGTAACGAAAGCGCCAGTTAGGGAATTTGTCACTTTTCCTAAATCGAAGATAAAGCCCGTTTCCGTCTGCCTTACCTTCGAATCTCTCATCGGCTTTAATCCAAGCTTTGATTTGTAGGTCAGTTAATTTTGCCATTACGAACACCTGAATACGTTACATCGGGTACGCAAAGCCATCGTCACCGTGTACCCAATTTCTAACACCGTGTACCCAAACCGTAAGAACTTCTCTTTGGGTACACTTTTGTGTACACAATATCTTGCATCTTTATGAACTGTTATGACAACTAGTGATAATAAAAAAGCCCGCAATATGCGGGCTCATAAGGTTTTGTAGTGTTTAGTGAATCGTGATGATTCGTTATTTGCTTTTCTTGATATGCTTCATCAGGCGCTTACGCTTGCGCATCTGGGTTGGCGTCAGGGTATTACGCTTGTTCGCATACGGGTTTTCCCCTTCTTTGAACTGAATACGAATCGGCGATCCCATTACGTCCAGCGATTTGCGGAAGTAGTTCATCAGGTAACGCTTGTAGGAATCAGGCAGGTCTTTCACCTGGTTACCGTGAATCACCACAATCGGCGGGTTATAACCACCGGCGTGGGCATATTTCAGCTTAACACGACGACCGCGTACCAGCGGCGGTTGGTGATCTTCAACAGCCATCGTCATGATGCGCGTCAGCATAGAGGTCCCCACACGACGGGTGGAGCTGTCATACGCTTCACGTACTGATTCAAACAGGTTACCAACACCACTGCCGTGCAAGGCTGAGATAAAATGCACACGAGCAAAATCGATAAAGCCCAGACGGAAGTCCAGCGTTTCTTTCACCTGCTCTTTCACTTCCTGGCTCAGGCCATCCCACTTATTCACCACAATGACAAGTGAGCGCCCACTATTGAGAATAAAGCCCAGCAGGGAGAGATCCTGATCGGAAATACCTTCGCGCGCATCAATCACCAACATCACCACGTTGGCATCTTCAATGGCCTGCAACGTTTTGATTACCGAGAATTTCTCTACAGCATCGGTGATTTTGCCGCGTTTACGTACGCCTGCGGTGTCAATGAGCACATACTCACGTCCATCGCGCTCCATTGGAATGTAGATACTGTCACGCGTCGTGCCAGGCATGTCGTAAACAACAACGCGCTCTTCACCAAGAATACGGTTAGTGAGTGTAGACTTACCTACGTTCGGACGACCCACAATCGCCAGTTTGATCGGCAGACTTTGCGGGTCGAAGTCATCTTCCTCTTCTTCTTCGCCGTTTTCTTCTGCTTCAAATTGCGCCCAGTATTCAGCATCTTCGTCGACTTCTTCTTGCGGTGCGAGATCTTCCATCCACGGCAGCAGCACGTGCTCCAGCAGACTTAATACGCCACGACCGTGAGACGCGGCGATCGGGTAGATTTCCCCTAAACCAAGCGAGTAGAAATCAACCACTGCCTGATCGGGATCCAGACCGTCAGTTTTGTTTGCCACCAGGAAGGTCGGTTTTTCACGGGAGCGCAGATGTTTAGCAATCGCTTCATCCGCCGGCATCAGGCCCGCGCGCGCATCCACCATAAACAGTACGACGTCCGCTTCTTCAATCGCCAGCAGCGACTGTTCCGCCATGCGGGTTTCTACACCGTCTTCTGTGCCATCAATCCCGCCGGTATCAATGCAGATAAACTCACGGCCTTCAATTTCTGCACGACCGTACTTACGGTCACGAGTCAGACCCGGGAAATCCGCAACCAGCGCATCTCGGGTGCGAGTTAGACGGTTAAATAACGTGGATTTTCCTACGTTAGGGCGCCCGACAAGCGCGACCACAGGTACCATGTTTAAAGCCTCATTTTTATAAATCATCAGACAACGCACGCTATATTCGTGTCGTTGTTAAAAACAGGAAAACGGCCCCTGTCCAGGAGCCGTTTTCAAAGTGAACGACAGAGACGATTAACGTGTAATAGAGTACACGGTTCCGTCTTTTGCCTGGATCAGCAGTTTGCCGTCAGCGGCAACCGGTTCAGTCTGGAAACCGGAACTATCAACTTTTTGCTGGGCAACGAAACGACCATCTTCGACGTTAATCCAGTGCAGATAACCTTCACTGTCACCTACCACCAGGTTGCCATTATACAGCACCGGAGAAGTCAGCAGGCGATGCAACAGATCGCTTTGTGTCCACAGCGTAACGCCGCCATCAATGGTCAACGCCATCACCCGGTCATTTTGATCGACCAGATAGATGCGATTGCCGTCGACGATGAAATCATTCACCGAACCCAGTTCGCGTTTCCACATAATCTGACCACTGCGCAGATCAAGCGCCGTCAGGTTACCATTATAGGCCAGCGCGAAAACAACGCCGTTAACAACGACGGGAGTCGTGTCAACATCGCTCAGACGGTCAATTTCGGTAGAACCGGTCGCCTGGGAAATACGCTGCTGCCAAATCATCTGGCCCTGTTCCATCAGCACTGCGCTGACGCGACCATTATCGCCACCCACGACAGCCGCACCAAAAGCCGTTGCCGGCGCAGACTCGCCACGCAAAGAGAGCGAAGGCATATCGAGGTTAACTGTCCATTTGACAGCGCCGTCAGCTTCGTTCAGCGCTTGTAACTGACCGTTACTGGTGTGGATTAACACCAGACCGTCGCTGACCACCGGGCGAGAAAGAGCTTCACCCGCGACTTTAGTTTGCCATGCCACAGTACCATCGCTGGTATTCAGCGCGTAAACCTGCGCCTTTTCACTGCCAATGTAGACATGCCCGCCAGACACGGTCACGCCGCCAGAAAGTAATGCAGGCTCTTTAGAGAACCAGCCATCTTTCTCGGCCAGGCTGACAGACCAGATTTCTTTGCCATCATCCGCATTCAGCGCTTTTACTAAACCAGCGCGGTCCGCTGCATAGACAACGTTGTCCGCCAGTGCCGGATGAAGATTGGAATAGAAGTTGCCAATGCCGCTACCAACGGAAGTACTCCACGCCGTGGTCGGCGTAAACTGGTTTTCAACGGTCGGCAATGGGGACATCTTTACCACATCTTCTTCGCTGTTAAACAGCGAACAGCCGCTTAAAAGGGTAACGGAAAGCAGTCCTGGCAGCAGTAATTTACGCAATTGCATCGGGTCCCTCTCAGATGGACAAATTATTAATTTTCATCTGCATCATTTCGCTCAGTGCCGGGGTAACATCGCTTTTCACGCCTGCTTCCCATGCACTACGCGCACCTTGCTTATCACCTTTGCTCAGCAATGCTTCACCACGCAGGTCGGCAACAATGGCAGCCCACCCTTCACCTTTGATGGTATCAAGGGTTTTCAGCGCGGCATCAGCCTGCTTGAGCTGAACCTGAACGCGAGCAAGACGCAGATTTATCACGGCTTTGAGATTTTCATCGCTCGTGTCTGCCAGCCCCTGTTGTAACTGGGCGGCAGCTTTCTCTAGTTCATTTTTGTCAACAAATTGCTGCGCAAGTTCCAAAGAAGCCAGCGCACCATAAGTATTTTTATTTTCAGCAGCAAATTTTTCCGCCGCCGGGATGCTATCCGGTTTGCCTTCGCTCACTGCGGTAACCGCATTTTGATAGGCAAGAGAAGCGGAGCGTGCAGAATCAACCTGATGGCTGTTCCAGTAGCGCCAGCCAATTAGTGCGCCAACGCCCAAAATCACCCCAACAGCCAGTGCTTTGCCATTTTCAGCAAAAAAGCGTTTAACCGCTTCTACCTGGTCGTTTTCGTTCTCGTAAATTTCCACGCTGTCCTTCTCCTTCCTTAACCCAGTAACGTGCGCAAATGCGCGGCTACGCTATCCTGCGCAACTGCTGTTTGCTCACCAGAGCGCAAATCCTTCACTACTGCTGTGCCGTTAGCCACTTCAGACTCACCCAGCACCACAGCAACGCGGGCACCCCATTTATCAGCACGGGCAAACTGTTTCTTAAAGTTGCCGCCGCCGTGGTTGGTCATCAATTTCACGCCCGGTAATTCATCACGCAGACGCTCAGCTAATGCCATAGCCGCAGATTGTGTATCAGCACCTGAAGCCACCAGGTATATATCGACAACAGGATCGGCTTTAAATTCCGGATTAACGGCCTGTACTAACAATACAAGACGTTCGAGGCCCATCGCAAAACCGACAGCCGGTGTTGCACGACCGCCCAGTTGTTCCACCAGACCGTCATAACGACCGCCTGCACACACGGTGCCCTGGGAGCCGAGACTGTTAGTCACCCACTCGAAAACGGTACGGTTATAGTAATCCAGACCACGCACCAGACGCTGGTTTACGGTGTAAGCGATCCCCGCGCTCTCCAGCAGTTTGCACAGACCGGCAAAATGCTCACGAGATTCCTCGTCCAGATAATCGCCTAATGCCGGAGCGTCGTTGAGAAGCGCCTGCACTTCCGGATTTTTTGAATCCAGCACGCGCAGCGGGTTAGTGTACATGCGGCGTTTGCAGTCTTCGTCCAGCTTTTCTTTATGCTGCTCAAGGAATGCCACCAGCGCATCGCGGTAATTGGCTCGTGCTTCCAGCGAACCGATAGAGTTCAGCTCAAGAGTTACGTGCTCGGAGATACCCAGCGCGCGCCACCAGCGGGCGGTGAGCATAATCAGTTCAGCGTCGATATCCGGACCTTGCAGACCGAAAACTTCGCAGCCCAACTGATGGAACTGACGATAACGCCCTTTCTGCGGACGCTCGTGACGGAACATCGGCCCGATATACCACAGACGCTGTTCCTGATTGTACAGAAGACCATGCTCGATGCCGGCGCGTACACAGCCCGCCGTCCCTTCAGGGCGCAGAGTCAGGCTGTCGCCATTGCGATCCTCAAAGGTGTACATCTCTTTTTCAACCACGTCGGTGACTTCACCAATCGCACGTTTGAATAGCGGGGTCTGCTCTACAATCGGCAAGCGGATTTCACTGTAACCGTAGCTGCCGAGCACGTTTTTCAGTGTGCCTTCAATGCGCTGCCAGATGGCCGTTTCGCCAGGCAGGTAATCGTTCATGCCGCGAATGGCTTGAATGTTTTTTGCCACGTTTATTCTCTTTCTGAATATAAAAATGAACCCTCAACGCTTCCCTCAATGTTTCGGGAGCCATGCGGGTTCAATCATACACGGGAAGCGAGGCGCTTCCCATCACGTTATTATTTTTCAACCTGCTGAACGTCAATTCGACGCGCTTCGTCCAGCTGACTGGCTTTCGCACGAATGCGCGCTTCCAGCTGGTCGATCATATCGTTGTTGTCCAGACGGTCTTTGCGCACGCCATCTTCATAGAGGCCGCTTTTCTTGTTACCGCCGGTGACGCCGAGTGTAGAAACCAGCGCCTCACCTGGGCCATTCACCACACAGCCGATAATCGAAACGTCCATCGGAGTGATGATATCTTCCAGGCGTTGCTCCAGCGCGTTAACCGTACCGATAACATCAAACTCCTGACGCGAACAGGTTGGACAGGCGATGAAGTTGATCCCGCGCGAACGGATACGCAGCGATTTCAAAATATCGAAACCGACTTTGATCTCTTCGACCGGATCAGCCGCCAGCGATACGCGCAGCGTGTCGCCGATGCCTTCAGACAGCAGCAGACCTAAACCAATGGCGGATTTAACCGCCCCGCTGCGCGCACCACCCGCTTCGGTGATCCCCAGATGCAGCGGCTGATCGATCTGTTTTGCCAGCAAACGATAAGACTCAACAGCGAGGAATACGTCTGACGCTTTCACGCTGACTTTGAACTGATCGAAGTTCAGGCGATCGAGATGATCAACATGACGCATGGCGGATTCCAGCAACGCCTGCGGCGTCGGTTCGCCATACTTTTCTTGCAGATCTTTTTCCAGCGATCCGGCGTTAACGCCAATACGGATCGGAATGTTTTTATCGCGCGCACAGTCAACCACCATGCGAATACGCTCTTCATTACCGATATTGCCAGGGTTAATACGCAGACAATCGACGCCGTATTCCGCTACTTTCAGCGCAATGCGATAGTCGAAATGGATGTCAGCCACCAGCGGCACGTTAACCTGCTGTTTGATGAGTTTGAACGCTTCTGCCGCGTCCATCGTCGGTACTGAGACACGAACGATATCAGCGCCAACGCGTTCCAGCGCCTTGATTTGATTGACCGTTGCTTCGACATCTGTCGTGCGCGTATTGGTCATGGACTGTACGGCGATGGGAGCACCATCGCCAATCGGCACATTCCCAACGTAAATACGTGTTGATTTTCTACGTTGAATTGGAGCCTGGTTATGCATGAAAAATCTCCCGCGTTACCCGTCTGTTACTGCGCCGGTGATTGTTCGGCATTGAGGGTCAGACGCGCAACCTGGTTAGTTCTGATAAAACGACTCAGATCGACAGGTTTCCCTTGATACTGGATCTGTACTGCGGCTGGCGCACCAATTTTCAGTTTGTACGGTGCCTGGCCGGTTAAGTTCAAATTACCGTCTTTACGTTGCATACCGCTAAACAATTTTTTACCGGTAGCATCAGTGACCTCCAGCCAGCAATCGGCAGTAAAGTTCATCACCAGCGCATTCGGATCAGCCGCCGGCGTAGTCACGCCTGCCTGATCGGTTGGCAACGGCGCAGCGCCATCTGGCGTTGTTGTTGCCGTTGGTGCCGGGGTCGCGGCGGTATCCACATTTGCCTGCGAAGGCGAAACAACCGCATTCTGTTGCGGATCAACAGCTGGTGCTGGCGCAGTTACGGCAGGTGTTTGCGTGTTGGTTGCGGTAGTATCCACAGACGCTGGCGGCGTGGACGTTGTAGCCGGGTCTGTAGTTGTCGACGTATTTAACGGAACACTCTGCCCCTGCTCGCTATTACTGCTTAGTTCCGCCGAAGATTGATCGGCCATAGTGGTGATCTCTTCCTGCTGAGCCTTGTGGTCTTGCCACCACCAGGCACCGCTCAGGCCAATGACAACAAACAACACCAGCCAGGTGAAGGTCATCAGCCAGCCGTCGCGTTTTTTGCGGCGTTTACCGAGGGAAAAACTCTGCATCGGCGCAACTTTTGCAGCCCGTAGTGGAGCCTGCTTTTCCAGCCCTGGCAGCAGTTCTTCTTCTGGAATATGTACCAGACGCGCATAAGAGCGGATATATCCGCGCAGGAATGTTGAAGCAAGATCGGCGGGTGCCTTATCTTCTTCAATGTCGCGTACCGTGGAAACCTTCAGGCAAAGTCGCTCGGCAACGGCCTGCTGACTAAGTCCTAGTTGTTCGCGAGCATTACGCAGGCGAGCGCCGGTAGTAAGTGCTTCATTTTGGTCGTGCGTGGCTTCAGTATTCATTCGCTGCAGGTACGTTTAAATGAGAATTGAGATGCCGGTGAACCATCATGCTCACCCACACCGCGAAACATCCGTTAAGTTAACCGTTATCATACAGTATAAGACCGTCTGTGTGCTCGTGACAAAGCCCACATTCACTAAGGCTAACTTACTGTTGCATCGTTACATACTGCCTTAAAGTCAGCAAAAACGCACCGTTAATATTGACCAGACAATTGCAACTTAATACTTCATTCATAAAAGATTACGCCACGGTACATAAAGTAACCGTGGCGTAATGGCTATCAGACCGCTTTAATGTCGATGGCTTCACCCTGCATCCGTTTACGCAGAGTACGTTTCGTACGGTCGATAACATCGCCCGCCAACTGCCCACAGGCAGCATCGATATCATCACCACGAGTTTTACGCACAATAGTGGTGAAACCGTAGCTCATCAGCACTTTTGAGAAACGGTCGATACGGCTGTTCGAACTGCGTCCATACGGCGCGCCAGGGAACGGGTTCCACGGGATCAGGTTGATCTTACACGGCGTATCTTTCAGTAGCTCCGCCAGTTGGTGCGCGTGTTCAGTGCCGTCGTTAACGTGGTCAAGCATCACGTATTCAATAGTGACTCGGCCCTGATTGGCGTTGGATTTCTCCAGATAACGGCGCACCGCAGCAAGGAACGTTTCGATATTGTACTTTTTGTTGATCGGCACAATTTCGTCACGAATTTCATCGTTCGGCGCGTGCAGGGAAATTGCCAGTGCAACGTCGATCATATCGCCCAGTTTATCCAGCGCCGGAACTACACCGGAAGTGGAAAGCGTCACGCGACGTTTAGACAGACCAAAGCCAAAGTCATCCAACATGATTTCCATCGCCGGAACGACGTTGTTCAGGTTGAGCAGCGGCTCGCCCATGCCCATCATCACTACGTTAGTGATTGGGCGCTGACCGGTGACTTTTGCTGCGCCGACAATTTTCGCCGCACGCCACACCTGGCCGATAATTTCCGATACCCGCAGGTTGCGGTTAAAGCCCTGCTGGGCGGTGGAACAGAATTTACACTCCAGCGCACACCCTACCTGCGAAGAGACGCAGAGCGTGGCACGGTCGTCTTCCGGGATATACACCGTTTCAACGCGCTGATCGCCAACGGCGATCGCCCATTTAATGGTGCCGTCAGATGAACGCTGTTCTTCAACCACTTCCGGTGCACGGATTTCCGCCACCTCTTTCAGTTTGCCGCGCAACACTTTATTGATGTCGGTCATCTCATCAAAGTTGTCGCAGCAATAGTGATACATCCACTTCATCACCTGATCGGCGCGGAAGGGTTTTTCACCTAAATCTTTAAAAAACTCCCGCATCTGCTGACGGTTGAGATCCAGCAGGTTGATTTTTCCATCTTTCGTGGTGACGTTTTCAGGTGTGACTAATTGTTCAGACATATGCTATTCCGGCCTCGTTATTACACGTTATGGCCCCTGGAGGGTTGAAAAAAGAAACGCCCCGGTGAGCGGCTGCTCGTCCGGGGGCGCTGCATTGTACAAATTCTGGCGCATGGATGCCACGTTTGCACGCGGCATTTACGAAATTATTAACGGGTGCGCGGGCACACTTCGCCTTCGCCGAAGAAATAAGCGATTTCGCGAGCGGCAGATTCGACGGAATCAGAACCGTGGGTACCGTTTTCGGTCAGGCTGTCAGCGTAATCAGCGCGCAGAGTACCGGCCAGTGCATTTGCCGGATTGGTCGCGCCCAGCAGATCGCGGTGACGCTGAACGGCGTTTTCACCTTCCAGCACGGAAACCACGATCGGGCCAGAGGTCATGAATTCAACCAGACCATCAAAGAACGGTTTTCCATCGTGTTCAGCATAAAAGCCACGAGCCTGTTCAACGGTCAGGTGCAGCATTTTGGTGCCGACAATTTTGAACCCTGCAGCTTCAAAGCGCGCAAAGATATTACCAATGACGTTTTTTGCTACCGCGTTCGGTTTGATGATGGAAAAAGTACGTTCAATAGCCATTTTTACCTCTGTAAATTGTTCTGTTGTTGTCTGTACCAGCGTACGAGATGGCGCGGATTATAATGAGCAACAGGGCCGTTGACTATTGATGAAGGTAACATTTTTTTAAAATAAACCTAGTTTAAGCAACAATCAGGGACAAAACAGACTATTGCATGACAAATTTCACTGTCGCGATTTGCCCCACCTCATCCATCACCAGCAATTGATAATCGCCTTTATCCATCAAATGCAGGGTCACGTTGCGCCCGCGTTCAGTTAACGGTTCGCCATTCAGAAACCACCAGCGTTCACCTGCCCCTCCACTTGATTGCAACGGCAAAGTCGCTTCCGCTGCGCCCGGTAAACGTTTAATAATCGCGCCATCGCGAACACCTGTCAGCTGCAGTGGGAGTTGTGCATCGTGACCGTATGGCGGGCAAATTGTCGAGGCCGGTGGTAAGCGCACAGCGCGGCGTTCTGATGCGGGCAACCAGGGTTCCAGCGGTAGCGGCCAGACATTTATCATTTCTTGTCGCGCTTGCGGGCAATCAGCGGCAACACGTTTGCCATTTTCATCCAGCCAGATGGGGAAACGAATGCCATTAATGCCTTCCTGCTCCGGCAGTAATAGAGTTGGCGGCTGGCTCCCGTCCAGCAGCCAGGTTGCCAGGCGGCGGCGACAGTTACCGTCACCTTCCGGCAAAGACTGTCCGCCCGGCCAGCAGATAACACCACGACTTACAGAGTCAGGACGTGGGTCTTCCGGCAGATTCGCACTGCGCGACAGTAAGATATTATTAACCTGATTCAATAGCGGTACGGCACTGGCAAAGCCAAACTGACCAACAACGGGCGTGCCGTCCGGTCTGCCAGTCCAGATCCCAATGACATAGCGAGCGTTAACCCCAATCGCCCAGGCGTCACGATAGCCATAGCTGGTGCCCGTTTTCCATGCCAGTGGGGCGACGCGCGGCAAGGCACCATCCGGCAAGGGTTGCGCTTCATCAGCCATAATCCGGCGAATGATCCACGCCGCCCCCGACGACATTAAAGGCCGTTCAAGCAGCGGATCGTCAGGCTGTAAGCGCAATTTGCCTGCCTTGCCGTGGCGAGCAAACGCGGTATACGCTGCCGCCATATCTTCCAGTTTTGCACCAGCGCCGCCGAGAATGAGTGAAAGATTCGGCGCAGCACCGTTGGGCAAATATAACGGCAATCCAACATTGCGTAACTTTGCCGCAAACCGTTTCGGTCCATAGGCTTCCAGCACCTGCACAGCAGGTAAATTCAGCGAGCGCACCAGCGCCTCGCTCATGCTGATCGGGCCATGAAAACCGCTATCAAAGTTACCTGGTCGATAATCACCGGTGCGCCGGGGAACGTCTTGCAGCAGTGATGCCGGGTGGATCAAGCCTTCATCCAGCGCCAGACCATAAACAAATGGTTTGAGCACCGATCCTGGCGATCGGATCGCATTGACCATATCAACATGACCAAAGCGTGAATCATCGTTGAGATCAACCGAACCCACCCAGCCGCGAACACGCATATCGGTATGATCAACCACGATCATCGCCAGTGAGCTGCGCGGTGGTAATCGTCCTTTCCAGTTTTGCGCCAGTTCTTCCAGACGTCGTTGAAGACCGGCATCCAGCGTAGTAACGATTTTGTCGCTTTTGCTTTTACCGAGCATCATGCGCGAAAACAGCGGTGCCAATTGCGGCATTTGTCGGGGTGCCAGCCAGATGGGTTCTTCCCTTGACTCTTTTACCTGCTCACGGGACCACACACCTTGCACGGCCATCCGTTCGAGAACTTTATTACGCGCGGCTTCGGCACGTTCCGGCCAGCGATCCGGGCGTAGTCGGCTGGGCGCTTGCGGCAACACCGCCAGCATTGCCGCCTCGGAATAGCTTAAATTCGCAGGCGATTTTCCGAGATAAGCCCAACTTGCCGCACCGATCCCCTGCAACGTACCGCCAAACGGAGCGCGGTTTAGATACAAGGTCAGAATTTCACGCTTAGACAGATGCCACTCCAGTTGCAACGCGCGCCAGAGTTGGCGAATTTTGCCGCCAAATGTTTTGGGGTGAGGATCAAGCAAACGAGCAACCTGCATAGTGAGCGTGCTGCCACCGGAAATAACCCGTCCCGAAGCAAGATCTTGCCATGCTGCGCGCGCCACCGAGAATGGATTCACCCCCGGATGCTTCCAGAACCAGCGATCTTCATAATTGATCAGCGCTTCAAGGTAACGTGGAGAAACATCTTCGATTGTTACCGGATAACGCCAGATGCCCTCAGCATCGGCGAAACGCCAGAGCGGCGTACCATCCTGCGCCACGACCACTCGTGCGGGATTGACTTCATGCAGCGGTAGAGGCCAGAGTTTATCTGCTCCCCACGCTGCAAGAAAAAGGAGAAAGGGCGCGGCTGCCAGCGTTATCCAGCAGCCGCGTTTGGTTAACAGGCGAGGCATTTACGGTCTGACAATCAGCAAATCTTCAGCCGCGCCGGTCGCCCGCCATTGGGGAACATACATTGATTCCACCATCGGTTGCGGTACCTGATACGTTCCCGGCGTCACCGCCCGCGCCAGATACACCAGCGTTACCGGTTGGTATTCATCAACGGCAACCGCCGCCACAAAGCGATCGTCACGGAACTCAATGTGCTTAATGCTCGCCTGCTGCATCTGGTTCAGTAAGTTTTGCACTTCGCCACCACTTTGCTCCAGGCTGGCGCTACCGTTCGCCAGATTCTGGTTTTCCAGTTCCAGACCCGCAGGCAGTAGATCCACGACTAACGCATCCGGCACGCTGTTACTGGCTTTTACCTGCAACCAGACCAGCACCAGATCGCCGCTACGTAACGAGTCCAGCGATTTGCTCTTACCATCAGTACCAAGAATATGACGCTCGATTTGCAGCACATTGTTCGCCGGTAAAGGTGCGGATTGCGGATAACCGCTGGCATCCACACGCAGCCATAACGGCTGATCGCCACTGTTGCTCACCTGCAAGGTGGCAAGTTGATCGCTATTCAGATTGCTGTTTTGCGCTTTCTCGCCTGTCAGCGGCTCAGCTGAGAAAGAGGTTTGCGCCTGCCATTTACCCGGTAAATCCTGAATCGTACGGGCAGCCAGGAACAACGCGTTACTTTCCTGCGTCGATAACCAGCGTTCACCAAACGCCTGCTGCGAAAGTGTGTTCAGCAAAGTGTACTGCTCATCGGGTAGCTGTTTATTTTCTTCCAGCAAGGAGAGCATTAACGCGTTGTCGCGCAGTGGACTACCGTAATCACCCAGCCATATCCGCTCATCACTATTACGCGGCGTTTTCAGCGCCAACGCAATTGCTTCTTCACCACGCGTCGCATCACCCATGGTTTTCAGCGCAACGCCAAGTTGCAGCAGCGGTAAACCAGAAGCGGCATCTGCACGATGCTCCCAGATTTCACGCAGCGCACCCAGTGGAGCTTTTTGCTGACGGGCCAGCACCAGCGCAGCGTAAGACTGTACGGCGAATTTACTGGCTTTGAGATTATCCGCGTACGGGATCGACATCATGCCCGGATCTTGTAAATAGCGCAGCAGACGCTCATTACCCCGGTTAATGGCGTCTGTCGGCACGCTGTAACCCTGTTCGCCTGCGCGGACCAGGAAATCCATCACGTAAGCCGTCAGCCAGTACTCTTCGTCACCGTTTTTATCCCACAGCGCAAAGCCGCCGTTATCACGTTGCATTTGCAGCAAACGGGAAATGCCGATATCGACCGATGCACGGCGCTTCTCATCACTGTCGCCTTTGATGCCCAACGCCTGCAGTTGGGCTGCGTTGGTATAAAGTGACGGGAACAGGCCGCTGGCGGTTTGCTCAAGACAGCCGTACGGATACGCTTTTAACTCTTTGATATAACGTGCGATGTTCAGCGGTGGTTTGCCGCTCAACAACAATTGCCCTTCCAGCGTAACAGGCGAGAAGTTTTGCAATCCATCCGCCGGAATCGCCCATGTCTCACCAGGCTGCAACGCCGTACCGTAATTAACCGTTTGTGCCGGGAACGCCGGACGGACGCCGATTTTCCACTGCTTATGCTGATCGGCAACGGTTTCACCCGGTAACGCTAACCCGCTAATGGTGGCCTGAATTTCTCCATCGCCATAACCCGGCAATGCTCGCACCGGGATAAACAGCGTAGTACGCACATCTGGCGCTAATTCAACGGCTGCGGGTGAATCGCTGACCAGTTCAAGCAAACCACTGGCGGTCAGGGCTACGTTCAGTTTTTGCGGTTTATCGGTAAGATTAGTGATATCCAGCGTCAGGCGCGAGGTATCGCCACTCGCCATAAAGCGCGGCATGTTCAGTTCAGCAATCACCGGTGCGGCAACTATCACTTTGCTTTCGTTGCTACCGAAGTCATCTGCCGTCCAGGCTTGCGCCATGACGCGCAATTCACCGTTAAAATCGCCAATCGGCAGTGTAACTGTGCCTTCACCTTGTTCGTTGAGCGTTACCGGCTGTGCCTGTTGCGCAACAATATTGACGTGGTTCACTGGCGGTTTACCCCCGCGTTTCAGCTCATCACCATCACCACCAAAACGCAGAGCTGCCAGACGCCCCTGACCTTCAATGACCTGACCGTAAATATCGTAAATGTCTGCGCCATAGCGTTTCTGACCAAAGAACGCCTGCCACGGATCGGGGGTAACGTAATCAGTAATATTCAGCACACCGCTATCAACGGCAGACACCAGCACATTCACCTGTTTTGGCATCTCACCATTTTTATTGCTGGCTTTAATTTTCACGGTTAATGGCTGATTGGGGCGCATTTTGGTGGGGGTTTCCAGCGCCAGATCGAGACGACGGTTTTCATCGCCAAGCGGCAGATGCAACACCCCAACTGCGCGTTTTGGCGTCGCAGAGCGAGATTTATCGCCAGGACGTACCACCAGCGTACTTAAATACAGATCATGGCGATTCCAGGTTTTATCGACCGGAATCGTCAGATCCAGCCCTTGAGCCGGAACATCAATCTCTTGCCACCACAGCGGCCCTTCACTGGACTCGACCATCGCATAACCTTTACCCGCCGTTGGCGCGGCAATATGCAACTTAATGGTATCGCCAGAGCGATAACTGGCTTTATCCAGTTTCAGCGTGACACGGTCCGGACGCACTGCGCCGCTACCGTCGCTGTTGTCCTGCCAGCTATAGCCAGCCCAGAAACGCACACTACTGACCGCTTCATTCGGCGCTTTGACTTCCAGACGATAAGCGCCCCACTCTACCGGGAAACTGACCTTGCCGGTTTCGTCCGCTTTCAGATCCAGAGTTTGTTCATTTTCAATCAGATCTTTTTGATCAAACTGTGATTGCCAGCCTTCATCTTCTGACCAGTTCCAGTAGTAATCGCGGCGTTCGCGAATCAGGCGCACCTGCAAGCCCGACACGGCTTTTTTCACGCCTTGCGCATCGCTATAAACGATGTCAAAAGCGGCGTTACTGCCTTCATCAACAATGGGCTGTTTCACCGTGCTGTCAGTGCGATAATCGTAAACCGATTTCGAGGCGAACTGCGGACGGATCCCCGGCAATGCATCGGCAGGCCAGATAGCCTGCTCAGCGCGGCGCGTCACCGGGCGACCGCCCGATTCCAACAAACTACCCTGGAAAATAACCTGTAATGGGGAATGCGTTTCCTTCCACTGGCTTTCTGTAGAAACTTCGCCACGCCCTTTATCATCCAGCGTCAACTGAACTTCATCCAGCGTGCGGGAAAGATTTTCGGCAGCTATATCGCCGAATTCGAAACCAGGTAAGGCTGACACAGCTTCACGCAGTGGGCGCAGGAAAAGTTGCCCTTGCAAAGTATTACCATTAGCAGGCGCACCATACAGGTAGTACCCCACCACGGAGAATTTCACTTCATCTTTCGGCGTTAGCGGGGTTTTCTCACCGGTCAGATTCAGCGCCATGCGCTCTGGCATAAAATCTTCGACGTGGAAATCCCACATCCGGTACTGGTTATCGCCCGTGTTAGCGCGAATATGCCACATACCGGTTGCCGCATTGCTATCGAGTGGCCAGGTAAAGTGGTAGAGGCCATTCTCCGGCTGACTAACAACGCTCCTGAGTACCTGCCCGTCGGGTTTAATCACGTCTAACCTGATGGGTTGATCGGGCAATGCTTTACCATCTGCATCACGCAGTAAACCATTGAGGATGACTGTTTCACCAGGGCGATAAAGATCGCGCGGGCCAAACATAAAAAACTGTTTGCTATAGCCTGGCGCGCCAGCAATGTTAAATTCTGCTAAGTCCAGCGCCGGAAGTTTTAAATCGAGTAGCGTTGTCTGACCGTCTTTACGCGCCAGCAGTAATGCCGCATTTTTATCATTTTCCAGCTGCACATGCCCCTGAGCATCACTGGTTGCCTGAGTCAGAGTCTGCCCTTTCTCATTTAATAAAGAGACTTCTATTCCTTGCTGGGCCGCGCCGTTTTCCAGACTTTGGGTAAAGATATCCAGACGATTGTGATAACGGTGAGCTGAAACGCCGATATCACTTAACGTAAACAGCGTCGCGGGATTACTGTAATCGTAACGTCCAGCCTGATTCATCACAGCCAGGTACACGCCTGCCTGCTGAAGCGGTTTGATATCGCCCAGCGGCAGCAATAATTTTTCACGGGTGTTACGCGCAGGATTGAGATCAAACCGTCCGGTGTAGACCAGATCCGCCATCTGCAGCAGTTTGTCAGACTGCCAGTTCGCCAGCGAATTGCGGTATTCCCATTGGCTAATGAATGCTGGCAGAGATTCTGGCTTAACACGGAAGAAGTTAACATCGACATTGTTAACGTTGAGCGCCATTACCGGCAGCCCTTCAATAACTTTACCGGGTAACAACGAGCCACGGCTGGCAAAACCGACGCTGGGTTGGATATCGCGGGTAGTTATAGTTTTTTCGTAATCTTTACTGAAGGTTGCGTTGTTGAGTGCTTTGACCTCCTTGCCAATAGTGACGATCAAATCACGTTTCGGTTCGAGGTGGCGTAAACGCAACTCTTTAAGATTATCTGACAGCTCCCAGGCACCATCCACTTTGCCGCTTTTCTTATCGACGACATGAATAACGCGTGAGAAATCCTGATCCGGGTCGAGGGGGATGGAGAACGTCAGCACCAGCGTGGCTGCACCATCAAGTTGGACTTCAGAGAGATCCAGCAATGTCAGCGCCTTACCGGCACTCTGTTGTGCCAGTTTTTGTCGCTCCGGCACGGAGAGTTTTGCTGAACTCGCGTTTTCTGAAGAGACCGCTTTAGTAACTTCAGAAGGCGCATCTTTTTTCACCGCTGTTGGCGCGTTATCGTTGTTGTCGCACCCTGCCAGCGCCAGCATTAGCATGCAGGCGGCTACGCGTAACTTTTTCATTTTTCATCCCTGCCACAATGGCCCGTTAGCAACGTCGAATAATTATTATGCGTGAGAATTTACGTTATGTAATTCAGTATCACGCCCATACAATCCGAATTTTAGTGAGAATTGTGGCTCAGACAGCCAAATCAGCCTCTTTTGCTTGTCGCTTTTCACTAAACATCCGACAATTTAGCCTAACCCCGGCAAAAATGGAGATGCCTATGTCCACGACATGGTTTGTAGGAGCCGACTGGCTCGCCGAACATATTGATGACCCGGAAATTCAGATTATCGATGCCCGCATGGCGTCGCCTGGACAGGAAGATCGTAACGTTGCTCAGGAGTATCTGAATGGACATATTCCCGGCGCAGTGTTTTTTGATATAGAAGCGCTTTCTGATCACACTTCCCCGCTTCCGCACATGCTGCCGCGCCCGGAAACGTTCGCCGTGGCGATGCGTGAATTAGGCGTTAACCAGGACAAGCACCTGATTGTCTATGACGAAGGTAATCTTTTCTCAGCCCCACGAGCATGGTGGATGCTGCGCACCTTTGGTGTAGAGAAAGTGTCGATTCTGGGTGGTGGACTTGCAGGCTGGCAGCGCGATGATCTGCTGTTAGAAGAAGGTGCAGTAGAGCTGCCGGAAGGAGAGTTTAACGCCACGTTTAATCCTGAAGCCGTGGTGAAAGTCACCGATGTGTTATTGGCAAGCCATGAAAATACGGCGCAAATTATTGATGCCCGCCCGGCTGCACGTTTTAACGCAGAAGTTGATGAACCTCGCCCAGGTTTACGTCGCGGACATATTCCCGGTGCATTGAACGTTCCGTGGACGGAACTGGTGCGCGAAGGCGAACTAAAAACGACCGATGAACTGGATGCTATATTTTTTGGTCGCGGCGTCAGCTATGACAAACCGATTATCGTCAGCTGCGGCTCTGGTGTAACGGCAGCCGTGGTTTTGTTGGCACTCGCGACGCTGGATGTGCCAAACGTGAAAATGTACGACGGCGCATGGAGTGAATGGGGCGCACGGGCAGATTTACCGGTTGAGCCAGTGAAATAAGCTTTTTACAGGCAATAAAAAACCGCCGAATTTGGCGGTTTTTTATTGTGCACAGAAAACCCCCAGCTAGGCTGGGGGTTCCGGAAAGCTTTCAGCTTTGAGCCAGTTATTAAAACCCCTTTTGATTTGTTAAAACACCTTGCGGTCTGGCAACTGCAAGTGTCAAACAAGAAATCAAAAGGGGGTCCCAATGGGGGACGAAAAGAGCTTAGCGTACACCCGCTGGAACTGTAAATATCACATAGTTTTTGCGCCGAAATACCGAAGACTGGCGTTTTACGGAGAGAAGCGTAGGGCGATAGGCAGTATTTTGAGAAAGCTGTGTGAGTGGAAAAGCGTACGGATTCTGGAAGCAGAGTGCTGCGCAGATCATATCCATATGCTTGTGGAAATCCCACCCAAAATGAGCGTATCCGGCGTTATGGGATATCTGAAAGGGAAAAGCAGTCTGATGCTTTACGAGCAGTTTGGGGATTTGAAATTCAAATACAGAAACAGGGAGTTCTGGTGCCGAGGGTACTATGTCGATACGGTGGGTAAGAACACGGCGAAGATACAGGACTACATAAAGCACCAGCTTGAAGAGGATAAAATGGGGGAGCAGTTATCGATTCCATATCCGGGCAGCCCGTTTACGGGCCGTAAGTAACGAAGTTGAATGCAAATGTCAGATCGTATGCGCCTGTTAGGGCGCGGCTGGTAACAGAGCCTTACAGGCGCATTTGAAAAACCTCCGGCTATGCCGGAGGATATTTATTTGCTGGTCTGGTTCGCGGCCTTTCCAGCAGGTTGTATTACTGCAAGTGTATCTCGTCTACTCAATACTCGCTTTATGCATCAACGATGTCAAGTAGATAAAAAAGGATAGATTTTGAATTCATTTGGCTTATCAGTCCGAATTCAGACAAATATAAACAAATCCCGCTTAATATTAAAATATACTAACTGGTAAAAGATATTACTTAAACGTGTAATTTCACTTTCTTTAAACAACAAAAAACCGCCAAAATCAGGCGGTTTTTTGTTGCTGGTTTGGTTCGCGGCCTTTCCAGCAGGTTCACTTGTGTTGCATGAACAACGCAGGTGCCTCACAGCAAAAGAATACTCGCTGTTAAGAAATTTTGTGTCAAGTAAAAAACGAGTAATTATTTTTCGGTTAGCGTATTATCGACACCGGCCCTTTCCGCCGTCTCGCAAACGGGCGCTGGCTTTAGGAAAGGATGTTCCTTGGCCGTAAATGCAAGTGTATCTCGTCGCTTGCTATCGCGGCAATATCGCCAGTGGTGATGTCGTGATGCGGTCTTCGCATGGACCGCACAATGAAGATACGGTGCTTTTGTATCGTACTTATTGTTTCTGGTGCGCTGTTAACCGAGGTAAATAATAACCGGAGTCTCTCCGGCAACAATTTATTGGTGGTTAACAACCTTCAGAACAGCAGGTAAACCCGAATGCCGCCCTTTGGGGCGGCATATTTTAGATTATCCGGTTCTGTTTAAAGTCACGCAAAAAACCACCCCAGCGACGTTCATAGAATGGCACAATATGTTCGGTAATAAAGTGGCTAATTCCTTTTTCCCCTTTTTTCACCTGACAAATATCGATGGGTTCATCGCCAGGTAATGTATCGGTCGCTACACTTCCCGCCGCCTGAATAATTTCTTCGATATCACCATCGGCTTCAATGCCAATAAGTAAATTAGGCTGTGCCTCTTCGTTCTCTTTAATTGAACAAATAAAAGCACGCTTCACCGGCTTAATAGTTTTAAATAAGGTGGTGAGTGAATCAATCATTTGTGCTGGTGGCTCTGCGACTTCCGATAATATCAGCGATTCACCGCCCTCCAGTACTTCCTGGCTGCTCAGCGGATTTCCTTCTTCACCAATCAACAAACTGATTTCACGCGGCATAAATTCTTTACCGGTTGGCAGTTTGGCATTAAGGAAGAGCGTTTCGCCAAGGGTCATCTCAAACAATGTGCGAACGGGCATTACGACAAATGCCTGTTCGTCTTCAACCGCCTGTTGAAGTGCTTCTAACGAGGTGAAAAAAGGAATGACGCTGGTGCCGTCTTCTTTTTCCCAGTGCTGTAAATCAAGCGCGCTATCTTCAACCACAGCCTCGCCCTGCGCCGCCGTACCAGGCACCCAGACGATGGATTCCAGTAGAGTACGGAAAAAGGCCGGGCGGTGCGCCGGTTCGGTTGCTGCTTTTTCCAGCAGGTCTTCAAGTTCATTTTTTGTTTCGGACATAAGAACCACAATTCATTCAACGTTCGGGGCACAAGTGCCTGATGCGCCATACTTATCAGGCCTACAAGGGATTCACAATTTGTTGAATTTGCAATACTTTGTAGGCCGGATATGGCGTTTACGCCGCATCCGGCATATTAGTTTACGCCGTTAACAGATTAGCAATCGTGCGCACACCAAGTCCCGTAGCACCCGCAGACCACTGTTCAACCGGCGCTTTACGGTAAGTCGCCGAGCAGTCGATATGCAGCCAGCCTTGCTGATAGTTCTCAACAAAGTGCGACAGGAAGCCCGCCGCCGTGCTCGCGCCTGCCGGGTACGCCGCGCTTCCGGTATTGTTCAGTTCGGCAAAGTTAGACGGCAGCTGGCTGCGGTGGAACTCCGCCAGCGGCAGACGCCAGAACGGTTCATTCTCCTGCGCGGCACTCGCCAGCAAGCGACCGGCAAGCGCATCGTCAAAACTGAACAGCGCGTGATAATCATTACCCAGCGCAGTTTTCGCCGCCCCGGTGAGGGTCGCCGCATCAATGATCAGTTCCGGTTTCTGCGCACTGGCATCAATCAGGCCATCGGCCAGCACCAGACGCCCTTCCGCATCAGTGTTCATCACTTCAACTTTTTTACCGTTGCGATAGGTAATAATATCGCCCAGTTTGAACGCGTTGCCGCTGATCAGGTTATCCGCACAGCAGAGGAACAGCTTCACGCGCTTGTTCAGTCCGCGCGTAATGGCAAACGCCAGCGCCCCGGTAACCGTTGCCGCGCCGCCCATGTCCGACTTCATCGAGTCCATAAATGCGGTCTGTTTGATACTGTAGCCGCCGGAATCAAAGGTGATGCCTTTACCAACCAGGCACGCGTACACTGGCGCTTCTTTATCGCCAGTCGGGTTGTAATCCAGCGCCAGCAATACCGGAGAACGTTCTGAACCGCGCCCGACCGTGTGCAGCCCCATATAACCTTGCTCACGCAGATCTTCGCCTTTGGTGATCCGATAAGTCACACGATCGCCCGCGACGTTGCTGATCAGATCAACAGCACGCTGTGCCAGTTGCGATGGCCCCAGCTCTTCCGCCGGTGCGTTAATGGTGTCACGCACCCAGTCGATGATCATCAGGCGGTTATCCAGTTCCTGGCGCTGGGCATCGTCCAGATCCGGCCACTCCACTTTACGTGTGCCTTTCGGGGCTTTGTAACCTTGCCAGAATGCCCAGCAGCGATCCGCATCCCAGTCTTCACCGCTTAACTGAACATGCTTGATGCCCAGACCGTCAATCTTGCGCGCCGCACGCTGGATCAGCCCCAGATCGTCTGTCCCGTTCAAATGCAGGGTAATGCCATCATTATTAATGCTGTAAGTCGCTTTTTCTCCCCAGCGCGCGTCGGCAGGTTGGGTAGAGAGGGTAATCTTCATCGCTTCTGTCATTTTAGTTATCCTTCTTTGTAAAAGGGCCGCCAGTTGGCAGCCCCAGGATTTTTCCGCTAAATGATTCGCGTTGCAGGACAAAACGCATTGCGTTTTGAACAGCGCTTGCGCTGGCCCCGGAGGGGTGAGGCCAAAAGGCCGAATCACGCGGCAAGTGAGTGAAGCCCCAGGAGCATAGATAACTATGTGACTGGGGTGAACGAGCGCAGCCAACGCATCTGCGGCGTGAAGCATGACGCGGAAATTATTCGGCTTCGTCCAGCCAGACTAACAAAATCGCTTCGAGGATTTTCTCGTTGGATGCCTGCGGGTCGTCGTCGAAATCTTCCAGATCGCAAATCCACTGATGCATATCGGTGAATCGAACCGTTTTCGGATCAAGATCGGGATACGCATCGTACAGTGCTTCGCCAATTTCGCGGCTATCGGTCCACTTAAGTCCCATACTAACCTCTGTTAATGCTCACGCGCATGGTTGATAGTGTAACGCGGGATTTCGACCACTAAATCTTCGTCGGTAACGCGCGCCTGGCAGCTTAAACGGCTTTCCGGCTCCAGTCCCCAGGCTTTGTCCAGCATGTCGTCTTCCTGCTCTGAGCTTTCCGGCAGCGAGTCAAAACCTTCGCGAACGATGCAGTGGCAGGTGGTGCAAGCACAGGATTTTTCACAGGCGTGTTCAATCTCGATACCGTTACGCAGCGCAACGTCGAGAATGGTTTCACCACTATTCGCTTCCAGAACAGCGCCATCAGGGCAGAGATCCTGATGAGGCAAAATAACAATCTTTGGCATATTAAACCTCGTCCACGGAATGGCCTTTCAGCGCACGACGAACCGACTGGTCCATGCGGCGAGCGGCGAAATCCTGGGTTTGTTTGTCTACGTTTTTAATCGCTTGTTCGATAGCGTCAACATCATCGCCCTGCGCCACTTCACTCAGGTGAGCGGCAGCATCGTCAATGACCTGACGCTCTGCGGTGCTTAACAGCGCGGCATCAGCAGCCAGCGCGCCGTGCAGACTTTCCAGCACACGCGCCGCTTCTACTTTTTGTTCTGCCAACATACGGGCTTTTACGTCCTGCTCGGCATAGCTCATTGAGTCTTTGATCATCGAAGCGATTTCGCTATCGGTCAGACCGTAAGACGGTTTGACCTGAATAGACGCCTCAACGCCGGTGGATTTCTCCATCGCCGTCACGCTCAAAAGACCGTCGGCATCGACCTGGAACGTTACGCGAATATGCGCGCCGCCAGCCGGTAGCGCCGGGATACCACGCAGTGCAAAACGCGCCAGCGAGCGGCAGTCCTGCACCAGTTCACGTTCACCCTGCATCACATGGATAGACATTGCCGTCTGACCATCTTTAAAGGTGGTGAAATCCTGGGCGCGGGCCACCGGAATCGTGGTATTACGCGGGATCACTTTCTCCACCAGGCCGCCCATGGTCTCGAGGCCCAGCGACAGCGGGATCACATCCAGCAACAGCATTTCGCTGTCCGGCTTGTTACCCACCAGAATATCCGCCTGAATCGCCGCGCCAATAGCGACGACTTTATCCGGGTCGATAGAAGTCAGCGGTGGACGACCGAAAAATTCGCCTACTCGTTCACGCACCAGCGGCACGCGAGTAGAACCGCCAACCATCACCACTTCCAGCACATCATCAGCTTCTACGCCAGCGTCTTTCAGCGCACGACGACAAGCCAGTAAGGTTCGTTTTACCAGTGGCGCGATCAGTTCGTTGAATTGTTCACGGCTGATTTCGCCCTGCCAGCCCGCAACGTTAACGGTCACGGAGTCCGCATCGCTCAGCGCGATTTTGGCCGCAATGGCGGCATCCAGCAGTTCACGCTGAACGCGGTTATCGCTACGATCAGGAATGCCCGCCTGCTCGCGAATGTAATCCGCCAGCAGATGGTCGAAATCATCGCCGCCGAGCGCGGAATCACCGCCGGTCGCCAGCACTTCAAACACGCCGCGACTTAAGCGCAGAATGGAAATATCAAACGTCCCGCCGCCGAGGTCATAAACAGCGATCACGCCTTCCTGACCGGAATCCAGCCCGTAGGCGATAGCCGCAGCGGTCGGTTCGTTAAGTAAGCGCAGAACATGCAACCCCGCCAGACGCGCCGCGTCTTTGGTGCCCTGACGCTGGGCATCGTCAAAGTACGCCGGAACGGTGATAACGACACCATCCAGCTCGCCTGCCAGGGCTTCAGTTGCCCGCGCCGCCAGTGCTTTGAGGATGTCCGCAGAAACGCGCACCGGGTTCAGCAGCCCCGCCGCCGTTTCAATCATCGGCAGGCCGTTTTCGCTGGCCTGGAATTGATAAGGCAGATGCGGATAGCGTTGCTGGATATCAGCCAGCGAGCGCCCCATCAGGCGTTTAACAGAACTAATGGTGTTGGTGGTGTCAAGCGCTGCGTTAGTACGCGCGTCATAACCCACCGAATGCCCTTGCTGTTGATAGTGAACAACAGACGGCAGCAGGTGACGGCCTTCATGGTCGGCTAACGTTTCGGCCTGACCGCTGCGCACTGTCGCCACCAGCGAGTTGGTTGTGCCCAGGTCAATACCGGCCGCCAGACGACGCTGATGCGGCGCAGCACTCAAACCAGGTTCACTAATTTGTAATAAGGCCATGTTTAGCTTCCAGAAATTAAAAATCGAGCAGTTTTTCTTCGAGTTGTTCGGCACTGCTTCGCAGTTTATCGAGAAAACGCAGCTTACGCACGGTATCCGCCGCCGCGTCCCACGTCTCGTTGTCTAACTGTTCAACCATCAACTGATGGCGGGTATCAAACATCTTTTTCACACGTTTGATAAAGCTTTCCAGCCGCGCTTCATCTTTCGCCTGTTCGATCTCGTCCAGTTCTTCGCGCAGCTCCAGCTGTTCCATCAGGAACGCGGTGTCGCGCACAGTATGCTGCTCGCTGGCGAGATCAAAACCGTGCAAAGAAAGCAAATATTCCGCGCGCATTAACGGATGACGCAGCGTTTGCCAGGCCTGGTTAATGGTTGCAGATTGCTGTACGGCGGCGAGTTGTTCCGCCTGGCTTCCGCTGGCGAATTTATCAGGATGATACTGACGTTGTAGATCCTGAAAACGCAGGCTCAGCGCCTGGGTATCGAGTTGATAACGGGCAGGCAAGCCAAAGAGGGTGAAGTAATCCATAACATTCTCAGGGCTGCGATCCGCCGCGATAACGGCGAATCAGGTAAAACAAACCCCACGCGCAGGCGACCACGGTGGGGTTATCGGTATGCGCATCAAACGTGGAAGCTTTCGCCGCAACCACACTCATCTTTAACGTTCGGGTTGGTGAATTTAAACCCTTCGTTCAGGCCTTCTTTTACGAAGTCCAGCTGCGTACCGTCCAGAAATTGCAGGCTTTTGCCATCGACCACGACTTTCACGCCTTTGTCTTCAAACACGATGTCTTCCGGCGTCGGTTCGTCAACAAATTCCAGTACATAAGCCATACCTGAACATCCGGAGGTTCTCACGCCCAGACGCAGGCCAAACCCTTTGCCACGGTTAGCCAGAAAGGTATTTACTCGCGCTGCTGCACTGTCGCTCAGTGTAATCGACATAACCAAACCTCAACTCTTATTTTGCTTCACGTTTGCTTTTATAGTCCGCAATGGCGGCTTTGATCGCGTCTTCTGCCAGAATAGAACAGTGAATTTTCACCGGAGGCAGTTCAAGTTCTTCAGCAATATCGGTGTTTTTGATCGCCTGCGCTTCGTCGAGAGACTTCCCTTTCACCCATTCGGTGACCAGGGAGCTGGAAGCGATAGCAGAACCGCAGCCGTAAGTTTTAAAACGCGCGTCTTCAATGATACCTTCATCGTTGACTTTAATCTGCAACTTCATCACGTCGCCACAGGCCGGTGCACCCACCATGCCGCTGCCGACGTTCTCGTCGTTGTTGTCAAAGGAACCCACGTTACGCGGATTCTCGTAATGGTCGATAACTTTTTCGCTGTAAGCCATTATAAATTCTCCTGATTCCGATACCGATTAATGATGAGCCCATTCGATGCTGTTCAGATCCACGCCCTGCTTGTACATTTCCCACAGCGGAGAAAGGTCACGCAGACGACCGATGGATTTACGAACTAACTCGATGGTGTAGTCGATCTCTTCTTCAGTAGTAAAACGACCTAAAGAGAAACGGATAGAGCTATGTGCCAGCTCGTCGTTCAGCCCCAGCGCGCGCAGCACGTAGGACGGTTCGAGGCTTGCTGACGTACAGGCGGAACCGGAAGAAACCGCGAGGTCTTTCAGCGCCATAATCAGCGACTCACCTTCAACGTAGTTGAAGCTGACGTTAAGAATGTTCGGCGCACCGTGTTCGAGGTCACCGTTCAGGTAAACTTCTTCGATATCTTTGATGCCGTTCCACAGACGGTTACGCAGGCCGCGCAGACGTTCCATCTCGGTCGCCATCTCTTCTTTTGCGATGCGATAGGCTTCGCCCATACCGACGATCTGGTGGACAGGCAGGGTGCCGGAACGCATACCGCGCTCGTGACCGCCGCCGTGCATTTGCGCTTCGATGCGTACGCGCGGTTTACGACGTACATATAGCGCACCGATACCTTTCGGGCCATAGATTTTGTGACCGGAGAAAGACATCAGGTCAACTTTCAACTGGCTCAGGTCGATAGGCAGTTTGCCCACGCTCTGGGTTGCATCAACGTGATAGATAATGCCTCGAGCACGGCACATTTCGCCGATAGCCGCGATATCCTGCACCACGCCGATTTCGTTATTTACGTGCATTATGGAAACGAGGATGGTGTCGTCACGCATCGCTGCTTCCAGTTCTTTCAGGTCGATAATGCCATTACGCTGCGGTGCCAGATAGGTGACTTCGAAACCTTCGCGCTCCAGCTGACGGCAGGTATCCAGTACCGCTTTGTGTTCGGTTTTGCTGGTGATGATGTGCTTGCCTTTTTTCTGATAAAAGTTGGCTGCACCTTTGATCGCCAGGTTGTCAGATTCGGTTGCACCAGAGGTAAAGACGATTTCACGCGGGTCAGCGCCGACCAGATCTGCAATCTGATTACGGGCGATATCAACCGCTTCTTCAGCCTGCCAGCCGAAACGGTGAGAACGGGAGGCCGGGTTACCAAAGGTTCCGTCCATCGTCATAAACTGCATCATTTTCTCGGCAACACGCGGGTCCACCGGCGTGGTTGCGGAGTAGTCGAGATAAATCGGTAATTTCATTGCTCTATAAACTCCGTACATCACTCAATGCAAGGAACCAGGCTACCGGCTGGATGTACGACCGTGTTTACGGAGTGTTAAACACTCCGGCCTGATTCTGAATACTTTTTATTAAGCGCGTAACTTAACGTCGATCGCGTCTTGTGTGCGGGTGCGTGGCGCGTCGTGAGTATGCTGACGACCAGACACATCCAGCACTTCCTGGTTATTAACCAGTTCGCCTAAAGTAATGTTGTTGAGAAAACCGGTGAGACGGTCGCTCAAATCACGCCACAGCGCGTGGGTCAGGCATTTATCGCCGCCCTGGCAGCCGCCTTTACCCTGACAACGGGTGGCATCTACAGATTCGTCAACGGCGCTAATCACTTCGCCAACGGCGATGCTGCTGGCATCTTTGCCTAACAGATAACCACCGCCTGGTCCACGTACGCTGGAAACCAGACCATTTTTACGCAGACGGGAAAACAGTTGTTCCAGATAAGAAAGGGAAATTCCCTGACGTTCGGAAATATCAGCCAACGGTACCGGGCCCGCTTCAGAGTTGAGCGCAACGTCAAGCATTGCGGTCACGGCATAGCGCCCTTTAGATGTCAGTCTCATGTCTTACTTCACCTCAAACTCGCCCCTGCCCGGGGTTTTTTATTGTAAAAGTGGGGGTATTGCATAGCAGGGTCAAGTCTGACATTCCCGAGTAAATTGGTCAACTATTTACTTGACTGATTTAGTCGGGTATTTAACCTTCAGTGCCATTTTTTTATCGTGGCGTTTGTACCTGTTGTCGGATGCGGTGTGAACACCTTATCCGACCTACGGTTCTGTACATTGTAGGCCTGATAAGACGCATTAAGCGTCGCATCAGGCAACCACTGTTATTCGGCCTTATTACCTTTATTCTGCTGCTCTATAGAAGCCAGAATCCCGCGCAGGATATTCAATTCCTGGCTTTCCGGGCGCGCACGGGTAAACAGACGGCGCAATTTATTCATCACCTGCCCCGGATGGTTTTCACGAATAAAACCGGTTGCCAGCAGCGTTTGTTCCAGATGACCATAAAAACGCTCCAGATCATCGACCAGCGGATACGGCGTCTCTTCATGCTCGACTTGTTCGCCATTTTCCTGAGTTGCCAGCCAGGCCATGCGCACTTCATAGGCAATAACCTGAACCGCCATCGCCAGGTTCAGCGAACTGTATTCCGGGTTCGCAGCAATCGCGACATGATAATGGCATTTCTGCAACTCTTCATTGGTCAAGCCAACACGCTCACGACCAAAAACCAGCGCCACCGGGGTATTTGCCGCTTCAGCGACGCTTTTCAGACCGCATTCGCGCGGGTCGAGCATCGGCCACGGCAGCGTGCGGGAGCGTGCGCTGGTGCCCACCACCAGGCTACAACCGGCTAACGCTTCGTCGAGCGTATCGACGATGTGAGCATTACCAATCACATCGCTGGCCCCTGCTGCCAGGGCAATCGCCTGGGAGTCAGGTTTCACCAGTGGATTAACCAGCCACAGATTGGTTAATCCCATTGTTTTCATGGCACGGGCAACAGAACCCATATTGCCGGTGTGTGACGTCTCCACCAGCACAATTCGAATATTTTGCAGCATTGTCTTTCTTCGTCTAAAGATTATTCGCGCATCTTATCATAAAACGAAGACAGATGCCGATCTCGCTGCTATACTCTGCGCCGTTTTCCCGTTCTTTAACATCCAGTGAGAGAGACCGATGCATCCGATGCTGAACATCGCCGTGCGCGCAGCGCGCAAGGCGGGTAATTTAATTGCCAAAAACTATGAAACCCCGGACGCTGTAGAAGCGAGCCAGAAAGGCAGTAACGACTTCGTGACCAACGTAGATAAAGCTGCCGAAGCGGTGATTATCGACACGATTCGTAAATCTTACCCACAGCACACCATCATCACCGAAGAAAGCGGTGAACTTGAAGGTACTGATCAGGATGTTCAATGGGTTATCGATCCACTGGATGGCACTACCAACTTTATCAAACGTCTGCCGCACTTCGCGGTATCTATCGCCGTTCGTATCAAAGGCCGCACTGAAGTTGCTGTGGTTTACGATCCTATGCGTAACGAACTGTTCACCGCCACTCGCGGTCAGGGCGCACAGCTGAACGGCTACCGTCTGCGCGGCAGCACCGCTCGCGATCTCGACGGTACTATTCTGGCGACCGGCTTCCCGTTCAAAGCAAAACAGTACGCCACCACCTACATCAACATCGTCGGCAAACTGTTCAACGAATGCGCTGACTTCCGTCGTACCGGTTCTGCGGCGCTGGATCTGGCTTACGTTGCTGCGGGTCGCGTTGACGGTTTCTTTGAAATCGGTCTGCGTCCGTGGGATTTCGCCGCAGGCGAGCTGCTGGTTCGTGAAGCGGGCGGCATCGTCAGCGACTTCACCGGTGGTCATAACTACATGCTGACCGGTAACATCGTTGCTGGTAACCCGCGCGTTGTTAAAGCCATGCTGGCGAATATGCGTGACGAGTTAAGCGACGCCCTGAAGCGTTAATGACTCTGGCGGGTGATGTCACTCACCCGCCCTCGCCTTTCAGGCGCTATTCCGAAATACTTCCTCACCGCTTTACTTTCTTTCGCCACTCTCCCACCATCTTTCCCCGATTAATGGATGATAAAGAAGTCGCAAGGAAAGGTTATGGCGCTGCCAGTGAACAAACGCGTTCTCAAAATTCTGTTTATTCTCTTTGTTGTTGCCTTCTGCATTTATTTAATACCGCGCATCGCCATCAATTTCTTCTATTATCCTGACGACAAAATTTACGGTCCCGAACCCTGGTCGGCGGAATCCGTCGAATTTACGGCTAAGGACGGTACTCATCTGCAAGGCTGGTTTATCCCTTCTTCGACGGGCCCTGCTGATAACGCCATTGCTACCATTATTCATGCTCACGGCAATGCCGGAAATATGTCCGCCCACTGGCCGCTGGTCAGTTGGTTACCCGAACGTAATTTCAATGTTTTTATGTTTGATTATCGTGGATTCGGTAAATCAAAAGGAAAACCTTCTCAGGCAGGGTTATTAGACGATACGCAAAGCGCCATCAATGTGGTGCGCCATCGCAGTGATGTAAACCCACAACGGCTGGTGCTGTTCGGGCAGAGTATTGGCGGGGCGAATATTCTTGATGTTATTGGTCAGGGTGATCGTGAAGGCATACGTGCGGTGATCCTCGACTCCACATTTGCCTCTTATGCGACCATCGCCAACCAGATGATTCCCGGCAGTGGCTACTTACTTGATGAGAGTTACAGCGGCGAAAATTACATCGCCAGCGTCAGCCCGATCCCGCTTTTACTCATTCACGGTAAAGCTGATCACGTTATCCCATGGCAGCACAGCGAAAAGTTGTATAGCCTGGCAAAAGAGCCAAAACGGTTGATCCTAATCCCGGATGGCGAACACATTGATGCTTTTTCTGATCGTCACGGCGATGTTTATCGCGAACAGATGGTGGATTTTATCCTTAGCGCGTTGAATCCGCAGAACTAACCCATGATCGCTAGCACGATAATCATTCACAAAACCACCTTAAGACATGCTAATCCACTGGTCAGAACAGTTTAAGATGAGAAAAATTCTGTGACGCTTGCCAACATTTCTGATGATTAGCATTCCCTTCGCCATTTCCCTGAGCAAACTTTAGCTATTCTTATCAATTATGCTTATGGGAGATCTACAGATGATGCCTACGCTTGCTCCACCATCTGTCCTTTCGGCTCCCCAGCGCCGCTGCCAGATCTTGCTGACACTCTTTCAGCCGGGGTTGACCGCCACCACGGCAACTTTCAGCGAGCTTAATGGTGTGGATGATGATATTGCCAGTCTTGATATCAGCGAAACAGGACGTGAGATCCTGCGCTATCATCAACTCACACTGACTACTGGTTATGACGGTAGCTACCGGGTTGAAGGTACAGTGCTTAACCAACGTTTGTGTTTATTTCACTGGCTACGACGTGGTTTCCGTCTGTGTCCGTCATTTATTACCAGCCATTTCACCCCCGCCCTGAAGAGTGAACTGAAGCGGCGCGGAATTGCGCGTAACTTTTACGACGATACCAATCTACAAGCGTTAGTGAATCTCTGCTCCCGACGGCTGCAAAAACGCTTTGAAACGCGCGATATTCATTTCCTGTGTCTGTATCTGCAATATTGTTTGCTGCAACACCACGCTGGAATTACGCCTCAGTTTAATCCGCTCCAACGTCGCTGGGCGGAATCCTGCCTTGAATTTCAGGTAGCGCAGGAAATTGGACGCCACTGGCAGCGTCGGGCGCTCCAGCCTGTACCGCCTGATGAGCCACTGTTTATGGCATTACTTTTTTCCATGTTGCGGGTTCCCGATCCACTGCGGGATGCGCATCAGCGGGACAGACAACTGCGTAAGTCTATCAAACGTCTGGTAAACCACTTTCGTGAGCTGGGAAATGTTCGTTTTTATGATGAACAGGGGTTATGCGATCAGCTTTATACCCACCTCGCCCAGGCGTTAAATCGCTGTTTGTTTGCCATCGGTATTGATAACACCCTGCCGGAAGAGTTCGCCCGCCTGTATCCACGCCTGGTGCGCACCACCCGCGCGGCGCTGGCCGGATTTGAAAGTGAATACGGCGTCCATCTTTCTGATGAGGAAAGCGGTCTGGTCGCGGTGATTTTCGGTGCCTGGCTAATGCAGGAAAACGACCTGCATGAGAAACAGATTATTCTACTGACCGGGAATGATAGCGAGCGAGAAGCGCAGATTGAGCAGCAGCTACGCGAACTAACGTTACTGCCGCTCAATATTAAACATATGTCGGTAAAGGTATTTTTGCAGACAGGCGCTCCGCGCAGCGCGGCACTGATTATTGCGCCTTATACCATGCCGTTACCGCTCTTTTCACCACCGCTGATCTATACGGACCTGACGTTGACAACACATCAACAGGAGCAGATCCGCAAAATGCTCGAATCAGCATGAGGGAACAACTTTCGGGCGCAAAAACATTGCCGGAAGCGCCACCAGCGCCATAACCCAGAACACGCCGTGGCCCAGATATTGATACAGGAAACCGGCGAAAACGGTCATGATCGCAATACTGCCGCCCATCGCGACGGCAGAGTAAACCGCCTGTAAACGGATGACTTCGCTACCCTGGCGAGCGGCAATATAGCGCATGGCGGCCAGGTGGCAGACCGTGAAGGTGCCACAATGCAGAATTTGCACCACTATCAACCACGGCAACGCCGTAGTTGCTCCCATAATGCCCCAGCGCACTACGCCGCAAATCGCTGAGATCAACAGCATATCGCGTGCACTACAACGGCGGAAAAGTTTATTACTCAGCGCAAAGATAATGACTTCCGCCACCACGCCCAGCGACCACAAATAGCCCACCGCCGAGGCCGAGTAGCCAGCAGCCTGCCAGTAAATGGCGCTAAAACCGTAATAGGCCGCATGCGCCCCCTGCAATAAACAAACGCAGGCCAGAAAGCGCCAGTTCTGGCGAACCAGCGCCAACCACGCTGACCAACCGGTGCTCTCCTGCTGGCGGCTTGCCCCTTGTGGCTGAATCGTCGGACGGATGAGAAAGCCGAGCAGCATGGATGCCACGCCCAACGTCAACAGCGCGAGGATCACCCGATAATCAAACATAGTGACCAGTTTGCCCGTCAGCGCCGAGCCAATGACAAACGCCACCGAGCCCCACAGTCGCACTTTGCCGTAATCAAGCGGGAACTGCTTTTGCCACGTATTCGCCAGTGCATCGGTCAACGGTACCAGCGGTGAGAAAAAGAGGTTAAAGCCAATCATCACCAGCATCAGCCACACTACGTGCGCCCCCGCCCAGAATGCGACAGCAAAGAGAAGTGTCAGCAGTGCCAGCACGCGCAAGGCGGAAATCAGGCGAGAAGGATCGCTGACGCGGGGCGCGATGAGCAAACTCCCGAGAAAACGGGCAATCAGACCTGCCCCCAATAACAGGCCGATGGTTTCTGGCGTTAAACCAATCCCTTTAAGCCAGACGCTCCAGAAAGGTAGAAAAATGCCGTAACTAAAAAAGTATGTGAAATAGCCGAGCGCCAACCAGCGCGTGGATTGCAAAACCATGAGTCCCTCCCGTCAGGAGGCGTTAGTCTGGGGTTAATCGAATGTTGGTGCAAGTTGAAAAATAAGAATATTCGAGCCTGCTTCCCGATGTCTGTAACACCAGTTCACAAGCACTAAAAAACTGCGATCCGCGACGCATGTTGCAAAAATAATGCGTAATTATGCCGTTACGCTTGCCAAACGTTCCTGCACAATGGCGATGAAATCGCGTAATGCCGGCTTTATCTCCCCTTTCTTCCACGCCATCAGTAAAGCAATGGAAGGCACATTTCCGGCAATGGGTCGAAATACCACCTGGCCGGTATTAAAATTATTCATATAACCGGGTATCAAAGTGACGCCCAGCCCCATCCCCACCAGATTCATGGTCACCAGAATATTCGTTGCCACCTGGACGATATTTGGCTGGCTGTTTTCTTGCGCAAACCACGCTTTAACGATCGGCGCAAGCGAACCGGAATACGCTGGATCAGTACTGACGAAATTCACGCCATCCAGTTGCGCGGCAGTGATCTCTTTTTCATGTGCTAAAGGGTGATCAACCGGTAACACCACCACTAATGGTTCGTCAAAAAGCTCCAGATAATCAATCTCCGGGCTATAAACAGGATGGCGCATTAAGCCGACGTCGAGTTCACCACGGCGAATTTTTTCTTCCTGTTCCGTGGTGATTAAACTCACCAGCTCAATTAAGGTGTCTGGCTGTCTGAGACGAAACATCGGTAATACTTTTGGCAGTAAATTCACTTCCGCCGATGGCACAAAGCCAATGGTTAATTGTCTGTCTTCCTGAACAATTTTCCGCGCCCGTAATTTGGCATTTTCCGCTTGTTCGAGGATTGCCAGCGCGTCCTGGAGAAAACATTCTCCCGCCGCCGTCAACGCGACTTTGCGCTTATCCCTCACCAGCAACGGAACACCGACACAGTTTTCAAGATCGCGGATCTGGCTGCTTAACGAAGGCTGTGAGGTATGCAGTTTTTCCGCCGCGCGGGTAAAGTTCAGTGCCTGCGCCACTGCGACGAAATAGCGTAAATGCCGTAGTTCCATCACCTTCCCCTTGTTATCGAAAAAACGTCTCAGCTGGTAGAAATTAACTATTTCACATATCGGCAACCAACCAGCAACATCCTTATGGCACAAAAATAGAAGGTCAATACATCTTATCTTTCAGGATTAAAAAATATGACCACACCCTCAGATTTGAACATTTACCAACTGATTGACACCCAAAACGGTCGGGTCACTCCGCGTATTTATACCGACCCGGACATTTACCAACTGGAGCTTGAGCGCATTTTCGGTCGTTGCTGGCTATTTCTCGCCCACGAAAGCCAGATCCCAAAACCTGGTGATTTCTTTAACACCTACATGGGGGAAGATGCGGTTGTCGTAGTGCGTCAGAAAGACGGCAGCATTAAGGCGTTTCTCAACCAATGCCGCCACCGGGCCATGCGTGTGAGTTATGCAGATTGCGGCAACACTCGCGCCTTTACCTGTCCGTATCACGGCTGGTCTTATGGCATCAACGGCGAGTTGATCGATGTACCGCTGGAACCTCGCGCCTACCCACAAGGGTTGTGTAAATCCCACTGGGGACTAAACGAAGTTCCTTGTGTGGAGAGTTATAAAGGGCTGATTTTTGGCAACTGGGATACCAGCGCACCGGGCCTGCGTGATTACCTTGGTGACATTGCCTGGTATCTGGATGGCATGCTGGATCGTCGCGAAGGCGGCACCGAAATTGTCGGCGGCGTACAAAAGTGGGTGATCAACTGCAACTGGAAATTCCCGGCAGAGCAGTTCGCCAGTGACCAGTATCATGCTCTGTTCAGCCATGCTTCTGCCGTTCAGGTATTAGGGGCGAAAGATGATGGCAGCGATAAGCGTCTCGGTGATGGACAAACCGCCCGCCCGGTGTGGGAAACCGCCAAAGATGCGCTGCAGTTTGGTCAGGACGGTCACGGCAGCGGTTTCTTCTTTACTGAAAAACCGGATGCTAATGTCTGGGTCGATGGCGCGGTTTCCAGCTATTACCGCGAAACCTATGCCGAAGCAGAACAACGTTTAGGTGAAGTTCGCGCCCTGCGCCTGGCGGGTCATAACAATATTTTCCCCACGCTTTCATGGCTCAACGGCACTGCCACGCTCCGCGTCTGGCATCCTCGCGGCCCTGATCAAGTCGAAGTGTGGGCGTTCTGTATTACTGACAAAGCCGCCTCCGATGAAGTTAAAGCCGCTTTTGAAAACAGCGCCACTCGTGCTTTTGGTCCTGCTGGTTTTCTCGAGCAGGATGACTCGGAGAACTGGTGTGAAATCCAGAAATTGCTGAAAGGTCACCGCGCCCGCAACAGCAAACTGTGTCTGGAAATGGGGCTTGGTCAGGAAAAGCGTCGCGACGACGGCATTCCAGGCATTACTAACTATATCTTCTCAGAAACGGCCGCTCGTGGAATGTACCAACGCTGGGCCGATCTTCTGAGTAGCGAAAGCTGGCAGGAAGTGCTCGATAAAACCGCCGCTTACCAGCAGGAGGTGATGAAATGAGTGCGCAAGTTTCACTGGAGTTACATCACCGCATTAGCCAGTTTCTCTTTCACGAAGCCAGTCTGCTGGATGACTGGAGATTTCGAGACTGGCTGGCACAGCTCGACGAAGAGATTCGTTACACCATGCGCACCACGGTTAACGCACAAACGCGCGACCGCCGCAAAGGCGTTCAACCGCCGACAACCTGGATTTTTAATGACACCAAAGACCAGCTGGAACGGCGAATCGCCCGTCTGGAAACCGGCATGGCCTGGGCAGAAGAACCGCCGTCACGCACCCGTCACTTAATCAGCAACTGCCAGGTAAACGAAACCGACATACCAAACGTATTTGCTGTGCGGGTAAATTATCTGCTTTATCGGGCACAAAAAGAGCGCGATGAAACATTCTATGTCGGGACTCGTTTTGACAAAGTTCGCCGTCTGGAAGATGACAACTGGCGCTTGCTGGAACGGGATATCGTCCTGGATCAAGCGGTGATCACTTCCCATAACCTGAGTGTACTGTTCTGATGAATCGAATTTATGCGTGTCCCGTTGCGGATGTGCCGGAGGGTGAGGCTCTCCGGATCGATACCTCGCCCGTCATCGCCTTGTTCAACGTGGGCGGCGAGTTTTATGCCATTAACGATCGTTGCAGCCATGGTAATGCGTCGATGTCAGAAGGGTATCTGGAAGATGACGCCACGGTGGAGTGCCCGCTGCACGCCGCCAGTTTTTGCCTGAAAACGGGGAAAGCATTATGCCTGCCCGCCACCGATCCGCTAACCACTTATCCAGTACACGTTGAAGGTGGTGACATCTTCATCGACTTACCGGAGGCGCAGCCATGAGCGATCTGCATAACGAGTCCATCTTTATTACCGGCGGCGGATCGGGATTAGGCCTGGCGCTGGCCGAGCGATTTATCGAAGAAGGCGCGCAGGTTGCCACGCTGGAACTGTCGGCGGCAAAAGTCGCCAGTCTGCGTCAGCGATTTGGCGAACATATTCTGGCGGTGGAAGGTAACGTGACCTGCTATGCCGATTATCAACGCGCGGTTAATCAGATCCTGACTCGTTCTGGCAAGCTCGATTGTTTTATCGGCAATGCGGGCATCTGGGATCACAATGCCTCACTGGTTAACACTCCCGCAGAGACGCTCGAAACCGGCTTCCACGAGCTGTTTAATGTCAACGTACTCGGTTACCTGCTGGGCGCAAAAGCCTGCGCTCCGGCGTTAATCGCCAGTGAAGGCAGCATGATTTTCACACTGTCAAACGCCGCCTGGTATCCCGGCGGCGGTGGCCCGCTGTACACCGCCAGTAAACATGCCGCAACCGGACTTATTCGCCAACTGGCTTATGAACTGGCACCGAAAGTGCGGGTGAATGGCGTCGGCCCGTGTGGTATGGCCAGCGACCTGCGCGGCCCACAGGCGCTCGGGCAAAGTGAAACCTCGATAATGCAGTCTCTGACGCCGGAGAAAATTGCCGCCATTTTACCGCTGCAATTTTTCCCGCAACCGGCGGATTTTACGGGTCCGTATGTGATGTTGGCATCGCGGCGCAATAATCGCGCATTAAGCGGTGTGATGATCAACGCTGATGCGGGTTTAGCGATTCGCGGCATTCGCCACGTAGCGGCTGGGCTGGATCTTTAAGGAAGTACGATGAAAGAAAAAACGATCATTATTGTCGGGGGCGGGCAAGCGGCGGCAATGGCTGCGGCCTCGCTACGCCAGCAAGGGTTCACCGGTGAGCTGCATCTGTTTTCCGATGAGCAACATCTTCCTTATGAACGCCCCCCGCTCTCGAAATCCATGTTGCTGGAAGATTCCCCACAGTTGCAGTCTGTGTTACCCGCTCACTGGTGGCAGGAAAACAATGTTCATCTGCATTCCGGTGTAACCATCAAAACATTGGGCCGCGACACACGAGAGTTAGTGTTAGCTAACGGCGAAAGCTGGCACTGGGATCAGCTTTTTATAGCAACCGGCGCGGCAGCTCGACCGCTGCCGTTGCTTGATGCACTGGGAGAACGCTGCTTTACCCTGCGCCATGCCGGTGATGCCGCCAGACTGCGAGAAGTTCTGCAGCCCGAACGGTCAGTCGTGATTGTCGGTGCCGGAACTATTGGTCTGGAACTGGCTGCCAGCGCCACGCAGCGCGGATGTAAGGTGACAGTGATTGAACTGGCGGCAACCGTCATGGGGCGTAATGCACCACCGCCCGTACAACGCTATCTTTTGCAGCGCCATCAGCAGGCTGGTGTGCACATTCTGCTCAATAATGCCATTGAACATGTGGTCGATGGTGAAAAAGTAGAACTGACGCTGCAAAGTGGCGAAACGCTTCAGGCCGATGTGGTGATTTACGGTATTGGTATCAGCGCCAACGACCAACTGGCTCGCGAGGCCAACCTTGATACTGCCAATGGCATTGTCATTGATGAGGCTTGCCGCACCTGCGATCCCGCGATCTTTGCCGGTGGCGATGTGGCAATCACCCGTCTTGATAATGGTGCACTACACCGCTGCGAAAGCTGGGAAAACGCCAATAACCAGGCGCAAATTGCCGCTTCCGCAATGTTGGGGCTACCGCTTCCGCGACTGCCGCCGCCGTGGTTCTGGAGCGATCAGTACAGTGATAACTTACAGTTTATTGGCGATATGCGTGGTGATGACTGGCTTTGTCGTGGCAACCCGGAAACTCAGAAGGCGATTTGGTTTAATCTGCAAAACGGCGTGCTTATCGGTGCGGTAACGCTGAATCAGGGGCGTGAGATGCGCCCAATCCGCAAATGGATCCAGAGCGGCAAAACGTTTGATGCGAAACTGCTGACAGATGAGCACATCGCGCTTAAATCACTGTAACCAGGATAATTAGCGAATATCTCAACGCCTGGGGCGTGGCGAGGTACCAGAGTGTGTATTACGTTTAAATCACATTATCTTGCAAAGGGATTGGTTATGAACTCACTACGTTATTTTGATTTTGGTGCTGCACGCCCCGTTTTGTTATTAATTGCCCGTATCGCCGTGGTCTTGATTTTCATTATTTTTGGTTTTCCCAAAATGATGGGCTTTGACGGTACGGTCCAATATATGGCCTCGCTGGGCGCGCCAATGCCAATGCTGGCAGCGATTATTGCGGTAGTTATGGAAGTGCCCGCCGCGATATTAATCGTGCTTGGCTTTTTCACCCGTCCGCTGGCGGTGCTGTTTATTTTCTACACGCTGGGTACGGCGGTAATTGGTCACCATTACTGGGATATGACCGGCGATGCGGTTGGGCCAAATATGATTAATTTCTGGAAGAATGTCAGTATCGCTGGCGCATTCCTGCTGTTGGCAATTACCGGGCCGGGGGCAATTTCTCTCGATCGGCGTTAGGAAAGATGCCGGATGCGGCGTGAACGCCTTATCCGGCATTTTATAAATTACAGTAACGCAACCCGCAACGACATCTCTGAAGTTGTTGATTCCCCTGGTGCAAGCGCAATGAGATCACCCCCTTCCGGGCGATGATGGTCATCCGGCGCATGGCTCATCGGTTCCAGACAGAAGAAATCAAACGCATATCCTTTATCAAACGCCGGGTCGGAAACAAAGATGAAATAACATGGTGCAGGTGGCGTCGTTTCCATGATGATGGCATAACCCTCCTGCGGCTGCTCGATGCGGGCCTGACCATTCCATCCGGCAAAGCCATTGTTCACCCACTGGTGCGGCAACGGCGCGAGCTGGCTGAAATCCAGCTCTTGCGGTAGCTGCTCGCAAAACTCACCCGCCAGCCACTGCTCCCGCTCCAGCCAGTAACCGCTCGCCTGCGCCTGAATCCGCGTTTGTGGTGACAACGGAAAATAAGGATGCCAGCCGGTACCAAATGGCAGCGTCTCTGCCCCTTGATTGGTGACAGAGAGCGTCACCGTCAGCGTATCTGCCGTTAAATGAAACGCCTGACTTACCCGATAGTGATAAACACCGCTGCGATGTTCATACACCAGACACAAGCTATCTTCGCTGCGCGAGACACATTGCCACTGCCCCAGCCAGCCGTCGCCGTGCAGATAGTGCGCATCCCACTCAACATTCGGTTGCAGTTGATACTCACTCCCCTGCCAGACAAAACGATTGCCGCTCACCCGGTTTGCAAACGGCACCAGCGGAAAACAAGAGGCGTCGGTTGCCACACCGTTTTTTTTACCGGGACGTAAGAGCGGCGTCGCGTCACGCCAGAAGCCTTCGATGACGCCGCCCCGGTCAGAAACGTCCAGCTTTAGCGGCCCGTGAGATAAGGTATAGATGGTCATCCGCTGACTCCTTAATCCGGGAAGTTAATCACAACTTTCCCGCATTTACCGCTCGCCATCAGCGCATAGGCATCTCCAGCCTGTTCCAGCGTGAAGCGATGGGTAATGGCGTTACGCGGCCACAGTTTCCAGTCCGTTAAATCGTGGGCGCATTTTTCCATATGGAACAGACTGGTCACCCAGGAGCCAATAATCCGCCGTTGATGGTGCATCAGATCGGCGCTGACCTCGAATTCCACTTTTCCGGTTTCACCAATGTAAACCACCCGCCCCCAGTCAGCAGTGGATTGCAGTGCCAGCAAGCGACCTGCGGCATTACCGGAACAATCGAGCGCAACATCCGCGCCACCGTGGGTAAGTTCAGCAATTATCTGCGGCAGACCTTCGGTGGTCGCTAAATAACCGTGATCCATCACCCCTAACTGTTTTGCCATCGCCAGACGTTCCGGCAGCATATCAACGCCGATGATCCGTTTTGCACCGCGACCTTTCGCCAGCATCATCGCCATCATGCCGACCGGCCCCAGACCGACCACCAGCACGTTATCGCTGCCGGAAACTTCGCCGCGCAAAATCCCTTCATAGGCCGTGCCAACGCCGCAACTGATAAACGCACCATCTTCGTAGCTCAGCGCATCCGGCAGGAGGATCAGATCTTTTTCTTCCGCCAGCAGATATTCGGCATGACCGCCGTCACGCTGCCAGCCGTAAGCCGCTTTTCCTTCGCCAGTACAAGAGATAGGAAAGCCGCGACGGCAGTTCGGGCAAAAACCACAGCCAGAAATGTGATACACCAGCACACGGTCGCCCTCTTTAAAATGGCGGCAGCCTTGCCCCATCGCCACAATCTGCCCGCACGGTTCATGACCGTTGATAAATCCCTGGTATAACGGTTTATCGGGTGCCGCTGCCGTGGCACGGTGTTGATGATAGATATAGTGGACATCGCTTCCGCAAATCCCGGAGGATTTCATTTTGATCAGTACCTGGTTAATCCCCGGCGTCGGCACCGCAACTTCCCGCAGATCGACGGTCGAATTTCCTGGTAAATAAGCTGCCAGCATCGTTTTCATAAATCCCTCATTAACAATACGATTAATTTTCATCCCTGCCGCACCCGCGCCAGGGGCGTTAAGGTTTAGCGTTTCGCTTTACTGCTACGCTGAGTCAGCAAGATATTCGCCAGCACCGCCACCACGATGATGACGCCGCGCACCACCTGCTGGAAAAAGGAGTTAATCCCGAGCAGCACCAGACCGTTACCGATTAGCGTAATCACCAGTACGCCAAGCAGCGTACCGAACAACGAGCCGCGACCACCGGAAAGCGCCGTACCGCCAACCACGACCGCGGCGATGACGTCAAACTCCAGACCGTTTGCGGCACCTGCGTTACCGGAACCGAGGCGCGCCGCCAACAAAATGCCGGTCACCGCCGCTAATAATCCCGAAAGGGTAAAGATAAGAATGCGTACCCGACGAACGTTAATACCGCACAACTGTGCTGCAGTGGCATTACCGCCAACAGCAAAAACCGAGCGCCCGAAGGCGGTTTTGCGGCTGATGAACACAAACAGCGCAAACAACACCATCATGATCAGCGCGGATACCGGCACTCCGAGAAATTGTCCACCCAGCCAGTCCAGTACCTCGTTTTCGTCAATCGGCACTGGCAGGGCGTTGGTCATAAACAGCCCCATTCCGCGCAGGGCGCTCCACAGCCCCAGTGTGGCAACGAAACTTGGTACGTTAAACACGCCGCGCAGCACCCCGGCCAGCGTTCCCATCAGCGCGCCTAACAGCAACACCAGCAGACACGCCACCGCCAGCGGAACTTCAAATTGCAGCAAAAATGCCAGGCACACCGAGACAAAAGCCACCATCGGCCCAACGCTGACATCAATTTCACCGGAGATAATAATCAGCGTCATCGCCCAGGCGGCAATCCCAATGGTGGCGGCATCGCGCAGCACGTTCATCTGGTTATTCAATGAGATAAAGCCCGGCGCGTTCAGGGAGAAGACCAGATAAAGAATGGCGATCACCACCAGCAAACCGATCTCATTAATATGGCGACTGACAAATTGTTTGAGCGAGACGCTCTTGCCCTGCGGCAATGGTAATGACGAAGCAGACATCTTCAGGTTCCTCGGTAAAATTCATCAGTGCACAGACAGAATGGCGGACATCAGCTCATCCACATTGACCGGAGCGTGAAACTCCTGCGAGAACGTGCCGTGCTGTAATAACAGGATGCGGTCACACACCAGCGGCAACTCCTCCACTTCACTGGAGATAAACACCACGCTTTTTCCTTCGGCAGCCAGCTCACGGACAATACGGTAAATCTGCTGTTTGGCTTCGATATCGACGCCGCGCGTTGGCTCGTCGAGCAACAAAATCTGGCTGGCGGCATAGACCCAACGACCGATCACCACTTTTTGCTGATTGCCGCCAGAAAGCGTGCCGATGGGCGTTTCGCTACTGGCGGCCTTGACCGTCATCCGCTGCATCACCTCTTCGGTCAGGCGGCGGATGGTGGACCATTGCAGCACACCGTTGGCGCTGATTTTTTGCCGATTGGTCAGCACTGTATTTTCGTCAACGCCCAGCCAGGGAATGATCCCCGCTTCTTTGCGGTTTTCTGGCGTATAGCCAATGCCGCGTTTCAGCATGTCGCCGTAATCGGGGCGCGTGATTTTCTCGCCGTTGATAACAATTTCGCCCTGTTCATACGTCTCCAGCCCAACTATGGCTTTCAACAATTCACTGCGCCCTGCCCCCAGCAGGCCAGCAATGCCGAGTACTTCGCCACGACGGAGCGTAAAGCTGATATCCTCCAGCTTGGGCTTATGGCGTAACGCACGGACTTCCAGCACGGCCTGATCGACAATTTCCTGAGGGGAAACCGGCGCAATATCAACGTGATCGCGCCCGAGCATTAGCGACACAATATGATGCGTGGAGGTGTTTTCGAGCATCACATCGCCCGCCACCTGACCATCGCGCATAACGGTGGCACAGGAGGCAATGCGGCGGATTTCTTCCATCCGGTGGCTGACATAAATCACCGCCACGCCCAGTGCCGACATCTTTTTAACCGCGCTGATCACCAGTTCAACTTCCGCACTGGCAAGCGAACTGGTAGGTTCATCAAGAATGACCACGCGCGGCTCGCCCTTCATCACCCGCGCAATTTCCACCAGTTGCTTTTGCGCCGGGCTTAGCGTTGAAACAAGTTGTTCAGGGCTAACGTCAACGCCCAGCGCCTGTAAGCAACGTTGGGCATCCTGCGCCATTTGCAGGTAATCAATCATGCCGTTGCGGCGGGGCCACTGACCGAGGCAGAGGTTTTCCGCCACCGTCAGTCCCTCCACCAGACTTAACTCCTGATAAACCGCACGAACCCCCAGTTCAGCGGCACGGCGAGTCAGCGTAGCTTCGTCACCTTCCAGTCGCGTCTCGCCAATCCAGATATCACCGCTATCCGGACGTTCGCTACCGGTAAGCATTCGAATGAGGGTCGATTTGCCCGCGCCGTTTTTGCCTAACAGCGCACGAACTTCGCCTTTATTGAGCGTGAAGTTAACGTTATCCAACGCAACGACGCCGGGATAACGCTTATTTCCTGCCACCACTTTTGCTACCGGGACTGCCTCTGTTGCCGTGAACATAGGGACCTCTGCGAATCAGCGATTAGGGCAGACCATCAACGTGCGTTGCCAGCCACTGTTTACCGTCTTCCGTTTTGGTATAGAGATCGATTGGCACCTGAATCACTTTTTCACCGTCGGCTTGTTTATTGATAACCTTCAAAGTTTGCGCGAAAACAGCATTGCCCATTTTCTTACCGGAAATATCCACCACCGCTTTCAGCACCTGATTGTTTTCCAGCTCCTGAGCAATTTCAGTGGTCATATCCGAACCGAAAACAGCAATTTTTCCGGCCTGATTTTGATTACGTACCGCTTTTACCGCGCCGAGTGTCGCACCGCCCGATTCCCCCATAATGGCGTTGAGATCCGACGTGGAGATAATTAGTTTTTCACCAACGGAAATCGCTTTATCTAAAACAGTCCCTTCCTGATTAGCGACAATTTGCGCGCCGGGAACGCGGGCTTTTAATACTTCTTCAAACCCTTTACGTCGTTGCACACAAACTTCAAAGGCTTCGCAATTGATGACGGCAATTTTCGGCTGGTCAATTTTGTTGGCAATAAAATAATCGGCGGCAGCGTTACCCAGTTTTTTACCAAATTCCAGCGGGTCACCAACCAGATATGCCGAGACATATTTATCGACACCCTTTTGATTAATACAGGTGTTGTAGCAAATCACCGGAATACCCGCTTCACTGGCGCGACGAACGGTACGGCTACTGCCATTTTCAGATACTGCCGATAAAATAATGGCATCGACATTACGCGCCACGAGGGTATCTACAAAAGTACTTTCTTTCGAAATATCGCCCTGGGCGTTAGTTTCAATTAACTGTACCTGTACTGAAGAATCTTTTGCCGCATCCTGAACGCCCTGACGCACGCCAGCGTAATATCCCTGGGTATCAAGGTATATTGCACCAATGGTCATTTCTTTATCCGCTGCCCTGGCAAATAGAGCGCTACCTAATAGCGTAGCCATTAATAATAGATTACGGGTTGTTCTCATTTTTTTAGGCATAGTGCCTCCTGTAGGGTTTTTATTTACAACGGCTTATTCTAATTATTTTGTGATGAGCGGCAGCGCGTGCCGCTCAAATATTACAGTTAATAAGGTTTAGTGAACGCGGTTAAAAATAAAAGGCATCACGGTGGTGAATAATGCTGCTTTCGGCCAGGCCGGATTAATCGCCGTCAATTCAGCGCGAGCAGATTCATATTGCGCAACCTCCCCGAGTCCCGCGGACGCCAGCATCGCCACCATCAGGCATTTTTCTTTATGCTGCTGTTGTAAATCGCCATACAGCGACAACAGGTCAGGTTGCGAGACGGCAAAGAAATCCGCCTCGATACTGGTTTTCGCCATCTCTTGCGCCCACTGTTTCATTTCACTAAACAGTTGCTGTGCGGTTTGTTGTTCGCCCAGCAGTCGCAGCGCCATTCCTTGCCAGAAGAGATAATCAACCGGCTGATCGTTGTAATAACTGTGGATGTTAATGGTGCGATCGCCGGTCGCCGCCAGACGTAAACAACGCGTCGCTTCAGTTTCATCGCCCTGCGCGTTAGCGCATATTGCCAGCCAGAACCAGATGTCGTTATCAGTTTGCCCCGGTAAACGGCCTTCGCTTAAATTCTCCGGATAATGCAGCGCGGCATGAAGCAGTTCGCTGGCCTGCTGCGGCTCTCTGGCATCAAGATGCTGCCAGGCGCGTAATAACTGGTTGAGGATAAACTGACTGGTGATCTTCCCTTCCCCGCCTTCCCACGGGTGGAATTTGCGCGTGGCGAGAATGTCCGCCGCTTTGTCTGCCTGACCCGTGAGATGCCACAAATTGAGCAGTTCTGCGGTCATGTCGTCGCGTTTCAGCGCAATTTCCAGATTATTTTCCAGACGCGCCAGTCGTTTCTCCGGTGTGGCTCCACTTAACTTATCAAGCAAATCCCGTTCGAAAAGCAGACGTGCATCCTGCGGCGCAAGCTGATAAGCATTATCAAGATAACGCGCGGCCAGCTCATAATCGTGTTGCTTATTCCACGCATGGATCGCTAACCCGCGCCAGCCGTCGGCAAACTCCGGCGACATCTCTACGCAACGTTGCCATAAAGTAATGGCTTTGTTGTAGCTGCGCTTGTTGTAGTAGAAGCAGGCCAGTAAATGACGGGCAAACCAGCACTCTTCAATACTCTCCAGCGCCGCCACTTCTTCCAGCGTATTCGGGAAACGGACAAACTGCGGGAAGACATCAATGGCTTTTGCGACCAGTTCGCCGCGTTCGGCTTTCGGCAGCAAGCTGGCTTGCAGGTAAAGCGGCAGCGTGCGCTGGCAGTCCAGTGCGTTCAGCATCTCTGCCGCCAGGGCAGGCATTCCCCAGTTAATCAGTTGCCCGGCGGTCATCAGGGCGTTAACGTCGCGTCCCTGACACAGACCGCGCCACTGCGCGAGGGCTGATTCGCTACGACCATCGAACCAGTTCAGCCACCACAGAGTGGCGTTCAGCGGATAATCGCGCAGCAGTTTCTCGCGCTGCAAACGCGCGTTGTCCTGACGACCACTTAACACCAGCAGCAGATTATGCAGGCAAAGCACTTCCTGATTGGTTGGGCAGGCGCGAAGACTTTGTTGGCAAAAATCCAGACCAGCATCGAAGTTACCATTACGCGCCGCCAGTCGTGCCAGACCATAATAGCCGCCTGCTTTACTATTGCCGCTCCAGACCGCACGCCAGAAATCCTCTTCGGCTTGTTGATATTGTCCCTGACGTTCGTAAGCACTGGCGCGAATCAAACTGGCCTGTCCGCACTGCGGATTTTTGTTCAGCGCATGTGCGCGTTTCAGCGCCTGAGTGGCATACGCCACCGCTTGCGGGAAATCGGCGCGGTTATATTCCAGCATCGCCAGCGCCAGGTTACAGCGATAATCCAGCGGATCCAGCGCCACGCCGCGCAGGTAGTAATCGAACGGTGAACGGCTGGCGTGATGATATTGCTCCAGATGCTGACCGATAAACCAGGCTTCATCTGTACTGGTAATGTCTTGTGCTGCCAGTGGCGCTTTGGCGACGTCCGGCAACGGCAACTCTTGCGGCTGATGTTCCTGATAACTCAGTACAATATTGCCGTCGGCATCGGAGAGCTCAATGGTCAGCCTTTCAGGATTGATACCGTGCAACACGCCCTGGATGGCGGTCGCAGGCATCAGTGCCACGGCATCATCAAGTAACGCGTTGCATTTGCCGATTTCGCGGATCGCCAGGCGGTATCCGTTCAACGGAGAGATGGCATACAGCCCCCACTCAATCCCCCGCTCACTACGCTGGAGTTTTATCACCGCATCGCGGGAGGCATTTTGCACCATGCCCAGAGAATGATAAGGCAGGAAATACTGCTCGAAACGCTTCTCTTCGTACGCATCAAGCCAGGTAAAATCAGGCTGGTTATCGGCAAAAATACCGGTCATCAGTTCGATATACGGGCCGTTATTGTCGGTCAGACTCTTATCCCACGCCTGGCCAAATTCACTGTGTCCCCAGCTCCACTGTTTTTTACCTGGCGCAATATGGTGGTTGGCAACGTGCAGCAAACCGCCATCTTCATCGTGACACCACGCGCCAACAAAATCGTACTGTGATTTTTCAGCCATATATGAGGTTGGAACAGGCACATTTTTATAGCGAGAAATGTCCACTCCGGCGGAGTAGTCCACTTTGTAGTAAGTGCCGGTGGCGATGGGGAAAGCAGAGACGGCCCGTTTGCCGTGATCAAACACCGCCATTACATCCGGCGGGAAGACGCTCTGATGCCCTTCCCCCCCTTTCACTGCCGGGTTGGCCCACCACAAGAAATGACGCGGCGTGGCGTTGCCGTTATAGACGCGGCTGGCGATTTCCAGTGCCGCCCGGTCAGGACGCAGGGTGAAACCTGTCATCACCTGTAAACCATGCATCGGCTCCGTTTCGCCTACCCACACCGTCTGTGCGCCGTCTTCATGGGCTTCGAGGGTGAAATCAACGGGCATAAAGGTGGTCGGGCGATGGTGTTGCGGCCAGTTAAACTCAATCCCGCCGGAGATCCACGGTCCCAGCAGCCCCACCAGCGCCGGTTTAATGACTTCATTGTGATAGACAAAATCGCGCTGTTTCACTTTATCCCACGCGCGATGCACCCGACCGCCCAGTTCCGGCAGGATCATCACTTTGATGTAGTCGTTTTCCAGCCACACCGCCTGCCAGGATTTCAGGGTTTTCTGCTCGCTCAGCGTATCGGTCACGCCGTAGGGATAAACCGCGCCGGACGATCCCTGATAAACGCGATTTTCCAGGAACATGGGATGTATATCCTGCGGCCCGGTTTCATAGGTCGGGATCTCAACGCGCTCTTGCCACACTTTTACTGGAGTCATGGTGCCCTCAATATTAACAAGACATACTGAATTAAAAGATTTGTGGCAGTGTATTGAACAATCTGGCAATGTTTTCGCGGAATAATCACGCAATTAACTAAACAAGGTTTAGTGAAGATGAGAGCCTGCATTAATAATCAACAGATTCGCCACCATAACAAATGCGTGATTCTGGAACTGCTGTACCGGCAAAAGCGCGCCAATAAATCAACGCTGGCCCGGCTGGCGCAAATTTCGATTCCGGCAGTCAGTAATATTTTGCAGGAACTGGAAAGCGAAAAACGGGTGGTGAATATCGACGATGAAAGCCAGACGCGCGGGCATAGTAGCGGTACATGGCTGATTGCGCCGGAAGGTGACTGGACGCTGTGCCTGAACGTGACGCCCACCAGTATTGAGTGTCAGGTTGCTAATGCTTGTTTAAGTCCGAAAGGTGAATTTGAGTATTTACAGATTGATGCACCGACGCCGCAGGCGCTGCTGTCCGAAATCGAAAAATGCTGGCATCGCCACCGTAAATTGTGGCCGGACCGTACCATCAACCTGGCGCTGGCAATCCACGGTCAGGTTGATCCGGTGACCGGCGTGTCGCAAACCATGCCGCAAGCGCCGTGGACAACGCCGGTTGAGGTAAAGTATCTGCTGGAAGAGAAGCTCGGCATTCGGGTGATGGTCGATAATGACTGCGTGATGCTGGCGCTGGCGGAGAAATGGCAAAATAATTCGCAGGAACGGGATTTCTGCGTGATCAACGTTGATTACGGCATTGGCTCGTCGTTCGTGATTAACGAGCAAATTTATCGCGGCTGTTTGTATGGTAGCGGACAGATTGGTCACACCATCGTTAATCCGGATGGCGTCGTCTGCGACTGTGGACGTTACGGCTGCCTGGAAACCGTCGCCTCGTTAAGTGCATTAAAAAAACAGGCGCGGGTATGGCTAAAATCACAACCGGTTAATACTCAGCTTGATCCTGAAAAACTGACAACAGCGCAGTTAATCGCTGCCTGGCAGAGTGGAGAACCGTGGATCACCAGCTGGGTTGATCGCTCTGCCAATGCCATTGGTTTGAGTCTGTATAACTTCCTCAACATCCTCAATATTAATCAGATTTGGTTGTACGGTCGCAGTTGTGCCTTTGGTGAGCACTGGCTTAATACCATTATTCGCCAGACGGGATTTAACCCGTTCGACCGCGACGAAGGACCGAGCGTGAAAGCGACGAAAATTGGCTTTGGGCAATTAAGCCGCGCACAACAGGTACTGGGAATTGGCTATTTGTATGTTGAGGCGCAGTTACGGCAGATTTGATGGCGCGATAACGTAGAAAGGCTTCCCGAAGGAAGCCTTTTTTCAACAGATTAACCGTTTCGCTTATGCGTAAACCGGGTAACGTGCACAGATGTCGAGAACTTTACCTTTGATGCGCTCGATAACGGCTTCATCATTGATGCTGTCCAGCACGTCACACATCCAGCCAGCCAGTTCTTTCGCTTCTGCTTCTTTGAAGCCGCGACGCGTAATCGCCGGAGTACCCACGCGAATACCGGAGGTCACAAACGGGCTCTTCGGATCGTTCGGTACGCTGTTTTTGTTGACGGTGATGTTAGCACGGCCCAGAGCGGCGTCTGCTTCTTTACCGGTCAGGTTTTTATCAACCAGATCAACCAGGAACAGGTGGTTATCAGTGCCGCCGGAAACCACTTTGTAGCCGCGTTCCAGGAACACTTCTACCATCGCTTTAGCGTTTTTAGCGACCTGCTGCTGGTAAGTTTTGAACTCAGGCTCCATCGCTTCTTTCAGAGCAACCGCTTTACCGGCGATTACGTGCATCAACGGACCGCCCTGACCACCAGGGAAAACGGCAGAGTTCAGTTTTTTGTACAGCTCTTCGCTACCACCTTTCGCCAGGATCAGGCCACCGCGCGGACCCGCCAGGGTTTTGTGAGTGGTGGTAGTAACAACGTGAGCATGAGGAACCGGGTTCGGGTAGACGCCAGCAGCAACCAGGCCCGCAACGTGCGCCATATCAACGAAAAGGTAAGCACCGATGCTGTCAGCGATTTCACGCATTTTCGCCCAGTCCACCACGCCGGAATATGCAGAGAAGCCACCGATAATCATTTTCGGTTTGTGTTCTTTGGCTTGTTTTTCCAGATCGGCGTAGTCGATATGACCGCTAGCATCGATACCGTAAGGAACGATGTTGTACAGTTTACCGGAGAAGTTAACCGGAGAACCGTGAGTCAGGTGACCGCCATGCGCCAGGTTCATACCCAGAACGGTATCACCTGGTTCCAGCAGCGCGGTGTACACCGCAAAGTTAGCCTGGGAGCCGGAGTGCGGCTGGACGTTAGCGTAGTCAGCACCGAACAGTTCTTTCGCACGATCGATCGCCAGTTGTTCAACGATATCAACATACTCGCAACCGCCGTAGTAGCGTTTGCCCGGATAACCTTCAGCATATTTGTTGGTCAGCTGAGAACCCTGCGCCTGCATTACGCGCGGGCTGGTGTAGTTTTCGGAGGCGATCAGTTCGATGTGCTCTTCCTGACGTACTTTTTCCTGCTCCATAGCCTGCCACAGTTCGGCATCATAATCGGCAATGTTCATTTCACGCTTTAACATCCGCATCTCCTGACTCAGCTAACAATAAAATTTTTGGCCTTTATAGGCGGTCCTGTTGGACAACGGCGAACAGTATAACCGAATCATTGTGCGATAACAGGTCTTGACAAAGGAATTTACGCAAACGATTACCTTCAGGCTGCGCAAGGCTTTGGAGAATAAAGAGCTTGCAACCGGAAACGGATTTCTTTTCAGGTTTGTGATGCAAATTTTTCACTTCATCACATTCTTTCTGAAAAACACCAAAGAACCATTTACATTGCAGGGCTATTTTTTATAAGATGCATTTGAGATACATCAATTAAGATGCAAAAAAAAGGAAGACCATATGCTTGACGCTCAAACCATCGCTACAGTAAAAGCCACCATCCCTTTACTGGTGGAAACAGGGCCAAAGTTAACCGCCCATTTCTACGACCGTATGTTTACTCATAACCCAGAACTCAAAGAAATTTTTAACATGAGTAACCAGCGCAATGGCGATCAACGTGAAGCCCTGTTTAACGCTATTGCCGCCTACGCCAGTAATATTGAAAACCTGCCTGCGCTGCTGCCAGCGGTAGAAAAAATCGCGCAGAAGCACACCAGCTTCCAGATCAAACCGGAACAGTACAACATCGTCGGCGAACACCTGTTGGCGACGCTGGACGAAATGTTCAGCCCGGGACAGGAAGTGCTGGACGCGTGGGGTAAAGCCTATGGCGTACTGGCTAATGTATTTATCAATCGCGAGGCGGAAATCTATAACGAAAACGCCAGCAAAGCCGGTGGCTGGGAAGGTACTCGCGATTTCCGCATTGTGGCTAAAACACCGCGCAGCGCACTTATCACCAGCTTCGAACTGGAGCCGGTCGACGGTGGCGCAGTGGCAGAATACCGTCCGGGGCAATATCTCGGCGTCTGGCTGAAGCCGGAAGGTTTCCCGCATCAGGAAATTCGTCAGTACTCTTTGACTCGCAAACCGGATGGCAAAGGCTATCGTATTGCGGTGAAACGCGAAGAGGGCGGGCAGGTATCCAACTGGCTGCACAATCACGCCAATGTTGGCGATGTCGTGAAACTGGTTGCTCCAGCAGGTGATTTCTTTATGGCTGTCGCAGATGACACACCAGTGACGTTAATCTCTGCCGGTGTCGGTCAAACGCCAATGCTGGCAATGCTCGACACGCTGGCAAAAGCTGGCCACACAGCACAAGTGAACTGGTTCCATGCGGCAGAAAATGGCGATGTTCACGCCTTTGCCGATGAAGTTAAGGAACTGGGGCAAGCACTGCCGCGCTTTACCGTGCACACCTGGTATCGTCAGCCAAGCGAAGCCGATCGCGCTAAAGGTCAGTTTGATAGCGAAGGTCTGATGGATTTGAGCAAACTGGAAGGTGCGTTCAGCGATCCGACAATGCAGTTCTATCTCTGCGGCCCGGTTGGCTTCATGCAGTTTGCCGCGAAACAGTTAGTGGATCTGGGCGTGAAGCAGGAAAACATTCATTACGAATGCTTTGGCCCGCATAAGGTGCTGTGATTTGATGTTGCCGGATGGAAACATCCGGCAACCCTTGACGCGGTTTAAATTGCCGCGTCGTCTTCTTCACCGGTACGGATACGAATGACCCGTGCCACGTCAAAGACGAAGATTTTACCGTCACCGATTTTGCCGGTTTGCGCCGTGCGAATAATGGTATCGACACAGGTATCGACAATGTCGTCCGGTACGACAATCTCAATTTTCACTTTCGGCAGAAAATCCACCATATACTCCGCGCCGCGGTACAGCTCGGTATGGCCTTTCTGGCGGCCAAAACCTTTCACCTCAGTGACCGTCATGCCGGTAATGCCGACTTCAGCCAGTGCTTCGCGAACATCGTCCAGCTTGAAGGGTTTAATAATCGCATCAATCTTTTTCATGCTATTCCTTGAAAAGGTCGCCTGTCTTTTGATCTGCTAAACGTAACACATAACGCCAATTCATTCCTTGAAATCGTTTGCATCCAGCTCGTGTCGGGAAAGCAGTTTATAAAATTCTGTCCGGTTGCGCCCCGCCATTCTCGCCGCGTGGGTGACGTTGCCTTTGGTGATTTGCAGCAGCTTACGCAAATAGTTGAGTTCAAACTGATTACGTGCCTCAACAAAGGTTGGCAGCGCCGTATTTTCACCCTCCAGCGCCTGCTCCACCAGCGCATCACTAATCACCGGAGATGAGGTCAGCGCCACGCACTGTTCAATCACGTTGACCAACTGGCGCACATTACCCGGCCAGCTCGCGGTCATCAGGCGTTTCATCGCATCGGTAGAGAACGCGCGGACAAACGGTTTATGTCGCTCTGCCGCCTGGCGCAACAGGTGATTTGCCAGTAGCGGAATGTCTTCTGTGCGCTCCGCCAGTGCCGGAATTTTCAGGCTGACAACGTTGAGGCGGTAATAGAGATCTTCACGGAATTCCCCGCGCGCCATCGCTTTTGGCAGGTCGCGGTGAGTGGCGGAAATAATCCGCACGTCGATATCAATATCGCGGTTACTGCCCAGCGGGCGCACTTTACGCTCCTGCAACACGCGCAGCAGTTTGACCTGCAACGGTGCGGGCATATCACCAATCTCATCGAGAAATAGCGTACCGCCTTCCGCCGCCTGGAATAAACCTTCGCGATTGCTGACAGCGCCAGTAAACGCGCCACGCGCATGACCAAACAGTTCCGACTCCAGCAATTGCTCGGGTAATGCGCCACAGTTAATAGCAATAAATGGTTTGCTGTTGCGCGGGCTGGCGTTATGGATAGCCTGGGCGAAAATCTCTTTCCCGGTGCCGCTCTGGCCATTAATCAAAACGCTGACGTCTGATTGCGCCACCAGCCGCGCCTGTTCCAGCAAACGCAGCATCAGCGGGCTGCGGGTGACAATTGCTTCGCGCCAGCGTTCGTCGGTGGCTGGCGCGGACTGCTCCAGCGCATCATCAATTGCCTGATATAGCGCGTCTTTATCGACAGGCTTGGTGAGGAAACTGAACACGCCCTGCTGTGTTGCTGCAACGGCATCGGGAATAGAACCATGCGCGGTAAGAATAATTACTGGCATTCCAGGCTGGACTTTTTGAATTTCAGCAAACAGCTGCATACCGTCCATTTCATCCATCCGCAGGTCGCTGATGACTAAATCTACTTTTTCGCGATTCAGTACCCGTAATCCTTCAGCACCACTTTCCGCCGTGACCACGCTGTAGCCTTCGCTGGTCAGGCGCAGGCCAAGCAGTTTCAGCAATCCCGGATCGTCATCGACCAATAATAAATGCGCAGGTTTATGGCTCATCAGGAGTGACCTCATGGGTGGATGGCGCGGGCTTTTCACCCTCGTGCGGCGTATCCGGCGAGAAATTTCCAGCCGGTTTGCGGGTCGAGAGCTGGCGTTCAATATCAGTCAGGTTTTCCAGCTTGCGGGTGGTGAGTTCCAGTTGCTGCTGTAGAACGTGATATTGCTGGCGCAAAGTATCCAGCTCGCTGTCGCTGGATTGCTGGAGCTTGCCGTAGCGTTGGCGCTCTTCCGCCAGTTGCAGTTGCAGCGCCTGACCGTCGCGCCAGAGTTGATACAGTGGGCGAACCTGTGCCGGGATCTCGGTACTTAACGCATCAATGCGCGCGACCAGCTGGCGGCGCTCATACGGCGTAATTTTGGCGTCGGCGAGCAAAATCCCTTGTTTAAAGGTCTTTTGCCAGCTGCCGTCGTCATATTGGCGAGCTTGCTGACGCGACTGCGCAGGCATTAAACGATCAGCACAATCCATCGCCCGCAGCCAGTAAAGCGGATTGGTTTCGGTTGATTTACCTTGCAGCGCCCAGATGTCGCTACATTCAGTAGAAAGATAGTCAGCCAGTTGATAAACCGGAATTTTTTCTTCTGCTGGCGTATCAATGGCTGGTTTATTGTGACTCTGCACGCAACCCAGCAATGCCAGACATGGCAGCCCTGCCAGCCACAGCCGTCGGGGCAATAATCGTTGAAAAATGTGTCGCATATTCACCAGACTTAATGCCTATCCCAGTGGGCGTAATTGTTGCAGGCAGTTTGGGCACAGACAGCGCGGAGAAACCGGAGCGTACATGTCGTACGTGAGGATTTCGAGCACTGCCCAGGGCCAAACTGGCAAATAAAATAGCCTGATGGGATAGGCTGTTAGCATTATTTCGTGTTTTTCGACGACGGTAATTCAATGCGGAAACAAACGTCTTGCCCGCTCTCGTCGACCAGATACAGTTCCCCTTGCATACGGCGAATACAATCCCTGGCAATGCTTAATCCCAGACCGCTGCCCTTCACCGCCCCTTTTCGCTGGTGGCTTCCCTGAAAAAAGGGTTCGAAGATCATGGCGCGTTCCTCTTGCGGAATGGGCGTGCCTGTATTGATAACATCAATATAAACCCGCGCACCATGTAAACTGCTGCGAAGGCAAATGTTACCGGATTCAGCCCCGTAGTGCACCGCATTGGAGTAAAGATTATCCAGTACGCTCATCAGCAGCATTGGCTCCGCCAGGCAAGCTGTTGCTTTGAGATCGACGTCGGTATGCATCATTTTAGCCCGTGCGGGCAGGCTATGAGCAGAAACCACAGTCTCCACCAGCGGTGCTAATTCAACATTCTCCAGTTCCACCGCACTGTCCGCCTGTTTACGGTTGTAATCAAGCAGTTGTTCGATCAGTTTTTGCAAATTGCGGCTGCTGCTATCAAGAATGCTCACCACCTCTTTTTGCTCTGGCGTAAGCGGCCCGACAACCTGGTCAGCCAGTAATTCAGTGCCCTCGCGCATACTCGCCAGCGGCGTTTTTAATTCATGAGATAAATGTCTTAAGAATTGATGACGTTGGGATTCCAGCCATGACAGGCGCTCACTTAACCAAAGAATACGTTGCCCAACCGAGCGTAACTCACTCGGTCCACTGAACGAAACGCTATTGCCCAGAGAACGCCCTTCCCCCAGCCGGTTGATCATCCGTTCAATATTTTTTACCGGACCGATAATCATCCGCGTGAAAAGCAGTACCATCACCAGACTCACCAGAAATAGCACCAGCGATTGCCAACCAAAATATTGCCCACGTTCGGCGATTTCACGCTGAAGTTGCTGCCCACGAGAGAACACCACTGTGCGCGTGGCCTGCACCATTTCGGTATTGGCACTGGCAAAGGCTTCAAGACGCGCGGCGGCGGCGGCATCGGGACCACTGTTGTTACACTGAAGTTGAGCCAGATTGTTCAAATCCTGACGTAATGCCTGGTAGAGTTTATCGTCCGGCAGCACGCCTGCGTGGGCATCGAGCATTTCGCTGTAACGCTTGCGCTGGCTTTGATAAACCTTCGCAAGCGTAGGGTCGTCCAGCACGCAATACTGACGGTAACTACGCTCCATCTCCAGCGCCGCGTTGGTCATCGCTTCACTGCGCCGGGCATCAATAAGCGTAGTGCGGTTAACCAGCGCCGCCTGATCGCTAAGCGCATTCAGGCTTTGCCAGGCTTGCCATGCCAGCACCAACAGGGGCAGCAGAATCAGCAAAAATGCCAGCATTACCAGTTGTCGTAATGAGCGGGGAAAAACGGGCCAGCGTTTCAAGGTGTTACTCTCGTCAGACGCGAATAGCCTGATGCTAACCGAGGGAAAGTTCAGATACAACAAAGCCGGGAATTACCCGGCTTTGTTATGGAATAAGGCGGTGCCTAACTCGACGTTTCGCCCGATGGTTGATATAGCTACGCTGATATCAGAAGTTGGACGGCAGGCACCTTGTTGTGCGTCATTCGAATTTTATGTAGCACGTCCCGAAGGGGCTGACATAAGTCGGTGAATGAGCCACTGGTTACTATTATGCAGTAACTGTGCCAATAAAGAAAATAGTTTGGTAACGTACTGATTGTACGCTGTTTTGAAGGGGTTATGGCTTCTTCGCTATTTGGCTGTAAATCAGCCACTGTGTCGCTAAAAAGAGACAACTTAAGATAAACTTATTAGATGATATTAAAATCAATCAGTTAAGTGTCGCCAGAAAGCGACACGGTAAACCACCCATTGTCGTGATTTACAGACACAAAAAAGCTCCCGAAGTTGGGAGCTTATAATAGCGGTTGGTGCTTAATGCCGGATGCGGCGTGAATGCCTCATCCGGCTGCAAAACCAATGGGTTGACGGCTTACCCCAACTGCTTACGCGCATTGCGGAAAATGCGCATCCATGGGCCATCCTCGCCCCAGTTTTCCGGATGCCAGGAGTTGCTGACAGTACGGAAAACACGTTCCGGGTGCGGCATCATAATGGTGACTCGACCACTTTCAGTCGTGACTGCCGTAATACCATTCGGAGAACCGTTCGGGTTAGCTGGGTAGGTTTCAGTGACTTTGCCGAAGTTATCGACATAGCGCAGTGCCACCAGCCCTTTGCTTTCCAGTACCGCCAGATGCGCCGCATCACGCACTTCCACGCGCCCTTCACCATGAGAGACAGCAATCGGCATTTGCGAGCCCACCATCCCCTGCAACAGCAGAGACGGGCTTTGGGTTACTTCAACCAGGCTGAAACGCGCTTCAAAGCGATCGGAGGTATTGCGCACAAAACGTGGCCACAACTCACTACCTGGGATCAGTTCACGCAGATTAGACATCATCTGGCAACCGTTACATACCCCCAGCGCCAGCGTTTGCGGACGGTGGAAGAAGGTTGCAAACTCATCGCGTACACGGTCATTGAACAGGATAGACTTCGCCCAACCTTCACCGGCACCCAGCACATCACCGTAGGAGAAACCACCGCACGCGACCAGGGCGTGGAAATCTTCCAGGCCCGTGCGTCCAGCCAGCAGGTCGCTCATATGCACGTCGATAGCATCAAAGCCCGCACGGTGGAAAGCTGCCGCCATTTCAACATGCGAGTTCACGCCCTGCTCACGCAGCACAGCAACTTTCGGACGTGCGCCAGTGGCAATATACGGTGCTGCCACATCTTCGTTGATATCGAACGACAGTTTTACATTCAGGCCCGGATCGGCGTCGTTTGATTTCGCCTGATGCTCCTGATCGGCACACTCCGGGTTGTCACGCAGGCGCTGCATCTGCCAGGTAGTTTCTGCCCACCAGACACGCAACGTAGTGCGGCTTTCGCTGAATACAGTCTGCCCGTTGGAGGTAATCACAAAACGGTCACCGGAAACCGCCTGCCCTACATAATGGACGCAATCCGCAAGCCCATGCTGTGCCAGTACCGCTTCAACTGCTTCACGGTCAGCGGCACGAACCTGAATCACCGCACCCAGTTCTTCGTTAAACAACGCCGCCAGGCGATCGTCACCCAGAGTGGCGATATCCGCGTCAATGCCGCAATGACCAGCAAAGGCCATTTCCGCCAGCGTTACCAGCAGGCCGCCATCAGAGCGGTCGTGGTACGCGAGCAGCTTACACTGTGCTACCAGCGCCTGAACCGCGTCATAGAAACCTTTCAGTTGCGCGACGTCGCGTACATCTGCCGGTTTGTCGCCAAGCTGACGATAAACCTGCGCCAGCGCCGTTGCGCCCAGCGCGTTATTGCCTTTGCCCAGATCAATCAGCAGTAATGCGTTATCTTCGGTAGAAAGCTGCGGCGTGATGGTGTGACGCACATCTTCCACACGGGCAAATGCAGAAATCACCAGCGACAGCGGCGACGTCATTTCGCGCTCTTCGTTACCTTCCTGCCAGCGGGTTTTCATCGACATAGAGTCTTTACCCACCGGGATCGTCAGGCCCAGCGCCGGACAAAGTTCTTCGCCCACAGCTTTAACGGCTTCATACAGGCCCGCATCTTCACCAGGGTGGCCTGCCGCCGCCATCCAGTTGGCGGAAAGTTTAATGCGTTTGATATCGCCAATCTGTGTTGCGGCAATATTGGTTAACGCTTCACCGACCGCCAGACGGGCAGAGGCGGCGAAATCCAGCAGCGCAACCGGCGCACGCTCGCCAATCGCCATCGCTTCGCCGTAGTAGCTGTCGAGGCTGGCGGTAGTGACCGCGCAGTTAGCGACCGGCACCTGCCACGGACCCACCATCTGATCGCGCGCTACCATGCCGGTTACGCTGCGGTCACCAATGGTCACCAGGAAAGTTTTCTCCGCCACGGTCGGCAGGTGCAGCACGCGTTTCACCGCGTCAGCAATGGTAATCCCTTCACGAACCAGCGCATCACCCTTCGCTTTCAGCGTTTGTACTTCGCGGGTCATCTTCGGCGTTTTACCAAGCAGTACGTCCAGCGGCAGATCGATCGGCTGATTATCAAAATGACGATCGTGCAAAGAAAGATGCAGTTCTTCGGTCGCTTCACCAATCACCGCGTATGGCGCGCGCTCACGCTTACACAGTTCGTCAAACAGCGGTAACTGATCGGCAGCAACCGCCAGCACGTAGCGTTCCTGGGATTCGTTACACCAGATTTCCAGCGGGCTCATGCCCGGTTCGTCGCTCAGGATATCGCGCAGTTCGAATTTACCGCCGCGCCCGCCGTCGCTCACCAGTTCCGGCATGGCGTTAGAAAGACCGCCTGCGCCAACGTCGTGGATAAACAGGATTGGGTTGGCATCACCAAGCTGCCAGCAACGGTCGATCACTTCCTGGCAGCGACGCTCCATCTCCGGGTTGTCGCGCTGTACGGAAGCGAAGTCGAGGTCGGCATCAGACTGACCAGACGCCATGGAAGACGCCGCGCCGCCGCCAAGACCGATGTTCATTGCCGGGCCGCCGAGAACGACCAGCTTCGCACCAACGTTGATCTCGCCTTTTTGTACGTGATCGGCGCGAATATTGCCGATCCCGCCCGCCAGCATGATCGGTTTGTGATAACCGCGCAGCTCTTCGCCGTTGTGGCTGTTCACTTTTTCTTCATAAGTACGGAAGTAGCCGTTCAGTGCCGGACGACCAAATTCGTTGTTAAACGCCGCGCCGCCCAGCGGGCCTTCGGTCATGATGTCCAACGCGGTGACAATGCGCTCAGGCTTACCGAAATCTTCTTCCCACGGTTGTTCGAAGCCAGGAATTCGCAGGTTGGACACGGAGAAACCGACCAGACCAGCTTTCGGCTTCGCGCCGCGCCCGGTGGCACCTTCATCGCGGATTTCACCGCCGGAACCGGTCGCCGCGCCCGGCCACGGAGAAATCGCCGTCGGGTGGTTGTGAGTTTCAACTTTCATCAGGATATGCGCAGGTTCCTGATGGAAATCGTAGCGGCCCGTTTCGTGGTCAGCAAAGTAGCGGCCCACTTCAGAACCTTCCATTACGGCGGCGTTATCTTTATAAGCAGAGAGAACGTGATCCGGCGTGGTTTCGAAGGTGTTTTTGATCATCTTAAACAGCGATTTCGGCTGCTGTTCACCATCGATAACCCAGTCGGCGTTAAAAATTTTGTGGCGGCAGTGCTCGGAGTTCGCCTGGGCAAACATATACAGTTCGATGTCGTTCGGGTTACGACCAAGCTTTGTGAAAGCATCCTGCAAATAGTCAATTTCATCTTCCGCCAGTGCCAGGCCAAGACGCAGGTTAGCGTCGATTAGCGCCTGACGGCCCTGCCCCAGCAAATCAACGCTGGTGACCGGAGTCGGTTGATGGTGTGCAAACAGCTGCTCTGCATCATCTAAAGCAAAAAAGACCGTTTCCATCATGCGGTCGTGCAGTTCAGCGGTAACCTGCTGCCATTGTTCATTGGTCAGCGTACCGGCTTCTATATAGTAAGCCACGCCGCGCTCAAGACGGTTTACCTGTTGCAGCCCGCAGTTATGGGCAATATCGGTCGCTTTCGAAGACCAGGGAGAGATGGTGCCAGGACGCGGGGTCACCAGCAGGAGTTTGCCTTGCGGGGCATGGCTGGCGAGTGCCGGGCCATATTTCAGCAGGCGTTCAAGTTGTGCGTGCTCATCATCGTTTAACGGCGCATTGAGGTCAGCAAAATGGACATACTCGGCGTAAATAGTGTGAACCGGGAGCCTGGCAGCCTGAAAACGTGCCAGCAGTTTGTTGATTCGGAATGCCGACAATGCAGGCGAACCACGCAGAATTTCCATCATAAGTCTCTCGTCTTCTAAGCTTTCGGTGTACCCAAGGGGGGGAAACGGGCGTCATTATAAAGAATCTGATGCGCTGACGAAACCGTTTGCGTGGAAATAAAATCACCATCGCGAATTAGCAACGCGTGCCGCCAATGGCTGTAATAAGTTGCCAACTGGCGCAGGTTTACGCAAAATGCCGCTCATTTATGAGTAAACCTTTCACTATTATTACGTTTTTTCAAGCTGGGACGCGCACGACACAGAGAATTAACTAATTGAAAAAATTAAAGATTAATTATCTGTTCATCGGCATTCTGGCACTGCTGCTCGCGGTCGCTCTCTGGCCATCCATTCCCTGGTTTGGTAAAGCCGACAACCGTATCGCCGCCATTCAAGCGCGGGGAGAGTTGCGTGTGAGCACCATTCATACTCCCCTGACGTATAACGAAATCAACGGGAAACCTTTTGGCCTGGATTACGAACTGGCGAAACAGTTTGCCGATTACCTCGGCGTAAAACTGAAAGTGACCGTGCGGCAGAATATCAGCCAGCTGTTTGACGACCTCGATAATGGTAACGCCGACCTGCTGGCGGCAGGCCTGGTCTATAACAGTGAGCGTGTAAAAAATTATCAGCCTGGCCCTACCTATTATTCCGTGTCACAACAACTGGTTTATAAAGTGGGTCAGTATCGCCCACGTACACTGGGCAACTTGACGGCGGAGCAACTCACCGTTGCACCGGGTCATGTGGTGGTTAACGATCTCCAGACCCTGAAAGAAACAAAATTCCCGGAATTAAGCTGGAAGGTTGACGACAAAAAAGGCTCTGCGGAATTAATGGAAGATGTCATCGAAGGAAAACTCGATTACACCATTGCTGATTCTGTTGCCATTAGCCTGTTTCAGCGCGTTCATCCGGAACTCGCCGTAGCGCTCGATATCACCGATGAACAACCGGTGACCTGGTTTAGCCCGTTAGATGGCGATAATACCCTTTCCGCCGCTCTGCTCGATTTCTTCAACGAAATGAATGAAGACGGTACTCTGGCACGCATTGAAGAGAAATACCTGGGGCATGGCGATGATTTTGATTACGTCGATACGCGCACATTTTTACGCGCCGTCGATGCGGTACTGCCGCAGTTAAAGCCCCTGTTTGAGAAATACGCCGAAGAAATTGACTGGCGTTTGCTGGCCGCTATTGCTTATCAGGAATCGCACTGGGATGCGCAGGCCACTTCACCGACGGGTGTGCGCGGCATGATGATGTTAACCAAAAACACCGCGCAAAGCCTCGGCATTACGGATCGTACCGATGCCGACCAGAGCATCAGCGGCGGCGTGCGTTATTTGCAGGATATGATGAGTAAAGTGCCGGAAAGTGTGCCGGAGAACGAACGGATTTGGTTTGCCCTCGCCGCGTACAATATGGGCTATGCGCATATGCTGGATGCCCGCGCCCTGACGGCAAAAACCAAAGGTAATCCTGACAGTTGGGCTGACGTAAAACAGCGTCTGCCTTTACTTAGCCAGAAACCCTATTACAGCAAGCTGACTTACGGCTACGCTCGTGGGCATGAAGCCTACGCTTATGTCGAAAATATTCGTAAGTATCAGATTAGCCTGGTGGGTTATCTGCAGGAGAAAGAGAAGCAGGCTACAGAAGCGGCGATGCAACTGGCGCAGGATTATCCGGCGGTATCGCCTACGGAGCTGGGCAAAGAGAAATTTCCTTTTCTCTCGTTTCTTTCCCAGTCGTCATCAAACTATTTGACCCACTCTCCCTCTCTGCTGTTTTCCAGGAAAGGGAGTGAAGAGAAACAAAATTAATCCGTCGAGGATTGCGCTTTTTTCTGCGCTTTAATTTCCTGGCGGCGCATGCGAAAGAAGTCACTGAGCAACGCCGCGCACTCATCCGCCAGTATTCCTTCGGTAATTTCCACTCGGTGATTCATACCCGGATGATGCAGCACATCCATTAAAGATCCCGCAGCGCCAGTTTTCGCGTCACGCGCACCAAAGACCACGCGACCAATGCGACTGTGGATCATCGCTCCGGCACACATTACACAGGGTTCAAGCGTGACATACAACGTGGCGTCGATCAGACGATAATTTTGCATCACCAGACCGCCCTGCCGCAGAGCCATGATTTCTGCATGTGCGGTGGGATCATGTCGACCAATCGGACGGTTCCAGCCTTCGCCAATAACACGATTGTTATGCACTAATACCGCGCCGACCGGCACTTCCCGCTCATCCCAGGCACGCTTTGCCAGCGTCAGCGCGTGACGCATCCAGTATTCGTGGCTAAATTCGACTTCAGACAAAAAGAAAACTCCGGTTATAAAAGCGCGGCGCATTATACACGGACGCTATGCTTTACTCTATTCCAGTTGCTGGAGTTCACCGCGCGGGGTTACTCGCCAACGATGCTGACAGAAATAAAGCAGCGGGTTGTCCTGATTACTGTCGCTATAGCCACTGTACAACCGCAGTGGCGTGCCGATTTTACGCTCCAGTTGCGCGACCTTTTCATGTCCCAGACAACGCATCGTCAATACCCAACCACCATAGCCACGCTGAATCTGACTGGCGATAAGATTAATCCGCGGCAGCCAGGGCGTATCGAAATAAACCGCTTCAACCAGCGGCTGCGGAGAGCCGGTAATCAACCAGATATCAGCATCGGAACTTAACAGGTAGGTGGTTAATCGCTCCTGAACCAGCGGAAAGGCGGTAACATTGCCACGAAACCAGCGTACGAAATCGGCCTGTAACGCCTGCAAACGCGCTTCATTGTGACCAAAAGTGCATCCCCACAGAAGCAGACTCATCGGCCAGCGTGCCGCACGACCTTTTATCAATAACGCAATGGCTATGATCGGCAACAACGGCAGGACAAGTAACGCATTCAGCGGTTGGCGACGCAGTAAATAACGCAAAAAACTGCCGAACATATCCTGCTGATGCAATGTTCCATCTAAGTCAAAAAACACCACACGACGCTCGTGAGTTGCCAAACCATACTCCTCTGGACTGAAACATCCTGATTAATTTTCGCTACTACATAGCCTAACAGATAGATCATCACTTTTCCGGCAACAATCGACCGCATCATGGCTAACTGGAATTTTTAATTCATGGTAATTAGCGGCAATGGAATATAAAATTCACTCGCGTTTGTCTCATATTGCCTGTTGTCGCCACTATTTCATCGCGAGGAAAGATATGAACGGCTTACTTCGTATCCGTCAGCGTTACCAGGGGCTTGCCCAGAGTGATAAAAAACTGGCGGATTATCTGCTGCTACAACCTGATACGGCGCGCCATTTAAGCTCTCAGCAACTGGCCAACGAAGCCGGAGTCAGTCAGTCCAGCGTCGTGAAGTTCGCGCAAAAACTCGGCTATAAAGGTTTTCCGGCACTTAAGTTGGCGTTGAGTGAAGCGCTGGCAAGCCAGCCGGAATCTCCCTCCGTGCCCATTCATAACCAAATCCGCGGTGATGATCCGTTACGGCTGGTCGGCGAAAAACTGATTAAAGAAAATACTGCCGCCATGTACGCAACGCTAAACGTTAATAGTGAAGAGAAGTTGCATGAGTGCGTGGCAATGTTGCGCTCTGCGCGGCGGATAATTCTGACCGGTATTGGCGCTTCGGGTCTGGTGGCGCAAAACTTTGCCTGGAAGCTGATGAAGATTGGCTTCAATGCTGCCGCAGTGCGCGATATGCATGCGCTACTCGCAACAGTACAGGCGTCGTCCCCTGACGATCTGTTATTAGCCATTTCCTACACCGGTGTACGACGCGAGTTAAACCTGGCGGCAGATGAGATGCTGCGAGTGGGCGGAAAAGTGCTGGCGATTACCGGCTTTACTCCCAATGCCCTGCAACAGCGCGCTTCTCATTGCCTGTATACCATTGCCGAAGAACAAGCGACAAACAGTGCTTCAATCTCTGCTTGCCACGCGCAGGGAATGTTAACGGATTTGCTGTTCATTGCGCTGATTCAGCAGGATCTGGAACTGGCTCCAGAACGTATTCGTCACAGTGAAGCGCTGGTGAAAAAACTGGTCTGAGTAAAGAATGCGCGTATAATGCCCGCCCGGTTTGTGTTGTTTTGAGAGTTTCCTTATGGCGCTGTTAATCACTAAAAAATGCATCAATTGTGATATGTGTGAACCCGAATGCCCGAATGAGGCGATTTCAATGGGCGATCATATCTATGAGATTAACAGCGATAAGTGTACCGAATGCGTAGGGCACTACGAGACACCAACCTGCCAGAAGGTGTGCCCGATCCCCAATACTATTGTGAAGGATCCGCAACATGTCGAGACGGAAGAACAGTTGTGGGATAAATTTGTGCTGATGCATCACGCGGATAAAATTTAATATTCTACTCTGGATGTAGAGTGTTAATTATTTTATAGAGAAACCTTAACGCTATTATATTTATTTGATTGATGACATTGGCATAATCATTCACTAAGTTAATTTATATAGTATCTGCCCAGACACTTATTTATAGTTATTAAAGGCGCGTCCGACTGGTTCACCGGACGCACCTTAAGTACGTTTCCTTGTGTTATAAGAACAGAAGGATCAGCTGTAAAACAGCAATGATGATTTTGATAACCCGTTTAATCAGGTATCGGCAATCAGTCATTCGTTTTTCCTTAAACAAGGAATGCAGCCGTTCAGATTAGCCCTTACATCACCCCAAAACTGAACGTGCGAGTTATTGGAATCGAGTGCTGCACTCCACATCAGAGCTTTGACGACACCACTCGTTTCAATGGGGGAATTCAGTGGCATGGTGTAAAGCACAGCAAAATTGCCAATAACGAAACCGATTTTAATGTACTTATCAAAAAGCGGTCACGTTAATCTTTTCATCAATGTCGATTTCTTCGTAAAGGCTCGCGTTTTTTATGTCAGAGATTGCAAGTTGCTTGTACAGGAGAACGAAATTGATCCATAATCATTTCTGTTGGAATCGTGTGCTGCACAAAATTAAAGTTGTAAAGTGAAAACCCCCGTTCCTTACCAGTTCGGGGGTTTTACTTTATAAAGAGAACGGTATTTTTTTAACTTTCAATAATTACCGTGGCACAAGCATAGTGGCGTTCATCTGCCAGCGTTACATGCATATTTACAACGCCGAGCTTTTCCGCCAGTTTTAATGCCTCACCCCATAGCCGTAGCCGTGGTTTGCCGAGCTCATCATTGAATACTTCAAATTGATTAAACGCCAGACCATTGCGGATCCCGGTGCCAAACGCTTTTGCCGCCGCTTCTTTCACAGCAAAACGCTTCGCCAGAAAACGCACCGGCTGGTGGTGCGTTTTCCAGATTGCCCATTCGTTATCGCTTAATACGCGGCGTGCCAGGCGCTCACCGGATCGGGCGATCACCGCTTCTATGCGAGCGATCTCCACAATATCCGTACCTAAACCTAATATTGCCATTAGCCACGCGCTTCCAGCATCAGACGCTTCATTTCTGCCACCGCATCTTTCAGTCCGGTCATCACTGCACGACCAATAATGGCATGACCGATATTCAGTTCATGCATCTCAGGGATGGCGGCAATAGCTTTCACGTTGTGATAGGTCAGACCGTGACCAGCGTTAACTTTCAGACCGAGACTAGCGGCAAAGGTCGCGGCTTTGGCGATACGCGCCAGCTCTTGCGCCTGTTCGGCGTCAGTTTTAGCATCAGCATAGCAACCTGTGTGGATCTCGATAAACGGTGCGCCAACCTCTGCCGCAGCTTTGATCTGCTCTTCATCGGCGTCGATAAAGAGAGAAACCTGGATCCCGGCATCTGCCAGACGTTTGCAGGCATCGCGCATTTTTTCACGCTGCCCTGCGACGTCCAGGCCGCCTTCGGTTGTTACTTCCTGACGCTTTTCAGGTACCAGGCAGCAAAAATGCGGCTTTGTTTCAACGGCGATCGCCAGCATCTCTTCGGTCACCGCCATCTCCAGATTCATGCGGGTATCCAGCGTCTGACGCAGGATGCGCACATCACGGTCAGTAATGTGGCGGCGATCTTCACGTAAATGCACGGTAATGCCGTCCGCTCCCGCCTGCTCAGCAATAAACGCCGCCTGCACCGGATCCGGGTAAGCAGTACCGCGTGCGTTACGCAGCGTTGCAATATGGTCAATGTTGACGCCTAACAGTAATTCAGCCATGACAATCCTCATCATTCATAATGTGTTTTCACCGTTCGCTTAGGCATAAACTGCCGGAACAGTTCCCTGCTCTTTAATGGTTTACCGCCAAGATACGGCTTAAGCGCCATGCGGGTAAAGCGTTTCGCGGCGCGCAGTGTGTCTGCGTCAGGAAATTCCCGCGCGTTTAACGCTTTTAACTGCCTTCCGGTGAATGTTTTATTGTCGATAACGACGCTTGCGATAAACCCTTTTTCTTCGCGATAACGATACGTCATGGTGTCATCTACCGGCTCGCCGCTACCCGCACAATGGGTAAAATTGACGCCATAGCCCAGATGCCCGAGCAGTGCCAGTTCAAAGCGGCGCAGCGCGGGTTCTGGCGTACCAGTGACCCCGGCAAGAGACTGAATGCAGTGCAAGTAATCGAAAAAGAGTTCAGAGAAGCGCGTCTCGTATTCCAGTACGCGGGAGAGAAGTTCGTTGATGTACAGACCGCTGTAAAGCGTGATACCGCTTAATGGCAGCGCCAGCGAGACGGCTTCAGCACTGCGCAGCGTTTTGACTTCGCCACGCCCGCCGAAACGTAGCAAGAGAGGGGTGAAAGGCTGTAATGCACCTTTCAGAGTAGAGCGTTTAGAGCGTGCGCCTTTGGCAACCAGACGCACGCGACCCGATTCCTCCGTGAAGACGTCCAGCATCAGGCTGGTTTCGCTCCACGGGCGACTATGCAGGACAAATGCGCGCTGCCAGCCTTCCATCGGAGTTACTCTTAAAGATCGTCAACGTAACCGAGACTGCGCAGTGCGCGTTCGTCGTCGGCCCAACCGGATTTCACTTTTACCCACAGCTCAAGGTGAACAGGCGCTTCGAACATTTCCTGCATGTCTTTACGCGCTTCAATCCCGATGGTTTTGATCTTGGCCCCTTTGTTGCCAATAACCATCTTCTTCTGCCCTTCACGCTCAACGAGAATCAAACCGTTGATGTCATAACCGCCGCGTTCGTTAGAGACGAAACGTTCGATCTCCACGGTCACGGAGTACGGCAGTTCAGCGCCGAGGAAACGCATCAGTTTTTCGCGGATGATTTCAGACGCCATAAAACGCTGTGAGCGATCGGTGATGTAATCTTCCGGGAAGTGATGAGTCGCTTCAGGCAGATGCTTACGCACGATTGCCGCAATAGTATCAACATTCAACCCGGTTTCGGCAGAGATCGGCACGATATCGAGGAAGTTCATCTGGCTTGCCAGGAACTGTAAGTGTGGCAGCAGATCGGCTTTTTCCTGCACGTTATCCACTTTGTTCACCGCGAGGATTACCGGCGCTTTGCCATCGCGCAGTTTGTTGAGCACCATTTCATCGTCCGGCGTCCAGCGGGTGCCTTCTACGACAAAAATCACCAGCTCAACGTCGCCGATAGAGCTGCTCGCCGCTTTGTTCATCAGGCGGTTAATGGCGCGTTTTTCTTCCATATGCAGGCCAGGGGTATCAACGTAGATCGCCTGATACGCGCCTTCAGTATGGATCCCCACAATGCGGTGACGAGTTGTTTGCGCCTTGCGGGAGGTGATGGAGATCTTCTGCCCCAGCAGTTTGTTCAATAATGTGGATTTGCCAACGTTCGGACGTCCGACGATAGCAATAAATCCGCAGTAACTTTTATTGATGCTCATTCCAGCTCCAGTTTTTTCAACGCCTGTTCGGCGGCAGCCTGCTCAGCCTTACGACGGCTTGAACCTGTGCCAACCACCGGTTCACTCAGGCCGCTGACCTGGCAGTGGATAGTAAATTCCTGATCGTGCGCTTCGCCACGTACCTGGACGACCAGATAAGTCGGCAGCGGCAGATGGCGACCCTGCAAATATTCTTGCAAGCGCGTTTTCGGATCTTTTTGTTTATCGCCTGGGCTAATTTCGTCCAAACGAGTTTGATACCAGTTGAGGATTAATTTCTCGACGGTTTGAATATCACTGTCGAGGAATACGCCACCAATTAATGCTTCGACGGTGTCGGCGAGAATTGACTCACGACGAAATCCACCGCTTTTAAGTTCACCTGGCCCTAAACGTAAGCACTCGCCTAACTCAAATTCGCGCGCCAGTTCCGCCAGCGTATTGCCACGGACCAGCGTGGCGCGCATCCGGCTCATATCGCCTTCATCCACACGAGGGAAACGGTGATAAAGCGCATTGGCGATAACGTAGCTCAGAATAGAGTCGCCTAAAAATTCTAAACGCTCGTTATGTTTGCTGCTGGCACTACGATGGGTTAATGCCTGCTGCAACAGTTCCTGATGATTAAAAGTGTAGCCCAGCTTCCGTTGAAGCCGATTAATTACGATGGGGTTCATGCGATACCAATAAATAAATGCGTCAACAATTCAGCACACGAAACAGACCTGATATACATGGCTCTGCTAACTGCTTCGCTGCAGTTTCAGTTTACCGGTATATGGGGACCAACGCTGTTTCGTGTGCCGTGGCAACCTGGAGGTGCCAACCTTAAACTTCGGGGGAATATTCTATACACAACGACGGGGGATGTCGTTAGCCACGGGAGATTTATCTCATAAATAATTCACGTTGTCGCCATAACGGCGACAACGTGAACGAAGATGGGCTATTAATGGATGCCGCCAATGCGACTTAAGCGCACACCTGTCGGCCATTCGCCTTCTTGCTTATCGAAGCTCATCCAGATAGCCGTTGCCCGACCGACCAGATTCGCTTCCGGCACAAAGCCCCAGTAACGGCTGTCCGCGCTGTTGTCGCGGTTGTCACCCATCATGAAGTATTGTCCCGGAGGAACAATCCAGGTTGCCAGTTGTTGCCCTGGCTGCTGGTAATACATCCCCACCTGATCCTGCGCAATCGGCACTGTCAGAATGCGGTGCGTCACATCACCCAGTGTCTCTTTACGCTCGGAAAGACGAATTCCATTTTCTTTGGTTTCGTTTTTCGGCACTTCAAAGAATCCGCTGGTCGCTTCCCCACCATTACGGCGTGAGAAGGTCTGAACGAAATCGCTCGGTTCCACGTTTGAGTAGGTGACCGGCAGCGCGTTTTCACACGCCTGGCCGGAACTGCATCCCGGTTGAATCGTCAGCTCTTTTGAGACCGGATCGTAAGTGACTTTATCGCCCGGTAAACCCACCGCGCGCTTGATGTAATCAAGCTTTGGATCTTCCGGATATTTAAAGACCACGATATCGCCGCGTTTCGGATGACCGGTTTCGATCAGCGTTTTCTGGTAGATAGGATCTTTAATGCCATAAGCAAACTTCTCTACCAGAATAAAATCACCGATTAACAGAGTCGGCATCATCGAACCTGACGGGATCTGGAACGGTTCATAAATAAACGAACGCACAATCAATACGATAGCCAGCACCGGAAAAACAGAAGCACCGGTTTCCAGCCAGCCAGGCTTCGGCGCAACTTTCTTCAGCGTTGCTTTATCCAGTGAGTCACCGGCAGCCGCCTGCGCCGCTGCCTGACGTTCCCGCCGTTTAGGTGCGAAAAAGAATTTATCCACGCACCATAAAATGCCCGTCACCAGTGTGGCAATCACCAGAATCAGGGCAAACATATTCGCCATGCCAACTCCTAAGGGTTATTTGTTGTCTTTGCCGACGTGCAGAATGGCGAGGAACGCTTCCTGCGGCAGCTCGACGTTACCGATCTGCTTCATGCGTTTCTTACCTTCTTTCTGCTTCTGCAGCAGCTTTTTCTTACGGCTGATATCGCCGCCATAACATTTAGCCAGTACGTTTTTACGCAGCTGTTTCACGGTGGAGCGCGCAATGATGTGCGTACCAATCGCTGCCTGAATAGCGATATCAAACTGCTGGCGTGGGATTAGATCTTTCATCTTCTCCACCAGCTCGCGACCGCGGTTTTGCGAATTATCACGGTGGGTGATCAACGCCAGCGCATCAACACGTTCACCGTTGATTAATACGTCTACACGTACCATGTCGGACGCCTGGAAGCGTTTGAAGTTGTAATCCAGAGACGCATAACCACGCGAGGTAGATTTCAGGCGATCGAAGAAATCGAGCACCACTTCCGCCATCGGGATCTCGTACGTCAGCGCCACCTGATTACCGTGGTAAACCATATTGGTCTGCACGCCGCGTTTTTCTACGCACAGCGTAATAACGTTGCCGAGATATGCCTGCGGCAGCAGCATGTGACATTCTGCAATCGGCTCGCGCAGTTCGTAGATGTTATTTACCGCTGGCAGCTTGGATGGGCTGTCGACGTAGATAACTTCTCTTGACGTGGTTTCAACTTCATACACTACGGTCGGCGCAGTGGTAATCAGATCCAGATCGTATTCACGTTCCAGGCGTTCCTGGATGATCTCCATGTGCAGCAGACCGAGGAAGCCGCAGCGGAAACCAAAGCCCAGCGCGCTTGAGCTTTCCGGCTCATAGAACAGTGAGGCATCGTTCAGGCTGAGTTTACCCAGCGCGTCACGGAAGGCTTCATAGTCGTCGGAACTTACCGGGAACAGACCGGCGTATACCTGCGGTTTGACTTTCTTAAAGCCAGGCAGCGCCTTTTCTGCCGGATTACGCGCCAGCGTTAAGGTATCGCCTACTGGAGCGCCGTGGATATCTTTAATCGCACATACCAGCCAGCCTACTTCGCCGCATTTCAGTTCAGTACGGTCAACCTGTTTCGGCGTGAAGATGCCCAGACGGTCGGCGTTATAGGTCTGCCCGGTACTCATGACTTTCACTTTATCGCCCTTACGCAGGGTGCCGTTTTTAATACGGATAAGTGAAACAACGCCCAGGTAGTTGTCGAACCAGGAGTCGATAATGAGTGCCTGCAACGGGCCTTCCGGATCGCCTTCCGGCGGCGGAATGTCGCGCACCAGACGTTCGAGAACGTCCTGTACGCCAACGCCGGTTTTCGCTGAACAGCGCACCGCGTCGGTGGCGTCAATGCCGACGATATCTTCAATTTCTTCCGCCACGCGTTCAGGATCGGCTGCCGGCAGGTCAATCTTGTTCAGTACCGGCACCACTTCGAGATCCATTTCCATGGCGGTGTAGCAGTTTGCCAGGGTTTGCGCTTCTACGCCCTGCCCGGCGTCGACCACCAGCAATGCACCTTCACAGGCAGCCAGCGAACGGGAAACTTCATAGGAGAAGTCTACGTGGCCCGGGGTGTCGATAAAGTTAAGCTGATAGGTTTCGCCGTCAGACGCTTTGTAGTCCAGCGTCACGCTTTGCGCTTTGATGGTAATGCCACGCTCACGCTCAAGCTCCATGGAATCGAGAACCTGCGCCTCCATTTCACGGTCAGACAGGCCACCGCAGATCTGGATAATACGGTCAGACAGCGTCGATTTACCGTGGTCAATGTGAGCTATGATCGAAAAGTTACGTATATTCTTCATAAAGTATGATTATTGTGCCTTAATGCCCGGTTAACCAGGCTTTTAGAAGTCGCTGTTCTGAGCTTAACGTCTGTATTAATAGAAACGCCGCATTCTACACTACAACATTGAGGCGAGGAAATGTTCATACCGTATGGATTGTGGTATCTGGAAACGTCCTCGCATTTGTTATGCAAAATGCAACAAAGCCAGTGAAATCACTGGCTCGCGTCTTCCGAAGATGTTTCAAATCGCACAAGGCCAGGCGGCAATGCCACGCTTAAGATGATCGGTTGCCATTCTGCCCGGGCAGCAAACTTACGCGAATAGCCGCGCGCAATCAGGAACCCGCCAATACCGCCGAGGATCGCACCACATAATGCTGCGACGTCAGAAGCAAAGAGTAGCTGAAATAGCGAAGCGATGAGGAATAATCCCACCAGCGGCGACATATAAACCAGTAATGCGGAGCTAAGCAGGCTGCCTTCGGCGATCCCCAATTCCACTTTTTGCCCCGGCACTAACGGTTCATCACAGGGTACGACAATGGTATGCGTGGTTTGCGGGCCAAGTTTATTCAACACGCGGCTACCGCAACCGGCACGTGAAGCGCAGCTGCTGCATGAGGCTTTAACATCACAACTAACCAGCGCCTGCCCGTTTTCCCAGGAGACGACGGTAGCCCACTCTTTGATCATTGCGCTGCCCCGAACTTAATATTCTCGGCAATGCGTTTCGCCGTTTGCGGCGGCAGTTCACCGACAATGGTGATTTCGGCGTTATCACGTACGCTTGTACTGACGGTTCTGCGCCCGGTGCGCAACATCTGATCGGTGCTCGATGGCGTAGCGCGGTTAACGTTTACCGAGAAGCTGAATAATCCGTCGGAATAGAGACGTGATTCGATAGGCATGTTGTCCATCGTCGGTAGCGGACGTCGACTACTGGAAACTTCGCTAAAACCCTGTGGCAACCAGGTTGGCGTCCAGCTGAATTTAGCTTTTTCACCTACAGGAACAGAAAGCAACGGCGGCAAATTTGCCTTCGCCAGCGTCTGCATACTGCTGCCGATATCCTGATTGACATTAAAAGCAATCACGCGAAATTGTTCCAGCGTTTCACCATCGCGATCAAGGAGATCAACCCGCATCGGTAATTTCGATTCGGTGTCCATCCACACGATGTAGCTGTAGCGTGTACCATCTCGGGCAACCACACGAATGACTTCGCAAAGACGATCAGCAATACGCGTGCGCCCGACGGAGATAAAGTCGTAGTAAGGAGAAAGGCGTTTGAAATCGGTATAGATGAGCGATGGTAGAGAATCAACAATGTAATCGCCATTAAGCGTGAACGGTTCAAGTCCCGGTTCAAAATAGCTGATTTCATTGCCGCGCTGTACCACTTCCCGGCGCGGGCCATCCATTTGCAACAATTGTGCAAGAGGACGGTTATCGAGGCGTGCATGTCGATAACGCAGAGACTCAACACCCTGTTTATTGATGCTGATGAATGACAGCTCGTAATTCAGTGACTGACTGGCCAGGTTCATCTGCTGTAATAACGCCCCGGACGCGGGAGTGGCCGAGGCGTTAGCAGAGAATAACAGGCTACCTGTCACTAATGACATGGCAAACCAAAGTTGCTTCATTACTGCGATTGCGTTCCTAAAGTTTGAATTCCTGGCACCTGTACAGCGGCTTGCTGGGTTTGCGCCTGCTCAAACTGAAGCTGTTCAGAGTGGAGTCGGCGTTGCAGTTCGTAATCCTGCAACATTGCATTAATGCGACGACGTTGCTCCTGTACCTGCTGCTGTTGACCATTGTTTGCGGTCGCTTCAGAAGGTACTCCCAGGCTTACCGGGCTGGCTTTACCCATCATCGGCAGTGTATTAAATACCGGCGTTTCGGGCTGCTGGGACGTTTCAGATTGTCCATTATAGTGCTGGACGCCAACGATAACTGCAAGCGATACGCATGCGGCTACGCCCATTTGGGTAAGCTGTGCCGCCCACGGACGTACTTTCTGCCAGAATGGCATTTTCTGCCATTGATGCGGCGCAGGCTGGGCTTCCGGGATCAATGTCGCCGGTTGACGTACTGGCTCTTCTTCAATGGCGGCCATCACGCGTGAAGAGATATCGAAATGGAGCACCTCGGGAGTATCACCCCGCATTGAGTCACGGATTAAGTGATAGCTTTCCCAGGTTTTCTGCATTTCTGGGTTATGAGCCAGTTCGTTAAGCAGCTCACTATCCAGCGTTTCGCCATCCATTAAAGCGGAAAGTTGTTCTTTCTGCATGCCTAATACCCTTATCCAGTATCCCGCTATCGTCAACGCCTGATAAGCGGTTGAACTTTGTTATCAATAGCTTCCCTCGCTCGGAAGATACGTGAACGCACCGTACCTACCGGACAATCCATGATAGCGGCTATCTCTTCATAGCTCAGGCCATCCAGCTCCCGCAAGGTTATTGCCATGCGTAAATCTTCCGGGAGGGACTCAATAGTTCGGAAAACTATCTGTCTCAGTTCTTCTGACAACATTAAGTTCTCAGGGTTCGAAATTTCTTTCAACGCGCCGCCACTTTCGAAGTTTTCAGCTTCAATGGCATCCACATCACTGGAAGGTGGACGACGCCCCTGAGCAACCAGGTAATTTTTCGCTGTATTTACAGCAATCCGATACAGCCATGTATAAAAAGCGCTATCTCCCCGGAACGAATCCAGCGCACGATAGGCTTTAATAAAAGCTTCTTGTACCACATCGGGAACATCACCCGACGGCACATAGCGGGAAACCAGACTCGCCACTTTATGCTGATAGCGCACTACCAGTAAGTTAAAGGCTTTCTGATCTCCCTTCTGGACCCGTTCAACCAGGACCTGGTCCGTTAACTGCTCGCTCATCCGAGGTAAAGTCTCCCCAAACCAAATTTCCACGCGCTATCGAAACGCCACTCCATTAGCTGCAATTTGAGCAAGCAAAGGGTTAGAGTGTCTCGTTTTTGTAAAGTTCCGTAACGCATCTGTTTTTGTTTGTCATGCTGTAGACGGATCATTATCTATCATTATAAGTCTACAGAATCTGAACATCGCATTATCTGTGTAGAAATGCCCATTTAACTGCCTGAAGAGTAACCCAACGGCCTTTTTATTTCACCACCTAATCCTCCACCAGCCAGTAACTTCTCTTTTTCTCGCCGCCCTGAGTCAGCGTGTTTAGCCACTGTAACAAATATTAAAATAGCAGGTGTTTATTCGCACAACATGATGCTATGCTGACCAAATCGTGTTTAGTAAATTAAACAAAGAAAATGAATACTCTCCCTGAACATTCATGTGACGTGTTGATTATCGGTAGCGGCGCAGCCGGACTTTCACTGGCGCTGCGCCTGGCTGATCAGCATCAGGTCATCGTTCTAAGTAAAGGCCCGGTAACGGAAGGTTCAACATTTTATGCCCAGGGCGGTATTGCCGCCGTGTTTGATGAAACTGACAGCATTGACTCGCATGTGGAAGACACATTGATTGCCGGGGGTGGTATTTGCGATCGCCATGCAGTTGAATTTGTCGCCAGCAATGCACGATCCTGTGTGCAATGGCTAATCGACCAGGGGGTGTTGTTTGATACCCACATTCAGCCAAATGGCGCAGAAAGCTACCATCTGACCCGTGAAGGTGGACATAGTCACCGTCGTATTCTTCATGCCGCCGACGCCACCGGTAGAGAAGTAGAAACCACGCTGGTGAGCAAGGCGCAGAACCATCCGAATATTTGCGTGCTGGAGCGCAGCAACGCGGTTGATCTAATTGTCTCTGACAAAATTGGCCTGCCGGGCACGCGACGAGTTGTAGGCGCGTGGGTATGGAACCGAAATAAAGAAACGGTTGAAACCTGCCACGCAAAAGCGGTGGTGCTGGCAACCGGCGGTGCGTCGAAGGTTTATCAGTACACCACCAATCCGGATATTTCTTCTGGCGATGGCATTGCTATGGCGTGGCGCGCAGGCTGCCGGGTTGCCAATCTCGAATTTAATCAGTTCCACCCTACCGCGCTGTATCACCCACAGGCACGAAATTTCCTGTTAACGGAAGCACTGCGCGGCGAAGGTGCTTATCTCAAGCGCCCGGATGGCACGCGTTTTATGCCCGATTTCGATGAGCGCGGCGAACTGGCCCCGCGCGATATTGTCGCCCGCGCTATTGATCATGAAATGAAACGCCTCGGTGCGGATTGTATGTATCTCGACATCAGCCATAAGCCTGCCGATTTTATTCGCCAGCATTTCCCGATGATCTATGAAAAGCTGCTCGGGCTGGGGATTGATCTCACACAAGAACCGGTACCGATTGTGCCTGCTGCACACTATACCTGCGGTGGTGTAATGGTTGATGATCATGGGCGTACGGACGTCGAGGGCTTGTATGCCATTGGCGAGGTGAGTTATACCGGCTTACACGGCGCTAACCGCATGGCCTCGAATTCATTGCTGGAGTGTCTGGTCTATGGCTGGTCGGCGGCAGAAGATATCACCAGACGTATGCCTTATGCCCACGGCGTCAGTACGTTACCACCGTGGGATGAAAGCCGCGTTGAGAACCCTGACGAACGGGTAGTAATTCAGCATAACTGGCACGAGCTACGCCTGTTTATGTGGGATTACGTCGGCATTGTGCGCACAACGAAGCGCCTTGAACGCGCCCTGCGGCGGATAACCATGCTCCAACAAGAAATAGACGAATATTACGCCCATTTCCGCGTCTCAAATAATTTGCTGGAGCTGCGTAATCTGGTACAGGTTGCCGAGTTGATTGTTCGCTGTGCGATGATGCGCAAAGAGAGCCGCGGCCTGCATTTTACGCTGGATTACCCGCAGCTACTCACGCATTCCGGTCCATCGATCCTTTCCCCCAGCAATCATTACATAAACAGATAAAAAGCCTGGGTCAGCGCCGTATACGCTTCGGAATAGTTCTGGTCTGGCCCACGAATGACTAAGCGATCGCTAAAGCATTCTCCCGCCTGCGGGGAGAATGCCAGCAGCACCCGATGCGGCAGTCGCGCTTCGTTTTCCGCCACATCCGTCCGCAAACGTAAATGCCAGCCCATACTTAATGCCAGTTCAGTAAAACCATTACCAATCTGCTCTGGCAGCACCACGCAGAAAAATCCCTCTTCGGTAATGCACTCCGCCGCACAGGTCAGCAACGATGGGTGATCAAGCGTAGTGGTATAGCGAGCCTGTTCCCGTTGAGGTGTCGAGCACTCTACTCCCTGCTGATAGTAAGGTGGGTTACTGATGATTAAATCGAAGCGTACTGTCTGCTGTGTGATCCACTGCTGAATATCCGCCGTATGGACGTTAATCCGCTCTGCCCACGGGGACTGGTTGATATTTTCCTGCGCCTGCGCGGCAGCTTCACTTTCCAGTTCAACTGCATCAATCATTACGCTGTCATCGGTTCGCTGCGCCAGCATTAATGCCAGCAACCCGCTACCCGCGCCGATATCAAGGCAACGTTTTACCCCAGCCACCGGTGCCCATGCGCCCAGCAAAATGCCATCCGTTCCCACTTTCATCGCACAACGATCGTGAGCAACAAAAAACTGTTTAAAAGTAAATCCATTACGACGAAGCACGGATGTAGACTGTGACATGAAAATAAAACCTTGCAGGAAAAACGGCGATAGCACCGGGTGAGAACAATACCCGAGAAGCGATATCCATACAAACAGATGAAGATTGCAGCCGTAACGTCTATAATCAGCGCCCCACACAGAGGTAGAACATGACTGTAACGACTTTTTCCGAACTTGAACTCGACGAAAGCCTGCTGGAAGCCCTCCAGGATAAAGGTTTCACTCGCCCGACCGCCATTCAGGCTGCCGCCATTCCGCCTGCGCTCGATGGCCGTGATGTACTCGGTTCTGCGCCGACAGGCACCGGTAAAACGGCGGCGTATCTGCTGCCAGCGTTGCAGCACCTGCTCGATTTCCCACGTAAGAAATCCGGTCCGCCGCGTATTTTGATCCTCACCCCAACTCGCGAGCTGGCGATGCAGGTGGCCGATCATGCCCGCGAACTGGCGAAACATACGCATCTGGATATCGCCACCATCACCGGCGGCGTAGCCTATATGAACCACGCGGAAGTGTTCAGCGAAAATCAGGACATCGTGGTCGCCACGACCGGACGTTTGCTGCAATACATAAAAGAAGAGAACTTCGATTGCCGCGCGGTTGAAACGCTGATCCTCGACGAAGCAGACCGTATGCTGGATATGGGCTTCGCTCAGGATATCGAACATATTGCTGGCGAAACGCGCTGGCGTAAACAGACCCTGCTCTTTTCCGCAACGCTGGAAGGCGATGCGATTCAGGACTTTGCCGAGCGTCTGCTGGAAGATCCGGTGGAGGTTTCTGCCAATCCGTCCACCCGTGAGCGCAAAAAAATTCATCAGTGGTATTACCGCGCCGATGACCTGGAACATAAAACCGCATTGCTGGTGCATCTGTTAAAACAGCCGGAAGCGACCCGCTCAATTGTGTTTGTGCGTAAGCGTGAGCGTGTGCATGAGCTGGCAAACTGGCTGCGCGAAGCGGGCATCAACAACTGCTATCTCGAAGGTGAGATGGTACAGGGCAAGCGTAACGAAGCGATCAAGCGTTTGACCGAAGGTCGCGTAAACGTACTGGTTGCAACCGATGTTGCCGCGCGCGGTATCGACATTCCTGACGTCAGCCACGTCTTTAACTTCGATATGCCGCGCAGTGGCGATACTTATTTGCACCGTATCGGACGTACCGCGCGCGCCGGTCGTAAAGGCACCGCAATTTCGCTGGTAGAAGCCCATGACCATCTGCTGCTGGGCAAAGTTGGTCGCTATATTGAAGAGCCAATTAAAGCTCGTGTAATTGATGAGTTACGCCCGAAAACGCGTGCGCCAAGCGAGAAGCAGACCGGCAAGCCATCGAAGAAAGTACTGGCAAAACGCGCCGAGAAGAAAAAAGCTAAAGAGAAAGAGAAGCCGCGGGTGAAAAAACGCCATCGCGACACCAAAAATATTGGTAAGCGCCGTAAACCGAGCGGAACGGGCGTGCCACCGCAAACGACAGAAGAGTAATCTCAATGCCGGGTTTAAGCCCGGCATTATTTTTATCCCGGCAAAAAACACTCTTCAACACACTGAATAAAAGTGTGCATCGCCGGGCTAACCGCTTTTCCAGCATGGTGTGCGCACATGGCCGTAATGGTCTGCGACTGTTCGCCAAAAGGCAATTCAATTAATTCTCCGCTCTCAAGCTCTTTATCCACCGCAAAACGCGGTAAGTAACTGACCCCGATATTCGCCGCGACACAACGCTTGATACTTTCAATGCTTAACAGCTCAATGGTGTTTTCCACCGTGATCCGCCGCTGACGCAGCGTGCTCTCAAATATCTGCCGGAAGACACATTGCGGTTCGTTGATAATAAAGCTACAGGCGTTATGTCTTCCCGGCTCAGTAAAATCGACATCTGCAATTTGTGGTGAAGCCACCAGCACCAGCGATTGTTCACCCAACTCTCGTCGGTTCAGGGCATCATCATTCCCTACGCGATAAAAGACGCCGACATCGGCCTCATCATTCAGTAGCGCATCACGAATCACGTAACAGTTCAGCGACTGCAACGATAAACGCACTTTTGGTGCGCGTTGCCGAAAACGCTGCAACACCTGCGGCATTCGGTAAGAGAGTAACGTTTCGCCCGAAACAACGCGTAGTTCCCCGTCCGGATCCGACTCCTTTTTGGCAGCCTCACGAAGGGTATCCATCACTCTGGTAAGTTCATAGATGTGCGGCAGCAGCTTTTTCCCTTCGCGGGTAAGGCACATTCGTCGACCAATTTTCTCAAATAACTGTACTGAGAACTCCTGCTCAAGCTGCTGAATATGAAAAGTCACCGTCGATTGTGTGCAGCACAATTTTTGCGAAGCTCGCAAAAAGGAACCCTCTTCCACCACGGTTTTAAGCGTAATAAAACGGCGCAGATCCATAACCCCAAACCTATCGAAAATATCGAATTTAGAATGTAAAAACATTCATTTTTTTAAATATTCCGTGTCGGGTACTGTCTACCAAAACAGAGGAGATAACAAGTGACACCGACCCTTTTAAGTGCTTTTTGGACTTACACCCTGATTACCGCCATGACGCCAGGACCGAACAATATTCTCGCCCTTAGCTCAGCCACAACGCACGGATTTCGTCAGAGTACTCGCGTGCTGGCAGGGATGAGTCTGGGATTTTTAATCGTCATGTTGCTATGCGCGGGAATTTCGTTTTCACTGGCTGTTATCGACCCGGCAGCAGTGCATCTGTTGAGTTGGGCGGGGGCGGCATATATTGTCTGGCTGGCGTGGAAAATCGCTACCAGTCCAACAAAGGAAGATGGGCTTCAGACAAAACCAATCAGTTTTTGGGCCAGCTTTGCTTTGCAGTTTGTGAACGTCAAAATCATTTTGTATGGCATTACAGCACTGTCGACGTTTGTCCTGCCGCAAACGCAGGCGCTAAGCTGGATAATTGGCGTCAGCGTTTTGCTGGCGATGATTGGGACGTTTGGCAATGTGTGCTGGGCGCTGGCGGGGCACCTGTTTCAGCGATTGTTTCGCCAGTATGGTCGCCAGTTAAATATCGTGCTCGCGCTGCTGCTGGTCTATTGCGCGGTACGCATTTTCTATTAATGAAAAAAGCGGAAGAGGTCGCCCTCTTCCGCTTAGTAACTTGCTACTTAAGCCTTACAGGCTTTCAGTAAAGGTACGAGCGATAACGTCGCGCTGCTGTTCCGGAGTCAGAGAGTTAAAGCGAACTGCATAACCGGATACACGGATGGTCAGCTGCGGATATTTTTCCGGATGCTTAACTGCATCTTCCAGAGTTTCACGACGCAGAACGTTTACGTTCAGGTGTTGACCACCTTCAACGCGAACTTCTGGTTTCACTTCTACTGGAACTTCACGGTACTCAATGTCACCCAGTTTGCTTACTGCAACCACTTCGTCTTCTGCAAAACCTGCTTTCGCAACGATGCAACGCGCTTCGCCTTTTTCGCTGTCCAGCAGCCAGAAAGAGTTCAGCAGATCGTCGTTAGCGGCTTTAGTAATCTGGATACCTGTAATCATGTGATGCCTCCCCGGCAAAATTATTTGATTTGTTCAGCCTGTCGCGGCCAATTGGTAAAACCATTGTTGCTTGAGTGTATATATACTCCTCAAACACCCTTGAATCTTTGATTTAAATCAATAAAAACCACACATCAAGTATGGTCGCAAATGGATTTTATTGTTTTACATCAACTTATGCAGGTGTGAAATTTTACCAATTTACATTTTTTTGCACTCGTTTAAGTCTAAAAAATGAGCATGATTTTGTTCTGTAGAAAGAAGCAGTTAAGCTAGGCGGATTGAAGATTCGCGGGAGAGCGAGATGGCAAACGAATTAACCTGGCATGACGTGCTGGCTGAAGAGAAGCAACAACCCTATTTTCTTAATACCCTACAGACCGTCGCCAGCGAGCGGCAGTCCGGCGTCACTATCTATCCGCCACAAAAGGATGTTTTTAACGCGTTCCGCTTTACAGAGTTGGGTGACGTTAAAGTGGTGATTCTCGGCCAGGATCCTTATCACGGACCGGGACAGGCGCATGGTCTGGCATTTTCCGTTCGCCCCGGCATTGCGACACCGCCGTCACTGCTGAATATGTATAAAGAGCTGGAAAATACTATTCCCGGTTTCACCCGCCCTAATCATGGTTATCTTGAAAGCTGGGCGCGTCAGGGCGTTCTGCTACTCAATACTGTGTTGACGGTTCGCGCAGGTCAGGCGCATTCCCACGCCAGCCTCGGCTGGGAGACCTTCACCGATAAAGTCATCAGCCTGATTAACCAGCATCGCGAAGGCGTGGTGTTTTTGTTGTGGGGCTCACATGCGCAAAAGAAAGGGGCGATTATTGATAAGCAACGCCATCACGTACTGAAAGCGCCGCATCCATCACCGCTTTCTGCGCATCGCGGGTTCTTTGGCTGCAACCATTTTGTGCTGGCAAATCAGTGGCTGGAACAACGTGGCGAGAAACCGATTGACTGGATGCCAGTATTACCGGCAGAGAGTGAGTAAATTTGCAGGAAAACGCCGGATGGCAGCGTTGCCACCCGGCTGATTTATCAGGCTTTATTCTGACGCCACCATTCACCAAGCAAAACGCCAGTTGCGACAGAGATATTTAGCCCGGCAACGTTGCCAGTACCGTCAATCTTCACGCGCAGATCGTTTGGATCGCGTGCGGCATCCGGTAACCCTTCATATTCCTGACCCAGCACCAGTACCATTTTCGCTGGCAGACTGGTTTTGAACAGCGGTTTCCCCTGCTCGCTGGAAGTTGTCACTACGGTGTAACCCGCCTGACGGAAATCATCCAGCACGTTAACAATGTTGTCGCCAGTAATCGGCTGAACGTGCTCTGCGCCGCCTTCTGCGGTACGGATAGCCGCACCCGACTCCAGCAGTGCCGCATCCTGCACCACAACGCCTTTCACGCCGAAGTGCGCGCAGCTGCGCATCATGCCACCCAGGTTATGCGGGTTAGATTCGTTTTCCAGTGCCAGAACGCAATCCTGCGCACCTGCCTGGCTTACCCACTGCTGCACAGTTGTGCCATTACGCTTTTTGATCAGGAAGCAAACGCCGCCGTGATGTTCCGTGCCTGACGCTTTTGTCAATTCCGCTTCATCCACCACATGGTACGCTTTGCGGTTTGCCGCCATCCAGCGCAAGGCTTCTTTAAAACGTGGCGTTACGCTCTGGATAAACCAGGCGCGAACAATCGCTTCCGGACGGCTCTGGAACAGTGCCTGACATGCATTTTCGCCGTAGACGCGGGTTTCTTCCGCACGCTGACGACGCAAAACTTCTGGATCAATAAAACTTTTACCACTGATGCCACCGTGATCGGCCTTTTCCGGCGTCTCATCACCCGGCGCGCGGGAAACCGTGCGCCACGGCGAATCTTCCCACTTGCGGTCACGGGGCTGACTCTGTTTGTCATCGCGGGCGGGGCGACGGCCACCGTCAGCACGAGATTTTCCTGGACGCCCGCCCCCTTTCCCGGTACGCGGGTTGTGGGTACGTTTATCAGAATCATCATCACTGCGGACATACATCACTTTGACCTTGCCGCTTTTACCTTTCATTTCATCGTTCATGCTTTTCTCCACCAGCGCTGCGCGAAGCGCGCAGATTACCCGAAGTCCGCGCGGTTCGCCATGATTTCGTACCAAAGCCTGCGACTATCATACCTATTGAATAAAACAGATTGTTGTCTGGAACAATGTCCCCGATAATATGTAACATATTAGAAACATACCGGCGTCGTTGCCGATAAGTCTCCTTACTCATCCCGAGGTTAGTTATGAATACCGTTTGTACCCATTGTCAGGCCATCAATCGCATTCCCGACGATCGGATCGAAGATGCGGCAAAATGCGGACGCTGCGGTCACGACTTGTTTGACGGAGAGGTGATTAATGCGACCGGTGAAACGCTCGACAAATTGCTGAAAGATGATCTACCAGTGGTGATCGACTTCTGGGCACCGTGGTGCGGCCCCTGCCGTAATTTCGCACCAATTTTTGAAGATGTCGCGCAAGAGCGTAGCGGTAAAGTGCGCTTTGTGAAAGTGAATACCGAAGCTGAACGTGAATTGAGCAGTCGCTTTGGAATTCGTAGTATACCGACGATCATGATTTTCAAAAACGGTCAGGTTGTCGACATGCTTAATGGCGCAGTACCGAAAGCGCCGTTCGATAGCTGGCTGAACGAATCGCTTTAATCTTACCGGGGCGCATCTTGTGCCCCGTTTTCTCCTCTGCGACAATGGCGTTTTTTCGACGCTCTCTTATGACCGAAAACGCTGTTCTTCAGTTACGCGCCGAGCGTATTGCGCGCGCAACACGTCCTTTTCTTGCCCGCGGTAATCGCGTTCTTCGCTGCCAACGCTGTCTTTTGCCAGAGAAATTATGTCTCTGTTCGACAATTACCCCAGCACAAGCAAAAAGTCGCTTCTGTTTGCTGATGTTCGACACCGAGCCAATGAAGCCCAGTAATACCGGGCGTCTGATTGCTGATATTTTGCCTGATACCGTTGCGTTTCAATGGTCGCGTACCGAACCCTCGCAAGATTTGCTGGATCTGGTACAAAACCCGGATTATCAGCCAATGGTGGTCTTTCCCGCCTCGTATGCTGATGAGCAACGGGAAGTGATCTTCACACCACCTGCCGGTAAGCCACCGCTGTTTATCATGCTCGATGGTACCTGGCCGGAAGCTCGCAAAATGTTTCGTAAAAGTCCGTATCTGGATAATCTTCCCGTCATTTCCGTCGATCTTTCCCGGCTTTCTGCCTATCGCCTGCGTGAAGCCCAGGCTGAAGGCCAATATTGTACTGCCGAGGTAGCCATCGCACTGTTAGATATGGCCGGCGATACCGGGGCGGCAGCAGGGTTAGGCGAGCATTTTACCCGCTTTAAAACACGCTATCTGGCAGGAAAAACGCAACATCTGGGTAGCATCACAGCAGAACAGTTAGAAAGCGTTTAAAATCATTCGGTCACTTCTGCGGGAGACCGGTATGAGTCAGCGAGGACTGGAAGCACTACTGCGACCAAAATCGATAGCGGTAATTGGCGCGTCGATGAAACCCAATCGCGCAGGTTACCTGATGATGCGTAACCTGCTGGCGGGAGGCTTTAACGGACCGGTACTCCCGGTGACGCCAGCCTGGAAAGCGGTGTTGGGTGTGTTGGCCTGGCCGGATATTGCCAGCTTGCCCTTTACACCCGACCTTGCGGTTTTATGTACCAATGCCAGCCGTAATCTTGCTCTTCTGGAAGAGCTCGGCGAGAAAGGCTGTAAAACCTGCATTATTCTTTCCGCCCCGGCATCGCAACACGAAGATCTCCGCGCCTGCGCCCTGCGCCATAACATGCGCCTGCTAGGACCAAACAGTCTGGGCTTACTGGCTCCCTGGCAAGGTCTGAATGCCAGCTTTTCGCCTGTGCCGATTAAACGCGGCAAGCTGGCGTTTATTTCGCAATCGGCTGCTGTCTCCAACACCATCCTCGACTGGGCGCAACAGCGTGAGATGGGCTTTTCCTACTTTATTGCGCTCGGCGACAGCCTGGATATCGACGTTGATGAATTGCTCGACTATCTGGCGCGCGACAGTAAAACCAGCGCCATCCTGCTCTATCTCGAACAGTTAAGCGACGCGAGGCGCTTTGTTTCGGCAGCCCGTAGTGCCTCGCGCAATAAACCGATTCTGGTGATTAAAAGCGGACGTAGCCCGGCGGCTCAACGTCTGTTGAACACCACGGCAGGAATGGATCCGGCGTGGGATGCAGCTATTCAGCGTGCCGGTTTGTTGCGGGTACAGGACACCCACGAACTGTTTTCGGCGGTGGAAACCCTTAGCCATATGCGCCCGCTGCGTGGCGACCGATTGATGATTATCAGCAACGGTGCTGCGCCTGCCGCGCTGGCGCTGGATGCCTTATGGTCACGTAATGGCAAGCTGGCAACGCTAAGCGAAGAAACCTGCCAGAAACTGCGCGATGCACTGCCAGGGCATGTGGCAATCTCTAACCCGCTCGATCTGCGCGATGACGCCAGCAGCGAGCATTATGTCAAAACGCTGGACATTCTGCTCCACAGCCAGGATTTTGATGCGCTGATGGTTATTCATTCGCCCAGCGCCGCTGCTCCCGCAACAGAAAGCGCGCAAGTATTAATTGAAGCGGTAAAGCATCATCCCCGCAGCAAATATGTCTCTTTGCTGACGAACTGGTGCGGCGAGCACTCCTCGCAAGAGGCACGACGTTTATTCAGCGAAGCCGGGCTGCCGACTTACCGTACTCCGGAAGGAACCATCACTGCTTTTATGCATATGGTCGAGTACCGGCGTAATCAGAAGCAACTACGCGAAACGCCGGCGTTGCCCAGCAATCTGACTTCCAATACCGCAGAAGCGCATCTTCTGTTGCAACAGGCGATTGCCGAAGGGGCTACGTCGCTCGATACCCATGAAGTTCAGCCCATCCTGCAAGCGTATGGTATGAATACTCTCCCTACCTGGATTGCCAGTGATAGCACCGAAGCGGTACATATTGCCGAACAGATTGGCTATCCGGTGGCACTGAAATTGCGCTCGCCGGATATTCCACATAAATCGGAAGTTCAGGGCGTAATGCTCTACCTGCGTACAGCTAATGAAGTCCAGCAAGCGGCAAACGCTATTTTCGATCGCGTAAAAATGGCCTGGCCGCAGGCGCGGGTCCACGGCCTGTTGGTGCAAAGTATGGCTAACCGTGCTGGCGCTCAGGAGTTGCGGGTTGTGGTTGAGCACGATCCGGTTTTCGGGCCGTTAATCATGCTGGGTGAAGGCGGTGTGGAGTGGCGTCCTGAAGATCAAGCCGTCGTCGCACTGCCGCCGCTGAACATGAACCTGGCCCGCTATCTGGTTATTCAGGGGATCAAAAGTAAAAAGATTCGTGCGCGCAGTGCGCTACGCCCATTGGATGTTGCAGGCTTGAGCCAGCTTCTGGTACAGGTTTCCAACTTGATTGTCGATTGTCCGGAAATTCAACGTCTGGATATTCATCCTTTGCTGGCTTCTGGCAGTGAATTTACCGCGCTGGATGTCACGCTGGATATCGCGCCGTTTGAAGGCGATAACGAGAGCCGGCTGGCAGTGCGCCCTTATCCACATCAGCTGGAAGAGTGGGTAGAATTGAAAAACGGTGAACGCTGCTTGTTCCGCCCGATTTTGCCAGAAGATGAGCCACAACTTCAGCAGTTCATTTCGCGAGTCACCAAAGAAGATCTTTATTACCGCTACTTTAGCGAGATCAACGAATTTACCCATGAAGATTTAGCCAACATGACGCAGATCGACTACGATCGGGAAATGGCATTTGTAGCGGTACGACGTATTGATCAAACGGAAGAGATCCTCGGCGTCACGCGTGCGATCTCCGACCCTGATAACATCGATGCCGAATTTGCCGTGCTGGTTCGCTCGGATCTCAAAGGGTTAGGCTTAGGTCGACGCTTAATGGAAAAGTTGATTACCTATACGCGAGATCACGGACTACAACGTCTGAATGGTATTACGATGCCAAACAATCGTGGCATGGTGGCGCTGGCCCGCAAGCTCGGGTTTAACGTTGATATCCAGCTCGAAGAGGGGATCGTTGGGCTTACGCTAAATCTTGCCCAGCGCGAGGAATCATGAGTAAGGTACTGGAAATGTTGACCACTTAATCGGGACTGGTGTTATTATTGCCCGCTTATGTCGTCTGCATTGCACAGAGGACCCTTCAATGAACAGAGAAGAAATGCACTGTGATGTTGTCAAAATTTAAGCGTAATAAACATCAACAACACCTTGCCCAACTACCCAAGATTTCTCAATCAGTTGATGATGTCGATTTCTTTTACGCTCCCGCCGACTTCCGGGAGACGCTGCTGGAAAAAATAGCCAGCGCGAAGCAGCGCATTTGCATTGTCGCCCTGTATCTCGAACAGGATGACGGTGGCAAAGGCATTCTGAACGCGTTGTATGAGGCTAAAAGGCAGCGTCCGGAACTGGATGTGCGGGTGCTGGTCGACTGGCATCGTGCACAACGTGGACGCATTGGCGCTGCGGCATCTAACACTAACGCTGACTGGTACTGCCGCATGGCGCAGGAAAATCCGGGCGTAGATGTTCCGGTTTATGGCGTTCCAATCAATACCCGTGAAGCCCTTGGTGTTCTGCACTTTAAAGGCTTTATCATCGACGATAGCGTACTTTATAGCGGTGCCAGCCTGAACGATGTTTACCTGCATCAGCACGATAAATATCGCTACGACCGTTATCATCTTATCCGTAACCGTAAGATGTCAGACATTATGTTTGAATGGGTTACACAGAATATTATGAATGGCCGCGGCGTTAATCGTCTGGATGATGTTAATCGGCCAAAAAGCCCGGAAATCAAGAACGACATTCGCCTGTTCCGCCAGGAGCTGCGTGATGCCGCTTATCATTTCCAGGGCGATGCCGACAACGATCAGCTTTCCGTAACGCCGCTAGTGGGACTGGGGAAATCGAGTCTGTTAAACAAGACCATTTTCCACCTTATGCCTTGTGCCGAGCAGAAACTAACCATCTGTACGCCATACTTCAACCTGCCAGCAATCCTTGTGCGCAATATCATCCAGTTGCTGCGCGAAGGGAAAAAGGTCGAAATTATTGTTGGTGATAAAACCGCGAATGACTTCTACATTCCGGAAGATGAACCTTTCAAGATAATTGGCGCATTGCCTTATCTCTATGAGATCAATCTGCGTCGTTTCCTGAGCCGTTTACAGTATTACGTCAACACTGACCAGTTAGTGGTTCGGTTATGGAAAGATGACGACAACACCTATCACCTGAAAGGGATGTGGGTTGATGATAAGTGGATGTTGATCACTGGTAATAACCTGAACCCGCGCGCCTGGCGTCTGGATCTGGAAAACGCCATTTTGATCCACGATCCGCAACTGGAGCTTGCGCCACAGCGAGAGAAAGAACTGGAGCTGATCCGCGAGCATACCACCATCGTTAAGCACTATCGCGATCTGCAAAGTATTGCCGATTATCCGGTGAAGGTTCGTAAACTCATCCGCCGTTTGCGCCGTATCCGCATCGACCGATTAATTAGCCGCATCCTGTAATCACAACCCCGTCCTGTACGGGGTTTGTTTTTTGGAGGCCACGTTTTGCGTATTCTTTTTGTCTGCTCGCTATTGTTACTTTCTGGATGCAGCCATATGGCTAACGATAGCTGGAGCGGGCAGGATAAAGCTCAACACTTTATCGCCTCGGCGATGCTTTCCGCCGCCGGAAATGAATATGCACAGCATCAGGGGATGAGTCGCGATCGCAGTGCCACTTTTGGGCTGATGTTCTCTGTTGGGCTGGGCGCGTCAAAAGAACTTTGGGATAGCCGCCCCGAGGGGAGCGGCTGGAGCTGGAAAGATTTTACCTGGGATGTCGCCGGTGCAACTACCGGCTATACCATCTGGCAGTTGGCGCATAATTAAAGGCGCATCCCCTTCCCTTTGCGATGTAGCATCAAAGAAACCAGAAACGCCACCACGGCCATCAAGGTCACATACCAGAAGAAGGCTGTTTCCATTCCTATTGATTTCAGTGACAACGCTACGTACTCTGCTGAGCCACCAAATATCGCATTAGCGACGGCATACGACAGACCAACACCTAATGCGCGAACCTGGGCCGGGAACATTTCAGCCTTCAGTATTCCACTGATTGAAGTATAAAAACTCACTATCAGCAGGGCGCACATCACCAGACCAAAAGCGGCATAAGGCGAAGAAACGTTCTGCAATGCTGAGAGAATAGGAACGGTAAAAATGGTTGCCAGAGAACCGAAACATAACATTGAGGTACGACGACCAATCTTATCCGACAGCGCGCCAATAAGTGGTTGAATAAGCATGAATACAAACAATGCGGCAGTCATAATGCCACTCGCCACGTTGGCATGCATTCCCGCAGTATTTACCAGATACTTCTGCATATAAGTGGTGAAGGTATAGAAACAAAGGGAGCCCGCAGCGGTAAAACCGAGAACCATGATGAATGCACGGCGATTGCGCCATAATCCTTTCAGAGATCCAGCTTCTTTTAAAGCGCGTGTTTCTTGTTGTGAAGTTTCATCTAACTGACGACGTAACCACAACGCCACTACAGCTAACACAGCTCCTAACGCGAAAGGAATACGCCATCCCCACTCTCTGAGTGCAGCGTCTTCCATGGTGTGTTGTAAAACCACGACAACCAGTAGAGCTAGCAGTTGCCCGCCGATCAACGTCACATACTGAAATGATGCGTAAAAACCTTTGCGCCCTTCAACGGCAACTTCACTCATATAGGTGGCGCTGGTGCCATATTCTCCGCCAACGGATAATCCCTGGAATAAACGAGCAAGAAGCAATAATGCCGGAGCCCAGGTACCGATTGTTTCGTAGCCTGGCAAACAGGCGATAACCAGTGAGCCGAAACACATCATACACACCGATAATAGCATCGATTTTTTGCGACCATGTTTATCGGCTATGCGGCCAAATAGCCAACCGCCTATCGGGCGCATCAGAAATCCCGCAGCAAAAACACCTGCTGTTTGCAGTAGTTGAGTCGTCGTGTTCCCGGAAGGGAAGAAGATGTGGGCGAAGTAGAGTGAACAGAACGAGTAGACATAGAAATCGAACCACTCGACCAGATTACCTGAAGAGGCCCCCACAATTGCCCAAATGCGGCGACGAGTATCACTACTTGTCAGTTTGCTGTCTGCCGTTACAGTACTTTCAGCCATGCCATTATGTCTCCTGCCGTAATCCGATGCTTTTGTCGGTCGCTGTTGTTTATTTTATTTGGTAAAGAAAATGTTATACATTTGTTGCGTATCATTATGCAACCTTAACCATGAATTTAGTTAGCAGGAAAATGGTTATTAAGGAGTTTAAGGATAGATTTCTGGTAAGGAGGAAGTATGGAAGTGGGCAATTTGGGGAAGCCGTATTCGCCTGGCGTATATGGAGGAATAAGCTGCCCCTACCGTGCCTGCCCAGGCTGGAGAAGACGTGCCAGCGTCGCACCCGGCATTTTTTGCACCAGCGCAAAAAGGCCCAGTCTTCCGACTGGGCCTTCTGCTTAATTTGATGCCTGGCAGTTCCCTACTCTCGCATGGGGAGACCCCACACTACCATCGGCGCTACGG